>Ga0136620_10000100_pt1 | contig 33969 bp, 30 predicted proteins | sample AntDrymUQ4162106_2_FD_104806 | JGI IMG/M metagenome (GOLD analysis project Ga0136620, IMG submission 104806) | Polar desert sand microbial communities from Dry Valleys, Antarctica - metaG UQ416 (21.06) | ecosystem: Environmental > Terrestrial > Soil > Desert | place: Antarctica: Dry Valley... | reverse complement strand
CTCCTGGTCGCTCAGCATGCGATGGTGGCTCGGCCTGGCTTTCGCCGCCGTCGCCGCAGCCACCGCGATCGCCGTCGCCCAGGGGCTCGTGCAGCGCTCCGAAGCGGCCTTCCGTGAGGACGCCGAGAGCAGGACGGTCGCCCACAGCGTCGCGGCGAGCGCGGCGCTTCGGCGCGCGCTCGTACGCGGCAACCTCGACGATGCCGTCGCGACGGTCTCCGCCCGACGGCGGCTCGCCGTGTTCGTCGTCGACCGCACGGGCGCACCGATCACGCCCGAGCGGGTGTCGCAGACCGAGTTCCGCGCTGTGCCCGGTGTCGAGCCCGCCGTCGCCGCCGCGCTCGCGGGCCGCCGCTACGTCCGCTCCTACGACCAGGGCCGGGTGACGGTCGTTGCGTTGCCGATGCCGTGGGACTCGGCCGGGGCGCTCGTCGCGTACTCGCTCCAGCCGGGCTACGGCTCGACGATGACGATGATCAGCGACCAGATCGCGCCGGTCGTCACGTGGGCTGTCCTGCTCGGCGGGGCGGCCGGCTTCGCGATCGCGTTCCTGACGTCACGGCGGCTGGGCCGGATCGCGACGGCGGCGCGCGCGATCGAGGCCGGCGACTTCGGGCGCCCGCTCCCCGTGGGCCTGAACGACGAGATAGGGATGCTCGCGCAGGCCTTCGACGGGATGCGGCTGCGCCTGCAGGAGTCGTTCCGGCGGATCCAGGGCGAGCGCGCGCGCCTACGGCGAACGCTCGAGCGTCTCGACCAGGGAGTCGTCTCGGTCGACTCCGACCTCGTCGTCGAGGCCACGAACGGCGCCGCCGGGCAGCTGCTCGGCCCGCTCGAGGAAGGTGCTGCCCTGCCGGATCCGTGGCCTGACTTTCCGCTGCGGAGCTTCACGAGGGGCCTGTTCGCGAGCGACGCCGAGGTCGTTCGCTCCCGCGTCTCGCCGGGGGAGGATGCGTACTACACGGTCTGCGGGATCCCGGCGGCGCAGGGGTTTCGAACGGCGCTCCTCGTGATCACGGACGTCTCCGAGCTCGAGCGGAACGAGCGGATCGAGCGCGAGTTCGTCACGAACGCCGCTCACGAGTTGCGGACGCCGATCGCTGCAATCTCGAGCGCGGTCGAGGTGCTGGAGGCGGGCGCCAAGGAACGGCCGGCGGAACGCGACCACTTCCCTCGCGATCGTCGATTCGCCAGTCTCGGCGCCTCGCACGGCTCTCACGCTCGCTGCTCGTGCTCGCGCGAGCGCAGACCGGCGAAGAGGACGTCCGCCGCGCGCCCGTGGAGCTCTGCCCGCTCCTCGTCGAGATCGCGGAGGTGCTGGCGACGAGCGCGGAAGTCGCCGTCGACTGCCCCGACGGGCTCGTCGTCTACGCCGACCGCGACCTCGTCGAACAGGTCTTCTCGAACCTCGCCTCGAACGCGGCGGCGCACACGCAGCGCGGCCGGATCACGATCACGGCTCGGGCGCTCGACGCCGAGCGCGTGGCGATCGAGCTCGTGGACACGGGCGCCGGGATCGCGTCGGAGTCCCAGGGGCGGATCTTCGACCGCTTCTACCGCGGCGAGACGGCCGAGTCGAGCGGTTTCGGGCTCGGCCTCGCCATCGTCCGGCAGGCCGTCCGAGTTCTCGACGGCACGGTCGAGATCGAGTCGACGGCCGGAGTGGGCACCCGCGTCTCGGTCACGCTGCCCCTTGCGAGGCCGGCGTGACCGGCCGCATCCTGATCGCCGACGACGAGCAGGACATCGTCGACGCGATCGCCTACGCGCTCACCGCCGAGGGCTTTGAGGTGGACACGGTCTCGAACGGCGAGGCTGCGCTCGACGCGGCACAGAGAGAGCCGTACGACCTCGTCCTCCTCGACATCACGATGCCGCGCCTTTCCGGCACCGAGGTCTGTAGGCGGCTGCGCACCGACAGCATCGTGCCGATCGTCCGACGAGCTCGGCGACGGAGAACGGCTTCGTCACATAAGTCGTCGGCGCCGATCTCTAGCCCGAGCACGAGGTCGAGCTCGGCGTCCTTCGCGGTGAGCATCATCGCCGGTCGTGTCGCGTTCATGCGCAACGGCGTCGCGGTCGTCACTCGTCCGCTGCCGATCGGCGGCGCTTCTGTCGTGAGTCGCTCGGTCACCGCCCGCCGCCAGATCACGATCAGAGGCCTTCTGATCCTCATCCGAGATTCGCTGATCACGGTCACTCGCGGACTGGTCATGGTCTGACCAGGTCTGGTCCCGATCGCTCGACGTCTGGCCACGGTCGCTCGAGGTCTGGTCGCGGGCAAGCCGTGAATAAGTCCGGCTCCGCTGCGATCTCAGCACCACAAAACGGACAGCTCTGAATCGCGTTCGCCCCGCCGCAGACTGAACACGTGTCATGTCTCGCCATCGCAACCTTTCCTTCGCAAGCGGGAACTCTGATCCAGAGTGCTTGAGTCAACAGTGCTCCCGTCCTGGGCCACGCTTCTCACTCCATCCGCGGATCCCTGCCCTTCAGGCGTAAGGCCAAACTTCGACGTTTGCGATCTCGGCGCAGACGAATCAGAGCAACAGCGGCGCTGGCCTAGAAGCCCAACGGGGCGCGATCCTGGCCGAGTGCGAACGGAGAGGCTGGGACCTCGTCGAGCTGATCGAGGACGCCGGCTACTCCGCCAAGGATTTGAAGCGACCCGGTGTCCAGGAGGCGCTCCGGGCGATCGAGAGCGGCGAGGCGACCGCGCTCGTGGTCGCGAAGCTCGATCGGCTCTCCCGCTCGATGATCGACTTCACCCGGATCATGGCCGAGGCGCAGAAGCAAGGGTGGGCGCTCGTCGCGCTCGACTGCGCGGTCGACACGACCACACCGGCGGGTGAGGCGATGGCGCACATGCTGGCGACCTTCGCGCAGTTCGAGCGGCGGCTGATCTCCCATCGAACACGGGAGGCGCTCGCGATCAAGAAAGCCGAGGGCGTCCAGCTCGGCCGGCCGCGCTCAATGCCGGAGGAGCTTCGAGAGCGAATCCGCCGGATGCACGCTGCAGGGGAGTCGTTGGCAGCGATCGTGCGCACACTGACAACGGAGCGGGTCGCGACGGCGCAGGGCGGCGTCAGGTGGTATCCGTCAACGGTGAGAGCGGTGCTGCAGTCAGAAACACGATGAGCCCTGCCTACCCGCGATCCGAACGGTCGACAGCTCCGAGCGACGGTGCTAAATGAGGGAGGATGGCGTAACGCGCAGCGGCATCAAGACCCTCTAGTCGACGGCCGGGAGCTCGAGCTCCCGACTGAGAACCGAGGCGACCGCGGTCAGCGCGACCTGCGTGTCGGGCAAGTCCGGCTCCCGTGTCGTCAGGCGCTGGAGCGCCATCCCGGGGAGCAGGAGCGGCCACAGGAGCCCGGAGGGTTGCTGCACCGCTTTCCAGAGCTCCATGGTCACGCCGAGCGCGAGAACGGCCACGGCCACGCTCGCGACCGCCGGTGCCGCTCCAAGCGGGATGACCCGGTCGAAGAAGGCGGTGATCGGGAGCGCCAGCGCCGCGAAGTTCGTGCCGCACCGTGGCGAGATCCGGCTCGGGCGCTCGCTGCCGACCCACGTCGCGCCGAGCGTCCGGGCTTCGGCCGCGGCGATCGCACGGTGCTCCGCCCCGTGCAGGCGCAGCGTGCGGCCGCGCATGAGCCAGCCGACGAGCAGCACGGTCAGGGCGATCCCGACCGGTAGCTCATAACGGCTCGGCAGCGCCAGCAGGAAGAAGGGCGCGACGAGCGCGAAGAGGAGGAAGAGCCGCTCGCGCCGACGGGCGACTCCGGTGCCGCGCAGAAGTGGCTTCAGCGACGAAGCCAGCTGCAGCAGCCCGCGCACGAGCGGTGCGCGCGCGGCTGCGCTTCTCTGCCGCGTCATCGTCCCCTCGTGCACCTCACCATCGCGCGTCGCGAACGCCCAGAACCGCTCGCTCACGATCACGACTCCGTGGGGTCGCGCCATGCCTCCCAGTCGCGGCAGTTGAACTGCGGCGTCTGCGCGCGCGAGCACCGCCTCGACGTCTGCGCTTGGGTTCACGGACACACAATGCCCGAAAACATCGCCGCCCGGCAAGGGCCGGGCGGCCTAACACGGCTCTCGCGCGGACCTAGAAGCGGCCGCGGCCCACGAAGCCCAGGAGGGCGAGCACGAGCACGACGATCAAGATGATCCAGAGCAGACTCATGTGTCTCCCTTGGTTAGGTGTCGATAGGAACAACGCTGAAGGCGCCGGCGGAGGTACGCATCGAGCTTGATCGCCACGGCTTCCTAGCTACAGCAACAGTGCGCAGATGCGAGCGGGATGGAGTCCCCTCCCCGCTCACCTCGCTACCAGCGGAGCTGTCGCGCCATCGTCCAGCTGCGGTCGCCGTCAGCGCTGACGACGCTGAAGGTGACGCGGTATGTGTCACCGCGGCGTGCCAGTGCCGGCGGCCGACGAGATCGACGAGCTCGAGCAGCGGATGGACGCGCCCGCTCCATGAACGCGCCGATGCCCGATCCTTCGAAGTGGCTCCTCTCGTGCGGCCATGAGGCGTGCGATATCTCGACCCGGGCCGCAAGCGCAGACGCAGGCCACGATCTGTCACGACGACCCTGTGGCTGATCGCCGCCGGCATGGCGGTGACCTTCGCCGTCCTGGCGCTCATCCGCTAGTGCTCGAGCCTCAGACGGCGACGGCCACAGGCGCGAGCGAGCGGACGAGGACACGCTCGAGCGCCGCGACGCACCTGGCGTCGAATGCGCTGCCGGCCTCCCTGCGCAGGAGCGCGAGCGCGCGGTCGGACGACCACGCGTCGCGATACACGCGGCGCGAGCAGAGCGCGTCGTAGACGTCGCAGGCCGAGAGAACGCGGGTCTCGAGCGAGAGCGCCTCCGCAGTCGTGCCGTGGGGGTAGCCCGCGCCGTCCAGCCGCTCGTGGTGGTCGCGCACGAGCCTCCGTACGCCGCGCGAGAAGCCGAGCTCGCCGAGCAGTGCGTCGCCGCGGCCAGGATGGCGCCGGACGATCGCGAACTCGTCGTCGTCGAGCGGCCCCGGTTTCTTCAGGATCTCGTCCGGGACGGAGAGCTTGCCGATGTCGTGCAGGAGCCCGCCGATCGCCAGCTCCCGCAGACGCGCGGGCGCGATCCCGAGCTCCTCGCCCACCTCCACCGCGAGCAGCGCCACGCGCCGCGTGTGTCCCTCCGTGTACTCGTCCTTTTCGGCCAGGAGCCGCGTGAGCGCACCGACCTGCGAGCCGAGGAAGGCCTCCTCGGCCGCGACGAGCTCACCGCCGCCGAGGTCGCCGGCAAGGGGATGCGACGGCGAGGCGCGCATCAGGTCGAGCGCGACCGGTGCGGCGACGACAAGGATGCCCAGTACCTCGAGGAAGTGACCGACCCACCAACCGAGCGTGCGGTAGTCCTGCGTCAGCGCGGGCACGAGCGACGCCGCGAGCCAGACGATTCCGATCAGCACGAGCAGGTCGGAGGTGCGTCGGGACAGGGTGATCGTGCGCAGCGCACGCAGTCCGACGAGCCCGTAGAAGGCGAACCCGGCAACGAGCAGCGCGATGGCCGGAGCACTGCTCGGCTCCGGCACATCGGGGACCAGCGTGGGCAAGGCGAGCGCGAGGACGCCGAGCGCGATCACGCCGGCCATCAGCCCCGCCTGCAGCCAGATGATCCAGGCGATGTTCCGGTGCTCGCGGACCGTCGGGAACGCTGCGAGCGCGAGGATCGCGCCGCCGACCGTCAGCGTCGCGGCGCCGGTCAGCGAGGAGACCCCGTTCGCGCCGACCAGGAAGTAGGGAGTGGCGAGCCCGTGCACGACGAGCAGCGCCGCCATGACCGTGAACGCGGAGCCGACGAGAGCGGGTCGGGCGTCGCTCCGCCGCTTCCCGGCCATCGCGAGCGCGAAGCCGGCGATCGTCGCCACGAGAGCGCTCGCGCCGACCGCCCAGAAGTGAAAGGCGCCGGAGAACTCGACCTGCCGGCCGGCGAGGGCGTGCATCACGGCAGGCGGGAAAGACGGCAGCCGCGCCAGCGGCGAAAGCGAAGGGGACGAAGATATCGCGCCGCACGAGCTCGTTATCGGCCGTTCCCGCCGCTCCTTGACCTTCGCACGGCAGGATGTGGCATGCAGACTCGCGTCCGGACGGCGCTCGTCGGAGGTCGGCGTTGCCGGTGGCGGGAGGTGGGCGGCGGGTCGCCGCTCGTGCTCGTGCACGGCCTCGCGGGGTCCTGGCGGTGGTGGCGTCCCGTCCTCCCCACGCTCGCCGAGAGGCACACGGTGCTCCTGGTCGACCTGCCCGGCTTCGGCGGGCTCCCGCTCGCGCGTCCCTTCGCTCTCGACCCGGCGGTGGAATGGCTCGCCGGCTGGTCGGACGCCGTTGAGATCGTTCCTGCCGACGTGGTCGGCCATTCGCTCGGGGCGCTCCTCTGTGCACGACTGGCCGCCCGACATCCGGACAAGGTGCGGAAGCTGGTGCTCGTCGCACCCGCCGGGCTCCCGGGGCGCACCGCTCTCGGCACGACCGGCCCGCTCCTACGCGCGCTGCTCGCGTCGCGACCGCGCTTCCTGGCTCTGCTCCTGCGCGACGCGGCGCGCTCCGGGCCGGTGACGATTGCGGCGGCGGCCCTGGCCCTGCTGGCCGCCGATGCCCGGTCGGATCTCGCGGCCGTCTCTGCACAGACGCTCGTGCTGCTCGGCAGGAACGACCACCTCGTGCCGCTCGCGCACGGCGAGGAGCTGGCGCGGGCACTCCCCGACGCCCGCGTGCGCCGGCTCGACACCGGCCACGTGCCGATGGTCGAACGGCCGGCGGAGTTCAGCTGCGAGCTGCTGCGATTCCTGGCAGAGTCCTGAGCACGTCGGCGACCTCACGTGCGTGCGAGAAGTGGGGCGTATGGGCAGCTCCCGCGATCGTCACGAGCCGGCCCTGCGGCAGGAGCGACGCAGCCTCCTGCGCCCACCTGGCCGGACAGAGCCGGTCGTGCACCCCGCGCACGACGACGGCCGGGACGTCGATCAGCGGCAGGCGCTCCTCGATCCGGTCGTCGAGCGCATGGTGCGCCTGCCGAAGCAGCGCGGCCGGACCGAAGGCGGCGTAGTCGCCGACCACGTTCGCGGTGAGTCGGAGCGGCTCGAACCACGCATCGGCCGCGAGCCGGAACAGGTGCCGGACAAGGCTGTGCGTCTGCGAATCGACGGTCGGGCCGATCAGCGCCAGCGAGCTGACGAGATCGGGCCGCTGCAGGGCGAGGGCCGTCGCGATCTGACAACCCATCGAGTTCGCCACGAGCGCGGCTGGCTCCTCGAGGAGCGCACCGAGCCGCGAGCCGAGCTCGGCAATCGGCGCCGCGTCGGAGAAGACGGGCCGGAGGAGCTTCCTAGGCCCAAGCTCGCGGGCGAGCGGCTCGAAGTACCGCTGCCCGACGCCGAGCCCGTGTACGAGTACGACCACGCCGCGACGGTAGCGGTAGGCTCCGCCGCGTGGCTCTCCTGACCTCGCGGCTCGAGCGCGACGGCGCCTTCGCCGCCCGCGAGCAACGGATGGAGGAGCTCGTGGCCGAGCTGCGCGAGCGCACGGCCGCCGTCGCCGCGGGCGGCGGCGAGAAGGCGCTCGAGCGGCACCGCTCCCGCGGCAAGCTGCCGGCGCGGGAGCGCATCGACCGGCTGCTCGACCCCGGCTCGGCCTTCCTCGAGCTGAACGCGCTCGCCGCGTGGGAGCTCTACGACGGCGCCGCGCCGTCTGCTGGGATCGTCACCGGCATCGGCATCGTCGAAGGCCAGGAGTGCGTGCTCGTCGCGAACGACGCCACCGTCAAGGGCGGCTCCTACTTCCCGCTGACGGTGAAGAAGCACCTGCGCGCGCAGGAGGTGGCGGCGCAGAACCGCCTTCCGTGCCTCTACCTCGTCGACTCGGGCGGCGCCTTCCTCCCGCTCCAGGACGAGGTGTTCCCCGACCGAGACCACTTCGGACGTATCTTCTTCAACCAGGCGCGCCTGTCGGCTGCCGGGATCCCGCAGATCGCGGTCGTGATGGGGTCGTGCACAGCGGGCGGCGCCTATGTCCCGGCGATGAGCGACGAGACGATCATCGTCAAGGGCACCGGTACGATCTTCATCGGCGGGCCGCCGCTCGTGAAGGCGGCGACGGGCCAGGAGGTAACGGCGGAGGAGCTCGGCGGGGCCGACGTGCACGCGCGCCGCTCGGGCGTCGCCGACCACTACGCCACCTCCGACGAGCACGCGCTCGCGCTGGCGCGCCAGATCGTCCGCAACCTGCACGTGTGCACACCTGCATCACCGTGGCACATCGCCCCGCCCGAGCCGCCGGCGCTCGACCCGCGCGAGCTGTACGGCCTCGTCCCGGAGGACTTCAAGCACGAGCTGGACGCGCACGAGGTGATCGCGCGCCTCGTCGACGGCTCGCGCTTCGCGGAGTTCAAGGCGCTGTATGGGGAGACGCTCGTCTGCGGGTTCGCGCGGATCGAGGGCTACCCCGTCGCGATCCTCGCGAACAAGGGCGTGCTCTTCGCCGAGTCGGCGCAGAAAGGGGCGCACTTCATCGAGCTGGCGGCGAAGCGGCGGATCCCGCTCGTCTTCCTCCAGAACATCACGGGGTTCATGGTCGGCAAGGAGTACGAGGAGGGTGGGATCGCGCGCGACGGCGCGAAGCTCGTCATGGCCGTGGCTTGTGCGGACGTGCCCAAGTTCACCGTCGTCATGGGTGGGTCGTTCGGCGCGGGCAACTACGCGATGTGTGGCCGCGCCTACGAACCGCGTCAGCTCTGGATGTGGCCGAACGCCCGCATCTCCGTGATGGGCGGCGAGCAGGCGGCCACCGTGCTCTCGATGGTGGGCGACTCAGATCCGGACGAGATCCGGGCCAAGTACGAGACCGAGGGGAACCCGTACCACTCGACGGCCCGCCTCTGGGACGACGGGATCATCGACCCGCTCGACACGCGCCGGGTGCTCGCCCTCGGGATCTCGGCCGCGCTTAACGCGCCGATCCGCGAGTCCACGTTCGGCGTTTTTCGCATGTAGAGCCGGTAGATTTCCGACTATGCACACGCTCGAACTGAGAGACGAGGAGCTCCGCGTCCTCGAGGCCGCCCTCCACTCGTACCTGCACGACTTCGGGCACGAGGAGGCGGACGTGCTCCGAACGGCCAACGCGCTGCTGGCGAAGCTGCGCGGCTCCGCCTGAGCTGTCGTCCGTAGCCGCCCGTTTTACAGCACGAGCGTCTCCGGAAACCCGCGACCGGACTCGAACCGCTCCAGCCGATACGAGGTCAGGTCGACGAGCGGCGACTCCCCCAACAGCTCGGCGGCCACCGCGGCGCCGACGGCGGGGGCCTGCATGAAGCCGTGGCCGGAGAAGCCGCACACTGCGTAGAGGTCCTCTCCGACCGGGCCGATGATCGGGTGGGCGTCGGGCGTCATGTCGTACAGGCCCGCCCAGGCGCGGACGACCGGCGCGCCGGCCGCGGACGGGTAGCGGTGCGCGAGCCGCCTGCGCCAGTCCTCGACCAGCTCGTCGCGCACCACGGCGGGGCCGTCCCAGCGCGCTTCGCTCTCCCCCATCGCGAGCCGCAGCCGGTCGGCGCCGACCGAGCGGAAGTGGAAGCCGGTCTCCTCGATCGTCATCGGCAGCTCGGGCGGCAGCGCCTCGACGGGCCCGACGTCGGCGAGCTGCCGGACGAGCGGCCGGACCGGGAGGTCGACTCCTCGCGCCGCGGCCACATCCCGGGACGACGCTCCGGTGGCGACGACGAGCAGATCGCCGTCGAGGCCGAGCGCGTCCGTGTGCTCCCGCACCTCCACGCCGAGCGCCGCCGCCCGCCGCACGAGCTCGTGAGTCACACCGACCGGGTCGGCGATCCCGTCCTCGCGGCAGATCACGGCGCCGAGGACGTCGTCGACGCGCAGCCCGCGGACGAAGCCCGCATCGACGCGCTCAACAGGGACGCCGAGCGCGACCTGGACGCCATGCCGCTCCTCGAGCTCGCCCAGCCCGGCCTCGGTGGTCGCGAGGAAGAGGTAGCCGACCGGCTGGAAGAGCGGCGCGCCGAGCTCTTCGAAGAGCCGGACGCTCGCCTGCACGAGCCGCACCTCCGCCTGCGTCGTGAACTGCTGGCGGACGCCGCCCATCGCCCTGCCGGTCGCGCCGCCCGCGATCTCGCCGGTGTCGGCGAGCACGACGTCCCGGGCCCCGGCACGTGCGAGGTGGTAGGCGATCGAGGCGCCGATCGCGCCCGCGCCGGCTACGACGAGGCGCGCCATGCCCGCAGCTCGTCGCGCTCGAGCTCGGCGAGCTGCCGGAGCGGCGGCCGCACCTCCTCGGCGAGCCGGAGTCCCGACTGCCCGAGCAGGAACTTGAGCGCGGCGTGGCGCGGGAAGCGCTCCACGACGGCGCGCAGCTCGCCGAGTCGCGCGGCTCCGTCGGCCGTCGGCGCCGCCACGAGGTCCGCGACCTCGCGCGGGAACGCGGCCGCGAGACCCGACACCGCCCCCACCGCGCCCGCCTTCAGTCCCTCGAAGATCAGCGCCTCCGGGCCGACGAAGACGTCGAGCCCCTCGATCAGGTACGGCGCGAAGCGGTCGAACGGAGCGTCGGAGACCTTCAGGCCGGCGAGGTTCGACACACGCTCGCGGAGCTCGTGCAGGACGGGAAGCGGCACCGCGTAGCCGCTGGCACGCTCGAACTCGTAGACGTAGAACGGCAGGGGAGCGCACGCGGCTGCGGCGGCCGCGAAGTGCTCGACGAGAGCCCGCTCGTCGAGCTGGAAGTACGGCGGGCCGATCACCGCGACAGCGCTGGCACCGGCCTCGCCGGCGTGGGCTGCAAGCGTGACGGTGTCGGCCGTCGTCTGAGCGCCACAGTGGACGACGACCGGGAGCCGCCCTCCTGAGGCCGCCACATAGAGCTCCAGCGCCCGCCGGCGCTCATCGATCGAGAACAGGATCCCCTCGCCGGTCGTGCCGAGAGCCAGGACGCCGTCGAGTCCGCCGGCGGCGAGGAAGCCGACGTAGGGAGCGAACGCGTCCTCGTCCAGGCGCCCGTGGCGCAGCGGGGTGACTGCGGCTGCGAGCGCTCCGCGAAGCATGCGGACGACTCTAAGCTGCCAGGCGTGAGCGCGCTCCGAATCGAACGCGATGATGACCTGCTGCGGGTCACGCTCGCCCGACCCGAGACGCGGAACGCCTTCGACGCGGCGCTGATCGCCGAGCTCGCCGAGGCCTTCGTCGACATCGGCAAGGCGCGCGCCGTACTGCTCGCCGGCGACGGCCCGAGTTTCTGCGCCGGCGCCGACGTCGAGTGGATGCGCTCCTCGGTCGAGCTGGACTACGACGCGAACGTCGCCGATGCAACCGCGCTGCGGCGGATGCTGGAGACGATCGATGCATGTCCCGCGCCGGTCCTGGCTCGGGTTCAGGGACATGCCCTCGGTGGCGGCGCTGGGCTCGTCGCCTGCGCCGACGTCGCGATCGCGGACCGGCGCGCCGTGTTCGCGTTCTCCGAGGTGAAGCTCGGGATCATCCCGGCCGTCATCTCGCCCTTCGCGCTCGCGAAGGTCGGCGCGAGCGCGGCGCGCCGCTACTTCGTGACCGGCGAGCGCTTCGACGCCGCCACGGCCCTGCGGATCGGTCTCGTCCACGAGGTGACCGACGACCTCGACTCCGCCGTGGAGGTGATCATCGGCGAGCTGCGCAGCGCCGGCCCTCGCGCGGCGAGACACGCGAAGCGCCTCGTGCTCGACCGCCCCGACGCGCCCGAGACCGCGCGGCGAATCGCGGAGCGGCGGACGAGCGAGGAAGGCCAGGAGGGGCTGCGGGCCTTCCTCGAGCGCAGGCCGCCGCACTGGCGCTCGGAAAGCTAGCGAACCTCGAGCAGCGGGCTCGCGCGTCACGTAGGTAGGCGTGGCGCTCTGAGGGTCGAGCTAGGACATGGTCAACGGGTCTCGAGCGTGATCGCGCCGCCTGCGCCGGCCGCCGAGGCGAGCCGATAGGAGCTCGTGCGGCGCGGCGCGACGGTGACCGTGAAGCGCCCGTTCGAGCGTGTCTTGACGGCCCGCACGTCGCGCCATGCGCCTCCCCCGACTTGCTGCTGGAGCCGGACACCGGCGAGGCCGCGTACGAACCCGCTCAGCTTCGTGCGCCTGCCAGCAACCGCTCGACGGAGCGGCGGATCGAGCCTGAGCACGCGGACCGTGAACCAGGTCGAGCGGAGATCGAGGTCACGGCGGAAGTCCTGGGCAAGCAGGGTCCGGACGCCTGCGCGCGCCTGCACTGCGACGGTGCCCACGCGCCCGGAGGGCGTGCGCTCGACGAGCACGTCACGGACACCCTTTGCCTTCAGCTTCGAGGCGATCTCCGTCGGGGTCAGGAGCACGGGGCCCCAACGGTGGTGCTTCGAGATCCGGTCGTGGGGGTCCTGCACCGAGACGAGGTACGGGAGCGGCGGGGCGTCCGGCCACACCTCGGCGATCGGCGCCGTCCTGCCGCCCGAGGTGGAGTGGTAGAAGGTCGTCGCGACGCGCCCGCTCCAGTAGAGGACGCGCCCGGCCGTCGCGCCGATGGCGCGATTCGTCGACACCTCCTCGGCCCGGATGCCGCCGTAGACCTGGCTACGCGTGTCCGCGTAGAGGTCGAACAGCCTCCCGGGCTTCAGCGTCGCGAGCGCGTAGGAGCGGGCGACGACGGCCTGCGCCCGGAGCGCCTCGGGATGCCATTCGTGCGGCATCTCCCAGGGGACGACGCCGCGAAGGTAGCGGTCGAGCGGCAGCCTGTTGACGACGCTCAACCGACCGGCGTCCGGCTGGAGTTGCACGGCTCCTCGGTACGCGTTGCCCTCGACGTGGAGTGGAGCCGCGCCCGCTTCGAAGCGGAGCGGCAGCCGCAGCCCCTTCAGCTTGCCCTGCGGCCTGCCGGGCGCGATCGTGAGCGTCGCCGCCTTCAGTGTCCGCGCCTGGCCACGCGGACCGACGACGCGGAAGGGCTTCGACGAGCCGATCCGCACGCTCGCCGTGCGCTCGAGCAGCAGCACGCGCACGTTGGGGCTGGGCACGAGCTTCAGCTCCGTTCCGCGGTAGTAGTGCGCGAGGATCCGGCCATAGGGCCAGCCAGACTCGGCGAACCCGCGGGCGCCGTACTGGCTCATTCCGACCCCATGGCCCCAGCCACGGCCGTCGATCAGGAACAGCGTGCCCGCGCCGGCCGGCGCCACGCAAGCGAGCGCAAGCGCGCAGGTGAGGAGCAGCCACCGCATGGCGGCGAGGGTATCCGAACTCTACGATCCCGCGATGGGCGCGATCCGGAAGGTGCTGGTGTCGAACCGCGGCGAGATCGCGCTGCGGGTCTTCCGGACGTGCCGCGAGCTTGGACTCGACACCGTGGCCGTGGCGGCGCCCGACGACGCGGGCGCGTTGCACGCGCGTTCGGCCGGCGAGACCGTGGCGATCGCGTCGTACCTCGATCCGGCCGAGCTCCTGCGCGCCGCCCGCGAGTCAGGGGCCGACGCGATCCACCCGGGCTACGGCTTCCTGTCGGAGAGCGCGGACTTCGCGGCCGCGGTCGAGCAGGCCGGGCTGGCGTGGATCGGCCCGCCGGCCGAGGCGCTGCGCCTGGGCGGCGACAAGCTCGCGGCGAAGCTGGCGGCCGCCTCGGCCGGCGTGCCGGTGGTGCCGACGGGCGAGCCGGACGAGATCGGCTATCCACTCGTGGTGAAGGCCGCGGCGGGTGGCGGCGGGCGCGGCATGCGGGTCGTCCTCGACCCCGACGGGCTCGACGAGGCCCTCGCGGCGGCGCGTCGCGAGGCGGAGGCCGCCTTCGGCGACGACACCGTCTTCTGCGAGCGCTACGTCGAGCGCCCTCACCACGTCGAGATCCAGCTGCTCGCGGACGGGCACGGCACCGTGCTGGCGCTCGGCGAGCGCGACTGCTCGGTGCAGCGGCGCCACCAGAAGGTGCTCGAGGAGTCGCCCTCCCCCGCGCTCGACCCGGAGCTGCGAGAGGCGATGAGCGAGGCGGCAGTCGCCTTCGCGCGCGCGATCGGCTACCGCAGCGCCGGGACGGCCGAGTTCATGCTCGCGGGCCGCGAGTTCTGGTTCCTGGAGCTGAACGGGCGCATCCAGGTCGAGCATCCGGTGACGGAGCTCGTGACCGGGGTCGATCTCGTGGCGGAGCAGCTGCGCATCGCGGCCGGCGAGCGACTTGGTTGCTCTGATCAACGTGATCCGCGCGGACACGCCGTGGAGGTCCGGCTGTACGCGGAGGACCCCCGCAGCTTCCTGCCCCGGACCGGGCGCATCGAGCGGCTGCGGCTGCCGGGCGGCGTGCGCGTGGACGCCGGCGTCGAGGAGGGAGACGAGATCGGCGTCGCGTACGACCCCCTGATCGCGAAGCTCATCGCGCACGGGCCTACGCGAGACGAGTCTCTCACCCGGCTCGCCCACGCTCTGGCCGAGACGGAAGTCGTGGGGGTGACGACGAACCTGAGCTTCCTCCGCTGGCTCGTCGCCCATCCGGTGCTGCGCGCGGGCGAGGCGACGACGGCATTCCTCGTCGAGTATCCGCCGCTGTCGGAGCCGCCGCTGCGCCCTGTCAGCGGGCCGTGGCGCGGCCCGTGGCGGCTGAACCTGCCGCCCGCGCTGGCCGCGCCGGCCCCGGACGTCGACGCCCCGGCGCACGCCCACGCGACGGTGAGCGGCGACGCTTCCCTGACGGCGCCGATGCCAGGAACGGTGATCAGCGTGCACGTCGCCCCGGGTGACCGCGTCGCAGCGCGCCAGCCGCTCCTGGTGCTGGAGGCGATGAAGATGGAGACGCCGCTCACCGCGCCTTACGAGGCCTTCGTGAGTGCGGTGCACGTCGAGAAGGGCGACCGCATCGCGGGCGGCGCCCTCCTGATCGAGCTGAGTACCGAGCTGAAGCCGGGTTAGTCGGTCTTGAGGGCTGTGGCTTCGGGAGCCGGCGCACGGGCCGAGAGCCCGCGGACACCGGCTGCGAGCGTCACGAGCACGATCGCCGCGCCGAGCAGGAGCGTGCCGGCGTCGTCGCCGGTGGGCTTCAGCACCATGACCGCGACGAGGAGGAACAGGATCGCCAACTCCATCCGCTGGACGACGTTGATGCGTCGGATGTGGTGGGCGGCCTGAGCCGACTCCGGTCCGTGCGCCGCGATTGCCGCGTCGATGCGCTTGCCCTCGGGCTCGAGGAACAGGATCCCGGCGAGGAACGACAGCGCGTATCCGGACAGGCCGAGCACGATCCACAGGTCGCCGAAGCCCCATGGTCCCTCGATCGTGAGCAGGATGCCGAAGACGAGCACGGCGAGCGAAAACGGGATGAAGATCCGCTGGGCGAGCCAGCCGGCGTTCTCGGCGAGCTTCTTGATCAGGACGCGATCGTCGGTGCGCTGCGCCCGGACGACGAGCGTCTGGAGAGCGAAGTTGCTGCCGAGCCAGACGATCGCGGCGAGCACGTGCAGGAAGAGGAGGATCTCGTAGTAGGACATGCGTCGTTTCTAGCGGGTCGTGCCGGCGGTGACAAGCCGCCTAGAACAGTTTCTGCAGCTTCATCGCAGCGCCCATGTCGCCCTTGATCTTCAGCTTCCCGGTCATGTAGGCGGTCGTGGGGTTCAGCTCGCCGCGCGAGATGGCGAGGAAGTTCTCCTCGGACGTCGTGATGGTCGTATCTGCCTCGCCGGCACCCTCGCTCACCTGCACGTTGCCGTCGTCGACCACGACCACCCACTGGCCAGCGCCCTCGATGTCGAACAGGTACGAGTTGGTCATGCCCGCCGTCTTGCCGGGATCGACGCCGCTCGCGAGGCCGTCGAAGAACTCCTGCACGTTCTCTGCCATCGCTCCGCTCCTTTGACTAGCCGTTCAACGTCCGCCGCCGCGAGCCTACCGGGTAGCATCCCGCGGCGCATGGACCTCGATCTGACTCCTGAGCAAGAGCTCGTGCGCGACACCGTGCGGCAGTTCGCGCGCGACCGGGTCGCGCCGGTGGCGGAGGAGCTCGACCGCGAGTCCCGCTTCCCTTACGGGCTCGTCGCGGAGCTCGCCGAGCTCGGGCTGATGGGGCTGCCGATCCCGGAGGAGTATGGCGGCGCCGGCGGCGACACCGTCTCGTACGCACTCGCGATCGAGGAGCTGACCCGGATCGACTCATCGGTCGCGATCACCGTCGCCGCGCACACCTCGCTCGGGACGATGCCCATCCTCCTCTTCGGATGCGAGGAGCAGCGGCAGCAGTGGCTGCCGGACCTCGCTTCGGGTCGGAAGCTCGCCGCCTTCGGGCTGACAGAGGCGGGCGCCGGCTCCGACGCGGGAGCGACGCGGACGACGGCCGACCTGCGTGACGGCGAATGGGTGGTCAACGGCTCGAAGATCTTCATCACCAACGCGGGCACGGACATCTCCGGCTGCGTGACGATCACCGCGCGCACCGGCGAGGACGAGATCTCGAACATCGTCGTCCCGAACAGCACCCCCGGCTACGAGATCTCGGCGCCGATGCGCAAGCTCGGCTGGCGGGCCTCCGACACGCGCGAGCTCTCCTTCCGCGACTGCACCGTGCCGGAAGGGAATCTCCTCGGACCGCGCGGGCAGGGCTTCCACCAGTTCCTCGAGATCCTCGACGGCGGCCGGATCTCGGTCGGCGCGATGGGCGTCGGGCTCGCTCAAGGTGCATATGACCTCGCCTTCGCCTATGCCCAGGAGCGGGAGCAGTTCGGCCGCCCGATCTCTTCGTTCCAGGCGATCCAGTTCAAGCTGGCGGACCTCGCGACCGAGATCGAGGCGGCACGCGGGCTCGTCCTCCGGGCCGCGTGGCTGAAGGACCAGGACCGGCCGTTCGCGCGCGAGGCGGCGATGGCGAAGCTCTACACGGGCGAGCTCTCGAACCGGGCGGTCAACTGGTCGCTCCAGATCCACGGTGGCTACGGCTACATGGACGAGTACGCGATCTCACGGCTGTACCGCGACCAGAAGATCCTGGAGATCGGCGAGGGCACGAACGAGGTGCAGCGGATGGTGATCGCGAAGCACCTTGGCTTGTAGCGCAAGAGGTCGGGCCGCGAAAGCGGCCCGACCTCGCGCGAAGATCCCTGAAGTGTCGGCTTCGCCTCCGGCGACTCCCGCTATCTGACGGGAAGACTCGTGCCGGCGAGGGACGTGTTCAGGGGCTGGCACCGGCCACGACCCATTTGGACGCGTCGCGGGCTACAGCTGGAGTCGCTCGACGACCGGGCTGTCGCGCAGGGCGGTCGTGCAGCCGGCGACTGCGTAGAGCGCGCCCGCAGCGACGAAGGCCGAGAGCGCGTGCCGCGTCACACCGGGTGTCGGGCCGGCGCGCCACCTGCCGCGCGTCGCGTCGTAGATCTGGTAGGTCGACTCCCAGACCGCGTGGATCTCGTCGCCCGCGACGGCCGCGCCGAGGAGCTCCATCGGCTGCGGCATCGTGGGCCCGTCGCGCCAGAGGCCGCTCCGGGGATCCAGGATCCGCACCTCCCGCAGCACCTCCTCCCCGCGCCGTCCGCCGACCATCCAGATCTCGCCGCGCAGGAGGACCGCGTCGAACGCGTGATTCGGCTCCGGCAGCGGCGTCGAGCGCCGCCACGAATCGGCCCGGGCGTCGTAGACGAGGACGTCGCGCAACTCCCGTCCACCGCGGTAGCCGCCCAGCACGTAGATCTCGTCGCCGACCGCGATGGCGGAGTGGTTGAAGCGAGCAGAGGGCAGCGGAGCACGAGCCGACCAGCGCACACCGTCAAAGGCCCACACCTGCGCGGTGTTGCCCGCGGCTGTCGTACCGCCGAGGACGTAGAGCGTCTCCCCGACCGCAGCCGCCGCTGCCGCACGCGTTGGCTCGGGCAGCTGCGGCAACGTCTCCCAGCGGTCAGCGGCCGCGTCGTACCGGGTGAACGTCGCGAGCGGGCGGCCCGTGTCACCCACCATCCCGCCGGCGGTGTAGATGTCCTCGCCGATCTGGGTCGCTGCGACATAGCTGCGCCGTTGCGGCATCGACGCGACCCGCTCCCAGCTCTCCGGCTCGCCCGCCCCGCCACCGCCCGCGAGCGCGAAGAAGAGCACGAACGCGCCAACAGCCGCAGCCACGGCGCCGAGCGCGAGCCTCACGTGTCCCTAGCCCTCGGCGAGGGCGTGCCGGAGCTTGCGGCGGGCGGCCTTCCGCTCCTTCATCGCGCGCGGATCCGGGATCGGCACGGCGGACAGCAGAGCCTTCGTGTAGTCCTCCTGCGGCTGCGTGTACACCTCTTCGGCCGGGCCGATCTCGACCAGCTTGCCGCGGTTCATCACGGCGATGCGGTCGCTCATCGAGCGCACAACGGCGAGGTCGTGGGCGATGAAGAGGTACGTCAGGCCGAAGTCCCGCTGCAGGTCCTTGAGCAGGTTCAGGATCTGCGCCTGGATGGAGACGTCGAGCGCCGACACGGGCTCGTCGCAGACGATCAGCTTGGGGCTGAGTGCGAGCGCGCGCGCAATCCCGATCCGCTGCCGCTGCCCGCCAGAGAACTCGTGGGGATAGCGGTTCGTGAAGCTGGGGTTGAAGCCGACGACGTCGAGCAGCTCGCGCACCCTCGAGCGCCGGTCCCGGCGAGTCCCGATCGAGTGAACCACGAGCGGCTCCGCGACGATGTCGCCGACCGTCATCCGCGGGTCGAGCGAGGCGTAAGGGTCCTGGAAGACGATCTGGAGCTCGCGCCGCATGCGCCTCATGTCCTCGCGTCCGAGCTCGGTCAGCTCCGTGCCCATGAAGTTGATCGTGCCCTCCGTGGGCTTCAGGAGCTGGAGGATGCAATAGCCGGTCGTCGACTTGCCCGAGCCGGACTCGCCCACGAGTCCGAGCGTCTCGCCCTCCGCGATCTCGAAGCTGACGTCGTCGACGGCCCGGAACGCATCGACGGTGCGCTCGAAGATGACGCCTGAGCGGATCGGGAAGTGCTTGCTGAGCCCCTGCACCTGCAGCAGCGCGCCGTTGGGGCTCCCACCCGCGCCGACGCCGCTCATGCCGGCACCTCGGTCCCGCGCAGGCTGCCGGCGTGCTCGCTCATCGGATGGGCCGAGCGCACCCAGTGCTCCTTGCGGATCTCGCGGAGCTCCGGCATCACGGTGGCGCAGGAGTCGTTCTCGTTCGCGTACGGGCAGCGCGGCGCGAAGCGGCAGGCTGCCGGCGGGTTGATCAGGTCAGGCGGCCGGCCCGGGATCGCGGTCAGGCGTCCCGCGCGGATACCTTCGCCCTCGAGCTGCGGCAGCGCGCCGAGCAGCGCCTCGGTATAGGGATGCTCCGGGTGGTCGAACAGCTCGAGCACGGGCGCATGCTCCACGACCTGCCCCGCGTACATGACGAGGATGTCGTCTGCGGCCTCGGCGACGACGCCCATGTCGTGCGTGATGATGATCATCGCCATGTCGTGCGAGCGACGGAGATCGTCGAGCAGGTCGAGCACCGCCGCCTGCACGGTCACGTCGAGCGCCGTCGTAGGCTCGTCCGCGATCAGCAGCTTCGGGTCGCAGGAGAGAGCGATCGCGATCATCACGCGCTGGCGCATGCCGCCCGAGAACCGGTGCGGATAGTCGCCGAGTCGTTCCGAGGCGCGCGGGATCTGCACCTCCTCCAGCAACTCGATCGCCTTCTTGCGCGCGTCCTGCTTGGAGACGTCGTAGTGGCGGCGGATCGTCTCGGTGATCTGCGTGCCGATCGTAAGCGTCGGGTTCAGGCACGTCATCGGATCCTGGAAGATCATCGCGATCTCGCGGCCACGCAGGTCCTCGAGCTGCTTCTCCGGCAGCTCGACCAGGTCGTCGCCGTCAAAGACGACGGACCCGGACACGATCTTCGCGGGCGGGCGCGGGATCAGGCCCATGATCGACAGCGCCGTCACCGACTTGCCGCAGCCGGACTCGCCGACGATGCCGAGCGTCTCGCCACGCTCCACCGAGAAGCTGATCCCGTCGACCGCGCGCACGACGCCTTCGCGCGTGAAGAAGTGCGTGGCGAGATCGGTGACTTCGAGCAGGGCCATCTACGTCTCCCGGGTGCGCGGGTCGAGGGCGTCGCGGAGGCCGTCCGCGATGAAGTTCGCGCAGAGGATGAGGGTCGCGATCGCCATCGAGGGCACGGCGATGATGTGCGGCGAGGTGCGATAGACGGTGCGCCCGTCGTTCGCCATCTGCCCCCACGACGCGTCGGGAGGGCTGATCCCGAGGCCGATGAAGGACAGGAACGCCTCGCCCAGGATCACGCCGGGCAGCTCGAGGAAGATCGCGATGATCAGCACGCCGAGCGTGTTCGGCAACAGGTGGCGCCCGAGCACCCTGTACCAGCGCGCGCCGACCGCCTTGGCCGCCCGCACGTAGTCGTTCTCCTTCAGGGTGATGATCTGGCCGCGGACGATCCGGGCGCTCGTGAACCAACTGGCCACCGAGAGCGCCACCACCATCGTCCAGAAGCTCGCGTTGCCGAAGATCGCCAGGATGATGATCGCGAAGGGCAGGTAGGGAAGCCCGTAAAGCGTGTCGAGCACCCGCATCATCCCGTTGTCGAGGCGCCCGCCGACGAAGCCGGAGATCGAGCCGTAGGCGACGCCGATGAGCAGGATGGCGAGGGTCGCCCCGAAGCCGATGCCCATCGAGACGCGGCCGCCGAGAGCAGTCCGCGTCATCATGTCGCGGCCGAAGTTGTCGGTGCCGAACGGGTGCGAGAGGCTGGGCGCCTGGCTCTTCAGCGCGAAGTCGACCGCGTTCGGGTCGTAGGGCGAGAAGATCGGCCAGACAACGCAGAAGAGCACGAGCACGACGAAGATACCGCCGGCGAGAACCGCGGCCTTGTTGCGCACGTAGCGGCCCCACGCGTCCCGCCACAGGTTCGACTGGCGCAGCGGCGCGCCGGCCGCGCCCGACTGGAGCGTCCGCTCCTCCTCGACGAGCGGCGGGCGGGTCGCCTCCCTGGGATTGATCACCACCCCTAGGTCCTCGCGTCTCTCGTGCGCGGGTCGAGGATCCCGTAGAGGACGTCGACGAGCAGGTTCGCGACGATCACGATCACCGCGAGCAGCACCGTCAGGCCCATCACCACAGAGTAATCGCGCGCCGTGACCGCGGTGACGTAGTAGCGGCCGATGCCGGGGATGGCGAAGATCTGCTCGATCACGAAGGAGCCGGTGATCAGGAACCCGAGCGTCGGGCCCGCAGCCGTCACGACGGGGATCAGCGAGTTGCGGAGCACGTGCAGCCCGACGACGCGGCGCCAGCGCAGACCCTTGGCCTTCGCGGTGCGGATGTAGTCCTGTTGCATCGTCTCGAGCATCGTTCCCCGGACGAGGCGGGCGAACGCCGCCATCGGGCCGATCCCGAGCGCAACGACGGGTAGCACCTTGCTCTGCCAGGTCGTCCAGCCGCTCGTCGGGAAGCCCAGATCCCATTGCAGCGCGAAGAAGTAGATGAACAGCGTCGCGAGCAGGAAGCTCGGGATGGCGAAGCCGACGTTGGAGAAGAACATCGCCGAGTAGTCGAAGATCGAGTTTGCCTTCAGCGCCGACAGGGCCCCGAGCAGGACGCCGAAGACGATGGCGAAGAGGAAGGCGAGCCCACCGAGCTCGAGCGAGCGCGGAAAGTGCTCGCGGACGATGTCGTTGACGTCGCGGTTCCGGAGCACGAGCGAGGGGCCGAAGTCGAACGTGGCGACGCCCTTCACGTAGCGGTAGTACTGCACGTACCAGGGCTTGTCGAGGCCGAACTTGCGCTCGAGATTCTGCTGGATCGCCGCGGGGATCGCCCGGTCCGACGTCCGGAACGGATTGCCCTTGATCTGGCGCATCAGTACGAACGTCATGAAGATGACGAGCAGGATCACGGGGATCGTCCAGAAGATGCGGCGAACGATGAATGTCGTCATCAGGCGTGAGACCTACCCCTCCGGGGCCGCGACCGACGCGGATTCGAGAAGAGCGGTGAGGGCGGGCGCTCGGCACCCGCCCTCACCGGTGTCTGCTTCCTACGACTCCTGGACGACGACCTGAGTTAGATCGACCTGATCCAGGAGGTTCAGGTTGTACGTGTCCTGCACCGTCGGGCGCTCGAGCTGGGTGTACGTGTACCAGTAGATCGGCATGATCGGCATCTCGCCGTCCTCGCCGCCGAGGATCTCCTCGGCTTGGGCGTACAGCTCGTAGCGAGCGTCGTTGTCAGGCGTCTGACGCGCCTCCTCGATGACGCCGTCGTACTCCTTGTTCTTGAAGTTGGTGCTGTTGTTACCCGAGTCGCTCGTCCAGAGCTCGAGGAAGTTCATCGCGTCGACGTAGTCGCCGATCCAGCCGAGCCGGAAGGCGTCGATCGACTTGTCCGGCGGAGGCCCGATGAACTCGAGGAACTGTGCCCACTCCTGCTGCTTGATGCTCACGTTCAGGCCCAGCTCCTTCCAGGCCGCCTGGATCGCCACGGCGATCTCACGGTGACCCGGCGAGTCGTTCAGCAGCAGGTTGATGTCCGTCTTGGGGCTGTCGACCTGCGCCATCAGCTCCTTGGCCTGCTCAATGTCCGCCGTGGGCGGCTGCCACGGCGAATCCGGGTTGAGCACGTCGAAGCCCGGCATGCCCTGCGGCGTGAAGCCGGTGGTGGGCAGCTGATCGGCCTGCGCGACGTTGTCGATGATGCTCTGGCGGTCGATCGCCAGCGACATCGCGCGGCGCTGGTTCACGTCGGTGATGTTGTCGACGTTGAAGCCGTAGTAGTAGGTGCCGAGGCCCGGGTACTGCTGGTAGTCCTCGGTCTCCTTCAGGCGCGGGATCTCCTCGACCGGCAGCCCGCTCGTGACGTCGATCTCGCCGGCCTCGAACGCTTGCACGGCGGTGGTGCCGTCGGTGATCATCCGGCCGTCGATGCGGGTCAGCGTGACGTTCTCGGCGTCGCGCCAGTCCTCGTTCTTGACGAGGTTGATGTTGGCGTTGTGCTCCCACGAGTCGAGCAGGAATGGCCCGTTCGTGACGATGTTGGCCGCCTCGGTCCACTTGTCGCCGAACTGCTCCACCGTCGGCCGGTGGACGGCCAGGAACGAGTGGTGCGCGAGCTGCTGCGTGAACCAGGGCTGGGGCGAGGTCAGCGTGACCTCGAGCGTCCGGTCGTCGACCGCATTCACACCCACCTTGTCAGCCAGCGCGTCGCAGTTCTTCTCCTCGCAACCGTTGTACTCCTGCGCGCCCTCGATCCCGTAGAACTGGTAGGCGTAATCCGCCGCGAGCTCCGGCGAGATCGTGCGCTTCCAGGACCACTCGAAGTCCTCGGCGGTGACGGGGTCGCCATTCGACCACGTGCCGTCCTCCCGCAGCATCAGCGTCACGGTGAGCCCGTCCTCCGAGGTCTCGAAGCTCTCTGCGAGGCTCGGCACCGGATTCAGGTCCTCGTCGAGCTTGACGAGGGGATCCATGATGTTGAGCAGGATGTTGGCAGACGTCGTGTCGCTCGCCAGACCGGGATCGAGCGACGGCGGCTCCGTGCCCCAGTTGATCGTGAGCGTCTGGTCTGCGGCCTCGCCGCCACCGTCGTCCTGCTCCTCTGTCGTCGCGCCCGTGCCGGCGGCGTCGCCCCCGTCATCGTCGCCGCCGCAACCGGCCGCGATGAGAGCGAGACTCGCGACCAGCATGGCCAGAAGCAGCCACAGGGTCTTGATCCTCATGAAATGTGTCCTCTCTTCCTTCGGTTTGCGCGCGCATGGCACACAACAGTCGCATCCACTTGTTTCCAGGTTTACCACTCCCAAACCCCGAGCCGGGAATCTGAGCGTCCTCCTAACCTGTTTGGGCAACGATAACGTCGTGAGAGGCCTCCTCGTCGCAGTCGCCGGCGCACTGCTGCTACCGGCTTCCGGGCTCGCTCACCTCGAGGTCACGCCCGCCTTGCTCGAGTCCGGCCGAGACGTGGACCTGCAGATCGAGCTTCCCGAGCTGCGGCCCGGCGACCCGCCGACGAGCCTCTCCGTGCGCGGTGACGGCGTGCTGCAGCTCCGGAGTCGAGCGACCGGGACGCTCGCCCGGGAGACGCGCTGGGAGGTGCGCGTGCACGTCGGTGCCGAGCCGGGGCCGACCGAGCTGCTCCTCCGCGCGGGGTTCGCAGACGGCAGCACCGTCGAGGTACGCCGCACGGCGACGGTGGTACCTGCGCAAACGAGCGACGAGGGACTGCCGCTCGCGGCGGCCGCCTTCGCAGCTGTCGGCCTCGCGGCGATCGTCGGCGTCGCCGTCCTCCTGCGCCGCCCGCGCGGCGCCGGCTGACCCCCGGCAGCTTCCGGAAAGAAAGCCGAGTCCCGTGGTAGCGTGGCCGCGCCGTGCTCTTCCAGCAGTTTCTCGACGAGGATCTCGGCTGCGCCTCGTATCTCGTCGGCGACGAGGACGCCGGCGTCGCTGTGATCGTCGACCCTCCGTTCGCGATCGAGCCCGTACTGGAGCTCGCCGCTCGGCGGAACGTGCGGATCGTGGGCTGTCTGGAGACCCACACGCACGCGGACCATCTCTCCGGCCACGGCCGCCTGGCGCTCGAGCACGGGGTGCCGGTCTCGATCCACCCGGCGGCCGAGGTCGAGTACGCGCACCTCGACCTGACCGACGGCCGAGAGCTCGAGCTCGGCCGCACGCTGCTGCGGGCGCTCCACACCCCGGGGCACCGGCCCGAGCACACCTGTCTCACAGTCGCCGATCGCTCGCGGGCCGACGAGCCGTGGATCGTGCTGACGGGCGATTCGCTCTTCGTCGGCGACGTCGCTCGCCCCGATCTGGCGGTCGGAGCGCAAGAGGGCTCCATCGCCCTCTTCGGCTCGCTCCAGCGCCTGCTCGAGCTCCCCGACGGCGTGGAGATGTTTCCCGGTCACGTAGCGGGATCGCTCTGCGGAAAGGAGATGAGCTCGAAGGCGTCCTCGACGATCGGCTTCGAACGCCGCTTCAACAGCGCGCTCAAGTTCGCCGACGAGCATTCCTTCGCGGCCGAGACGGCTGCGGTGAACACGCCGAAGCCACCGAACATGGCCCGCCTCGTCGAGCTGAATCGAGGCCCGTTCGTCGCTGCCGCCGCACCGGTCGAGCACCTCGCCGGCGCCCCGCCGGGCGCGACGGTGCTCGACGTCCGCACCCTCGAGGACTACCTCTCGGGCCACCTCCCCGGCGCCGTGAACGTACCCGCCGCGGGTGGCTCGTTCGCGACGAAGGCGGCGTTCGTGCTCGAGCCGAGCCGCCCCGTCGTGGTCGCCGCGGGCTCTCCCGCGCAGGCGCAGCGCGCGACCCGCGGTCTCCACGCCGTCGGCTTCCTCGACCTCGCCGGTGTCGTCGACGCGGCCGGGCCCGAGCGGATGGAACCCGTCCGACTCGACGAGCTCGGCGAGCTGCTGGCGGCGGGCGCCGAGCTGCTCGACGTGCGCGAGCGGGACGAACGGGACGACGGCTACATCGCGGGCAGCCGCAACATTCCGTACCGACTGCTCGGCGTCGCCGGCGCGGACGTACCTACGGATCGGCCCGTCGTCACGATCTGCGAGACGGGTTCCAGAGCGGGCATCGCTGCGTCGCTCCTCGCCGCGCGAGGCGTGGACGCCCGACCGGTGCTGGCCGGCGGCGTCGGCGCCTGGGCCGCCCAGGGCGGCCGCACGGTCGAGTTCCGCCGCTGCGGAAACTAGGGGGACCGGCCGGAGGCGATACGCTCAGCTGAGGCGCTCGGCGGGGTAACCGTGCACAGCGAGGGCGTCGACGAGGGCCTCGCAATGATCCGCGTCGCGCGTCGCGAGCGTCAGCTCCACCTCCGTCTCCCCGATCGGGAGCGCCATGCCCTCGCGATGGTGCTCGACCGAGACGACGTTGCCACGCTCCGCAGCGACCAGCTGGAGCAGCTTGATCAGCTCGCCGGGCCGGTCGGCGATGCGCGTGCGCAGCACGAGATAGCGGCCGGCCTGCGTGAGGCCATGGCGCATCACCTGGATCAGCAGCGTCGGGTCGATGTTGCCGCCCGAGAGGAGCACGCAGACCTCGTCCTCGCCAGGAACCTTGCCCGCGAGCAAGGCGGCGACCGGGGCCGCGCCCGCGCCCTCGACGAGCAGCTTCGTCCGCTCGAGCAGGAGCACGATCGCGTGCGAGATCTGCTCGTCGGTGACGGTCACGATCTCGTCGAGCCGGTCGCGCAGGATCGCACCGGTGAGAATCCCCGGTTGCTTCACCGCGATGCCCTCGGCGATCGTAAAGCGGTGCTCGGTGCCGCCCGCGAAGGGACACACGGCCTCCGCCTGCACTCCGACGAGGCGCACCTCGGGTCGTAGCTCGCGCAGGGCGATCGCGATCCCGGCAGCGAGGCCACCGCCGCCGATCGGGATCACGAGCGTCCCGAGGGCGGGCAGCTGCTCGACGAGCTCGAGTCCGATCGTGCCCTGCCCCGCGATCACGCGCTCGTCCTCGAAGGGATGGACGAACGTCGCGCCCGTGGCCTGCATCCGCTCCTGCGCCGCAGCGACCGACTCGTCGAAGCCGGCACCGGTCAGCTCGACCTGGGCGCCGTAGTTTCGTGTGGCATCCACCTTCGCCATCGGCGAGTCCTCTGGCATGAAGACGGTCGCCGCAATGCCCGCCTCCCGCGCCGCCCAGGCCACCGCCTGCCCGTGGTTGCCGGCGCTGGCCGCGATCACGCCGACGCCGCGCTCCTCTGCCGAGAGCGCGGCGATCGTGTTCACGGCGCCCCGGATCTTGAACGCGCCGGTCCGCTGGAGGTTCTCGGCCTTCAGCTGGACGCTGCGCCCTGCGCGCCGCGAGAGCGTCTCGGACGGGTAGACCGGGGTGACCCGCGCGACGCCCGCGAGGCGCGCGCGGGCCTCCTCGAGGCTACGAAGCGTGGGCTCGGCCGTCGTCGCCAATTCCGTACACCTTGTCCAGGATCTCACGCACGGCCGAAAGCGGATCGAGCTCGCGCGCCTGCACCTCGTCGAGCAGCCGGCGCAACTCGGGGTCGTCCGCGACGGTCGCCTGGAGATGCGCCTTCGCGCGTCCCGTCGCGAGAGCGAACACCTCGCCGGCGAGGTTCTTCCGGCGGCGCTCCTCCAACAGCCCGTCCGACTCGAGATAGCCGCGGTGCTCGTCGAGCTTCTCCCAGAGCGCCACCACTCCCTCACCCCGCATCGACTCGGTGAGGACGATCGGCACCTTCCACTCCCGCTCGCGGTCGAGCGCGAGGATCGAGCGCACCTCGTTCAGCATCGTCTTGGCGGCGGGATGATCCATCTTGTTGATCGCGATCACGTCCGGGATCTCCATGATCCCTGCTTTCAACGCTTGCACGGAGTCTCCCGAGCCCGGCATGAGGACGAGCAGGACCGTGTCGGCGATCCCGATCACCTCGACCTCGCTCTGGCCCGCGCCGACCGTCTCGAGGAAGACCAACTCCTTGCCGGCAGCGTCGAGCAGCAGCGCAGCCTGGAGCGTCGCCTCCGAGAGGCCTCCGAGGTGACCACGGGTCCCCATCGAGCGGATGAAGACCCCGGGATCGAGGAAGTGGTCGGAGAGCCGGATCCGGTCGCCGAGCAGGGCGCCGTGCGTGAAGGGGCTGGAGGGATCGACGGAGATGACACCCACGCTGCGGCCCTCCGCGCGTACGTGCCGGACGAGCGCGCTGATGAGCGACGACTTCCCCACACCGGGTGGGCCGGTCACGCCCATGACGATGCTGCGACCCGTCTCCGGATAGAGATCGCGAACCAGCTCGAACGCGAGCGGCTCGCGGTTCTCGACCAGGGTGATCGCCCTCGCCAGCGCACGGCGGTCACCGGCGCGCACGCCCGCCGCGAGATCGTCGAGCGTCCACGCCGCGCGAGCCACGTTCAGACTCTAGACGGCACCGTCCCGTCAGACTGCACCGCCTCGTCGAGCTCCGCCGGCGCCACGGTCGTGTCGAACCCGCGCGCGAGAACCGCGGCGGCGAGCGCGGCGAGGAGGAAGGCGACGCTCGCGCCGCCCCACAGCCAGCGCGCGCCGACCGCGTCGACGAGCGGGCCCGCGACGGCCATTCCCAGCCCGAGCAGGACGTAGTTCGACGACATGATCACCGTGAAGACACGGCCGCGCAGGGCATCCGGTGCGCCACGCTGGACGAGCAGCGCGTTGCAGACGACCGCAGCGCCGTTGCCGAACGTGCCCAGCAGCACTCCTGCCACGGCCACGGCGAGATTGGGTGCGACCGCGCCGATGCCGTACCCCAGCGCCATCAGTGCGATCAGGGCGGTGTATGCGTGCCGGATCCCGAGGCGCTCGAGAATCGAGCCGGCCGCCAGGCTGCCGAGCGTCAGCCCGAGCCCCGACGCGCCGACGAGGATCCCGAAGCCGACGTCGCCCGCGTCGAGCGCGACCTTGGCGAGCACGACCTCGGCTACGTTGACCGCGGCGCTCCCGAGCAGGACGACGTTCCAGACGACGAGCACGGTCAGGAGCGCACGCGAGCGGCGGACGAGCCGGAAGCCGTCCCCCAGGTCCTGCCAGTGGCCGCGGCTCTCGATCTTGCCCGCCTGGAGCCTTCGCGCGGGGATGCGGGCGAGCAGCGCGGCCGAGAGGAGGAACGAGAGGGCGTTCAACCAGTAGGCGAGCTCCGGTCCCTGCACGGTGAGGAGCACGCCGCCCACGATCGGGCCGATCATCCAGGCGAGGTTGTCGACCGCCTGGAGCAGCGCGTTCGCGGCGGGGAGGTCGTCGTCGTCGACCAGGTTCGGCATTCCCGCGTAGACGGCCGGGCGGAAGAACCCCGTTGCCACCCCGGCGACGAACGCGAGCGCCACCACCGCCGTCGCGCTCCCCGCAAAGGGCAGGACGCAGAAGACGGCGAGCCGCGCGAGGTCGGAGCCGATCAGCAGCCGTCGTCGAGACCACCGGTCGACGAGGGGCCCGAGCAGAAGGCCGATCACGATCGCGGGCAGGAACTCGGCGATCAGAAGTGCGCTGACCCATGTACCCGAGCCGGTGCGGTCGAAGACGTCGACCGTCAGCGCGATCGCGGCGAGATACGTCCCTGCTCCGGAGGCCAGCGTCGCGACGAAGAGCCGCCTGTAATCGGCCGCGCGGCGCAGGAGATCCAGCCTGCTCTTGTGGGCGAAAGACGTGCGCAAAGGTCGAGGCCGCTAGTCGGGGTCGTACGCGAGATTGGGCCGGAGCCACCGTTCGGCGTCCTCCACGGCGACCCCCTTCCGGGCAGCATAGTCCTCGATCTGATCGCGTGCGATGCGTCCGACTGCGAAGTACTTCGCAGCGGGATGGCCGAAGTAGAGCCCGCTGACGGCCGCCGCAGGGATCATCGCGTAGCTCTCGGTGAGCGAGATGCCGAGCTCCTGCGTGCCGAGCAGCTCGAACAGTCGCCCCTTCTCGGAGTGGTCCGGGCAGGCGGGGTAGCCGAAGGCCGGACGGATTCCGCGGTAGCGCTCCGCGGCGAGATCCTCGGACGTGGGCCGCGCGTCCGGCTCGTACCACGCCCGCCGCGTCTCGAGGTGAAGCCACTCCGCAGCGGCCTCGGCCAGCCGATCTGCGAGTGCCTTGACCATGATCGACGAGTAGTCGTCTCCCGCGGCCTCGTATCCAGTAGTGAGCTCCTCCGCGCCGTGGATTGCAACCGCGAACGCCCCCAGGTGGTCCCCTTCCGGCGCGACGTAGTCGGCGAGACAGCGATTCGGCCGCGAGTCGCCCCAGTGCGCCTGCTGGCGGAGCATCGGGAAGCGCCCGCCGTCCTCCAGCACCACGTCGTCCCCCTCGGCGTGCGCGGCCCAGAAGCCGTGCACGCCCCGGGCCCGGAGCCCGCCGTCGCGGACGATCTCGTCGAGGAGAGCGGTCGCGTCGTCGTACAGCTCCCGCGCCGCCGGCTGCTCGAGGATCGCGGGGAACTTTCCCTTCAGCTCCCAGGCGTGGAAGAAGAACTGCCAGTCGATCAGGTCACGCAGTTCAACGAGCTCCGGCTCGACAGCGTGCGCGCCGGTGAACGCGGGCGTCGCGAGGTGGTCGTAGGAGAGCCGTTCGCGGTTCTCCCGCGCGAGCCGCAGGGGCAACAGCGGCCGCCGCTCCTTCTCGGCGTGCAGCGCGCGCAGCCGCTCCTGCTCCTCGCGGTTGCGCTCGTCGAGCACGAGCTTGCGCGCCGGATCGAGCAGGTCGGAGACGACGCCCACGACGCGCGAGGCGTCGAGCACGTGCACCGTCGGCCTGCCGTAGGCGGGCGCGATCCGCACGGCTGTGTGCTGACGGGAGGTGGTCGCGCCGCCGATCAGGAGCGGCAGCTCGAGCTTGCGCCGCTCCATCTCCTTGGCCACGTGCACCATCTCGTCTAGGGACGGCGTAATCAGTCCGGAAAGGCCGACCGCGCTCGCGCCCTCCGCGACGGCGGTGTCGAGGATCTTCTCGCCCGGCACCATCACGCCGAGGTCGATCACCTCGTAGTTGTTGCAGCCGAGCACGACGCCGACGATGTTCTTGCCGATGTCGTGCACGTCGCCACGGACGGTCGCGAGCACGATCTTCCCCTGGGCGCGGCCGTTCGAGCCGGTGCGCTCTTTCTCCTCCTCCATGAACGGCTCCAGGTACGCGACCGCGCGCTTCATCGCGCGCGCGCTCTTGACCACCTGCGGCAGGAACATCTTCCCCGAGCCGAAGAGGTCGCCGACGACCTTCATCCCGTCCATCAGCGGCCCCTCGATCACGTCGAGCGGGCGCTCGGCCGCGGCGCGCGCCTCCTCGGTGTCCTCGACGATGAAGTCGACGATCCCGTGGACGAGGGCGTGCTCGAGCCGTTTCGCCACGGGGGCGTCGCGCCAGGAGAGGTCGAGCTCGCGCTTCGTCCCCTCGCCCTTCACGGTCTCCGCGAAGGAGACGAGCCGGTCGGTCGCGTCGGGCCGGCGATCGAAGATGACGTCCTCGACGCGCTCGAGCAGATCGACCGGGATGTCCTCGTAGACGATCAGCTGCCCCGCGTTCACGATCCCCATGTCGAGGCCGGCGCGGATCGCGTGGAACAGGAAGGCGGAGTGCATCGCCTCGCGAACGACGTCGTTCCCGCGGAACGAGAAGGAGAGGTTGGAGATGCCGCCGCTGCAGTGGGCGCCCGGACAGCGCTCCTTGACGCGCGGCAGCGCCTCGATGAACGCCTTCGCGAAGCCGTTGTGCTCCTCGATCCCGGTAGCCACGGCGAGCACGTTCGGGTCGAAGATCAGATCCTCGGGCGGGAAGCCCACCCGCTCGGTGAGGAGATCGTAGGCCCGACCGCAGATCCCGACCTTCCGCTCGACCGTCTCGGCCTGCCCGTGCTCGTCGAAGGCCATCACGACGACGCCGGCGCCGTAGTTGCGGATCCGCCGCGCCTGCTCGAGGAAGGGCTCCTCGCCTTCCTTCAGGCTGATCGAGTTGACGACGCCCTTGCCCTGCACGCACCGGAGGCCCGCCTCCAGCACGCTGAAGCGGGAGCTGTCCACCACGATCGGAATGCGCGCGACCTCCGGCTCGGTCGCGATCAGGTTCAGGAACGTCGTCATCGCCCGCTCGCTGTCGAGCAGGTCGGCGTCCATGTTCACGTCGAGCAGGTTGGCTCCGCCGCGCACCTGCTCGAGCGCGACGTCGACGGCGCCCTGGAGGTCGTTCGACTCGATCATCCGCCGGAAGCGCGCCGAGCCGGTCACGTTCGTCCGTTCGCCGATCATCACGAAGCCGGTGTCCGGACCCAGCTCGAACGGCTCGAGGCCGCTGAAGCGCGTGCGCGTGCGGTGCGAGGGGGCCTCGCGCGAGGGGAGGCCCGAGACCGCGGCCACGATGCGGGCGGTGTGCTCCGGCGTCGTCCCGCAGCAGCCGCCGACCACGTTCACGAAACCGGCTTCGGCGAACTCGCGCAGGAACGCCGACGTGTCGTGCGGCTGCTCGTCGTAGCCGCCGAACGCGTTGGGCAGCCCCGCGTTCGGGTGGCAGCTCGTGTACGTGTCGGCGAGCCGGGAGAGCTCGGCCACGTGCGGGCGCATCTCGGTCGCGCCGAGCGAGCAGTTGACGCCGACGAGCAGAGGACGGGCGTGCTCGACGGAGGCCCAGAACGCCTCGACTGTCTGCCCCGAGAGCGTCCTCCCGGAGAGGTCGACGATCGTCACGGAGATCCAGAGCGGCACCTGCGGCGCGACGTCGCGCGCGGCCGCGATCGCCGCCTTCGCGTTCAGAGTGTCGAAGATCGTCTCCACGAGCAGGAGGTCGACGCCGCCCTCGGCGAGCGCCGCGATCTGCTCGGCGTAGGAGGCTTTCACCTGGTCGAAGTCCACGGGCCTGAACGCGGGCTCGTCGACCCTGGGTGAGAGCGAGAGGGTCACGTTCAGCGGCCCCACCGAGCCGACGACGAAGCGACCGCCGGCCTCGTCCGCGGCCTGCCGAGCAAGCCGCGCGCCCTCCAGGTTGAGCTCCCGCACGACGCTCTCGAGCCCGTAGTCGGCCTGGCCGATCGACGTCGCCGTGAAGGTGTTCGTCGTCGTGATGTCTGCGCCCGCGGCGAGGTACTGCCGGTGCACGTCGAGGATCACGTCCGGCCGCGTCAGGTTGAGCAGGTCGGGGTCGCCGGCGACCTCGCGTGGGTGGTCGCGGAAGCGCTCGCCGCGGTAGTCGGCGTCGACGAGGCCGGCTCCCTGCAGCATCGTCCCCCACGCACCGTCGAGGACGAGGATCCGCTCCTCGAGCAACTCCCTCAGTCTGACTTCTGCGCTCACGGGTCCCTCCACTGGTGCCGAAAGAGGGCGGACCAGCGATCCCGCGGGCTCTTTAGGCGTTTTTGTCCTGGTCGCCAAGCTGCCGTTCAAAGCTCTCCAGGTCCCCACAAGCTAGCGGACGCCGGCACCCGCGCCCTCGCGTGCTCGATGATTCAGTAGCCGGAGAACTTGTCCGCGAGCACGCGGTCTTCCGGAAGACCGGCGGCGAGCAGCGAGTCGACGACCGCCTGGGCCATCGCGGGCGGGCCGGCGACGAGGAACCGCCGGGTCTCGAGCTCTCCGACGACGTCGCCCAGCACCTCCGCGTCGATCCGCCGCGTCTCGCCCTCCCATCCGGCCTCCTCCGTCATGATCAGGACGACCCGCAGGCCCTCGATCCGCCGCTCGAGCTCGGCGAGCTCGTCGAGGAAGGCCGCCGACTCGCGGTCTCGGTTGGAGTAGACGAGCGTGATCCGGTACAGAAGCTGCTCGTCCGCGACATAGCGCAGCATCGAGCGGAAGACGGTGATCCCGATCCCGCCTGCGACGAAGACGTAGTCGGCTCCGGTCTCCTCGGGCAGCAGGAACGAGCCTTTCGGCTCCTCGACGACGATCTCGTCGCCGACCGCGAGCTCGACGAGCGTCTGCTTGAACGCGGTGTCCCGCAACCGCGTCGCCAGCCCGACCACGCCCTGGTCGGTCGGCGACGTGACGAGGGAGATGTGGCGGCGCAGCCCCTTCTCGTCCGTATGCCCGCGGTCGGGCAGCTCCACCCAGAAGTAGCTGCCGGGCCGGTAGTCGGGGTAGCCGTCGACGGAGAAGAGAACGAGCAGCGTCCCCTTCGCGACCTCGCGCTTCTCCGCCACCACGGCACGCATACCGATAAGCAGTCTAGAGCGCCCCCTCCGGGCGCACCTGACGAGCCGATCGCGCGGCCGGAGGGGATAGTGCGATAGCACAGACCCGGAGAGCCGCGTGCCGCGAGCGCCGAGGCGGCACCCAGAGCCGCCGTTCAGGTGCGTCCGGCGACCGTGAGCTGGTTCTCGGCGTGCTGGATCCGCTGCTCGAGCTGCCAGCGGTCGGACACCGACTCGCCCGCGTCGACGCGCTCGAGTTCGGCCTTGGCGGACTCGAGCTGCTCGCGGGCACGGTCGTCGTCGATCTGCTTCACGTCGACCGCGTCGTCGACCAGGGCGATCGCACGGTCGAGCTGCACCTGGAAGAAACCGGGGCCAGTCGCGAACTCGAGCACCTCGTTG
>Ga0136620_10000099_pt1 | contig 33972 bp, 34 predicted proteins | sample AntDrymUQ4162106_2_FD_104806 | JGI IMG/M metagenome (GOLD analysis project Ga0136620, IMG submission 104806) | Polar desert sand microbial communities from Dry Valleys, Antarctica - metaG UQ416 (21.06) | ecosystem: Environmental > Terrestrial > Soil > Desert | place: Antarctica: Dry Valley... | reverse complement strand
CGACAGTTCGGACGATCCAGACGACATTGAGCCCGCACTGGGCTCGAACTGGATGTGGCGCAACGAGAATCAGGTACGGCGGCTGCGACACCTGCACCTGCAGGCGGGCCTCGTCACCACGCTCTGGATCGTCACCGGCCCCCTCTACGACCCGTGGGTCGACTTCCGTCCTCCCATCGCCGTTCTTGCCGGCGCATACATCCTGATCATGTTGTGCCTACCGTCGTACACCGGCCGCGGTGAACACCCCCTCTTCACGTGGCTGAACCGAGTTGTGTGGGCGTTGCTCCTCGCCTGCACAGCCGGTACCGGGAAACTGCTGCTGCGTGGGCAGCAGCTCGTCGGCGAGACGCACGTCGGAAGCCTGCCCGGCTACCCGGAAGCGGGACGGGCGCTCTTCATGGGCCAGCTCGGCCTGCTCGTTGCGTTCATATTGTCGATCGTGGTCATGATCTGGCGCGGGCGGAACAATCGGGATCGCCTGGCACCCAGATCATTATGGGACGGATCAGCAATACTCTTCGCGACCATGGGCGTCTTTTTGGGCGCTGTCTTCTCGGCCGGCGTGTACGTGTTTGCCACCGCCTGGCTGCGAACTGGGAGCCTGAGGCCGACCTTCGAGGATGTTTCCGCCCGAGTCAGCCGTTTCGTGGTTCCCGACATCATTCGAGAAGCCGCACGGGCGTACGCCATCTCGGTGGCGATACTCGTCCTGGTGGTCGCCGTCTTGCTCCTGTGCTTCGTCGGGAACAAGCTCCTGCGCGGGCTCAGGAGCATCCTGCCGCGCCGGCTGCGAGACAAGCTGCCGCACTGGTTCACAGTGGGTTCCTGGCCGTCCAAGAAGTATCGGACCGCGCTCGTCCATGACTACGGGACAGCCGCGGTAGACGACGACCCGCCGCGCGCCCGGCAGGTCGCGAGCATGTTCTGGCTGGCCCAACGAGTCGACTACGCGCATCGATTTCTTGCCGGTCTCCTGCTTGTCGGCCTGGTCATCACGATCCCCTTCGCGCTCCTCGCCTGGAAGCCGTCCTGGCTGTGGCACTGCGCGCGCCGATGGCACGACTACCCGGACCTGCGGGACGGTACGGCCGCGACCTGCGGCAGTGGCCACTTCTACTATGACTGGCTGCGCGACGGGTTCCTGTCGGCACGTTCGCTGCAGGGAACCGGAGGCTATCTCGCCGTGTTGACCCTGCTGCTGCTCGTCGGACTCGGTGCGGCCGCCTTCCGCGTCGCCAAGACCCGCCGATCGATCGGCATCCTGTGGGATCTGGCCTCGTTCTGGCCCCGCTCGGCTCACCCGTTCGCAGCACCGTGCTACGCCGAGCGAGCCGTCCCAGACCTCGTCACGCGGGTGGATTGGTACACCAATGAACGTCGCCGATCGGTGGTGTTGTCGGCGCACAGCCAGGGAACCGTCCTCAGTGCGGCGACCCTCTTCCAGCTGGACAAGCAGGTCCTTCCGCAGGTGGCCTTCTTGTCCTTCGGCTGTGTACTTCGCCGGCTCTACGCCCGATACTTCCCGGCCTACTTCTCGACGGCAGCGATCGAGGAAGTCCAGACCTTGCTTACCGGCAGCGATCGCCGGGTGCGCTGGCTCAACCTGTGGCGGCACAGCGACTACCTCGGCGGACAGGTGACCGCGGGTCCGCCTCCCGCCATCACGGCCGGTGAGTCGGTGCAAGCGCCCGACCCGGACATCGAAGTCGAGTGCATCGACCCCATGTGGGACCGCCCGCCCGGGGACACCCAATACCCCGCCGCCTCCCGGCATTCCAACTACTGGCGGGACCACAGATTCGCGGTCGCTGTCAGGCGGCTCGCCGCCATGCTGCCGAAGTCAGCCGAGGCCGAGCGCCACGAGGGTCGCGTCGGGTTGCTCGACATGGATCAGGTGCGAGGCGTCGGGCACGTTCGTGATCCGGGCGTTCGGAAGGTCGACTCGTAGCCGCCGCGCGTCGATGGCCGGCACGAGCCGGTCTGCCGTCCCGTACGCCGCCCACACCGGGCACCGCACCCCCGACCAGGACATGCCGTCGCGGTAGCGGAAGCCGTTGCGAGCCGCCGCGCGGAACGACGCCGGCCGCAGGCCGGCGACGAGATGGTCGAGAACGGACTGCCGAACGGCACCGGGGTGGGCGACGAACGGCGACAGCAGAGGTCGCAGGAGCCTGGCGCGCGACGCCGCCGTCAGGGCGGCGACGCCGAGACGGCCGGTCATCGCGAGTCCGTACTGCAGGCCGAATATTGCGGTGGCGACGCCCCCGGCCAGCCCGGCCGGCAGGCGGCCGTTCATGGCGTCGACGACCGAGTAGTAGGGACCAGCCGCAAGATGCAGCGACTCAACCCAGCGAGCGTGCCGCACCGCCAGGTCCGCGACGACCAGAGTCCCCATCGAATGCCCGACGAGGCGCAGCGATGAGAAGCCCATGTCCGACCGCGCGACGTCCAGGAGCACGTCACCCACCTCGGAGATGTCGAGCCGACCTCGCAGGTTCTCCGACCTCCCGAAACCCGGCAGGTCGACGAACAGCGACGGGCCGAGATCCGCGCCGCGTCCGATCGCAGCGCGCACGAGCGGGCCCCACGACGCCATGTCGTCGTGGACGCCGTGGACGAAGACCGTTCCCCGCCCACCTCTGGTCGTGCCATGGCGGAAGCACTGCACGCGGCCGAACGCCGTGGCTACGGTGAACTCGACCCCCTCGATCAGCGTGGGCAGCGGCGTCACGTCGTACGGGCAATAGGTCCCCGTCATCGACGTCGCCATGGGCCGCGGAGCGCGTCGAGCGCGAGCGTCACAATCTCCTCGGTGCGCCGACGCTGAGCGTCCTCGACGAGCACGACGTTCCAGCCATGCGCGGACAGCAACGGCAGCGTTGTCTGTCGCCGGCGCTTCAGGTGCCCGCAGAGCGACGCCAGGTCCGTCACCGGTTCGGCAGCGCCGGCGAATCGGCCGATGAGCCACGGCAGCCAGGTCTCGCCCTCCCGGCGCACCGCCCGATCGAGTGCCTGCTCGACCGGGCCGTCCAGGTAGATCAAGACCGAGGATGTGTTCCTCAGGACATCGGTCAGCTCCTGGACGAACGTTGCGATCGTTCGCCTGTCGTGCCCCCATGCCAGCAGCGAGGGGATGAACGGCAGCAGGGAGTCGACAACCACGACATCAACACCGGCACAACACGAGTCGGCGAGATAGCTGGCCGTCGCTTCGAGCAGCAGCCGCGGCTCGACCCGACCGATGTCCCGGAACTGCTTGGCGACCGCGCCGTACGCCGGCCGGGTGAGGATGTCCTCCTCCCGGAAGTGGTCCACCGCGAAGCCCCGCTCGGCGAGCCGGGCGGCCAGGGCGGTGGCCACGGTGGACTTCCCGATCCCCGGCGCCACCCCGTCCACCGCGATGATGAGCGGCCAAGCTTGCGTGGATCCGTCGTCATTGGAGGCGATTTCGGTCGCCGGTTGACCCCAATCACCTCCGATGATGGCCATTTCAGCGGTACGGCGTGAAGTCCGGCGGCCGCTTCTCGGCGAACGCCCGCGCCCCCTCCATGCCCTCCTCGCCGTGCGCGTACAGCTCCAGCCCGTCGAAGGCCAGGTGCGAGATGCCGCCGATGTGGTCGGTATCGGCGTTGAACGAGTGCTTGAGGAACCGCAGCGCGGTCGGTGAGTACGACCCGATCGTCGTACCCCATCGTTGCGCGGTGGGCAGCAGCTCCCCCGCTGGTACGACGGCGTTCACCAGCCCCCAGCGCTCCGCAGTGGCCGCGTCGAACTTCTCCAGCAGGAACCAGATCTGGCGGGCCCGCTTCTCCCCCACTACCCGCGCGAGGTACGCCGAGCCGAAGCCGGCGTCAAAGGAGCCGACCCGCGGTCCGGTCTGGCCGAACGTCGCGTGCTCGGCGGCCACCGTGAGATCGCACAGCACGTGCAGCACGTGACCGCCACCGATCGCCGCGCCATTGACTGCGGCGATCACCGGCTTGGGAATGTCTCGGATGATCCGGTGCAGCCGCTCGACCTCGAACGTGCCCCACTCGGTTTCCCCGTATCCGCCGGTCTCGGCGCGTTCCTTGACGTCGCCGCCGGCGCAGAACGCCCGGTCGCCGGCGCCGGTTAGCACGACCGCAGCGACCTCCCGCGAGGCCCAGGCCAACTTGAACGCCGACAGCAGCTCGTCCACCGTGCGTCCCCGAAAGGAGTTCATCCGCTCCGGCCGGTCGATCGTGACGGTGGCTACCCCGTCGGCGACGGCGTACCGGATGTCGGTGAACTCCTCGGCCTTCACACGCCCGTCCCAACCGTCGGCAGCTGCTGGCTATCGTTGGCGATCGTAACGAGGGAGGTGGAAGCGTTGGGCGAGCGGCGAACGTGTCTGGTCACCGGCGGCGGCCGCGGCATCGGCCGCGCGGTGGCCCTTCAGTTGTCCGCGCTGGGGCATCGGGTGGCGCTGACCGCCCGGAACGCCGAGCAGCTCACGGAGACCGCCGCGCTGCTGTCCGGTCCGACGATGACGCATCCCGCGGACATCACCGACGACGACGCGGTCGGCGAGTTGTTCGGCGCGGTCGAGGACGAGTGGGGGCCCGTGGACATCCTGGTGGCCAGCGCGGGCGCGGGCACCTCAGCACCGGTGCACCGGACCACCGACGAGGACTGGCAGCGGATGCTCGACCTGAATCTGACCGCGCCGTTCCAGTGCATCCGCCGCGCCGTACCAGCGATGACCGACACCGGCTGGGGGCGCATCGTCGTCGTCGCGTCGATGGCCGCCAAGATCGGAGCGCCGTACCTGGCGGCGTACACCGCGGCAAAGCACGGCGTGCTCGGCTTGGTCCGCGCGGCCGCGGCCGAACTCGCCGACAGCGGCGTCACCGTGAACGCCGTCTGCCCCGGGTACGCCGATACTCCGATGACCGACCAGGTGGTACGGGCAATCCAGAGCCGAACCGGCCGAACTACCAAGGAGGTGCGCTCGATCCTCGCCCACAAGCAGCCGATCGGACGACTCATCACGCCGGAGGAGGTCGCGCAGACGATCATGCTGTGCGTCGCGAACGGCGCCATCACCGGACAGGGCATCAACGTCGACGGCGGCGCGGTGCAGTCCTGACGTTGCGCTGATCGACGTCACCAGCTACCTTGTAACGCATGGAACCAGGCAACGCCAGTAACCTGGCTCAGCTTCGCCGTGGTGCGCTCGAGTTCTGCGTGTTGGCGCTGTTGCGGGATGAGGAGCGCTACGGCTTCGATCTCGTCCGTGCACTCGGTGAGGTCGACGGCCTGGTCACCTCCGAGGGCACCATCTATCCCCTTCTCGCGCGGCTGCGTCGAGACGGATTGGTCGACACGGTGTGGCGGGAGTCCGACAGCGGCCCGCCGCGCCGCTACTACCGATTGAGCCCTTCGGGAAAGCGATCACTGGCGGCGTTCGCCGAGGACTGGATCCGATTTCGTGACGGCGTGGACCGTCTGCTGGAGGTGGGACGATGACTGACCCAGGGGTTGCGAGTTACCTCGACCGGTTGCGCGCCGCGTCTCGGGAAATGCCCCCGAGCAGGCGAGAGGAACTCGTGGCGGAGATCCGCGCCCACATCGACGCTGCAAGCAGCGCCCGCGGCGCGGACGGCCCCGCTGCGATCCGCAACATCCTCGACCGGTTGGGCCCTCCCGAGGAGATCGCGGCGGCAGCATTGTCCGAGCGCCACTCACACTCGGCCTACCCTGAACCGGGTCCGCGTCACCGGGGCCTGAGTGTCAGGGATCTCGCCGCAGTCCTCTTGTTGCCCTTCGGTGGCCTGATCTTCCTGGTCGGCTGGTTTGTCGGAGTGGTGTTGCTCTGGACGTCGGAGGACTGGACCGTTCGGCACAAGGTGATCGGGACGCTGGTCCTACCTTTCGGCGTGGTTTTCCCCCTGGCGCTGGGGGCGTTGCCCGGCCCCGGCCAACCTGCCTGGCTGGGGGCGTCCATCTTCGTCGCGCTCCTGGCGGCGCCGATCATCAGCGCCGGATGGCTGGCGAGTCGGGCACACGCCTCCCGGCGGCCGCGGGAGCTGCAGTGGGCGTGAATCTTGACCGGGTCAATCCGCCAGAACTTGCGCGCCCGTCCGGGTTCAGTCATGTCGTGGTCGCTCCGGCGGGTCGTACGGCGTACCTGGCCGGGCAGACGGCGCAGGACGCCACCGGGCAGATCATCGACGGCGACATCGTCGAGCAGTTCGAGCAGGCGCTTGGCAACCTGCTGACCGCCCTCGCCGCTGCCGGCGGCGAACCCGACCACCTGACCTCGGTGACGGTGTACATCGTCGACATGGCGGCGTACCGGGAACGCGCCCGTGACATCGGCGAGGTGTGGAAGCGTTTGGTCGGCCGCGACTACCCGGCGATGGCCGGCATCGGTGTAGCACGGCTGTGGGACGACGCGGCGCTTGTCGAGCTACAGGGCAGTGCTGCCCTGCCGTGACCGTCCGCGTGGCTATCCAACTGCCTGCCTGCTGCTACAGCGCACGTGTCCTTCCCGGTGCCTCGCCGCCGGCTGAGCCAGTCGCCGAACCCCCGTGATCATCGCGGCCGGCACGACGACCGGTCAGGGACGGGCGGCGGTCACGAGCCAGGTTGCCGAGTCGTACCGGACGCCCTGATCGCCCCGGTGGGTGTCGATGCTCGCCCTGAGGGCATCGAGCGCGCGCGCTCGTTCGGGTGCGCTCAGACCATCGAGCGTCGAACCAGTCAGGCCGATCACGAAGCGGAAGGCGTCGTCGGTGTTGCGGCCGAAGTACATCGGTTCGCTGCGGTCCTCCAACCGGAGGTCGACGTATCCCGCACCGGTCAACAGACTCCGCACCCGATCGGGGTCACCCAGCGAGAACGGGCCTGGCGCCCCCGGCGCGGGTTGCTGCGGTGCACGTCCGACTGCCAACGCCGTCGAAAAGGCTGTGATCCACTCGTTGTGCTGCGCCGGCTGCCAGACGAGCAGGACGAGGCGCCCGCCGGGCCGGATGGCCCGTGCGATGTTGTCGAACGCGGCCTCGGGATCGGCGAAGAACGTCGCTCCGGCGCGGCTGATCGCGAGGTCGAAGTCGCCTGCTCCGAAGGGATGGACCTGGGCGTCACCGTGTTCGAAGTGCGCGTTCGGCACGCCTTCGTCCGCGGCTCGCCGGCCGGCCAGCTCAATCATCTGCCGGGACAGATCCACGCCCAGTGCCCACCCTGATCGCGCACGACGCGCAGCCTCGCGAGTGCTCTGCCCCGTGCCGCAGCCGATGTCGAGCACCCGGTCGGTGGTCTCGATCGCCATTGCGTCGAAGAAGTGACCGGCGTAGCCGGCTACGGCCTCGTCGAACCGGTCGGCATTCGCCGCCCAGTAGTCGCCCAGGTCGCCGCCCCATGCCCGAAGCTGCTCGGCGTTCGACGGATCGACCGGCGTTGCCTGCATAGTCGCACCGTCGTTTCAGGTCCTAGCACGCCGGCGGCGTCTACCGCTGGTGCTCGAACGGAGAATACTGGCGGCACGTCCACCAAGGAGGTCGTCACATGCAGCTGTCCCCGTCGGCGCACGTCGACACGTTCAGCCGCGACCACCTGCCTCCCGCTGACCAGTGGCCAGAGCTGACGTTCGACCTCCCCGAGCTGCAGTACCCGGACCGGCTCAACTGCGCGGTCGCGCTGCTCCAGGACACCATCGCCGAACACGGCGCGGACCGCCCGTGCCTGCTTTCGCCGACCGAGACGTGGTCGTACGCCGAGGTACGCCGCGTCGCGCACCAGATCGCTGCCGTACTCGTCGACGACCTGGGGCTGATCCCGGGCAACCGGGTGCTGCTGCGCGGTCCCAACACCCCGTGGCTGGCCGCCTGTTGGCTCGCCGTCGTCCTGGCCGGCGGCGTCGCGGTGACCACGATGGCCCTGCTGCGTCCCCGAGAGCTGCAGGTGATCGGCGACATCGCACAGGTTGACCTGGCGCTGTGTGATGCCCGCTTCCGCGCGGACCTGGACGCAGCCGCCATCCCCGGCCTGCGCACCATCAGCTTCGGCTCGGACGATCCTGACGACCTCAGCGCCCGGGCGGCCGGCAAGGACGAGGCGTTCGCACCGGTCGAGACGGCCGCCGACGACGTCGCGATGCTCGCGTTCACTTCCGGCACGACGGGCCGCCCGAAGGCCACCATGCACTTTCATCGGGACGTGCTCGCCATGGCGGACACGTTCTCCCGGCACGTCCTGAAACCGACGCCGGATGACGTGTTCACCGGTACTCCCCCGCTGGCATTCACCTATGGCCTGGGCGTGATCCTCATCTTTTCGTTGCGAGCAGGCGCCTCGACCCTGCTCGTCGAGCGCGCCGCGCCCGACGAACTGGCCGACCTGATCGCCGCCCACCGGGTCACCGTACTGTCCACGGCGCCGATGGCCTACCGCGCCATGATCACCGCGGGCAAGGCGGCACAGCTCGCGTCGCTGCGCCGCTGTGTCTCCGCCGGCGAGACGCTGCCGCGCTCGGTGTGGGAGACCTTCTATGAGGCAACCGGCGTGAAGATCATCGACGGGATCGGCTCCACTGAGATGCTGCACATCTTCATCGCCAGCGCGGACGACGGGATCCGACCGGGCTCGACCGGCCGAGCGGTTCCCGGCTATACCGCGGCGGTCCTCGGCCCGGATGGCGAGCCGGTCCCCGACGGCGAGCTCGGCAGTCTTGCGGTGAAGGGCCCGACTGGATGCCGTTACCTGTCCGACGAGCGGCAGCGGACGTATGTCCGCAACGGCTGGAACTTCACCGGCGACACCTACGTGCGCGACGCCGACGGCTATTTCTGGTTCCAGGCGCGCTCCGACGACATGATCGTCTCCTCCGGCTACAACATCGCCGGTCCCGAAGTGGAGGCCGCCCTGATGGGCCATCCCGACGTCAGGGAGTGTGGCGTCGTCGGCGCCCCCGATTCGGATCGCGGCAACGTCGTGGCGGCGTACGTCGTCCTGCGCGACGGCGTCGCCGGTGACGAGGTCAAGGCCAAGGAGCTGCAGGATTTCGTCAAGGCCGAGATCGCACCGTACAAGTACCCGCGCCTCGTGGAGTTCGTCGGCGAACTCCCGCGCACCAACACCGGAAAGCTACAGCGTTTCCGGCTGCGCGAGCGGGCCGCCGAAGCCGACGCGGCGCAGCCCGCGGCCCATGGCTGAGCACCCAGTGCGTTGCGTCCGTACCTTAGGTCGCCATGGCGCTCAGCCCTACGGACGCAATCGAGGGGTTGCTGAGATGAGCGTCATCTGATGCGCATCGCGATCGTGGGCGGCGGGCCGGGTGGGCTGTACTTCGCCGCGCTAGCCAAGCAACTGGACCCGGCGCACGAGATCACCGTCTGGGAGCGCAACGCCCCCGACGACACCTTCGGCTTCGGCGTCGTCTTCTCCGACGAGACCCTCGGCGGGATCGAGCATGCCGACATCGAGATCTACCGGGCGATGGAGGCCGAGTTCGCCCGCTGGGATGACATCGACGTGCACTACCGCGGCCAGGTCATCACGTCCGGCGGGCACGGTTTCGCGGCGATGAGCCGGCGTCGCCTGCTGCAGATCCTTCAGGAGCGCTGCCTCGACCTCGACGTCGATGTCAACTTTCGGTCCGAGGCACCAGCGATCGACGACCTGGCCGCCGAGTACGACCTGGTGCTTGCCGCCGACGGCCTGAACTCCGCCGTACGCCGGGAGCGCGCCGCCGCCTTCAATCCATCGGTCGAGACCCGCAGCTGCAAGTACATGTGGCTCGGCACCGACCTCGTCTTCGACGCGTTCAAGTTCTACATCGCGCAGACGCCGTACGGCGTCATGCAGATCCACGGCTACCCGTACGACGCCACCGGAAGCACGTTCATCGTCGAGATGAACGACGCGGTGTGGCGACGCGCCGGTTTCGACGGGTTCGCCGACCGGACGTTCCGACCTGGCGACAGCGACGAGGAATCGATCGCGCTCGTCCGCGAGCTGTTCGCCGACGTCCTCGACGGACATGAGGTCAGGGCGAACAACTCCCGCTGGATCAGCTTCGCGACGGTGCGCAACGAGTCCTGGGTGGACGGCAACGTCGTCCTGCTCGGGGACGCCGCGCACACCGCGCACTTCTCGATCGGTTCTGGGACGAAGCTGGCGATGGAAGACGCGTTGGCACTCGCCGCCTGCCTGGCCGAAGAGCCGGACGTCAAGAGCGCGCTGGCCGCGTACGACGCCGAGCGGCGGCCGGTCGTCCTGTCCACTCAGCGGGCGGCGCAGGCGAGCCTGGAGTGGTTCGAGAATCTCGGCCAGTACGTCGACCAGGAGCCGCTGCAGTTCGGCTTCAACATCATGACCCGCAGTCGCCGCGTCACCTACGACAACCTGCGGCTGCGCGACCCCGAGTTCGTCGAACGGGTCGACGAATGGTTCGCCGAGCACGAGGCGCGCCGTGGGGTCACACCGCGGCTGACCGGCACCCGGCCGCCGATGTTCACACCGTTCCGGCTAGGCGCGCTGGAACTCGCGAACCGCATCGTCGTCTCCCCCATGGACATGTACGTCGCCACGGACGGCCTGCCCGGTGATTTCCACCTGGTACACCTCGGCGGCAAGGCCCTCGGTGGTGCCGGCCTGGTGATGACCGAGATGGTCTGTGTGTCGCCCGAAGGGCGCATCACGTTGGGCTGCACCGGAATGTACGACGACGCGCACGAGGCGTCCTGGCGCCGGATCACCGACTTCGTGCACTTGCGCAGCGACGCTGCCATCGGCCTGCAGCTAGGCCATTCCGGCCGGAAAGGCTCGACCCGGCTCATGTGGGAGGGCATCGACGAACCGCTCGCAGCGGGCAACTGGGAGGTCTGCGGCCCCTCGCCGCTGGCCTACTCCCCCGCGAACCAGATCCCGCGCGAACTCGACCGCGCCGCAATGGACCTGATCCGCTCGGACTTCGTGGCGGCCGCCGAGAGAGGCGCCCGAGCCGGTTTCGACCTGCTCGAACTGCACTGCGCCCACGGCTACCTGCTCTCGTCGTTCATCTCCCCGGTCGCCAACCAGCGCACGGATTCCTACGGCGGCTCGCTGGAGAACCGGCTGCGCTACCCGCTCGAGGTCTTCGACTCGATCAAGGCGGTGTGGCCGGCGGACCGGCCGACCAGCGTGCGCATCTCGGCCACCGACTGGATCGACGGCGGCATCACCGCGGCCGACGCCGTACAGGTCGCGCGAGCGTTCGCTGAGCACGGCGTGGACGCGGTCGACGTGTCCACGGGCCAGGTTGTCAAGGCCGAGCGGCCGGCATACGGGCGCTCCTACCAGACGCCCTACGCCGACCAGATCCGCAACGAGGTGGGCGTCGCCGTCATTGCGGTGGGCGCGATCTCGTCGTACGACGACGTGAACTCGATCCTGCTCGCCGGCCGGGCCGACCTCTGCGCGATCGGACGCGCGCATCTTTACGATCCACAGTGGACACTGCACGCCGCTGCCGAGCAGGAGTACGCCGGACCCGGGGCGCGGTGGCCGGATCCGTATCGGGCCGGCAACCGGCGCCCGCAAGCCGGACGCACCGACGGGCCGAAACCTCGGCTGCAGCTCATTCGCGAGGGAGTTCCAGCGACACGGCACATGCGTTACCGACCGGCGAAGGAGCCGTCATGAGTGTTCTGCAAGACCTGATCGGTGCGTTGGCCGGTGGCTCGATTGAGGTCATCGACCTCACCGCGCCGCTGTCGGAGGACACCCCGATCCTGCAGTTGCCGCCGCCGTTCGCCAACACCCAACGGTTCTCCCGGACGGAGCTGAGCCGGTACGACGACCGCGGCCCGGCGTGGTACTGGAACGACTTCACGACCGGCGAGCACGTAGGTACACACTTCGACGCGCCGGTGCACTGGGTGAGCGGCCGCGACGGCGACGACGTGTCGCAGGTTCCGGCGGGCAAGCTCATCGCCCCGGCCGCGGTCCTGGACTTCGCGGACAGGGTGAGCGCCGATCCCGACTTCCTGCTCGAGATCGAGCACATCCGGGAGTGGGAGGCCGCCCATGGCGCGCTTCCCGACGGCGGCTGGCTGCTGTACCGAACCGGCTGGGACGACCGGTCGAACGACTCCGACCGCTTCCTGAACGTGAACGAGACCGGATCGCACACGCCAGGGATCTCGGCGGAGTGCGCGCGGTGGCTGGCCGAGGAGTCCACGGTCACGGGTGTCGGCGTGGAGACGGTGGGTACCGACGCCGGCGCCGCGCACTCCTTCGACCCGGCCTTCCCGTGCCATTCGTTCCTGCTCGGCGCGAACAAGTACGGGCTGACCCAGCTGCAGAACCTCGCTCGGCTGCCCGCGACCGGCGCGCTGCTCATCGCCGCGCCGCTGCCGATCGTGCGCGGGTCGGGCAGCCCGAGCCGGGTTCTGGGCCTCGTCGAACGCTGACCCGCTCATGCCCGACCACAAAGCCGTGAGCGTCGCGGACGTCGTCGGGCGAACGCTCGCCGAGCTGGGCGTCGACCTGGTGTTCGGCGTGGTCGGCAGCGGCAACTTCCATGTCACGAACGGATTGGTCGCCGGCGGCGCGCGGTTCGTCGCGGCCCGGCACGAAGCGGGAGCCGCAACGATGGCCGACGCCTACGCGCGGGTCAGCGGCCGGCTCGGCGCGGTCTCGGTGCACCAGGGCTGCGGCCTGACGAACGCGCTCACCGGCATTACCGAGGCGGCCAAGAGCCGCACGCCGCTGCTCGTTCTCGCCGCCGAGGCCGGGTCCCCGACGTCGAACTTCTTCGTCCACCAGAACGCGCTTGCCGAAGCCGTCGGTGCGCTTCCAGAGCGGGTGCATTCCGCGGAGACGGCGGCGGCGGACACAGTCCGCGCCTGGGCGCGCGCGGTGCACGAGCGGCGGACCGTCGTACTCAGCTTGCCGCTGGACATTCAAGCGGCGCCCGGGCCCGCCCAGCCGGCACCCGAGCTGCCCCTCTCTCCGCCGACGCCGGCCGCGGACCAGAACACCGTCGACGAGCTGAGCCGCCTGCTCGCCACGGCTGAACGACCCGTGTTCATCGCCGGCCGCGGCGCACGACTGGCGAAAGCGCGCCCAGCGCTCGAGCGCCTCGGCGAGGCATGCGGGGCGTTGCTCGCGACATCCGCGGTGGCCAAGGGATTCTTCCGAGGCAACCGTTGGGATCTGGATGTCAGCGGTGGGTTCTCCACGCCGCTGGCCGCGGAACTCATCGCCGCGGCAGACGTTGTCGTCGCCTGGGGATGCTCGCTGACGATGTGGACCACGCGGCATGGGCGGCTGATCGCCGACGGTGCGGCGCTCGTGCAGGTCGACTCCGACCCGGGCGCGATCGGCCGGCAGCGGCCGGTGCGGCACGCCATCGTAGGCGACGTCCTGGAGGTGGCCGTCCGAACCATGGCCCAGCTGACCGGATCGCGACCGGTCGGCTATCGGACGGAGGAGGTCGCGCGACGTCTGGCGCACGAACGCCGTTGGCGCGACGTACCGTTCGAGGACACGTCGACACCAGTGCGGATCGACCCGCGAACGCTGACCATCGGCCTGGACGACATGCTGCCGGACGAGCGGACCGTGGCAGTCGACTCCGGCAACTTCATGGGCTATCCGAGCATGTTCCTCGACGTGCCGGACGACGACGGGTTCTGCTTCACCCAGTCCTTCCAGTCCATCGGGCTCGGGCTGGCGACCGCGATCGGCGCCGCGCTGGCCAGGCCCGACCGGCTGTCGGTCGCCGCGCTCGGCGATGGCGGAGCGCTGATGTCCATCTGCGAACTGGACACCGTCGTACGCCTCGGCCTGCCCATGGTCGTCGTGGTCTACAACGACGAGGCGTACGGCGCCGAGGTCCACCACTTCGGCCCGGATGGGTATCCGCTGGACACCGTCCGATTCCCGGAGACAGACATTGCTGCGATCGGGCGCGGCTTCGGCTGCGACGCCCGCACCGTCCGCACCCCGGCCGACCTCGACGGTGTACGCCGCTGGCTCGACGGGCCACGCGACCGGCCGCTGTTGGTCGACGCGAAGGTCACCGAGGGCCCGTCCTGGTGGCTGGAGGAGGCGTTCCGCGGCCACTGACCGCGCCCGTTCGGCGCATACTGGCCACTGCCAGGAGGTGACAGCATGGCGGTGCAGCTGTCCAGCCGGCTCGCAGTGCTCCTGCTTGCGGCGGTGGCGCTGAGCATCGGGCTGAACCTCGCACCGCGGACTGCCTACGCCTGCAGCTGCGCGCCACCGGCCAGCGACACAGCCGCCGCCGAGCGCGCCGACCTCGTGTTCGTCGGAGTGCTCGCGGATCAGGAGATCGACGCCGTCACCCTGGTGCGCACCCTGGACTTCGAGGTCAGTGCGGTCTACAAGGGCGAGGTCGCCGAAGAGGAGCGAATCATCAGTTTCGGCAGCAACAGCTGCGGTTACGAACCTGACGGCGCCGGCCCGCACCTGGTCTTCGCAACTCGGGAGGTGTACGGCGAAGATCTGTCTCTCTCCTACCTGCAGGCGATTCCGTGCAGTCCAAGCCGGACGGTCGCCGCGGGGGATCCGGATCCGGCGCTCGGGGAGCCATCCTTACCCGCTCCCCTGCCGGCAGGTCCCCTGCCGTTCATAATCGCGATCGCCGTCGCCGGTGCTGTCCTTGTCGGGTACGCCGCACCCTGGCGACGTCGGCGATCCGAGTGATGAACCGCCTGCTCGGCCGCCTCGGCGGCGTCCTGCTGCTCTCCCTCGGGTTTGCCACGGCGGGCGTATCCGGTCCGCCGCCGGCATTCGCCTGCGACTGCGCGAACTCGCCGGACGATGTCGCGTACGCCGCGCGTGCCGACGCGGTATTCGTGGGTCGGCTCGTCGCCAGTCAGCAACCGACGCCGTACACCTCCTCGCTGGACCCGGAAGTCCTCACCTTCGTGGTGAGCGCCGTGTACAAGGGCGACGTCGCGGACGAGCAACAGGTGGTCACGGCGGTCGACGGCGCCTCGTGCGGTCTCGAACTGGCCGGAAGCGGGCCGCACCTGGTCTTCGCGCGGATCGACCCGCGGCCGCAGGAGCAGTCCCCGAACGACGATCAGCTGTTGGCGGACCTGTGCGGCGGCAGCCGACCGCTGTCGGCGGCTGGGCCCGATCCCGGGCTGGGTACGCCGGCGACGCGTTATCCATCGGCACCCTCTGCGACTCCGACCACAGCGAGCAGCCCAACCCCGGCTGCCGCCACACCGGAGCCACCGGTTGAGACGACGGGGTCGACAGCGGTGCTGGTGGTCGGCGCGGCGGCCGCTGTGGGCGCAGCCGCGGCGCTGTTGGTCTGGCGGCGCCGGCGTACCGGCTAGGGAACCGGCACGCAGCTGCGCGCGTCGAAGCAGGGTCACACTGACCGGGAGGGGCGCTTCGAGACTCGGATCGGCAGATTGGGGCTCGTTGTTCTGCTCGGGCTCAGCGTGGTCTGGGCGGGCGTGGCTCGCCCGGCCCTTGCCTGTAGTTGCGCGGCGATGCAAGGCGACGCCGAGCTGGCCGAGCGCGCGCAGGCGGTGTTCACCGGGCTGCTCATCGAACGAGTCGGCACGGCCGCCGCCATCACCGCTGTCGGCTGCCTGCTCTGGCGCCGGCTGCCCTTGCGCCGGCACGGGGATCAACCCGGCTGACAGCGCCCCTTGCGCGGCGGTTGCGCCACCGCCACGGTCCAGGGGTGCACACTTGGTCCGGTGAGCGCCAACGTCGACCCCGGCAGGGTCGACCTGACGACGGTCGACCCACTGACTAGGCGCGATGTGGTGCCGCAACCACGTCGTGCCCGGGCTCGCGCGCGGACTCAGCGGGTCGGTGCCGTGGTCCACCGCACCGTGACGCCGACGATCCGGCGCGGACCGATCCGGGCGCTGCGGCGCACCGTGGCCGCCGCGTAGAACGACCGGATCCTCGGCCTGTCCGCCGAAGCGGCGTTCTGGCAGCTGTTGTCCCTGCCGCCGCTGATCCTGGCCGTGCTCGGCTCGCTCGGGTACTTCGGCGGCTTCCTCGGTCCGAACACGCTGACCTCGATCGAGCGCAACATCCTGGAGGTGTCCAGCGGAGCCTTCACTCCGCAGGTCATCGACCAGCTGATCGAACCGACGCTGCAGCAGGTCCTGCGGCAGGGCCAGCTCCAGGTGGTCAGCATCGGCTTCGTGCTGTCGCTGTGGGCCGGCTCCTCGGCCATGTCGACATTCGTGAACACGATTTCGATCGCCTACGACCAGCGTGACGCGCGAGGAGCCGTCCGCAGCCGGCTGCTGGCGTTGCGCCTGTATGTCGTCTTCGTACTGCTGCTGGTGATCAGCCTGCCGCTGCTGGTGCTGGGCCCGGGCCTACTCCGGGACATCTTCCCGGCCGACTTCGAGCCGACTGCCGAGGTGCTGATCAACGCGGTGTACTGGCCGTTCCTCATTGTGCTGCTCGTCGTCACGCTGGCGAGCCTGTACCGGGGGGTGCTGCCGCGCCGCCCGCCGTGGCATCGCCAACTGCCCGGCGCTGTGCTCGCGGTGGCGATCTTCGTCCTCGGCGGCATCGTCGTCCGCGAATACATCGCCTTTGTCCTGGTGCAGGCGCTCAGCTACGGCGCGTTGGCCACACCGATCGCCGCGCTGCTGTTCCTGTTCCTGATCGGGTTCGCGGTGATCTTCGGCGCGGAGCTGAACGCCACGATCCAGCAGATGTGGCCCAGTCGCCCCAGCCGCAGCGAGCGTCGGCGGCTGGCCCGCGAGGCGATGGTGGCCGAGCGCAGCGGCGTACCGCTGCTCGTGCTCTGACGGCTCCCGTCGACTCAAGCCTTGCGCAGCTGCGCGTAGATCTTCTTGCACCGCTCGCACACCGGCGATCCCGGCTTCGGCGAACGGGTGACCGGAAAGATCTCGCCGCACAACGCCTCGACCATCGTGCCCATCACCGCGCTCTGGGCGATCCGGTTCTTGCGCACGTAGTGGAAGACCTGCTCGCCCTCGTCGGTTCCGCTGTCCCTGACGTCGGGACGCTCGACGGTCTCCGTGCTCACGACTACCTCCCTCGACGGCCCCGTCCATCATGCCAGCGGTAGCCTGCCGGTCGTGCCGCTGCCTCTGTCCACCTCCCCCGAGGTCGCACAAGCACAGGCGAACGGCGAGCCGATCGTAGCGCTGGAGAGCACGCTAATCGCCCACGGCCTGCCTAGGCCGGACAACCTTGCCGTCGCCCGGGAGATCGAGCAGATCGTCCGCCGGTATGGCGCCACGCCCGCTACGATCGCCGTCCTCGACGGGACCGTCCACATCGGACTCGACGACACCGGACTGCGGCGGATCGCCTGCGACGACGCGATCCCCAAGCTCGGCATCCGCGACCTTGCAGTGGCATTGGCGAGCGGAGGAAGCGGCGCGACCACCGTCTCGAGTACGGCGCTACTCGCCATCAAGGCAGGAATCGCGGTCTTCGCCACCGGAGGACTCGGGGGCGTCCACCGCGGCGGTGGCTACGACGAGTCGGCCGATCTGGCCGCGTTGGCCGGTACGCCGATCCTGGTGGTCTGCGCCGGCGTGAAGTCCATCCTCGACATCGAGGCCACCCTCGAGCGGCTTGAGAGCCTGTCGGTGACAGTGCTGGGTTACCGCACGAACCGCTTCCCCGGCTTCTACCTGACCGACTCCGGTTTCCCGCTGGACTGGCGGATCGAGGAAGCGCACCAGGCCGCCGCTGTGTTCCGGACCCGCACCGATCTCCAGGCCGGCGCCGTCGTGGTCGCCAACCCGCTGCCCCCCGACGAGCAACTCGATCCGGGCCTGCACGACCGGGTGCTCGCCGCCGCGTTTGCAGCGGCCGCCGCCGACGGGATCACCGGCAAGGCTGTGACGCCGTACCTGTTGGACAGCCTGCATCGGGCGACCGGCGGTGAGAGTCTGCGCGCCAACATCACGATCATCCAGCGCAACGCCGAGCTCGCCGCCCGGATCGCCGGCGCGCTCGCCGCAGGCTGAGGTGACCCGCGTCGTGGCCCGGGTCGTGGTCCTCGGCGACATCGTCGTCGACGTCGTCGCCGCCATGTCGGTGCCGGTTGCCAGGGGCAGCGACAGCCCCGCCCACATCCGGTACGCCGCCGGCGGAGCCGGAGCCAACGTCGCCGCCTGGCTCGCCGACCTCGGCGAACCGGTGAGCTTGATCGGCCGGGTCGGCGCCGACGACGCGGGGAACCGCTGCCTGGCCTCGCTGACCGCGGCCGGCGTCGAGTTGTCCGTGGCGGTCGACCCGGAGGCGACCACGGGCACCGTGATCGTCCTGGTCGATCCCGACGGCGAGCGCAGCATGGTCCCCGACCGGGGGGCGAACCTGGGGTTGCGTCCGGCGGACGTGGACAAGCGGTTGTTCGTTCCCGGCGACCACCTGCACCTGTCCGGCTACCCGCTGCTCGATGCCGGTTCCCGGGCAGCGGCGGTGCAGGCGTTGACGCTGGCCCGCGCGGCGGGAATGACGATCTCGGTGGATCCCGCATCCACCGCGCCGATCCTCGCCTATGGGACCGACCGCTTCCTCGCGGCGACCGAGGGCACCGACCTGCTACTGCCCAACCGGTCCGAGGCGGAACTCCTCACCGGACGGAGCGATCCCCATGCGGCGGCCGAGGAACTGGCGAAACGGTACGGCACCGCTGTTGTCACGTGCGGGGCACAAGGCGCCGCCTGGGCAACCGACGGCGGCGGCGGCGGCGGCGGCAAGGCGGCGGGCCAGGTGCCGGCGCAACCGGCCCGGGTGGTGGACACCACCGGCGCCGGCGACGCCTTTGCCGCCGGCCTGCTCGCGTCCTGGCTGGCCGGGCGGCCGCTACCCGACGCCGTGCGGGCGGGGGCGGTGGTCGCCGCCCGCGCAGTCACTCACGTCGGCGCCCAACCCGGCTGAGAGGCTTGAGAACGAGGCTCAGCCGTCGATGATTCGGCTGCTGCTCGTTGCCGTGCCGAGTGCCCGCTCCGGCGCTGGATGGCCGAACCGATTGATCCGCTCGGCCTTTTTGGGCGGCCGGTCGTTGGCGATGAGGACGGCCATCCACGGCAGCACGCAGGCCAGGCCGACGAGAATCAGCATGAGCCACACGATCTCGTAGAACGTGGCCGCGAGGATGAGGAACACGATGCGCAGCCCCATCGTGATGGTGTAGCGCTTGCGCCGCGAGTTGTGCTCGTCGATCCGGCTCTGCTGTGCGTCGGTGATGAGCACCGGCCGCGCCGAGTCGGGTCTGTGCGAATCCACTGACCCTCCCGATACCGGGCACGGCTCCCGGCCACCACCCATGCTGCCACTCGAGCCCGGATGACGCACCCCGCCCGACGTCCGGCCGGCTAGGAATGCTTCGCTGCCTGCTTGGCCTGCCGCTTGTACTCCCGCACCAGCGCCAGCGAAGCAGCATCGACGACGTCGGCGACCGAGCGGTGCGCACCGGTGTCGCCGTACGTGCCGGCCGACTCGCGCCAACCCGCCGGCTGTACGCCGTACTGCTTGCCGAGCAGCGCAATGAAGATCTTCGCCTTTTGGGCACCGAAGCCGGGCAGTGCCGAAAGCCGGCGCAGCAGCTCCTCCCCCGTCGAAGCGTCCGCCCAGACGGCCTCCGCCCGGCCGTCGTAGTGCTCGACGAGGTGACCGCACAGCGCCTGCACGCGGCCGGCCATAGAGCCGGGGAAGCGATGTATCGCGGGCCGGTCCGTGAACAGTTCGGCCACCTGCTCGGACGGCAGCTCAGCCAGCTCGCGGGCGTCCAGGTCGTGGCCGAGCCGTTCGCGAAGCACATAAGGGCCGACGAACGCCTTTTCCATCGGCACTTGCTGGTCGAGCAGCATTCCGATCAGCAGCGCCAACGGGTCGCCGGAGAGCAGCTCGTCTGCGGGTTCGGACATCGACAGTCGCACCGTGGGCATCCGCTCAGGGTGGCATGCGGGCGCGGTCCGGGGCGAGGGGCAGGATGTCCCCATGCGCGCCGTCGTACAGCGGGTGTCGGAGGCGTCGGTGACGATCGACGGCCAGCGGTACGCCGGAATCGGTCGGGGACTGGTCGCGCTCGTCGGTGTCACGCACGACGACGACCTGGCGAAGTCCACCACGCTGGCCCGCAGGCTGCACGAGCTGAGGTTGTTCGACGACGGCCGTTCCTCGATCGCCGATCTGGACCTCGAGATCCTGGTCGTCAGCCAGTTCACGCTGTACGGAGACATCAGCAAGGGGCGCCGGCCGTCATGGCTGGCCGCCGCACCCGGCAGCGTGGCCGAGCCGCTGGTCGAGGCAGCCGTCGCAGCCCTGCGCGAGCGTGGCGCCCGCGTCCAGACCGGGCGATTCGGCGCCGACATGGCGGTTGCGCTGGTCAACGACGGGCCGGTGACGCTCGTCCTGGAGTTCTGAGCCCCGCGGCTCACGAAGTCATAACGCCTGCCGGCGCGCGGGAACACCCGAACACGCGCGGCGTTGAACAGGCAAGGGGCATGACCGCCCTGCTCAGCAACTTTGCGAAAGGGGCAGTTGATGACACTGACCCAAGACACTGACACCAGCAGATTACGACCCGGCTCCGAGGATACCCGCGTTTCCGGGGCTTCGACGGCGACCACCGTCTCGACCGACTTGGTTCGGGTCTACCTCAACACGATCGGCAAGACCAAGCTGCTCACCGCCGAGCAGGAAGTTGACCTCGCCAAGCGGATCGAGGCCGGCCTGTACGCCGGCCGGCTGCTAGCCGACTCGCCCACCACCTTCAGCTCGGCGCGAAACCGCGACCTGAAGGTGCTGGCACGCGACGGCGCCGCCGCCAAGCAGCACCTGCTCGAGGCCAACCTGCGCCTGGTGGTTTCCGTTGCCAAGCGCTACACCGGCCACGGCATGGCGTTCCTGGACCTGATCCAGGAGGGCAACCTGGGGCTGATCCGAGCGGTGGAGAAGTTCGACTACACCAAGGGTTTCAAGTTCTCGACGTACGCGACCTGGTGGATCCGGCAGGCGATCACCCGGGCGATGGCCGACAGCGGGCGGACGATCCGGCTACCGGTCCACCTCGCCGAGCAGGTCAACAAGGTGATCCGTACCCGCCGGCGGATGCACCAGGAACTCGGCCGGGAACCCACCGAGGAAGAGATCGGGCTGGAGCTGGACCTGGAGACCGACCGGGTCGGCGAGCTGCTGCGCCATGCCCGCGACCTCGTCAGCTTGGATCAGACGGTCGGCACCGAGGAGGAGTCTCGGCTGGGTGACTTCATCGAGGACGCCGACGCTCCGATGGCAGAAGATGCCGTCGAGTTCGACCTCATGCGCTCCGGTGTCCAGGCGGCATTGTCCACATTGGACGACCGGGAGCGCGAAGTGATGCGGCTGCGGTACGGGATGGATGGTTCCAAGCCCCGCACGCTCGAGCAGATCGGGAAGGAGTTCGGCTTGTCGCGTGAGCGGGTCCGCCAGATCGAGCGGGACACGATGGCCAAGCTCCGCGAGCCGAGCCGCACGGGCGGTTTGCGCGACTACCTCGGCTGAGCAAGCGGTTCAGGGCGGGGGATCAGGCGAGCGTGCCGTCGATCGGGCGGCTCAGTCCCTGCGATCATCGGGGTCCAGCCCGAACAGCGGGAAGCTCGCCCGCCTGGTCGCCGCGATCGCCCGGTCCAGAGGTGTCGTGCTGTCCACGTCCCAGGGCTGCCAGGCCAGGTCGGCGTCCTCGCCCATCGTCTGAGGTGCAGTGGCGCGCAGTGCCCGGCCGCGGACGTAATCGGTCCAGTCGGCGGGTATTGGCGTCCGCGGGTCCACCGGGTTGCCGGTTGCCTCGGCGAGCAGGTGAGTCCACGCCCTGGGCACGCATCGCACGAGCCCGTAGCCGCCGCCGCCGAGGACTAGCCAACGCCCGTCGCAGACCTCGTGCGCCAACGCGTGCAGCGCCGCGAATGCCGTGCGTTGACCGTCGACGGACAGCGCAAGGTTGGCCAGCGGATCGTCGCGGTGGGTGTCGCAGCCACACTGCGTGACGAGCACCTGGGGCCGGAATGCCCCCACCGTGCTCGGCACCACCGCATGGAAAGCGCGCAGCCAACCGCCGTCGGCGGTTCCCGCGGGCAGCGGCAGGTTCACCGCCGTACCGACGGCGTCGCCCTCCCCGTTCTCGTCCGGAAAGCCGGTGCCGGGCCACAGCGTGAGCGGGCTCTCGTGCACGCTGACCGTGAGAACCCGCGGATCATCGTAGAATGCGGCCTGGACGCCGTCGCCGTGGTGCACGTCCACGTCGATGTAGGCGACCCGCTCGGCGCCCTGCGCGAGCAGCCAGGCGATGGCGATCGCGGCATCGTTGTAGACGCAGAAACCGGAGGCCTGGCTGCGCATCGCATGGTGCAGGCCGCCGGCGATGTTCACCGCATGCTGGCTGCTGCCCTCCCAAACCTGCCGAGCCGCGACGACGCTGCCCCCGGCGATCAACGCAGACACCTCATGCATCCCTGGAAACACCGGGTTGTCCGGCGTACCCATGCCGAAGCCGGCCCGCCACGGTTCCTCGGGCGCGCGCCGTACCGCATCGAGATAGGCCGGGTCGTGGACGAGGGTCAGCACGTCGTCGTCGGCGGCCACCGGCGCCAGCATGGTGACGTTCGGGCGGTCCAGTACGCCGAGGGATCCCGCCAGCCGCATCGTCAGGTCCAGCCGCACGGGATGCAGCGGATGCTGCGGGCCCATGTCGTAACCGAGAAACGCCTCGTCCCACACCACCGCCACGGAGTCACTCACTTGGCGTGCCTCACTGCGCTCGGCGGCCGCGGTCGCGGCTCCGGTACCCATGTGTTCGCTCGCTGCGCTCGCTCACGACCTCTGACGCTACCGGCGGCGGTACCATCCGAGCGAGCTGAGGTGGTCACGTGAGTGAGCTGATCGACACAACGGAGATGTATCTCCGCACCGTCTTCGAGCTGGAAGAAGAGGGCGTGGTCCCGCTGCGGGCGCGGATCGCCGAGCGGCTGCACCAGAGCGGCCCGACGGTGAGCCAGACCGTTGCCCGGATGGAGCGCGACGGGCTCCTGTCGGTCGAGGGTGACCGGCATCTGCGGTTGAGCGACGTGGGCCGCAAGCTGGCGGTCGCCGTCATGCGTAAGCATCGGCTGGCTGAACTGCTCCTCGTCAACGTCATCGGCTTGGACTGGGAAGACGTGCACATCGAGGCCTGCCGCTGGGAGCACGTGATGAGTGAGGCCGTCGAACGCCGGCTCATCACGCTGCTGGACAACCCGCATCAGTGTCCCCACGGGAACCCGATCCCCGGCCTGGAGGAGCTTGGCGCCGATCCGGAGGAGACCGCGCCGGAGGACATCGTGCAGCTCAGCACGTCGGCCACGACGGCCGGGCGGTTGGTCGTCGTACGCCGGATTTCCGAGCAACTGCAGTCCGACGCCGACCTGATGCGCGTGCTCAAGGATGCCCGGGTGCAGCCGGGCGAGCAGGTCACTGCGACGGCGATCGGCAGCGGCGTCCGGGTGGATCAGACCGACCTGACCCAGACGGTCGCCGAACACGTGTTCGTCACGGTTGCCCGCTAGAGCCCGCGACCAACACTTCGGGTGGCTGACCGGCGTCAACCCGAGTCGGCAGGCAACGGTCCCTAGCCGCCCCGAGGTAGGGCGCGCAGGGCGAGTACGAGCTGAGCGCAGTCCTCGTCGGTGTTCCACGGGCCGACGCTGACCCGGAGGAGCGGCCGTGGACCGGGAACCCAGCGGACCAGGATCCCGTCGGACTCCAGTTGCCGCACCAGGGCGTCGGGATTCACGGCAGGGGGCGGACTCGTTGCGGCAAAGGGCGTCGGCCCGCCGGGATCGGCCACGTCGAGGTCAGGTACGTCGGCCAACTGGACGCGCAGTCGCCCGGCGAGAGCGGCGGCGTAGTCGCAGCCCGCGGCGACCCCGTGCCCGCTGCGCCAGCGCAAGGAGGCGACCAGGCCGGCCAGCGCGACCAGGCTGATCGAGCCCACGTCGTATCGCCTGGCACCTGGCCACAGCTCGGTGCCCGGCGCTCCCGGGCTCCGGTCATGTGTGACGTAGCCGCGCCAGGCGGGCACCAGGTGCTCCAACCGGTCGGGCCGCACGTACAGGGCACCGGTGCCCGATGGCCCACACAGCCACTTCTGCCCCGACACCGTGTAGAAGTCACAGCCCAGCGCGGCCAGGTCCAACGCGATCGCGCCTGCGGACTGCGCCCCGTCGGCCAGAACGGGCACGCCCCTGGCGCCGGCGGCGGCCAGGATGCCGGGCAGGTCCACGACCTCGCCAGTCGACCAGAGGACGTGCGAGCAGGCCACCAGCCGGGTGCGGTCGGTCAGCGCGGCAGCCACCGACGCCACCGCTCGTCCCGCGGTGGTCTCGACGGTGCGCACGACGACACCGCGGCTGGCGGTCAGGTGTGCCAGCGGCTCGGTCAGGCCCGGGTGCTCCACCGAACCGGTGACGACTTCGTCACCGGCCCGCCATGGCAGACCGGCCAGCACGGAGTTGACGCCGTCTGTCGTGGAATGGGTGAGGGCAAGCTGCTCGGATCCGCAGCCGAGGACGAGGGCCAGCTCCTCCCGAGCCTGCGCCTCGAGCTCATGCCAGAGATCCAGCCCCGCCGAGCCGATCCGGCCCGATGTGGCCGCCCAGTCCAGATGCCGGCGCATGGCATCCCGCGCCACCGACGGGAGCGGTCCGAACGTGCCGGCGTTCAGGTATACCTGGGCGGTGACTGACGGCAGATCAGCGCGCATGACCCTGACGTCTGCTGAGCTCAGCACATCTCCTCCTCGGCTCACCGGGTGACGGCCGGACGAGATACGTTAGCAACGCGAACTATTCACGCCTTGGGAGACAACCGGATGACTGATGCCCCAGCCGACCCCTTCCTCGACCTGGCCGGTTACGTCGCGCTGCCCCGGCTCGCTGGTCTGGCCCTGTCCGTCGACGGCACCCGGCTCGTCACGTCCGTGGCCACCTTGAACGCGGACAAGACCAAGTGGATGACCGCGCTGTGGTCGGTCGACCCCGCCGGAGAAGCTCCGGCCCGACGGCTCACCCGCAGTGCCCCCGGAGAGTCGAACGCGGTTTTCGCGCCGACCGGTGAGGTCCTGTTCACCTCCGCGCGGCCCGATCCCGAGGCCGGCAAGGGTGCCGACGAGCCGAAGCCGTCGCTGTGGGCGTTGCCCGCCCACGGCGGTGAGGCACGGCTGCTCGCCGCCTATCCCGGGGGTGTCAGCGGCGTGACGGTGGCCGCGGACCGCGGCACCATCGTCTTCTCCGCGGCGGCGATGCCCGACGCGGGGACGGCCGAGGACGACGAGAAACTGGTCAAGGCGCGTAAGGAGGCGGGGGTGAGCGCGATCTTGTTCGAGGACTACCCCGTCCGGCACTGGGACCACGACCTCGGCCCCGCGCATACCCGGGTCTTCGCCGCTGCCGGGGGACCGCTCACGGCCGACAGCGACTCAGACGGTCGGTTGGACAACCCCAGAGACGTCACCCCCGAGACTCCGGCCGTGCAGGACATCGAGGACCTCGCGCTCAGCCGCGACGGCCGGCTGCTCGCCGTCGCGGTCGGCGTACCGGACGGTGCAGCCTCCCGGCGGCAGCGCATCGACGTGGTCGACGTCGAGACCGGCGATCATCGGACCCTCGCCGACGACGAGGGCCACGACTACGGCGACATGGCCTTTTCCCCGGACGGTAGCCGGCTGGCCTGCATCCGGGGCAAGCACAGCAGCTGGGAGGAGCCCGGTGACCAGACGCTGTGGGTCATCGATGTCGGCAGCGGCGAGGGACGCGATCTGACGCCGAACTTCCCGAACTGGCCGGCCCATCCCGTGTGGTCCGCCGACGGTGACGCGGTGTTCTTCGTGTCCGACGAGGCCGGGCACCACCCGGTCTTCCGGGCGGAACTGGACGGTGGGGCGGTCCTCCGCCTCACCGATCGCGGTAGCTTCAGCGACCTCCAGGTGCACCCCGACGGGGAGCGGCTGTTCGCGCTGCGGACGACCGTGGACGCCCCCGCGCAGCCGGTCCGGCTGGAGGCCGGCCAGGAGCCTTCGGTGCTCCCGAACCCGGGCCAGGTGGACGACCTCCCGGGCACGCTGACCGAGGTCAGCACGGTAGTCGCCGACGGCTCGACCGTGCGGTCGTGGCTGGTGCTGCCGCGGGGGGCCTCGGCCGGACAGCCGGCACCCCTGCTGCTGTGGATCCACGGTGGCCCACTGATGAGCTGGAACGCCTGGTCGTGGCGCTGGAACCCGTGGCTGATGGCGGCTCGGGGGTACGCCGTACTGCTGCCCGACCCGGCCCTGTCTGCCGGCTACGGGCAGGACTTCGTCCGCCGGGGTTGGGGCGCGTGGGGAGCCTCGCCGTACACCGACCTGATGGAGATCACCGACGCGGCAGTTGCCCGGGAGGACATCGACGAGACCCGGACGGCGGCAATGGGCGGCTCCTTCGGCGGGTACATGGCCAACTGGGTGGCCGGGCACACCGACCGGTTCCGCGCCATCGTGACCCACGCAAGCCTGTGGCAGCTCGACCAGTTCTCGGGGACAACGGACGACGCGTGGTACTGGGCGCGCGAGTTCGGCGACCCGCTGCACGACCGCCAGCGCTACGAAGACAACAGCCCGCACTATTCGGTCGCCAAGATCACCACGCCGATGCTGGTCGTGCACGGGGACAAGGACTACCGGGTGCCGATCGGTGAGGGGCTGCGGCTGTGGTATGACCTTCGCCGGCACGGTGTCGAGTCCAAGTTCTTGTACTTCCCCGACGAGAACCATTGGGTTCTCACCCCCGGGAACGCCCGGGTCTGGTACGAGACCGTCTTCGCGTTCCTCGCCCAGCACGTTATGGGCGAGAAGTGGTTGCGCCCGGACCTGCTCTGAGCGCACGGCTCGACCCAGCACTCAGGCCGCCTCTGCGCTGAGCGCCAGCGCAGCTCGCAGCGCCTTGGGCGGCACCCCTCGATCCAGGCCCTCGGTCAGCAAGACCGCGAACGAGTAGTCCGGGTCGCTGGCCAGCGCCCGGTCCAGCGCGATCCGTGCGTACGCCCCGTTGCCGCGGAGGTAGGCATGCACTGCCAGCAGCGTCGCAGGAGGAGCGTCGTACGGCGGAGTCGCCTTGCGGACGAGTTCGACCCACAGTGACTCCGCGGCATGTTCGAGGTCGGTGCCGACCCACATCAGAGCGTCGTCACGTACCGCGACGTCGGCCAGGCCGAGTGCCAGCCGGGCCACCTCGGCGGCTCTCAATTCGACGCTGACCTCGGCCCGGGACTCGACCGCCGCCCGGAGCAGCGCGCGGCTGCCGGCCGCGACGGCGTTCCAGCCTCGCTCGGACAACTCGGCGATGAGCTGCCGGCTCACCCACTCGAAGGTCCGTTCCAACGAGGCGCGGACAAACAGCCCCACCGGTCGGAGCGAGCGCTCGAGGTCCTCCCGGGAGGCATGCACCACGTCGCCCAGCCACGCCGAAGCCGCCGCCAGCTCCGACACCTCATCCGGCTCCACGGGCGTGCCCTCAGGAGGGCAGCAGGCAGGCGTCTGGCAGCGGTAGGACCGCCAGCGACCGCCTCGGACCCACAACGCGTCCTTGACCTCGATCCCCAGCGCTCGCGACGACTCCTGGATCGCCTCCACCAGGTCAGGGCAGGGTGGTTCGCCCGGACCCTCGCTGAACACCACAAGGAAGACGCCGCCCGAACCGGCATTCTGCAGATGGGCTGCAATCAGCTGAGCCAGCTCGCCTGAACAATCTGGCGGCGGCAGGTCCACCCGCATGGTCAGGCACACCTGCGGCGCCTGCGAGCCGAGTCCCACCGCTACCACGGACTCGCAGGGGTGGAAGCCGACGAGGTAAGGGACCGCAGCGACAATCTGCCCCGGACTGCGCAGACGGATCGCCGGAGCCGGGTTCGTGCGAGACGTCGGGATCGCTGACATGACCCGAGCCTGGCTGTTGCGGCCAGGCCGGGACAGCCTCGGATCAGACCTGTGGACGACCAGGCTTGGGCTGTGGACAAACTTTCCCAATAACGTCCCGCGCTTGTTGGGTCGGTCCGCCTGGCACGGTCAAGGCCAGCTGGGTCAGCCGGTCGGCGTGGCTGACCGCGTAGCTGGCTTGGGTGGCGGCGCAACGTACGACGTTCTCGAGTTCATCGCGGCGCCGCAGCATCGAGGCCGGCCTGGTGCCGACGGCGATGGCACCGATAACGCTGCCACTGCGACGGACGGGAGCCGCCAGGCACGCCAGCTCAGTCTGGAACTCCTCGAGTTCCACGGCGATGCCGTCGGACCGGACGGCGGCCAGCTGAGCCTCCAGAGCGGGGACCTCGCTGACCGTCTTGTCGGTGACCGGGGCGATGCCGCAGACGTCGATCAGCCTTGCCCTGTCCCGCTCCGGCATATGTGCGAGCATCACCTTTCCGAACGCGGTGGAATGCGGCGCATCGCTGAAACCGACGTCGAGTGGTGGGGGCATCGGGTACGCCGGCGACTCCGCCACGTAGGCGATCACGATCTGACCTTCGCGGAAGACGGCGAAGCAGGCCGCGGCCCGCGCCTGGTCGTGAACCCTCCGCACGAGGTCGGCGATCTCCGGCGTCACGGACAACTGCCGGTTCAGCCCGTTGTGCAGTTCGACAGATCCGTATCCGATGCCGTAACCACGAGACTCCGGCAGCCGAACCAGCAGTCCCCGATCGGTCAAGGTGTGCAGCAGGTGGTACGTCGTGGACAAGTTCGCATCGAGCCGCCGCGCGATCACCTTGGCGGTGATGCCGTCGGAGGCAGCCGCGACGATGAACAGCAACCGGAGCGCGCGATCGACCGAGGCGATGGTCTTACGGGTCGAAGGGCCAGCTTCCACCCGGCCAGTGTGGCCCGATGACAGCGAAGTCACCACCTTGAGGGCGAACCGCTCAGCCGACCGAGGGGCCGAGCCCGAGGGACTGCGGGGTGCTGGCGTCAGGGGAAGGCTGATGAAGGCCCTCGTCCAGCGAACCGAACTCGGTCATGAGCGCGGCGCTACCACCCCAGGCGGTCTGCTCCTCCGCAATCAAGGTGTTCGTGGTGAGCAGCAGCCCGGCCACCGATGCGCCGTTCTCCAACGCAGCACGCGCGACCCGGAGCGGGTCGATGATGCCCATCTCGATCATGTTGCCGTAGCGCCCTTCCAGCGCATCGAACCCCCCGTCGACATCCATCGTCGACATCTGAGCCACCACCTCCTGGCCGGAGTAGCCCGCATTGGCAGCGATGAGGTAGGCAGGCTCGGTGAGTGCACGGCGCACGATTTCCACCCCGATCGCGTAGTCGTCCTTGACCTGCAGGTCGTTGAGCGCGGGCTCGGCGTGCATCAGCGCGGCCCCGCCGCCCGCGACGATGCCTTCGGCCATGGCGGCTCGGACGGCAGACACGGCGTCCTCGACCCGGTGCTGGAGTTCCTTGAGCTCGGCGTTGGTCGGCGCCCCTACCTTGATCACAGCGACCTTGCCGGTCAAGGCCCCGATCCGCTCGGTGATGACGTCCTCGTCGACGCCGAAGGTGGCACGTTCCAACTCCGCGCGCAGCTGGGCGACCCGGAACTCGACATCCTCGGCGGATCCGCCGCCGCCGATGATCGCGGTCTGGTCGGCTGTGACCCGTACCTGGGTGGCTTGGCCGAGCTGATCCAGGGACATCGTTTCCAGGGTGAACCCTGAGTGCTTGCTGTAGACCGCGCCGCCGGTGATCGCGGCGATGTCCTCCAGCTTGTGCAGTCGACGGTCGCCGAAGCCAGGCGCCTTCACCGCGACGCACTGGAAGATCATGTTGACGTGGTTGTGCACGAGCATGCTCAGTGCTGACCCCTCGACCGTCTCGGCCAGGATGATCAACGGTCGGGGAGCGCGCATGATCTTGTCCAGCAGCGGCATCAGCTGCTGAACCTTGGTGATCTTCTCGCTGCACAGCAAGATGTACGGATTGTCGACGAGCGCTTCCAGGGCCGCCGGGTTGGTCACCATGTACGGCGACATGTACCCGTTGTCGAACTCGAAGCCTTCGATGAAGTCGACGCTCATCCCCCGTGCCGCCGCCTCTACCACTGTGACGATTCCGCCGTCGCCGACTGTGTGCAGCGCCTTGGCGATGACGGCGCCGACTTCGTTGTCGTCGTTTGCCGAGATCGCTGCCACCCGCTTGTAGTCCTCTTCGGTGACCACCGGATGCGCCACGCTGCATAGGTGCTCGACGAGCCGGCCGATGGCCAGATCGACACCTCGCTTCACAAGCACTGGATTGCCGCCGGCGCCGATCGCCTTGGTGCCCTCTCGGAAGATCGCCTGCGCTATCACGGTGGCTGTCGTGGTGCCGTCGCCGACGATGTCATTCGTCTTGATCGCAGCTTCCTTGACCAGCTGCGCACCCATGTTCTCGAATTGGTCTTTCAGGTAAATTTCTCGTGCGATCGTCACGCCGTCGTTGGTGATCACCGGCGACCCGGTGATCTTTTCCAGGATGACGTTGCGACCCTTGGGCCCCAGCGTCGACTTCACCGCCTCGGCCAACTGGTCGACACCGGCAAGCAGCAGGGCGCGCGCTTCCTCGCCGAAGCGTAGTTCCTTAGCCATGAATTCTCCTGAGCCGTGGGTACCGCAACCGGAACTGCGTGGGATTGCTGGTGAGACGAGTTATGGGACGAGGATCGCTCGACCCCGGACCTTGCCGGCGTCGAGGTCGTTGATGGCATCGACGGCGGCGTCCAACGGATAGGTCTTGGTGTGCAGCGTGACCTTGCCCGCCTGGGCCAGGACCATGAGTTCGGCAAGATCGTTGTACGTGCCCACAATGTTCCCGACGATGTTGCGTTCGGTCGAGATGATGTCCAGGGTCGGAATGTTGACGGTGCCGCCATAGCCGATGACGTAGTAGGAACCGCCACCCCCGGTCATCGCGAACCCGTCCTGCTCGGCGCCCTGCTCAGCGACGAAGTCCAGCACGACGTTGGCGCCCGTGCCGTCGGTGAGGCCCATCACCGCATCGACCTGGCCGCCATCGGCGACCACGGTGTGATCTGCTCCCAGTTGCTCAGCGAGCTTGAGCGCATCCGGATTCCGGTCGACCACAACGATCCTCGTCGCCGTGAGCGCGGCGAGACACTGGATGCCGATGTGCCCGAGCCCGCCCGCGCCGATGAGCACGCACGTCGTACCGGGATAGAGCAGCGGGATGGCTTTGCGGACCGCGTGATAGGCGGTGATGCCGGCATCGGCCAGCGCCGCCACGTCTTCCGGCTTGGTCTGCGGGTCGAGCTTGACGCACGCCCGCGCCGAGGTGAGCAGGTATTCAGCCATCCCGCCATCGGTGCTCAGGCCCGGAAAGGCGCTGTTGCTGCAGTGCATGTCATTGCCGGCGCGGCAGGCCCGGCAGAGCCCACAGGTCGGCGTGGGATGCAGGATGACCGTGTCGCCGACCTCCACGTTGGTGACCGCGGCGCCGATGTCGTGCACCCAGCCGGCGTTCTCGTGGCCGATGGTGTAGGGCAGCGCCACGCCCATCGCCTCGGCCCACTGGCCCTCCACGATGTGCAGGTCGGTGCGGCAGACTCCCGCGCCGCCGATCTTCACGATGACATCGAGCGGACCCTGGATGCTCGGCTCGGCCACCTCCTCGACCACAGGTAGCTGGTGGTATTCGTGCAGCCGAACTGCCTTCATCTGGAGTCTCCCTGTGCGCCGACTGGACGGTATCTCTCCTGCAACAAGCCCCGGCAGATGCTGGAGTTCGCTTCCACGCTCACCCGGGTGACCCGGGCCTTGCGCAGGTGCAGCGGCAGGTCGTCAGTTTCGACTGCCGTGCCGCTGCTCGGGTCGATCAGCAACGGATCGCTATCACCGGCGGGCAGTCCGAGTTCGGCGCGGCGGCTCCGCAGCCGATCGAGATCGCCGCTGGCGGGCACCTCGCCGAGCGTCAGACCGACCAACTCCTCACCGGTGCGTCCGGCCGCGATCAGCGGCCGGCAGACCCGATCCGTTCCGGCCCAGACCGCTTTGCGGACGAAGTCGGCCCGCAAGCCCTCCAGCTCGTCGACCGCCTCCCCGTCGAAGGACTGGACGAAGCCGGCCCGTGCGGCCACCCCACCGTTGATCTCGGTGGAGGCGAAGTGATCCTCCAGCACAATCTCCGCACGGCTCACACCGCTGACCGCGCTGACCGCGTCGTACGCGTCAGCGACCATCAGAAACGCGAAGTTGGGCGCGCAGAAGTAGGTCGGAAGCTGCAGTCGCACCTGCGCCACGCCGTCATCGGAGACCGTGCACGACGCTACGAAACCCAACGAGGTGATCGACTCGTCCAGCTCGGGGTCGCGCACGGAATCCAATGCGACCAGGACGCGAGAGGCTGCGGCGGTCGCCGCAGGTCTCACGGCCCAACCAGTACCGCGTCGTCCTGTGCGGCCGGCTCACCGGCGTCCTCGGCCGGCAGTTGGCACTCGGCCGGAACCTCGATGCCATAGAGCTTCGCCGCGTTCAGGCCCAGGATCTTCTTCTTGGTGGCGACGTTGACCCGCGGGTAGTCCGAGAACTCGTCGCTGGGGTAGTCCCAGTCCACCAGGCCCTCGATCTGCCACTTCGGTTCCCAGATGCTGTAGTCGCTGCCGAAGGTCATCTTGTCCTCGCCGACCCAGAACAGCAGCTCGCCCATCACCTTGGCGAAGAACTTGGGCCGGGCGTGCATGAGCCCACCGATGACGACCGAGAGCCCCGCGTACACGTTCGGTTCCTGCGTCGCCATGAAGCAGAAGTCCTCGATCCGCGGCAGTCCGACGTGCTCAACGATGAAGTTCAGGTTGGGGAAGTCCGTCGCCGCGTGGTCGATGTCGGAGACGTCGAACGCGTCCTTGTCCAACGGCCAGATCGTCGGGCCCTTGTGGACGTGAACATTCTTGATCCCGAGCTCCTGGCTCTTCTCCAGGAACCGGTAGGCCTCAGGATCCTTGAGCGTCCAGCCCCGGGAGCCCTGCCGCCATTCGGCGGTGTACATCTTGACGCCCTTGAGGCCGTAGCGCTCGACATCGGCCTCCAGCTGCTTCATCCCGGCGTCGCCTTCGCGCGGGTCCCAGCGGCCGTTGACGATGAACTTGCCGGGGTGCTTCTCGGCCAGGGCCGCATTGCGCTCGGTGGTGTTGAAGCCCGTCGTGTACCACTCCTTCAGGTACGTCGACTGGAAGATCGCCACGTCGACGTACCCGTCCTCGAAGACGTTCTTCATCAAGTCTTCTTCGGAAGCCTTCTGGAAGTGCTCGATGGTCCAATGTGTCTCCGCGGGCGCGAGACTCTGATAAGCGTGGAAGCACTCGATCCAGCCCTTGGCATACTGCTCGGCGCCGGCAACCCAGTTCTCGGGGGAGGCGTCCCAGTGGTGCATGTGGCTGTCCACCACAAAGTACTTCTCGCCGTCTTTCTCGTACACAATGTCCTCCTAGAGGGCTGGCTCGAGTGCTTCTCTGTAGGGCTTTAGCGGGCGGTCAGGTCGAATCCGATGTACTCCGCCGCATCCTCCGGGTTGGCGAACATGATCGTCCGGTCGTCCTGGTGGATCATCCGCCCGTAGTGTGTGGACATGTTCTCCTCGAACTCCGCGGCGTCGAAATAGCCGGACTCCTCGCCGAGCGCCTCGGAGATCTCGTCGTACTCGAAGTCCATGCGCCCGACCGCGTCGACCCGGATCATGGATGGCAGCGGCATCACCGTCACGTTTTCCTTGGTCCGCATCACATTGGCGACGACGGCACCGACCTGATTGTTCATCAGCGTGACCCCGCACCTGTTCGAAGCCGTGTTGTCGGACTTGAAGGGACTTTCATTGACCTGGTACGTCGTCACTGTGCCAACTCCTTCGGTGATTCGAGACCCAGATCGGACAGAATGTCGCTGAACCGGCTCTTCACCCGGTCCAGACCGTCCTCGAAGCGAGGCGGCTTCGCGTCCGGCTGCGACCAT
>Ga0136620_10000098_pt1 | contig 33999 bp, 37 predicted proteins | sample AntDrymUQ4162106_2_FD_104806 | JGI IMG/M metagenome (GOLD analysis project Ga0136620, IMG submission 104806) | Polar desert sand microbial communities from Dry Valleys, Antarctica - metaG UQ416 (21.06) | ecosystem: Environmental > Terrestrial > Soil > Desert | place: Antarctica: Dry Valley... | reverse complement strand
TGGAAGCACTCAGACGCGGCGACACGGCCGCTGTGGAGCGTCAGGACATGCCGACGCTCGACGCGCTCTGCGAGGAGTACCTCGCCGCGCACGTCGCCGAGGCGAACACACTCGTGACGCTCCGGCGGCGGTTGAAGTACGCGCGGGACACGTTCGGCGAGCTGCGCGTCGACCGGCTCGAGCCGCGGTCGATCGGCGCGTGGCGGAAACGGCTGCCGGAAGGCTCCGCGTGGCACATCCACAAGGCGCTGCGGCAGGTGCTCGGCTATGCGGTGCGGGTGAAGCTGCTCGACGAGAACTCGGCGAAGCTGGTTCCGAACCCCGAGCCGAAGCGGCGCGAGGTGTCGGCGTTCACGTCGCCGGCTGAGGTGGAGGCCGTCGCGGACGAGCTCCTCCCCCGCTTCCGCCCGATCTCGCTCCTTGCCGCGTGGACGGGGCTGCGGCCGGAGGAGTGGCTCGCGCTGGAGCGCCGCGACGTCGACCGCGATCGTCGGCTCCTGCACGTCCGGCGCGTCTACACAGACGGGAAGGTGAAGCTCTACGGGAAGCAGAGCGGGTCGCTGCGGACGGTCCCCCTCCCCGCTGCGGCGCTCGCGGCGCTGGACAGGCTGCCGCCGAGGATCGACACGCCGCTCCTGTTCCCCGGCGACCGTGGCGGCCACCTGAACCTGCATTGGTTCCGCCGCAACCACTGGACGGCCGCTCTCGATTCGGCCGGCGTCGAGCATCGGACGCCGTACGCGCTCCGGCACACGTTCGCGTCGTGGTCGATCGCCGCCGGTGTCCCCCTCTTCGACCTGGCGCGCTTCATGGGCACGAGCGTCGAGCAGATCGACTGCACCTACGGGCACCTCCTGCCGGATTCGCTAGACCGGGCGCGGGCGGCGCTTGAGGCTTTTTGTGAGCGCGATTCAGCCGCCGCTGCGAACGCTCGATGACAGCCGATGCACGTGCTCGGCCTCGATGTCGAGAAGTTTGTGAACGTCGCTAATCGCTGCGTGTGCCTGCAAAGCAGTATTGATCGCTGCAAGCGGACTGTTTAGATCTGCGTCTATCACCGGCTGTACGCTCGGCAGTTCGGCCTGGAACCGATGCGTCTTGACGAGAACTCGGATGGTCTCACGAGAGTTGATCGCTTCTTTGTAACGCTGGTTCTGCGCCGCCTCGTCGAATACGTGGAGGAGCACAGCTAACTCGCGGAGAGCCTCAAGCCGTCGCTCCGCACTATCGAGGTGTGCCTCCTTCAGTGCGATGCGACGCAGCGCGTTGGACTCTCGGAGGCTCATGACCGCTATGCCAATCGCGATGACCGCCGCCACCGCTGCATCCACGAGGCGAACAATCGGCGTTTGGGCCCACTTGTGGGCCGCTGCAGGCGCACGTGGCGTCCATATGTTTGGGCGAATACGCCCTTTAGCAGGGCATTCTTCTATCGGGGCGCCGAGATTCGAACTCGGGACCTCTAGTCCCCCAGACTAGCGCGCTAACCAGGCTGCGCCACGCCCCGCGACGTTGCCCACCGTAGCAAGCGCGTTGGTGCCCGCGGGCCGGGCAAAGACGTGAGTTCAGGCGCTGAGGCGCTTGTACAGCCGGTCGATCAGGTCGGGCCGGGTCTCGAGCCGCTCCGTGATCACGCGGAGGCGGTACTCGCGGAAGTGCTCGGGCTCGACGGCGAGAGCCCGCGCGAGTCGCTCCACGACGGCCTTGGAGGGGGCGGGACGGTTCCCGTGCACGAGGTGGTTGAGGTAACCCGCGGAGAGATCCGTCTTCGCGGCAAGGCCACGGTAGGTGAGCCCGGTCTCGGTCATCAGGCGCTCGACCGTGGCGCCGAAGGGCTTCTCGCTGTACTTCTTGCGGCGGGACATTCAGCGTCCGACTACCCGTTTTGCAAGCTCCAAACGCGCGACGCGCTCCTCCTTCCCGGTCGCTCTGCGCCGGACGTCGACGGCGTCGTCGTCGAGGGTCTTCCTGCCGACCGTGACCCGCACGGGGCAGCCGATCAGGTCGGCGTCGGCGAACTTCTCGCCCGGCCTGAGCTCCCGGTCGTCGAGCAGGACGTCGAGCCCGGCGGCCGACAGGCTCTCGGCCGCCTCGTCGGCGAAGCTCGCGATCTCCGGGTTGTCCCAGGCGAGCGAGACGATGTGGACGTCGTAGGGGGCGATCGCCGCAGGCCACACGATCCCGTTCTCGTCGTGGTGCTGCTCGACGGCGGCGGCGAGCACGCGCCCCGGGCCGATCCCGTAGCTCCCCATCTGGAGCACCCGCTCGGTGCCGTCCTCGTCGAGGAAGGTGGCGCCCATCGGCTCTGAGTAGTCGGTGCCGAGCTTGAAGATGTGGCCGACCTCGATCGCGGTGTGGAAGCCGAGGCGGCCGCCGCACACGGGACAGGCATCGCCCTCGCGAGGCTGGCGGATGTCGGCGAACTCGGGCTCGTAGTCGCGCCCGGCCTCGACGCCGCGCAGGTGCCAGCCGGTCCGGTTCGCGCCGGCCACGAACTGGCCCGCGCGCAGGGTCTCGTCCGCGACGATCGGACCGGAGAACCCGACCGGGCCGAGCGAGCCGCCCTCGGCCCCGAAGTCGGCGCGGACCTCTTCGTCCGTCGCCAGACGGAAGTCGGAGCGGAGCGCACCCTGCAGCTTCGCCTCTTCCAGCCGGTCGTCCCCGCGCAGGAGCGCGAGCACGAGCGTGCCGTCGTCGCGCACGACCGGCATCGCCTTCGAGGTCGCGGCGAGGTCGAGCGAGAGGAGCTCGGCGAGCGCCTCGCAGGTGCGGGTGTTCGGGGTCTCGATCTCTGCGGGCGAGTCAAGGGCGTCCGGGAAGTCCGGGGCGCGCGGGACGCCTCGCGCAATCTCGAGGTCGGCCGCGTAGTCGCCGTTCTCGCAGGTGACGAGGGTGTTCTCGCCGGAACCGGAGGGCGCGAGGTAGTCGAACGACTCGGTCCCGCCCATCATCCCGCTCTCGGCCAGGACGCAGAACGTCTCGAGCCCGCAGCGCTGGAAGATCCGCTCGTAGGCGCCGCGGTGGGCTTCGAAGCTGACGTCGAGCCCGGCCTCATCGCGATCGAACGAATAGGAGTCCTTCATCACGAACTCACGCACCCGCAGAAGGCCGCCGCGGGGCCTCGGCTCGTCGCGGTTCTTCGTCTGGAAGTGGTACCAGGACTGCGGGAGATCGCGATAGCTCTGCAGCTCCTGCGCGTGGAACGCGAAGGTTTCCTCGTGGGTGAGCGGAAGGACGAAGCGCCGGCCGGCTCGGTCCTCGAGGTGGAAGAGCTCCGGGATCCCGATGCGTCCGGTCCTCTCCCAGAGCTCTGCCGGAGTCAGCACCGGCGCGAACATCTCTTGCCCGCCGATCGCGTTCATCTCTTCGCGGATGATCTGGACGACTCTCTGGTGGACTCGCCAGCCGAGCGGGAGGAACGTCCAGAGCCCGGTACCGACCTGCCGGATGAAGCCGCCGCGGACGAGCAGCTTGTGCGAGACGGCCTCGGCGTCGGCGGGAGCGTCGCGCAGGGTCGGCAGATGCAGTTGCGATGCGCGCGCGATCATCGCGAGAGACTAGTCCAGCGGAATGAGCGAGGCTTCCGCCATCGCAAGCGCCGCGGGCTTGACCATCTTCAACCGCTTCGGCCGGGTCATTCCCGCCTCGATCCAGCGGTCGATCTCGAAGAAGAGCTCGTCGATCAGGATGTCGGACGAGACCTTCTTGAGTACGCGCCCGTGCGCGTAGATGAAGCCGACGTCCCGGCCGCCGGCGATCCCGAAGTCGGCGTCGCCAGCCTCGCCCGGTCCGTTTACGGCGCAGCCCATCACCGCCACCTCGAACGCCTGCGGGTACGCCTTCAGCCGCTCCTCCACGACGACAGCCAGCTTCTCGACGCCGACGTTGTCCCGGCCGCACGACGGGCAGGAGATCATTACGGGGCCGCGCTCGCGCAGGCCGAGCGCCTTCAGGATCTCGAAGGCCGTCTCGACCTCCTTGACGGGGTCGGCGGTGAGGCTGACGCGGATCGTGTCGCCGATCCCGTCCGAGAGCAACGCCCCCATCCCGACCGCGCTCTTGATCGACCCCGCGAACGGCGTCCCCGCCTCGGTGACGCCGAGGTGGAGCGGATACGGCACCTTCGCGGAGAGCATCCGGTAGGCGCGGATCATCGTCGGCACGTGCGTCGACTTGACCGAGATCTTGAAGTCGCGGAAGTCGAGCCGCTCGAGCAGCTCCACCTCCTCGAGCGCGGCGGCGACGAGCGCCTCGGCCTGGTCGGCCTGCGCCAGCTCGTGCAGGTGCTTCGGCAGCGAGCCCGAGTTCGCGCCGATCCGCATCGGGATTCCGGCCTGCTGCGCAGCGCGCACCACCAGCTCGACCTTGTCGTGGCCGCCGATGTTGCCGGGGTTGATCCGGACGGCCGCGACGCCCGCCTCGACCGCCTTCACAGCGAGGCTCGCGTTGAAGTGGATGTCGGCGATCACCGGGATCGGGGAGAGGCGAACGATGCGCGCGAGCGCCGCCGCGTCCTCGGTCTTCGGCACGGCGCAGCGGACGACCTCGCAACCCGCCGACGCGAGCGCTGCGATCTGGGCAGTCGTCGCCTCGACGTCGCGCGTCGGGGTCAGTGTCATCGACTGCACGACGACGGGAGCGCCACCCCCGATCGAGACGCCGCCGACCCTGATCTGAACAGCCGAAGCCATCGCCGAACAGTGTAGAGAGTGGCTTTCGCGGCCCGGCCGGAGGCTTCAGGACCTCGCGACGGAGAAGCTGGAGTCGATGATCGGGCTGCCGAGCCCCTCGGACGCCCTGCCCGTTACCGGCCGGACGACCCACCGATATGCGCCCGGCCCGAACGTGATCCGCCTGGGGATCGTCAACCGCGGCTCGGATACTCGCGCGGAGAAGAACGGCTCTCCCTGGCGGAAGAACCGCACCGAATAGGCGTCGATGCCCTGCACGCGGGGCCAAACGAAAGACGCGGGCGGCTGGATCGTCGAGCTCTCGCCCGCAGGCGCCGTGGGAGGCGGCGGCGCGGTCTGCCGAGCGGCCCGCGTCGAGGTCTGGCGAGGCACCGTCGCCGCCGGCGCAGGCGCCTGCCTTGGCCGGGGCGCGGTCCTGGTCGTCCGGGGCGCTGCCGAGCGGGCAGGCGGGGTCGTCGGTCCCGGCGGGGTCGTCGGTTCCCGGGGCTCGCTCGGGTCGTTCCGGTTCGAGTGGCTCGGGACGGTGACGCTCCGGTCTGGACCGTGCCCGCGCCGCGCTCTCGTGCGGGCAGCGTGGCGGGGTCGTTGCCGGCCGCCGGTAGGAAGCGCGGGCCGTCCGAGCGGGAGGGCAGGTAGTCGAGCGCGAGCAGCGCGCCGATCAGGCCGACGACGAGGAGCAGCGTGCCCGCGAACGAGGGCCAGCCTCGCTTCTCCGGAGGGAGATCGGCAGCCGCGGGAGGTGGAGTTGGCGGTGGCACCGCCTCGAGCACGGACTGGCGGATCGACCGCTCGAACGACTGAGTGCCAGGAGCAGTCATACGCCCGTGCGCCTCCGTGCGTGCGCCGAGCTGTTCGAGCTCGCCCAGGCGGCGATCGACCCCCTGCCAGCTCGTGGTCATCAGATCGAGGAGCACCGCGAGGTCGTCGAGCCGCTCCTGCCGGTCGGAGCGATCCTCGTGCCTGATCCTCCCAGACAGCGCTGACGAGCTCCTCCAGCAGCGTGCCCAGCCCCACGGGCAGGTCCGGCTCGGAGGGGCCGTCCCCCCGGTGTCGCCCCCGGCGCGCCGTTCGCAGCCGGCGGTTCGCCGAGCGCGAGCTGCCCCTCGTGGACAGGGGGCCGAGCACCGGGTGTGGTGGACGTCGCACGGGCGCCGTCGGTATCGCCTTCCGGCTCGAGCGGAGCGACGTCGTAAATGGCGGCCAGAGCGAAACGCTCGAGCACGCGCGTCTGCTCGGCGTCGAGCTGATCCAGAACCGCGAGGACGCGCACCTTGACGGTCGAGTTGACCGGTTCTCTCGTCAGGACGCGAACCACGCCTTCGAGCGGGACGTCCGCTCGAGCGGGGCGATCTCGACGAGGATGGGCACGGAGGAAGCTTACGCCGCTACCGGCGGGATCCCTGCGGACCGGCGTGTCCGGGGTCTCTAGCTCCCGAGGCGGCCGATGTCGTTCGAGAGGCCGATCAAGAAGAGGAGCAGCACGACCGCGATCCCGACCACGGAGACCCGCTCGTAGACCTCGCGGGCGACCGCCTTCCCCCGCACCCCCTCGATCAGCGAGAAGGCGATGTGACCGCCGTCGAGCGGCAGCAGCGGGAGCAGGTTGAGGAGCGCCAGAGACAGGCTGATCAGCCCGAGCACCCACAGGTAGTCGGCTGCCCCACGGTCGGCCGCCTCGGAGGAGCCTTGCACGATCCCGACGGGGCTCGAGATCTCCTCGCGGCCGTCGCCTGTGACCAGGCGTCCGATCGTGGCGCCGATCTCCTTCGTCACGAGCCCGGTCACACGAACGGCCTGCCACAGCGACTCGCCGAAGCCGTAGTCGCCGGTCTGCTCGGGGCGGACCGGGCCGATCTCGACGCGGTCGCCGGCGCGCTCCACCGTGAGCGTCAGAGGGCGTCCCTCCGAGCCGGAGATCCCGGCGCGGATCCCGTCCGCGGCGACCGGGCGACCGTCGATCGCCACGATCCGGTCGCCGGCGCGAAGCCCCGAGCCCGCCGCGGGCGTCTCCTCGACGACCTCCTCGACGACGCGCGTCGCGCCCCCCTGACCGTCGGCGCCGAGCACGAAGCCGAGCCGATAGGCGCTGCTCGTCGCGAGGAAGAGTCCCGCGAAGAGGAGGACCGCAAGCAACAGGTTGGCGCCGGGCCCGGCGAAGATGACCGCGACCCGCTTCCACGTCTTCGCGCGCCAGTAGGCGTCCGGTCCGAGCGCGTCGTCGATCTCGGTGACCCCTCGCTCGGCGCTCTTCGCCGCCGCAGGCGAGAGCTCCACGGCCTCGATCTTGTCCCGGAGCTCGGCCACCGCCTGGCGCGCGTGCGCGTGGTCCGCGTGCTCGAGCCGCCGGCGCAGCTCCTCCACCGGCGATATGAGCGAGGGATCCTCGGCGACCGCGCGGCCGAAGTGGACGTCGAGGTCGCCGGCCGCCGGCCGGTGCATCCCCGGAATCTTCACATAGCCGCCAAGCGGTATAGCACCCACGCCGTACTCGATCCCGTTGCGCGTCCGTTTCGCCAGCGCCGGCGGGAAGCCGATGTAGAACTTGCGGGGATTCATGCCAACCGCGCGCGCGACGAAGAAGTGCCCCGCCTCGTGGATGAGGATCAAGAGGCCGAGGCCGAGGATCGAGATGGCGACGTTCATGCGCTCTTCCGCTCCGGCGCCGGCGAACCCGGCACCTGCGCGCCTGGCGGCTCCGTCGAGCCTACGCCGCCTGCCACGCCGTGATCGGCGAGCGTGTTGCGAGCTCGGCGGCGCGCGTCGGCGTCGGCCTCGAACAGCTCGTCGAGGTCGCGCGCGGGGATCCCGTCGACGGCGTCGAGCGTCGCCGCCACGGTCTCGGCGATCGCCAGGAAGGGCAGGCCGGCGTGCAGGAACGCGTCGACCGCGACCTCGTTTGCGGCGTTGAACGCGCACGGGAACGTCCCGCCGGCCTCGCCTGCCTGACGCGCAAGAGTGAGCGCCGGGAACGTCTCGAGGTCGGGCGCGGCGAACTCGAGCGCCACGCCGGCGGCGAGATCGAGCTGCGGCACGTCGGTCGGAGCGCGGTCGGGATACGTGAGCGCGAACGAGATCGGTACGGCCATGTCCGGGCGGCCGATGTGCGCCAGCATTGCCCCGTCGCGGAAGCGGACGAGCGAGTGCACGAGCGACGTCGGGTGCAGGACGACCTCGATCCGCTCGTACGGGACACCGAAGAGGAAGTGCGCCTCGATCAGCTCAAGGCCCTTGTTCGCAAGGGTTGCCGAGTCGATCGTGATCTTCGGCCCCATCTGCCAGGTCGGGTGGGCGAGCGCATCCTCGACCGTCATGGTCTCGAGCTGCTCGCGGCTCCGGCCGCGGAACGGGCCGCCCGACGCGGTGAGGACGAGCGAGTCGACCGTCTCCGGCCGCCGGCCCTCCAGGCACTGGAAGATGGCGGAGTGCTCCGAGTCGACCGGGAGCAGGAGCCCTCCCCCGCGCTCGTGCGCGGCCAGCGCGAGCTCACCGGCGGCCACGAGGCTTTCCTTGTTGGCGAGAGCGAGCGTGACGCCGCGCTCGAGCGCCCACAGAGTCGCGCGCACCCCGGCGAAGCCGACGATCGCATTGAGGACGACGTCGGGCTCGGCCGTCTCGAGGAGCTCCGTCGGTTCGCCGCCCACCTGCGTGTGCGGGACGCGGTGTCGCGTAGCGAGCGCGCCGAGATCCGAGTTACCGGACGAGAGAGCGCAGAGCTCGAGCCCGGGCGTCCGCGCGATCACCTCGATCGCCTGCCTGCCGATCGAGCCGGTCGCGCCGAGAAGGGCTACACGCCGCACGGCGCCCAGTCTAGGTGCAGGATCACGAGTAGCCGAAGGCGAGCACGACGTAGAAGGCGGCGACCGCGGCGAACAGCAGCGCGTCGATGCGGTCGAGCATGCCGCCGTGGCCGCCGAGCAGGCGGCCCGAGTCCTTCACCTTCAGGTCGCGCTTGAGGGCGGATTCGAACAGGTCTCCCGCAGCGCCGGCCAGCGCGATCGCGCCCCCGAGCGCGAGCGACTCGAGGATGGTCAACGAGTCCTCGTCGTACAGAGCGAAGAACGCGACCGCGATCGCCGCGGCGGTGCCGGCGACGAATCCCTCCCAGGTCTTGCCCGGCGAGAGCGACGGCGCGAGCTTGTGCCGACCGACGAGCCTGCCGACGAGATACGCCGCCGTGTCGTCGGCGAAGACTGCGAGGAGGACGGTGAAGACGAGCAGCCGTCCGTCCTCCGGGAGGTCGCGGAGCAGCAGGACGTGTCCGAGGCCCAGCCCGATCCAGGCGACCCCGAGCACCGTCGTGCCGATCGTGATCGTTCCCGTCTGGCGGGTCTCCGCGATCCCGTAGAGCAGGAACGCAAGCAGGAGCGTGAGCGTGAACCCGCCCACCATCCACGCCGCTCCGCCAAGCTGTGCGCCGAGGAGCGTCGCGAGCGCGCCAGCGTACCCTGCGAGCACGAGTGGCCGCAGGCTGCGCGCCATTCCGTACAGCTCGTGAAGGCCCACCAGCGCGGCCACGAGCACGAGCGCGAAGAGCCACCAGCCGCCGAGCCAGACGAGCCAGAGCACGAGCGGCAGCGCGACGACGGTGACGAGCAGGCGGGAGACGAACTGGCTCATCGGGCGCCGAACCGCCGGCGGCGGCTTGCGTAGTCCGCCAGCGCCCGGCGCAGATCGTCCTCTCCGAAGTCGGGCCACAGCGTGTCGGTGAAGACGAGCTCCGCGTACGCGAGCTGCCAGAGCATGAAGTTGGAGAGCCGCACCTCGCCCGACGTCCGGATGAGCAGGTCGGGGTCCGGCAGCTCCGGCGCGTACAGCCGAGCAGCGAGAGCCTGCTCGTCGAGTTCGTCCGGAGCGATCCCTGCCTCGAGCAGCCGCCGCGCCGCCTCGACGAGCTCGGCCCGGCCGCCGTAGTCGAACGCGATCCAGAGGGAGAGCCGGTCGTTGAGGGCGGTCTCCGACTCCAGCGTCTCCATCTGCCCCCGGAGCCAGTCTGGCGCGCGGTCGCGGCGGCCCAGGAAGCGGGTGCGTACGCCCTGCTTCGCGAGATCCGGGAGCTCGCGCTCGATCGTCTCGCCGAAGATCTCCATCAGCGCCTCGACCTCGTCGGTCGGTCGTCCCCAGTTCTCGGTCGAGAAGGCGTAGACGGCCAGCGACGCGACGCCGAGGTCGATAGCGGCCTCGACGGTGCGCCGCAGGGCCCGCGTTCCCTCCCGGTGCCCGTCAGCGACGGTGAGTCCGCGCCGCTCCGCCCAGCGGCCGTTTCCGTCCATGATGATCGCGATGCTGCGGGCTTCGCCCACAGCATCGCTAGGTGAAGCAGCCAAGGTGGGCGCCACGCCTAGAGGTTTGGCTCGCGAAGCGAGTCAAACCTCCATGATCTCGGATTCTTTGTTCTTCATCAGATCGTCGATCGTCTTCGTGTGCTCATCGGTCAGCTTCTGCACCTGCTGCTCGGCGCGCCGCTCCTCGTCGTCGCCGACCTCGCCGTTGCGGACGAGCTCCTCGAGATGCTTCATGACGTCGCGCCGCACGTTGCGGATCGCAATCTTGCCCTCCTCGCCCGACTTGCGCACGATCTTGACGAGCTCCCTGCGCCGCTCCTCCGTGAGCTGCGGGATCGGCAGGCGGATCACCTTGCCGTCGTTCGACGGAGAGAGGCCGAGGTCGGACTCCTGCACGGCCTTCTCGATCGCCTTGATCTGGGTCGGGTCGAACGGTTGCACGGTGAGCAGGCGCGGCTCGGGCACGCCGATCGTCGCCATGTTCTTGAGCGGCGTCGGGGTCCCGTAGTAGTCGAGCGTGATCCGATCGAGCAGCGCTGCCGACGCGCGGCCGGTACGGACGGCGTTGAACTCGGTGCGGGTCGTCTCGATCGACTTGTCCATGCGCCGCTGCGCGTCCTGGAGGAACTCCTCGATGGTCGCCATCAACTCTCCTCGGTCGGGATCGGGGTCGAGCTCGGGGGGTCGCCAGCTGGAGTGGAGACCCCAGCTGGAGTGGAGATGAGCGTGCCGACCCGCTCGCCGCCCGCGACCCGGCGGATGTTGCCCGGCGCCAGCTCGAAGACGTGGATCGGCAGGTGGTTCTCCATGCAGAGCGAGAGCGCGGTCGTGTCCATCACCCGGAGGCCGCGCTCGATCGTCTCGAGGTGGGTGAGCTCGGGGAGAAAGGTGGCGCTCGGGTCGGTGCGCGGATCGCCGTCGTAGACGCCCTGTGTGCCGTTCTTGCCCATCAGCAGCGCTTCCGCGCCGATCTCGAGCGCGCGCAGCGCCGCGGCGGTGTCGGTGGTGAAGAACGGGTTGCCCGTGCCAGCGGCGAAAATGACGATCCTGCCCTTCTCGAGGTGGCGCATGGCGCGGCGGCGGATGTACGGCTCGGCGACCTCCGAGACGACGAGGGCGGAGAGCACGCGCGTGACGGCGCCCAACCGCTCGAGCGCGTCCTGGAGCGCCAGTGCGTTCAGGACTGTCGCGAGCATCCCGGCGTAGTCGCCTGTCGCCCGGTCCATCCCGTTCGCAGACGCCGCGATGCCACGGTAGATGTTCCCGCCGCCGACGACGACGGCGAGCTCGAGTCCTTCCGCCTGCACCTCCACGAGCTCGCGCGCGATCCTCTCGACTGTCGCAGGATCGAGCCCGTAGGCCTCCTCGCCCATCAGCGCCTCACCGGACAGCTTCAGCAGCACGCGGTGGAACGCAGGCGCGGCGCCCGTGCCCACGCGTGCGAACTCCGCCCTTTCCTCGCTGGAGACGGTCACGGGCCTATTCTGCGACAGACAGGCGCTTGAACGCCACCACGCGCGCGCCGTCGGCCGCCAGAGCCTGACCCACGGTCTGCGACGCGTCGTGGATCCACGGCTGCTCGGTCAGCACGCCGCCGGGCTGCGCCGCGAAGAACCGCTTCGCGAGCATGCCCTTGACGATCCTCTCCTTCGCCGCCTCGGGCTTGCCTTCGAGCTCGTCCGAGTTCAGGTAGATCTGCCGCTCGGCCTCGACCGCCTCCGCGGGCACGTCTTCTTTCGCGACCCACTCGGGTGCTGCGAACGAGACGTGCATCGCGAGCCGGCGGGCCAGCTCGGACGAGCCGCCCTCGAGCTTCACGACGACGCCGATCTTGTTCGCCGGTGGATGCGCGTACGCACCCAGGGTCTCGCCGGCGGCCGCCTCGTAGCGCTCGGCGCCGGTGACGACGATATTCTCGCCGAGCTTGCCGATCAGCTCCACCCGCTCCGTCTCCAGCTCGGCTACCGCCTCGTGGCCGCGCTCGTCGACCGTGTCCAGCACGCTCGTCGCGAAGGCCTGGAACTCATCGTTCTTCGAGACAGGCTCCGTCTCGCAGCCGACGGCCACCATCGTCACTCTGCTTGCCGAGGCGTGGTAGCCGACGAGGCCCTCGCTGGTCGCACGGTCCGCCCGCTTGCCTGCCTGAGCCATCCCCCGCTCGCGCAGGAGCGTGCGGGCAGCCTCGAGGTCGCCGCCGGTCTCCTGAAGCGCACGCTTGGAGTCCATCATCCCCGCGCCGGTGGCGTCGCGAAGCTGCTTGACGAGTCCTGCAGAGATCGTGGTGCTCATGTTGCCTCGCTCTCGGTCGTGGAGGACTCGGCGGGAGCTTCCTCCGCGGAGATCGCGGTCGGCTCCGCTGCCGCGGCCTCGCCCGTCGCCTCGGCCACGCCCTCGCTCGGCGCCGCGGGCTCGACCGTGCTCTCGCCCGCGCTCAACTGCTCGTACTCGGGCGGCACGCGCTCGGGGCCTGCCTCGTCACCTGCAGCCTCGGTGGTCGGAGCGGAGCCGTTGGCGGCGGCTGCGTCCGGTGACGGCTCGGCGAGCTCGCGCTCGGTCACCTTGGTCTGACCGGCGGCGATGCCCTCGGCGATCGCGCGCACGATCAGCGAGCACGACCGAATCGCGTCGTCGTTGCCCGGAATGATGTAGTCGGCCTCGTCCGGGTCGCAGTTCGTGTCGACGAGGGCGATGATCGGCAGGCCGAGCCGGCGCGCCTCCCGTACCGCCAGCTGCTCCTTCTTCAGGTCAACGATGAAGATCGCGTCGGGCTGGCGCTTCAGGTCGGCGACGCCGCCGAGGTTGGCCTCCAGCTTCTCGAGCTCGGCGAGCATCGTGATCCGCTCCTTCGCCGGCAGCAGCTCGAGCTGCCCTTCGGTCTTCAGGCGGCGCAGCTCGTGCAGGTGCGAGATTCGGTCGGTGATCGTCTTCCAGTTGGTCAGCAGGCCGCCGAGCCAGCGGTTCGCGACGTAGGGCATGCCCACGCGCGCCGCCTCCTTCGTGACGGCGTCCTGAGCCTGCTTCTTCGTGCCGACGAAGAGGATCGACCCGCCGCGCTGTGCGATGTTGCGCGCGAAATCGTAGGCCTCCTCGAGCAGCTCGGAGGTCTGCTGCAGGTCGATGATGTAGATGCCGCCGCGCTCGGTGAAGATGAATCGCTTCATCTTCGGATTCCAGCGACGGGTTTGGTGGCCGAAGTGGACTCCGGCCTCCAGAAGCTCACGCATGGAGACGACTGCCAAGGGACTAGCCCCTTTCACGGTTGGGTTGCGGTGCAGCCGGCGGGGCGCGGGCGGAACCGAGCCAGAGCGACTCGGCACCCCCACCCGTCCTGATCGCCGGGACGGAGGAACTGGACGGGACAGTCTAGCGTGCGTCTGCATGACCCGACCTGCCCACGTGGCCGAGACAGCTCCCGTCCTCCTCGTTGGGACGGCGATCACCTGCCTGGGAGCGCTCGACGGCGGTTACGCCCCGACCGCCTGGGGGTGGAGCGCGCTCGTCGGCCTATGGAGCGCGGTCTTGGTGCTGGCGCTGCGCCGACGGATCGCGTTCACGCGCGCCGGGTCCGGCCTGCTGGTCGCGCTGCTCGGATTCGTCGGCTGGAAGGCGTCCGGCCTGCTGTGGACGGCGAGCGTGCCGCGGACGATGCTCGAGCTGGAGCGCGATCTGGTTTACGTGGGCACCGTCGCTGCGCTGCTCCTGATCTCTAGGCCTGCCTGGAGACAGCCGCTGCTGGGCGGAGTCGTGGCGGGCGTCGTGGCGGTGACTGCGTACGGTCTTGGCGAGTACTTTCTCGCCACTCCCGGCCCGGACGCGACGCAGGGCTACCTGCTCCATCGGCCCGTTGGATATGCGAACGCGATGGGTGCACTTGCCGCCCTGGCGCTGCCGCTCGTCCTCGCCGGCGCCGCGCATGCAACCGGGGCGGCTCTCCGCTCCCTGGCGGGCGCCGCGGTCGTGCCGCTCACGGTCGCGCTGTACCTGAGTCAAAGCCGAATCGCCTGGGTCGCCCTGGCGGTCGGGCTCGTTGTCTGGTTCGCGCGGACGCGGGCCGCCCGAGGGACAGCCGCGCTCGTGCTCCTCCCGGCCGGGCTCGCCGTCGCCGTCGTGAGCGGCCTCGACCTGCTCGACGCACGAGCGCTTGCAGGCGATCGGGAAGGTCGAGCGCTTGCGGCGGCGGCCGTCGTCCTGCTCGTGACCATCGGTGCCGGCTGGCTCGTGCCTGCAACCGGACGCATGCGAATGCGGTGGCGATGGCCTCGCGTGGTACGTGCAGCCCTGCTCGCCGTCATCACCCTCACGGCGGCGGCCGCCGTCGCGATTTCGGGTCTCGGAGACCGGGGTCACTACTGGCGTGTCGCCTGGACGATGGCGGAGCGCCAGCCCGTGGGAGGTGCGGGTGCCGGGACCTTCGAGCCACACTGGTTCGAGCTCCGGGAGATCGAGCGTAGCGTCCGCGACGCGCACAGCCTGTACCTCGAGACGCTCGCGGAGCTCGGCACGGTGGGCCTCGTGCTGCTCCTGATCGTGCTGGCGCTGCCGATCGTTGCCGTACGCGCTCGCCGAGACCCGCTCGAAATCGCACTGCTCGCCGGCTACAGCACCTACCTCGTGCACGCGGGCTTCGACTGGGATTGGGAGTTGCCGGTCGTCACGGTCGCAGCGCTCGTCCTCGCGACTCTGCTCGTTCTGCCCCGGGAGGGTGAGACGACGATCGTCCTCTCGCCCGGCGCACGACTCGCTGGGGGCGCAGGCGCGCTCGCGCTCGTCGTGTTCGCGCTCGTGGGCCTAGTCGGCAACAGCTTCGTGGCCGCGGCGGAGCGCCAGGCTGTTGCCGGAGACCACGTCGCCGCGACTGCGACCGCTGCGCGGGCCGCGCGCTTCGCGCCGTGGACATCCCAACCCTGGCTCGTAGCCGCGTCGAGCTTTACGCGTCTCGGACAGCCGGACGCCGCACGAGCGGCGTCTCTGGAGGGACTCGAGCGCGACGAGCGCGAATGGCGCCTGTGGTACGGCCTCGGTCTTGTCTCGAGCGGCGAGGCGCGGCAGCGCGCCTTGCTGCGGGCGGGCGAGCTGAACCCATTCCTCCTGGGTCGCGCCCCGTCGGGCTCGGGACGAAGCAGATGAGCGACGCGTGATCGCTGCGTGAGACCTCCTTGGTTGGCTCGGTACCTCGGTCAAAGTCGAAAGGAGGCTTCATGGAGGGAAGAAGTTTCCCGCGGTGGCAGCTTGCCCTCGCCGCGACCGTTGCGACGCTGTCGGTTCTGGGGGGAACGGCGTATGCGACTCTGGTGGCGCCGACCCCGAGCACGATCCACGCGTGCGCGAAGCGAACCGACGGGAAGCTGAGGGTGGTGAGCGGGTCGGGAGGTGCCGCACCGGCGAACGCTCGCTCAGATGGAACGTCAGAGGTCCGGTGGGTCCACGCGGACTTCTCGGCCCGCGTGGGCTCACCGGCTCGCCCGGGCCTGCCGGCCCTGCCGGCGCCGCCGGCGCGGCCGGGCCGGCGGGTCCAGCCGGTCCGACGGGATTGCAGGGTACGCCCGGGCCGGCGGGTTCAGCCGGTCCGACGGGACCGCAGGGTCCGCCCGGACCTGCCGGGTCGATCACGCTCGACTACAACTCGAGCAGCTTCGCCAATCCGGCGGCAGGGCAGTACGGCGTGCCCGACGGCGTCGATTCCGGCGAGGTCCCCTGCGATCCGGGTCTTCGGGTCGTCGGTGGAGGCGTGCAGACGACGTCCGGAAACCAGTGGGTCAACGACTCGTATCCGAGCAACGGGAGCGGCGCGGGCGGCACGACCGCGTGGACAGGCACGGTCGTCAACACCGGCGCGACGGCGGAATCGTTCACGGTCTACGCGATCTGCACGAATCCGTAGCGACTCCTCGACCGGGAGGGTCTCGTGAGCGCGAGGCCCTTCCGGTCGAGCTACAGCGCGCGGGCGCGCTCGAGCGCGGCGGCGAGGTCGTCCGGAAGCGGCGACTCGACGTCCACACGCTCGCCCGTGAACGGATGCGCGAAGGCGAGCCTGGCTGCGTGCAGGAACTGCCGCTCAAGGCCGAGGTCTCCGGAGACGCCGTAGACGGGATCGCCGGCGAGCGGGAGGCCGATGGCCTCGAGGTGCACGCGGATCTGGTGCGTCCGGCCGGTCTCGAGCCGCACGTCGAGCAACGTGTGCACCGGAAGGGGCTCCAGCACCTCGAACCACGTCACCGCCTCGCGCGGCGTCGGCGTGTCGAGCGAGTGGCGCGTCCGCTCGCTCCGGTCACGCCCGATCGGGGCGTCGATCCGACCCGTGCGCGAGCGCGGCGCTCCCCGAACGAGCGCCAGGTACCGCCGCTCGACCTCGCGCCTCCGGATCAGCTCCTGCAGGAGGCGGTGCGCCTCCTCCGAGCGGGCCACCACGAGCAGCCCCGACGTATCGCGGTCGAGCCGGTGCACGATCCCCGGGCGCTCCTCGTCCCCACCGGCCGCGTCGAGCGCCAGCAGGCCGTGGACGAGCGTGCCGGAGGTGTGTCTCCCGCGGCCAGCAGAGCCGGGATGGACGACGATCCCCGCCTGCTTGTCCACGACGAGGAGGTGCTCGTCCTCCCACGCCACACGGAGATCCATCTCCTCAGCCACGAGCGCGCCCGGCTCGTCGGGAAGCTCGACGAGGACGTCCTCCCCGCCCTCGAGCCGGAAGCTCTTGGCCCGAGACTCGCCGTCGACGACGACCGCGCCTGCGACGATCAGGCGCTCGGCGAGCCCGCGCGAGCCCACCTCCGGACGCGCCGCCACTGCGCGGTCGAGCCGGTCCGCCTCAGAAGCGCGAAAGCGGAGAGTTGCCAAGCGGGGTCGGCCGCGTGGGCTTCCGGTCGGCGGCGGCGAGCGCGACGAAGAGGATCGCGACGCCCACGACGATGAAGGTGTCGGCGAGGTTGAAGGCGGGCCAGTAGCGGATGTCGAGGAAGTCGGTGACGTGGCCGAGACGGACGCGGTCGAGCAGGTTCGAGCTGCTGCCGCCGAGCACGAAGCCGAGCGCCACCGGCAGGACGGGGTGGCGCTGCCCGGAGCGCGCGAAGAAGGCGAGCATCCAGCTGACAGCGAGCGCCGTCAGCGCGATCACGATCGTGGTGGCCTCGGAGAAGAGGCCGAAGGCGATCCCGGAGTTCTGCACGTGGTGGATCGAGAACGGCCCGGCGATCTGGACGGACTCCCCGAGCCCGAGCGCGCTCGAGACGATCACCTTCGTCAGCTGGTCGGCGCAGACGGCCGCGAGCGCGATCGAGCCCAGGCCGAGCCACTGCCGCCGGCCGGCCGCGAGCGAGCGCTCGGCGGACGAGATCGGCCGGAGCGCGTTCGTCGACGAGCCCATGCGCACGTCGAGCGGGCGGGGCGGCTCGCGCCGAGCCGGCTCCGTCACCGCTGCTGCTTTCGCGCGTCGTCGATACAGAGCTTCGTCCACGGAACGGCCTCGAGCCGATCCTCGGGAATCTCCTTGCCGCACATGGTGCAGGTGCCGTATGTGCCGTCCGCGATCCGGGCGAGCGCGTCCTCGACCTCACGCAGCTGGCGTGTCGCGTCCTCCTCGAGGCCCTCGTCGAGCTCGCGCTCGTACGTCTCGGTTGCGGAGTCTGCGAGATGGTTGTCGGCGGTCGAGCCGGAGAGCTCGCCTGTCTCGTCCGTCAGCGACGCTCCGCCGATGTCGTGGTTCGCGATCGTCGCCTCGAGGTGCTCCTTCTGCTGCAGCAGCGCCTCGCGGAAGCGGTTTGTGTCGATGCTCATGCCCGCGTCTCCTCTCTGCCCGCCTGCGCGAGCCTTCGATCGATCTCGTCGCCCGTGACGCGCACCTTCCACGCGCCCCCGTACCGGCCGACAATGGCCGCCTGCCCGGCCCTGGGGGCCACGCGCAATCGCAGTCGCGTCATCGGAGTGCCGCTCATCCTCAGCGAAGGATAAAGACGTCGGCGGCCTACCTCGCGACGCAAGCTCGGCAGGTGGTCCTGACCGCCTCTCAAAGTCGGCAGGTGAGGCCGCGAAGCGGACTCCTTCAGGGGTCTTTGTGCGATGGGGCATCCGCTCCCCCGCGGATGCCCCATCTTGCGCCCGGCTAGGAGATCAGCCTGCGGATCTCGCCCGTGGACTCCCCAACGGGCTCGCGCCGGTCGGCAGAGGCCTCCGCCACGGTGTCCAGAGCCGAGCGCAGGAGCGACGTGATCCGGCGCAGCTCCGCGTCGAGGCGCTCGCGCTCGGCCGCCGCGCGCCGCGTGACCGCGCGCGCCTCGGCATGAGCCTCGGCCACGATCGCGTCCGCCTCCCGCCGTGCCCCTGCCTTCAGCTCCACCGCGGAGCGCTCGGCTGAGACGAGTGTCGCGCGCAGGATCTCCTCGAGGTCCCGGTGGCGCTTCAGGTCGTGCTGGAGCGCCTCGACCTGATCGGCGAGGTCGGCGCGCTGACGCCACACGTTCTCGAAGCTGTCGGCGATCTCGGTGAGCACCCCGTCGACGGCCGAGCGGCGGTAGCCGCGGATGCTCTTGCGGAGCCGGATGTGACGAATCTCGACGGGTGTCAGCGACATGGGCTGCTGCTCCTCCTAGAGCACTGCCTCGATCAACGCCGTGAGGACGCGCTCGAGGACGACGAGGGTGATCACGCCGACCATTGGCGACAGGTCGAGCGGCCCGAGCGGCGGGATGAAACGCCGGAAGATGCGCAGGTACGGGTCGCAGACGTCGTACAGGAACCGCTGCACCCGGTTCAGCCAGGGCCGGTACGGGAGCCTGATCCAGGACGTGAGGATGTACGCGAAGAGCAGGAGGATGTAGACGAAGATGAACGTTCCGACGAACTGCGCGGCCGAGCTTCCGGTGTCGGCGAGGAGGCCGGAGGCAGGCAGCGTTGCCGCGACGAGGTCGCCCATGCGCCTGAATTCTTCCTCTAGGTCGCCTTTCCTACGCCGTCGTTTGCGACCCGCCCGCCAGCGGGTCCTGCCGCGTCGCTCGCGGTGCCTTCACCCGTACGTATGCCGTGGCGCCGCAAGGCGGCGCCCTCAGGGATCTTTGCGCGATCGGAATCTGCGCCGGCAATCAAGCCTGGTTGAAGAAGCCGCCGCGCTCGAGCATCTTGGCCCGCTCCTCGGCCGAGACCTCGACGTTGCGCGGAGTGAGCAGGAAAACCTTGTCCGCCACCCGCTGCATGCCCCCGTCGAGTGCATAGGTGAGCCCGCTCGCGAAGTCGATCAGTCGCTTGGAGAGCTCCTGGTCCGCGCTCTGGAGGTTGAGGATCACGGGCACCCCGATCTTGAAGCGGTCGGCGATCTGCTGCGCATCGTTGAAGCTGCGCGGTAGCACGAGGTGTACCTTCACCGACCCCGGGCTCGGGGCCGCCTCGACGCCCCGAAGCCGCGTGGTCGGGCGGATCACGGCGGTGTTCGCCGCAGCGGCCGGCTCAGGATCGCTCCAGTCCTCGAAGTCACGGCCGCGCCGCGGCTGCAGCCGGCGGACGTTCGCCCGCTCGCGGGCGCCGTAGCTGCGCTCGAGCTCCTCGTTCGTGGCATAGCCGTCCTCGTCCCAGTCGTCGTCCTCGGCGATCCCGAAGTAGACGAGCGTGCGGTTCCAGACGTCCGAAAAGCCCATGCCAGCGGGGAATATTACTCCCGATACAGGATCGAGCCCACCCGCACGAGCGTCGCACCCTCCTCGGCGGCGACGCGGAAGTCCTGCGATGTGCCCATCGAGAGCTCGGTCAGGTCGTGCTCGGCGGCGAGCGCGCGCAGCCGGCGGAAGAACGGGCGCGACCGCTCCGGATCGTCGGCTGCGGGCGGCATCGTCATCAGCCCACGCGCGGGATGCGCGGCCAGGAAGTCCGCGAGCCGCTCGGGCGGGATTCCCGACTTCGACTCCTCGCCGGAGAGGTTGACCTCGACGAGCGCCGGCACGGTCAGGCGACGGGCAGCAGACGCGGAGTCGACGGAGTGGACGAGCTCGCACAGGCGGTCGACCAGCCGCGCCTTGTTCGACTGGAGATGACCGATGAAGTGCCACCTGAACGCGTCGCCGTACTCGGCGTGCTTGCGCTCCAGATCCTGCGCGCGGTTCTCGCCGACCACCTCCACCCCGGCCTCGGCGAGCACGGCCATGTCCTGGAGCGAGACGTACTTCGTCGCCGCAACGATCGTCACAGCCGGGCCTACCTCGTCTCGGATCCGCGAGTAGGAGGCCCGCAGGGCGTCAGGCGACACGTGCGATCACGCCCTGCACGCCGCGCGGCTTGCCGGTGCGGCGGTGCGAGAAGAGGCGGTCCGGACTGCACGCCGTGCAGAGCTCGACGTGCTCGACCCCCACCGCACCGGCCGCTCGCAGGGCGCGCTCCGCGGCCGTGCGGAGGTCGAGGTTGCGCCCCCGGACGACGTCGTCTCCGAAAGCCTCGGCGAACGGGCCCGAGACCTCGGTCCCGACCTCGTAGCAGCAGGGTCCGATCGCCGGGCCGACACACGCGCGCGCCTTGCGGCCGAGCGCGGTCATCCCCGCGGCCACGACGCCGCCCAGGAGGCCGCGCCAGCCCGCGTGCAGGACCGCCGCGGCCGGGCGGTCGAGGTTCGTCCCGACGAGCGCGATCGGGAGGCAGTCGGCGGCGAAGGCGAGCACGGGCAGGTCGCGCTCGTCGGTCCAGAGCCCATCTCCGGGCTCGCCCCGCACGCCCGGCTCCGCGCGGCGGACGACGGTCGAGTGGATCTGGCGGTTGAGCGCCAGCCGCTCGAGGCTGCCACCGACCTCGGCGCAGAGCCTTCGGCGGTTCTCATCGACGCGCTCGACGTCGTCGCCGGTCAGCCGGCCGAGGTTCAACGAGGCGTACGGGCCCTCGCTCACCCCGCCGGCGCGCGTCGAGAAGACGACCTCGTACGGTCCGGGTGCATTCCAGCGGATCACGCCATGAGGGTACGCGAGCGCTCGAGCAGCCACTCCCGCGTGTTGCGTCCAGGCTCCTCGACCACCTCGGCCAGCAGCTGCGAGAGCACCCGCCCGAGCTCGGGACTCTCGCGGAAGCCGAGGGCGATCAGGTCGGAGCCATCGACCGCCAGCGCGCCGAGCGTGTGCGGGCTCGCGCGCTCCTCGTCCACGAGCTCGCGAAAGCGCGCGAGTGCCGCGTGCTCGGCGGGGCTTCGCTCCTTCGCACTCAGGTCCGCCGCCTTGTGCGCGAGCAGGTCGAGCGCCGGCTCGTCTCCGTGAACAGCGAGGAAGCGCCGCGCGTCGACCGGGGTCGGGCCGGCCAGCTCGTGGAACGAATGCTCGCGCACGAGCTGCGTCACGTAGCGCCGCACACGGGTCGGATAGCGGAGGCGATCGAGGATGCGTGCGGCGAGCGCGGCACCGACGGCCGCGTGATCCTCTCCCGTCCGGTCCGCCTGCGGCTTGCCCAGATCGTGCAGCAGCGCGGCGAGCCGGACTTCGAGGCGGTCGCCCGTGTCCGCCGTGAGCTGCACGACGGTGATGACATGCTCGTCGAGCGGCAGGTTCTGGCGTGCGCTCTCCTGCTCGTAGCCGACGACCGCCGCCAGTTCCGGCAGGAGGTGCTCGAGCACGCCGGTCTCACGGGCAAGCCGCAGCGCCCGCGCCGGCTCCGCCCCGAGGAGGAGCTTCGAGAGCTCGCCCATCCCGTCGGCCGCGAGGCCGCCTCCGATCCGCTCGGACGCGACGAGAGCGATCGCTGCGGCATGCTCGCGCATCTGCTCCCGCGTGGCGGGATCCGGCTCCAGCCCCAGCTGCGAGACGAGGCGGAGCCCGCGCACGATCCGCAGCGGGTCCTCACGGAAGCTCTGCGGCGAGACGGTGCGCAGGACGCGCTGCGCGAGGTCGCGGCGGCCACCGACAGGGTCGACGTACTCACCGGTCGCGAGCCGGCGCGCAATCGCGTTGATCGTGAAGTCACGCCGCTTCATGTCCTCCTCGACCGGAAGCGAGGCGTCCGCGACGATCTCGAAATCGTGCCGGCCCGGGCCTGTGCTCACCTCCCGCCGCGGCGGGGTGAGCTCGATTCCCCCCGGCACGAGGACCCGCACTTCTCGGTCGGCCGGCCGGAAGCGCAATCCGACGAGCCGGTCGGAGACGCGCAGGTCCTCGACCGAGCCGTGCGGAGCCAGCAGGACGCGGAGCCCGTCGGTGTCGACCCCGGGCACGACGAAGTCGGCGTCCTTCGCCTCCCCGCCGAGCAGCTCGTCGCGCACCGCCCCGACGACCAGGTACGCGTCGAGGCCGAGCGAGCGGACGTAGTCCTCGATGCGCCGGTGCATGCGGACATTCTCACCGCGCTAGGGAGCGAGGCGGGTTCGGTCACGCGGGAACAGCGTCGTCTCGCGAATGTTCGTCGCCCCGACGAGCCGCGCGATCCAGCGCTCCAGCCCGATCGCGAAACCGCCGTGGGGCGGCAGCCCGTGCCGGAAGGCCGCGAGATACGGCTCGTACGCGGCCGTCGACTCGCCCCGGGCGTCAAGCGCCGCGACGTAGTCGTCGTAGCGGTGGAGCCGCTGGCCCCCGGTCATCAACTCCAGTCCACGGAAGAGCAGATCGAAACTGTTGGAGAATCCCGGCCGCGCCGGATCCGGGTGTGTGTAGAACGGCCGCTTGACCATCGGATAGCCCACTACGAAGACGAAGTCGCTGCCGTGCTCGCGGCGTGCCCACTCTCCGAGCCAGCGTTCGTGGGCGGGAGCGAGATCGGGCTCGCCGACGACGTTCTCCCCGGTCGCAGCCTCGATCGACGCCTGCGCGTCGCTGAAGCTGAGCACGGGGATCCGCGTCGGAACCTCCGGCAACCGAAGCTCCAGCTGCTCCACGGCGTTCTCCGCCCGGTCCCGGACGACGGCGACCATGCCCGCGACGGCTTCGCGGGCGACGGCCATCACCGTGAAGTGGTCTTCGACGAAGCCCAGCTCGGCATCGAGCGAGACGTACTCGGCCAGGTGTCGCGGTGTGTCGTGCGGCTCCGCGCGGAAGACGGGACCCGTCTCGTACACGCGCTCGAAGACACCAACCATCGTCTGCTTGTAGAACTGCGGGCTCTGTGCCAGGTACGCACGGCGACCGAAGTAGTCGAGGCCGAAGACGTTCGCGCCGCCCTCGGTCGAGGAGCCGACGATCTTCGGCGTCTGGATCTCGACGAAGCCGAGGCCGTCGAGGGCGGCGCGAAAGCCGGCGATCGAGGCCGCGGTGAGCGTGAACGTCGCCTGCCGGCATGGATGCCGCAACGAGACGGCGGCATGGTCGAGCTGGGTCGGCAAGGACTCCTTCAGCCCGGCCAAGCGCAGGTCGATCGGCGAGGGTGCTCCTGCCGGCGAGAGCACCTGGATGGTCGGCTCGTGGAGCTCGACGCCGTTCGGCGCCTGGTCGGACTCCACGACGGTCGCCTCGACCGCCACGACCGTCTCGGGATGCAGCTTTGCCGCCTCCGCAATCAGCTCCGGTCGTTGGACGACGACTTGTGCGACTCCGGTCCGGTCGCGGACGAGCAGGAACGTCAGTCTGCTGAGCCGCCGCTGCTGCTGCAGCCAGCCGGCGACACGGACGCGCTCTCCCCGATGTTCGGAGAGCTCGTGGACGTGAATGCGTTGCACGGTCGCACCTCCTCTGGAGCTCGCCTGGAGGTGCGGGCGGGAGGCGTTCCCGCTGTGCCACCGCACTTCGCCGTCTCGCGACGGCCTCTTGCACCCGTTGACGGGGGTTGGCCGGCGGGTTCTACTGAGCCTTCCATGGGGCTGGAAGGCGGTTCTTCCCGCAGCTCGGGAGGGTCGTTCGCGAGGGGCTGAAGACCGCCTTCACAGCTACCGGCGGCTCTCTCGGCCTCAGCTGGCCTCGTTACTCGGCTCCGTCTGCGCTTTCGGGGAAGGATACCGCGACGGGATCGCGCTGTCAGCGTGTGTCTACGTGTGCGCGATCGCCTCGATCTCGACGAGGGCGCCGGACGGGAGCCCGCTCACCTCGACGGTCGAGCGCGCCGGCGGGCGGTCGCCGACGTGGCGCGCGTAGACCTCGTTCATGCCGGCGAAGTCGTCGAGGCTCGTGAGAAAGACCGTCGTCTTGACGAGCCGGTCGAGGCTCGATCCGGCCTCCTCGAGGATCGCACCGAGGTTCGTCAGCACCTGCTCGGTCTGCTCCGCGATCGTGTCCCCCACCATCGTGCTCTCGCCCGGTCGCAGCCCGAGCTGGCCCGCGACGAACACGAGCTCGCCGGTGCGAACCGCCTGGTTGTACGGCGCACCCCCGAACGGGGCCGGCGCCCTCTCGGTGCGGACGATCTCCTTCTCTGCCATGTCTCTCTCCTTGGAGGCCGATGTTGAAGGTTTTGGCCGCGAAGCGGCCCTTCAGGGGTCTTCGCGCGATGAGCGGCCGCTCCCGCGGCTGCTCATCTTGCGCAAGCTTGGGACAGCGCGACGCCGAGGGCCTTGAAGATCGCCTCCAGCACGTGCTGGGAGTCGTCGCCGTCGATCAGCCGCACGTGCAGGGTCAGGCCTGCCGAGCGCGTGAGCTCGTCGAGGAAGCGGGCGGCGAGGTCTGAGGCGAGGCCGCCTGCGCGCGCCTCGGTCAGGTCGACGTTGCTGGCGACGAGCGGGCGGGCCGACACCTCGAGCACGACCTGCGCCAGCGCCTCGTGCGCCGGGAGGATGCCTGCGCCGTGGCCGAGCGCACCGTCGGCTCGCAGCAGCGGCGCGAGCGCTTCGCCGAGCTCGCGGCCCGCCTCCGAGACCTCCGCCTCGGCCTCGCCCGGAGCCAGCTCGAGCGCCAGGTCGAACGCGCCGCTCCGCGCGAACAGCGTCAGAAGGTGGTCGAGCACGGGCAAGCCGGTGGCGACGTTCGCCCTCCCGGCGCCGGCGGCGGCGATGCGGGCGCTCACAGTCCGAGCCTAACGGAACGCCGCAGCGCTCCCGACGGTGCCCTACAGGTCGACGCGCTCGATGTGCGCGCCGAGCTCGCGCAGGCGCTCGTCGATGCGCTCGTAACCCTTGTCGATCTGGTACGCCTCCCCGATCGTCGAGGTGCCCTCCGCGCAGAGGGCGGCGATCAGCATCGCCATGCCGGCGCGGATGTCCGGGCTCGACATCCGCTGCGCGTACAGCTTCGTCGGGCCCGTCACGACGGCCCGATGCGGATCGCAGAGGATGATCCGCGCGCCCATCGACACCAGCTTGTCGACGAAGAAGAGCCGGCTCTCGAACATCTTCTCGAACATGAGGATCGTCCCTGCCGCCTGGGTCGCGACCGTGAGCACGATCGACGTGAGGTCGGCCGGGAACTGCGGCCACGGCCCGTCCTCGATCTTCGGGATCGCGCCGCCCAGGTCGTCGCGGATCTCGAGCTGCTGCCCGGGCGGGACGCGGACGCTCGTCTCCCCCACCTCAATGTGGACACCGAGGCGTTCGAACGCCGGCAGGATCGGCGCGAGGTCACGCGGGTCGAGGTCGGTGATAGTGATGTCGCCGCCGGTGACCGCGGCCATGCCGATGAAGCTGCCGACCTCGATGTGCTCCGGTGCCATCCGCCATTCCCCGCCGCGAAGCCGCTCGACGCCGCAGATGCGGAGCAGGTTCGACTCGATCCCCTCGATTTCGGCGCCGAGCGAGACGAGGAAGCGGCAGAGATCCTGCACGTGCGGCTCGCAGGCGGCGTTGCCGATCACCGTCTCGCCGTCGGCCAGCACGGCGGCCATGATCGCGTTCTCGGTCGCCATCACGCTCGGCTCGTCGAGGAACACGCGCTTGCCGCGCAGTCCGTCGGTCCGCATCGCGTAGCCGCCGTTCATCGTGATCTCGACCCCGAGCTCGGCAAGCGCGTGGATGTGTGGGTCGAGCCGGCGCCGGCCGATCACGTCGCCGCCCGGCGGCGGCACGGTCGCGCGGCCGAAGCGCGCGAGCAGCGGTCCTGCGAGCAGGAACGAGGCGCGAATGCGCCGGCAGAGCTCCTCGTCGAGGTCGGTTTTCGCCACGTCGGCGGTGTCGACGCGCACCGCGTGCGGCCCAGTCCACTCGACCTCGGCGCCGAGGTCCTCGAGGAGCGCGAGCATGGTCGCGACGTCCCTGATCCGCGGCACGTTCGTCAGCTCGACCGGCTCGCTCGTCAGCAGCGTCGCCGCGAGGACGGGCAGCACGCCGTTCTTGTTTCCGGACACCTGCACCGTCCCCGCGAGTGGGCGGCCACCCTCGATCACGAAGGACTGGAGGTGCTTCTGGGTCGGAAGAGTCGAGGCCATGGACACTGCGGACGAGGCGGTGAGGCTCGGTACTGTAGACGTCCGATGGAGCCGACGAGAGATCAGGCCTGGACGACGCTTACGCGCTACACGAAGAGCGAGTCGCTTCTCCGCCACGCCCTGGCCGTGGAGGCGTCCGTCCGCTCGTATGCGCGCCGGCTCGGTGAGGACGAGGAGCACTGGGGCGTGGTCGCTCTGCTGCACGACTTCGACTACGAGATCCACCCCACGCTCGACGAGCACCCTCAGGACGGCGCCCCGATCCTGCGTGAGGAGGGGTATCCCGAGGACGTGATCGAGGCGATCCTCTCGCATGCGGAGCACCTCGCCCTTCCGCGCGACACGGCGCTCAAGCGGACGCTCTTCGCCTGCGACGAGCTCTCCGGATTCGTTCACGCGTGCGGTCTCGTCCGGCCCACCGGACTCGTGGGGCTGGAGCCGAAGTCCGTGCGGAAGAAGCTGAAGCAGCCGTCGTTCGCAGCCGGGGTCCATCGCGACGAGGTGTACGCGGGCGCCGAGCTGATCGGGGTCGAGCTCGACGAGCACATCGCGAACGTGGTGGCCGCCCTGCAGCCGATCTCGGCCGAGCTCGGTCTGCGAACCGCTGCCGCACCCAGCTAGACATCCAGCTACTAGAGAGCGGCGGCGGCGAGCCGCTCGAGGTCGCCGTCGCTCGTCCACCAGCCACACGAGATGCGGACGAGGTCTCGACCCGGGATCTCGCGGACGAGGACGTCGTCCTCGGCCAGTCGCGCGACGAGCCCGGCGCAGTTGTCGTGGCGGAACGAGACGAGCGTCGCTTCGCCCGCGACGAGCTCCACCTTCCCGTCGAGCAGTGCACGGCAGCGGGCGGCCTGCTCTGCGGCGCGCTCGTAGCGGCCCTCGGGCGCGATCTCGAGCGCGACCAGCGCGCCGGCGAGCGCGGAGGCAGAGAGCCAGCCCGGATCGAAGCGCGCAGCTCCCTCGCGCGCGACGAAGCTGCCGTCGGGCTCGAACGAGGTCTGGGCGAAGTAGCTCGGCCGGCCGATTCGCAGAGCGTCCGCGTGGGCGACGACGAGCGCGCCGGTGCCGTCCGGCCCGCACAGCCACTTCTGGCCGGAGACGGTGTAGAAGTCGAGACCCCGTGCGTCCACGGGGATCGCACCCACCGACTGCGCCCCGTCGACGAGGATCGGCAGGCCCGTCCGCGCCTTCAGCTCGTGCACCGGCAGCACCCGACCGTTCGTCCACAGAACGTGCGAGAGCGCCAACAGGCGCGTGCGCGTAGTCACAGCGGCGAGGATCGCGTCTGCCTCCGGGTCGGCGACGACGACGCGCGCGCCGCTCGCGTGCAGCGGCAGCAGAAGTCCGGGGTGCTCGTCCGTCGTCGTCACGATCTCGTCGTCGCGCCCGAGTCCGAGACCGGCGAGCACGATGTTGCAGCCATCCGTGGTCGAGCCCGTCAGGGCCACCTGGCCGGCCTCCACGCCGACGAGGCTCGCGATCCGCTCGCGGAGCTTCTGCCGCAGGCCGAGCACACGCTCGAAGTAGTCCCTCCCGAGCCGGCCGCGATCGCCGTCCAGGCGGAGCTCCGCCTGCATCGCCTCGAGCGCCGGCTGCGCGAGTGGGCCAAACGTCCCGGCGTTCAGGTACGTGAAGCGTTCGAGGACAGGGAACAACCCTCGCGCCTCGTCGAAGGTCATCCGATCGTCACCTCGACGGGAGCGTGATCCGAGAGCACGCGGCCATTGTGACGGCGCCGTCTTTCCGGCCAGACGGAGAGCGAGCTCGCCCGTAGGCCGCGCACGAGCACGTGGTCGATGCCGGTGCCAAGCTTGGACCAGCCCGAGAGGCCGACGAGGTGTTTGGGGTACAGGTTGAAGTCGCCTGCGAGCACGCAGGGGAGATCGCCGGCGAGCCGCATGACGAACGCCTCTGCCCGAACGACCTCGGCAGCCGGAATCACAGGATCGCGGAAGTCGTTGGTTGCGTGGAGGTTGGCAACGAGGAGCCTCTCGGTTCGCACGGCATGGCAGTGGCGCGGCTCACGGCGGCCCTCGTCGATGCGCACCGCGTGGTGCTCGAGCGAGTGCAACCCCGGCGCGAGCAGGATGGCGTTTGCCTGCCCGGCGATCGCGGAGCGCAGCAGGCCGTTGTGCAGGCGCGTGATGAAGCCGCCGAGCCAGTCAGGGAGCCACGGCTGCCGGGCCACCGTCCAGCACGCGGTCATGCCGCTCCAGCGCTCGAGCCGCGGCAGCGCCCAGAGCGGTACTTCCTGGAGGCAAAGGACGTCGGGGCGATCCGCAGTCGCGAGTCGGATCATCCTGTGGAGGTGGCTGCGGTGGTCGGGCGGCCAGGCGTTGCCGTGGAAGAGGTTCCAGCTGCGGATGAGCAGCGTCTCGGTTCCGATGCGCTCCACGACGCCATTCTCGCGGGCGGGCGGTCTGCGAACCGTCCGAAGCGGGCGGCGCCGCCAAGCGGACACGGCCGAAACGGAGCACTTCTAGTCTACGAGCGTGCGCGTCGTCCTCGCCGATCCTCCCGCCTTCACACCGCCCTACGACCACGCACTCGCCGAAGCGCTCGCCGAGGCCGGCGCCGACGTCCAGCTCGTCACGTCGCGCTTCCGGTTCGGCGAGGTGCCCGCACCGACGGGCTACCGGCGCCGGGAGCTGTTCTATACCCTCTCGTCCCGGCTCTTCGGGCGATCGCGGCTGCGTTTGCCGCTGAAGGCGCTCGAGCATCCGCTCGGGCTCGCACGACTCGCCGTCACGCCTGCAGACGTCGTCCACATGCAGTGGCTCGCCACGCCCGAGCTCGACGTGCGCCTACTGCGTCATCGCGCGCCCCTCGTCTTGACCGCGCACGACCTGCTGCCGCGCCGAACCGCGTCGAGGCACGGACTCTGGAGTCGCGTCTTCGCGCGGTTCGAGCGCATTGTCGTGCACAGCGAGCGTGGCCGCGAGACGCTCGCCGCCTTCGGCGTCCCGGAAGAGAAGCTGCGCGTGATCCCGCATCCCGTCTGGCCGACGAATCCACCGCGCCGCGACGACGGCCGCACGGTGCTCGCGCTCGGCACGATCAGGCCGTACAAGCAGCTCGGACATGCGCGGGAAGCGGTCGCGCGCGTGCCTGGCGCCACGCTCCGGGTCGCAGGCGACGTCGATGCGTACCTGCCCGAGGTGGAGATCGATCGTGCGCTCGCGGAGTCGACGGTCGCTGTCTTCCCCTACCGGCCCGAGCTCGACCAGAGCGGCGCCCTCCTGCGAGCCCTCGGCGCGGGCGTGCCGGCGGTCGTCTACGACGTCGGCGGACTGGCCGAGCCCGTGCGGGCGTTCGGGGCCGGACGGGTCGTCGCCGGCGACGACGTCGACGGCCTTGCCGCCGCGCTCCGCGAGCTCCTCGATGACGGCGACGCGCTCGCCGCGGCTCGCGCCGGAGCGGGTCGCGCCCGCGAGGAGCTGACCTGGGGCCGCGCGGCGCGGGCTCATCTCGAGCTCTATCGGGAGCTCGTGTGAGCATCTTCCGCCGCAGCCGCTTCGCCGAGCTGGTGCGGCGCCAGCTCGACCTGTTCGCCGAAGACGAAGCGCAGTTGCTCATCGAGGCCGACGAGGCCGAGCGCGCCTACGACGCTGCCGAGCGCGAGGCCGCGGAGGAGGCTTACGGCGACTTCCAGCTCGTGCTCGACGCTGCTGCCGAGCGGCTAATCGAGCTACGGGAGACGTACGCCGCAACGCTCGAAGCGGATCTCGCACTCGAATACGAGGCCGCCTTCGATCGTGAGGCTGCGAAGCGACTGCCGCGCATCCGCGGCAGGCTCTAGGACAGGATTGCAGGATGCGGATCGAGGACTACGGGCTGATCGGCGACCTTCAGACCGCCGCGCTCATCGGCCGCGACGGCTCCATCGACTGGCTCTGCTTCCCCCGCTTCGATTCGGGCGCGTGCTTCTCCGCCCTGCTCGGCGGCGCGGAGGACGGACGCTGGCTGCTCGCCCCGGACTGCCGGATCGAGCGGGTCGAGCGCCGATACCGCGACAGCTCGCTCGTGCACGAGCTCGACTTCCACACCGAGGACGGCGCCGTGCGGGTGATCGACTTCATGCCGCCGCGCGGCACGGATCCGGACGTCGTCCGCATCGTGGAGGGGCTCGAAGGGACGGTGCGAATGCGGATGCAGCTCACGATCCGCTTCGACTACGGCTCGATCGTGCCCTGGGTGCGCCGGTCACCGGACGGCTCCCTGATCGCCATCGCCGGGCCGGACGCGGTCGTCCTGCGCACGCCGGTCGACTTCCGCGGCGAGAACCTCCACACGGTCGCCGATTTCACGGTCTCCCCCGGGGAGCGGATCCCGTTCACATTGACCTGGTTTCCCTCGCACGGCCCCGCCGCGACCGCCATCGATCCCGAGCAGGCGCTCGAGGACACGTGCACGTTCTGGCGCGACTGGCTCGGCACGTGCACGTACGGCGGCCGCTGGCACGAGGCGGTCATCCGCTCGCTGATGGTGCTGAAGGCGCTCACGTACGCGCCGACCGGTGGGATCGTGGCCGCACCGACGACGTCGCTGCCCGAGGAGATCGGCGGCGTCCGCAACTGGGATTACCGCTACTGCTGGCTCCGCGACGCGACGTTCGCGCTCGACGCCCTCGTCGGAAACGGATTCCTCGAGGAGGCGCGCGCCTGGCGCGCCTGGCTCCTGCGTGCCGTTGCCGGCGATCCCGACGACCTCCAGATCATGTACGGCCCCGCCGGCGAACGGCGATTGACGGAGCTCGAGGTGCCCTGGCTCGACGGCTACGAGGGGTCGCAGCCGGTGCGGGTCGGAAACGGCGCCAGCCGCCAGTTCCAGCTCGACGTGTACGGCGAGGTGCTCGACGTGCTCCACGAGGCGCGGCGCGCCCGGCTGGAGCGCAACGAGGACTCCTGGGCGCTACAGCGAGCGCTGCTCGCCAACCTCGTGCGGCGCTGGCGCGAGCCGGACGAGGGCATCTGGGAGGTTCGTGGGCCCCGCCGTCATTTCACGCACTCGAAGGTGATGGCGTGGGTCGCGATGGACCGCGGCGTGAAAGCCGTGGAGGAGTACGGTCACGAGGGGCCCGCCGAGCGCTGGCGGGACTGCCGTGATGCGATCCACGCCGAGGTACTCGAGCGCGGATTCGATCCGGAGCTCAACTCGTTCGTGCAGTCGTACGGGTCGAAGCGCCTCGATGCGAGCCTCCTGATGATCCCGCTCGTCGGCTTTCTCCCGCCCGACGACCCGCGTGTCGTCGGCACGCTGGACGCGGTGCGGCGCGGGCTTCTGCACGACGGTTTCGTCCGTCGCTACGCCCATGACGAGGACGTCGACGCCGTCGACGGGCTGCCGCCGGGGGAGGGCGCGTTCTTCCTCTGCTCGTTCTGGTTCGTCGACAACCTGACGCTGCTCGGCCGGCTCGACGAGGCAGTCGAGATGTTCGAGCGGCTGCTCGCGCTGCGGAACGACCTCGGACTGCTGTCCGAGGAGTACGACCCGGTTGCGCAACGACTCGTCGGGAACTTTCCGCAGGCGTTCTCTCACATCGGGCTGATCAACACGGCGATGCTGCTCGACGGCGCTCGCGGGATGCCGCCCCGGGGCTAGCCCTCATCGTCCTGTCCGGAGCAGACGAGGAACCCATCTTCTGCAGCCCGCGAATGCGACAAATGAGTGACTCTTTGTCCGACAACCGTCCACTCGGGACATGACGGGGGACAGTCCCCGGTCATGTCCCGGCAGGACGCGGCGGGTAGGGACGCCTGTCCTCTTCAGCGGTGGCCGAAGTGGTGGGCCGGCGGCAGGGCCGCGCCGACGTCGCTCTGCGCAACGCGGCGTGCGAGCGGGCCAAGGCTCTCGAGCTCGTGGACGACGATGTTGCGGTTCTCGCCGATCCGCTCGTAGCGGCCGCGCGCGAGCAGGAGCGGCTCGCCCCGGACCACGGCACGGCGCTGCTCGTAGAGCTCGGACGAGACGATCAGGTTCACCTGGCCGTGCTCGTCCTCGAGCAGCATGAAGACGATGCCGTTGGCAGTGGCGGGACGCTGACGCGCGATCGCGAGGCCGGCAAACGCGACGCGGCTGCGATGTCGCGCCTCCAGGAGCTCGGGGCTCGCGAGCACCCCGGGCGCCAGATGCGGACGCAGCAGCGTGAGCGGATGCAAGCCGACCGAGACGCTCGTGCCCGCGTAGTCGGCCAGCATCCGCTCCCAGTCGGTGAGCTCGGGGAGATCGGGCGTCACCGCGGTCGGCTCGAGCGAGAGCGCGAGCTGGAGGTTCTCGCGCTGCACCGCCTGCGGCCGGACGACGAGTCCGAGCTCCCAGAGCAGGTCGCGCCGCGCACCCCACCGGTCGCAGGCGCCGCTGCGCACGAGCGCCACGAGTTCCCGGGCATCGAGCGCCCCTTCATCGAACACAGCGCGCCGGGCGAGGTCGCCGATGTCGGCGAACGCGCCCCGCTCCTCCCGCTCCGCGACGAGCCGCTCCGCGTCGCCCTCGCCCACCGAGCGCACGTACGCGAGCCCCAGCCGCACCGCGCTCTCCTCGAGCGAGCAGCGCGCACCGCTCAGGTTCACGTCGGGCGGCCGCACCTCCACCCCGCGTCGCTGCGCGTCGCGCACGAGCGAGGCGGGTGGATAGAAGCCCATTGGCTGCGCGTTCAGGAGCGAGCAGAGGAACTCGGCCGGATAGTGGTGCCGCAGCCACGCCGACTGGTAGGCGAGCAACCCGAACGCGGCCGCGTGCGACTTCGGGAAGCCGAAGCCGGAGAAGGACGCAAGCTTGTCGTAGACCCGATCGGCGGTCCCCGCGTCGACGCCGTTCGCCGCCGCACCCGCCACGAAGCGCGCGCGGAACGCCTCGATCGCCTCCTCGCTGCGCTTCCGGCTCATCGCGCGCCGCAGCCCCTCCGCTTCCCCGATCGTGAAGCTCGCGAGCGCCATCGCCACCTCGAGCACCTGATCCTGGAAGACGACGACGCCGTGCGTCTCGCGGAGCGGCTCGCGCAGCAGCTCGTGGTCGACCGGCGGCACGTACGCGGGGTCGACGCGGAGCCGCTCGCGGGCGTCGATGTACGGATGCACGGCCTTGCCCTGGATCGGCCCCGGCCGCACGAGCGCCACCTGCACGGTGAGGTCGTCGAGGTTGGCGGGCTTGGTGCGCAGCAGGCTCTGCATTTGCGCGCGGCTCTCGATCTGGAAGTCGCCGACGGTGTCGGCCCGCTGGATCTCCGCATAGACGTCGCGGTCGTCGAGCGGGATCCGCGAGAGGTCGATCGGCTCGCCATAGGCCTCGGCGATCTGCTCGACGCAGTCCTCGACCGCGGAGAGCATCCCCAGCCCGAGTAGGTCGATCTTGAGGAAGCCGGCGTCCGAGCAGGAGTCCTTGTCCCACTGGCAGAGCTGCCGGCCGGCCATCGCGGCGGGCTGCACCGGCACGAGCTCGTCGAGCGGCCGCGACGAGATCACCATCCCCCCGGGGTGCTGGGAGATGTGGCGCGGCAGGCCTCCGATCTCGGCAGTCAGCTCGGCGAAGGCGCGCCAGCGCGGCGAGAGCAGCTTGCGCTCGGCATCGGGGAGCAGACGGAGCTCCTCGGCGACGCGCTTCGCGCTCCAGCCGTCCGAGACGCGCGCGAGCCGCTCGAGCTCCGCGAAGGGCAGTCCGAGCGCCTTGCCGACGTCGCGGATCGCACCGCGCGAGCGGTAGGTGGCGAAGCTCGCGACGAGCGCCGCGTGCCGGCGGCCGTAGCGCTCTGTCACCCGGACGATCAGCTGCTCGCGGATGTCGCGCGGGAAGTCGAGGTCGAT
>Ga0136620_10000097_pt1 | contig 34031 bp, 31 predicted proteins | sample AntDrymUQ4162106_2_FD_104806 | JGI IMG/M metagenome (GOLD analysis project Ga0136620, IMG submission 104806) | Polar desert sand microbial communities from Dry Valleys, Antarctica - metaG UQ416 (21.06) | ecosystem: Environmental > Terrestrial > Soil > Desert | place: Antarctica: Dry Valley... | reverse complement strand
GAGCGGACCAATCCTCTCCAGCGAATCGTCGCGCATCTCATCGGGCTCGAGATGAAGCTCAAGCAGTATGAGCTTGGTCAGCGGTTCTGCGTGGAGGTGGCGCGTCAGGGAGGCGACGAGGCCCTGGCCCGTTTATGGTTGGCGCCTGAGAGCTTCCCCCGGCTGGAGGAGCTACGGGAGCCCGAGCGATGGCTGAGACGCGTCGCTTAGGGGGGCCCGGCTATCCCCTCGTGGAACGGGTCAAGAGGAGCGTCGAGCGCCATCGCATGGTGAAGCGAGGGGACACCGTCCTCGTGGCGGTTTCGGGAGGGCCGGACTCGACCTGTCTGCTCGATGTCCTGGCCCGGTTGAGTAACGCCCTCGACCTCTCGCTCGCCGTGGGCCATGTCGACCATGGGCTCGCAGCGGACTCGGCTGAGGTTGCGTCGCGCGTCGCCTCGGAGGCGGCAGAGGCCGGCTTCGAAGCCCACGTCGTTCGGACCCCCGATCTCGCCGGCCCGAATCTGCAGGAACGGGCCCGGAATTTCCGTCTGGGTTTCCTGTCGACGGTCGCGGAGCGGATAGGCGCCGGCCGGGTTGCGACCGGCCACACTCTTGATGACCGGGTCGAGACAACCCTGGCGAGGTTGATCCACGGGGCGGGCACCGACGGGCTTGCAGGCCTTCGCCCGTCCGACGGCCCGAGGATCAGGCCGCTCATCGAGGTCGGGCGAACCGCCACCCGCACCTACTGTGAGGAGTTGGGTCTTGCCTTTTATGACGACCCTGCGAACTACGATCTGGGGTTCGAACGAGTCGGGGTCAGGCTGGAGGTTCTCCGTGCGATCACAGATCGCTGGGGCGCCGGTGCACTGGAGGCCATCGCCCGCTCGTGCCAGCGTTTGTCCGAAGACTCAGACGCGCTCGGTGGGATCGCCGACCGCCTCTATCCCAGAATGGCCACCTCTGCGGAGACGGGCGTGCAACTGACGACGCCGGATCTGGTCAAGCTTCCCCGAGGGCTCCGGCGGCGGTTGTTGGAGCATGCGGTGGGACGGGTTCGAGATCGTTCGGGCGGAATCGAGGCCGTCCTCGACCGATTGGAGGACGACACGGTCACCCCCGCATCGTTCGCCGTTGCCGAGGGCATAAAGATGGATGTCTCCTCCGATACCGTCGTGATCGACCGTGGCTACGCGGCGACGCCCGGCTCGGTCGACAAGCCATGACTGAGAGGGTCCATCCGGACATCGAGAAGGTTCTCATCTCCGAAGACGAGATCAGGGCCAAGATTACCGAGCTTGCCGCCGCCATCACAGGCGACTACGGAGACGACGGTGTTCTCCTGGTCGGAGTTCTCAAGGGCGCCTTCGTGTTCATGGCCGACCTGGCTCGCTCGCTTAGCATCCCGATCGACTTCGACTTCATGGCCGTGTCGTCCTACGGCACCGCCACCAAGTCCTCGGGAGTGGTCCGGATACTGAAGGACCTCGACTACGAGGTCACCGGCCGCCATGTGCTCCTGGTCGAGGACATCGTCGACTCCGGTCTCACGATCTCCTATCTGTTGCGTTACCTGAAGGCGCGTAGGCCGGCGTCGCTCGAGATCTGCTCACTTCTGTGGAAGCAGGGTCAGCAAGCGGTGCCGTTCGAGGTGAAGTACGCCGGCTTCGTCATTCCGTCGGTGTTCGTGGTGGGGTACGGCCTCGACTTCGCGGAGAGGTATCGCAATCTCCCTTACATAGGTGTGCTTAGACCAGAGGCATACGGGGGAGAGTCACCTCGCTGACCAATCGAATATGGGCTCCAATTCGGGAGGGAGGGCCAATCTAGGTAGTCATAGGGGGCTGCTAGGGTGAAAACACGATGAACCGCATCTTCCGTTCCGCAATCTTCTACCTGGTGTTGATCATCGCGGTGGTGTGGGTCTTCAATATCTACCGCCAGAGCGCCCAGGGGCCCGAGCAGATCGATTCGGTCAATACGTGGGTGGGAATGGTCGAGGACAAAGACATCGACACCGCCAAGTTCTTGACCAAGGACGAAAAGGTGATCGGGGACCTGTCCGACGGGACCGGCCAGTACGAGGTCTTCCTTCCCCACGACACCGTCGACGACTTCGCCGACCTCGCCCGGAAGAACGGTGTGGACGTTTCCGCCGATCCTCAGATGGGTTCGTTCCTCCTGTCGGTCTTGTTCCAATTCCTGCCAATCCTGATCATCGTTGGGTTCTTCTTCTTCCTCATGCAGCAGATGCAGGGAGGCGGCAACCGGGTGATGTCGTTCGGCAAGTCCAAGGCGCGCCTCGTCACCAAGGACCAACCCAAGATCACCTTCTCCGATGTCGCCGGTCTGGACGAGGCGGTCGAGGAGCTCGAGGAGATCAAGGAGTTCCTGCAGGCCCCGCAGAAGTTCCAGGCCATGGGCGCAAAGATCCCCAAGGGAGTGCTGTTGTTCGGCCCACCCGGGACCGGCAAGACGCTGCTTGCGCGCGCGGTCGCGGGCGAGGCCGGGGTGCCGTTCTTTTCGATCTCGGGCTCGGACTTCGTCGAGATGTTCGTCGGCGTGGGCGCCAGCCGGGTGCGCGACCTCTTCGAGCAGGCCAAGTCGAACGCTCCGTCGATCGTGTTCATGGATGAGATCGACGCCGTCGGACGCCACCGGGGGGCAGGTCTGGGGGGCGGCCACGACGAGCGTGAGCAGACGCTCAACCAGCTGCTGGTCGAGATGGACGGGTTCGACGTCAAGGGCGGCGTGATCCTGATTGCGGCGACGAACCGGCCGGACATCCTCGACCCCGCGCTCCTGAGACCGGGCCGCTTCGACCGTCAGATCGTGGTCGACCGCCCCGATCTCAACGGACGGACGGGCATCCTCAAAGTGCACACCAGGGGAAAGCCGCTGGCCAAGGACATCGACGTCGAGGTCCTGGCGCGCCGCACGCCGGGCTTTACCGGTGCGGACCTGGCGAACGTCGTCAACGAGGCCGCACTTCTGGCAGCGCGCTTTTCCCGAAGCGAAATCGGGATGGGGGAGCTCGAGGAGGCAATAGACCGTGTCCTCGCCGGCCCTGAGCGACGGAGCCGAGTCATATCAGAAAAGGAGAGAAAGGTAATCGCCTATCACGAGGCGGGCCATGCACTGGTCTCGCATGCGCTTCCAAACGCGGATCCCGTCCACAAGGTTTCGATCGTTTCGCGAGGCCGCGCGCTCGGCTACACCCTGAACCTTCCCACCGAGGACCGCTTCCTGGTCACGCGCTCCGAGCTCATAGATCAGCTCGCGATGTTGCTGGGTGGACGGGTGGCGGAGGAGACCGTCTTCGACGAACCCACCACCGGCGCACAGGACGACATTCAGCGGTGCACCCGCATCGCCCGTCAAATGGTGACCGAGTTCGGCATGTCCGAGCTCGGGCCGCTCGCACTCGGGCAGAACGAGTCGCAACCGTTCCTGGGCCGTGACTTCGGGCATGTCCAGGACTATTCGGATGTCGTTGCCGCTAAGATCGACCGTGAGGTCAGCCGGCTGGTGGACGAGGCGCACGATGAGGCCCGCGACATCGTCACCAAGTACAGAGACAAGCTCGATGCGATGGTGACCAGGCTGCTCGAGAAAGAGTCCCTGGAACGGTCCGAGGTGTCGGAGATCCTCGCCGAGGTTGCCAAGCAGTCCCCGGCCAACCCGATCGAGCGACGGCGGCTGCGCCGCAAGGCCCAGGCGGGCGGGCAAACTGGTGAGACACAAGAAGAGTCCCAGACCGGTGTCCGGCGTTCACGGCGAACCCTGCCCGCCCCCAAGCCGAGTTGGGGCGAAGCCTAGGCTCTCTCTTTCGGCCTAACCGGTCCCGCGCCGTGCGCCGGTCAACCAACCGCCCAGGTGGCGCCCTTGCGAAGTCGTTCGACTACGGATAGGTTGGGACTCATATGGGCGCTAAAGACACGGGCCCCAGCCCGGTCTCGCGTTCGATTCCTGAGCCCCGGGATGGGACTCCGCTGCTTGACCAGGACTTCTCATTCCACAACACGTTCGGCAATTCCAGGACGGGCGTGGCTCTCGTGGACGTCGAGGGAGTGTTCATCGACGTGAACCATGCCCTTTGTGAGTTCGTCGGCTACTCCGAGCACGAGCTACGGGCAACCACCTTTCAAGAGTTGACCCACCCTGACGACCTCGAAGCCGATCTCGCTCTTCGGCGCATGCTGGCCGAAGAGATCTCCAGCTATCAGACCGAGGGCCGCTTCATCCATGCCAACGGCTATCCGGTGTGGGGCTTGTGGTGCGTGTCGACCGTATGCGACAACGGGAAGCCGGCGCGCTTCATCTGCCAGGTGCACGACATCAGCGAATTGAAGCAGATGCAGGTGGAGTTGACCCATCAAACCCTGCACGACCCGCTCACGGGACTCCCCAACAGGAACCTGTTCGTCGACAGACTGTCGGTCGCATTGGCTCGGCTCGAGCGGAGCTCAAAAGAGGTTGCCGTCTTGTTCATGGATCTCGATCGCTTCAAGCGGGTGAACGACAGCATGGGACACGCTGCCGGCGACCGGCTTCTGAGGGCGGTTGCAACGCGGCTCCGGGAATCTGTGCGGCCCGGGGACAGCGCCGCGCGCATCGGAGGAGACGAATTCACCATCCTCTGTGAGGATGTGCCCGGGAAAGAGGGCGCCACCGCCATCGCGGCTCGAATCTCCCAGGCCATGGCAAGGCCGTTCTCACTGGACGAAGGCGAGGTCTTCAGCAACGCCAGCATCGGGGTGGCGGTTGCCGGACAACGAGCCGCGACCGATCCGGAAGGCCTCATCCGGGACGCCGACGCCGCGATGTACGACGCGAAGGAGAAAGGTAAAGGCCGGTACGAGCTGTTCACCCCGGCGTTGCACGAGCGGTCCTCCAATCGCCTGGACGACGACAACGCCCTTCATCGGGCGCTCGAGAGAGGAGAGCTGCGCCTCTTCTACCAGCCCGAGATCCGCCTGGAGACCGGCGAGATCGTCGCAGCAGAGGCACTCTTGCGCTGGGCCCACCCGGAGAAGGGATTGTTGGAGCCCGACGCCTTCATCCCGGCCGCCGAGGAGATCGGCTTGATCTTTCCGATCGGGGAGTGGGTACTGGGTGAGGCCTGCCGTCAGGCGGCCCGGTGGGCCGAGTCGATCGGCGAGGCGATGGTCGTGTCGGTCAACATCTCGGCACACCAACTGTCGCATTCCGATCTGGTTCACACCGTCAGGGATGCGATCAACACATCCAGTATCGAGCCCTCTCACCTCTTCCTCGAGATAACCGAGAGTGCCATGATGGAGGATGCCGACAGTGCGTTGGACGCCTTGGCCACCCTGCATTCTCTCGGTGTCGGGTTGAGTGTCGACGATTTCGGCACGGGCTACTCATCCTTCAACTACATCAAGAACCTGGATGTCGACGCTTTGAAGATCCACAGGAACTTCGTGGCCGGGATAGCCCGGGATCCGGGAGATCTCGCCATCGTGCGGGCGATCGTCACTCTGGCCAAGTCGTTGGGATTACACGTGGTGGCGGAGGGAGTGGAGACTGCAGAGCAGATGGCGGCCATACGGGCGCTCGGATGTGACCTGGCTCAGGGCCACTACTTCGCTCCGCCGCTGCCGACCGATCAAGTCTCAGAACTGCTCGAGCGTCATCCTCACTGGTAGGCCGGCGGGCGGGCGAGAGCGGTGAATCTCCGGTGTGGTCGGTTCGTCTTGGATCTGCAGCGCGTCGCCGTGATGGGCGTGCTGAACGTCACCCCGGACTCGTTTTCGGACGCGGGCGCCTACTTCGACCACGCGCTCGCCCTCGAGCGCGCCCACCAGATGATTGCCGAGGGCGCAACCATCATCGATGTGGGTGGCGAGTCGACTCGCCCCGGTGCCGCTCCGGTGTCGACGAGCGAGGAGATCCGGCGCGTGCTTCCTGTGATCGAGGCGCTGGCGCCCCAGCTCGATGCCCCCGTCTCAGTTGATACCCGTAAGGCAGAGGTCGCCAGAAGGGCAGTGGCGGCGGGCGCTTCGATCATCAATGACACCGGCGGTGAGGATGCAGTCGAGGATCTGACCGACACGGCAGCGGCTTCGGGCCCGGACGGGGTCGCGGTTGTGGTCATGCACTCGCGCGGCACCGCCGAGACGATGACGTCGTTGACGGCCTACGACGATCTCGTGGGCCAGGTGGCCGGCTATCTGGGACGGCGCGCCGAGAGCCTGAAAGCGGCGGGCGTGGGCCCCGATCGCATCGTGCTCGATCCAGGGATCGGCTTCGCCAAGACCGCCGGGCAGAGCCTCGAGCTTTTGAAACGCATCGGCGAGCTCGCCGATTTGGGCTTTCCGCTGCTCGCAGGGACTTCCCGTAAGTCATTGATCGGAGCGGTGCTCGATGTCCCGACCGCTCGGCGTGTCTATGGGACCGCGGCAACCGTCGCCTGGGCGGTCGCGCAGCGTGTCCAGATCGTGCGGGTGCATGACATCGAAGCCATGACTCAGGTTGTTCGGATGACCGAGGCGATCAAAGCCGGGGGCACGCCGGGAGAGCCGACCTGAGGTTGAGCGGAGCTGGTGCCGTGTTTCACTCCGGGAGGATGCGAGAATGCACTACCGGGCGTCACAGGAGGCATGAGCTTCGATGGTTACCGCCTACATCGGGATGGGTTCGAACGTGGGCGACAGGACCGGTTTCTGTCGCCGTGCCGTGGCCGCGCTCGAAGAGGGACCGGACATCAAGATCGAGACGGTTTCGAGTCTGTACGAGACGTCTCCGGTGGGAGGCCCGCCACAGCGCTCCTTCGTCAATCTCGCAGTGCGCATCTTCACCGACCTGGAGACCCGGGCGCTGCTGGCGGTCTGCAAGGAGGTGGAGCGCCGGCTGGGGCGGGGCCCCGACGACGCGCGTTGGGGGCCCCGGGTCATGGACCTGGATATCCTGCTCTTCGGCGACGAGAAAGTGTCCGAGCCCGGCCTGAAGATCCCCCATCCCAGGATCAGGGAGCGACGCTTCGTGCTGACGCCGCTCCTCGAGATCGAACCCGCTCTGACCGATCCGTGGGGGGATCCGTATGCGACCTCGCTTCCGGAGGCCGAGGGCGAGGTACGGCTGCTCGAGGCCTTCGCCTAGTTGTCTCCCCGGTGTCGCGGCCTCCAAGGCGCCCGGGGCGACGGATCTCAGATGAAGGTTGTTGCTGCTGTGGACGAGCTGCGGCGTGCGCTGGAGGCGGGGCCACGGAGAGCGGTTGGATTCGTGCCCACGATGGGGGCGCTCCATCAGGGTCACCTTGCATTGGCGGCGGCCGCCCGAACGGGATCGGAGATGGTGGTCCTGAGTATCTTCGTCAACCCTCTGCAGTTCGGGCCCGGAGAGGACTACGTCGGCTATCCGCGGGCCGAGGGCCGCGACCTCGACCTTGCTGCCCAGGCCGGAGTCGACGTGGTGTTCCGGCCGGCCGTTTCGGAGATCTACCCTCCGGGCCATCCCGGAATGGTCACGGTGAGCGCCGGGCCGCTGGGGGCGGTGCTCGAGGGCGCCGCCCGCCCCGGCCACTTCGACGGAGTGCTCACCGTCGTCGCTAAGCTGTTCAATCTGGTCCGGCCCGACGGAGCCTGGTTCGGGCAGAAGGACGCACAGCAGCTTGCTCTCGTAAAGAGGATGGTGACAGATCTGCGATTCCCCGTGGAGATCCACGCCTGTCCGACCGTCCGGGCCCCCGACGGGCTCGCGATCAGCTCGCGCAACGCCTACCTCTCGTCCGAAGAGCGCGTCCGGGCCACGGTGCTCCACCGGGCACTTCTCGCCGGTCGCGCCGCCCTGGAAAGTGGGAATGGAGCAGGGGCAGCCGAGGACGCGATGGCTGCGACGGTGTCCTCCGAGCCCGGAGTCGCGCTCGATTACGCACGAGTCGTCGACCCCGACACCTTCGACGCGCCGAAGGACGGCGGCCCCGCGTTGATCGCCGGCGCCGTACGGGTCGGCGCCACCCGCCTGATCGACAACCTCCTCTGGCCTTCGCCCGGCGGCGAGGAGGTCTGAGGGGATGCTGCTCGCGGTTGACGTCGGTAACACCCAGACCCATCTAGGGGTCTTCGACCGGGGAAAATTGCTGTACGAGTGGCGTGCCTCGACCGATGCTGGGCGAACCGCCGATGAGCTTGCACTCATGTTCGGTCAGTTCCTGTCGCTGGCGAGCCTCTCGTTCACCCGCTCGATAACCGGCGTCGTGATCTCCTCAGTGGTCCCGCCGGCAACCCAGGAGCTCAGGGAGATGGCGCTCAAGTATTTCGGTTTCCCTCCTTTAGTGGTCGAGCCTGGAACCAGGACGGGCATCAAAGTCATGACCGACCATCCCCGGGAGGTCGGCGCCGACCGCATCGCCAACGCAGTTGCTGCGCACGAGATGTACCCGGACGAAGGGGTGGTCGTGGTTGATTTCGGTACCGCCATCACCGTCGACGCGGTCTCTGAGGTGGGCCAGTATCTCGGGGGAGCCATTGCCCCCGGTATCGACACCTCGGCCGCAGCGCTGTTCTCCGCCACTGCCCAGATTCAGCGCGTCGAGCTTGTGGCGCCTGAGTGCGCGATAGGCAGGAACACGATCAACAGCGTGCAGTCCGGCGTCATCTTCGGAACCGCATCCCTCGTCGACGGTCTGATCGAGCGCGTCGCATTCGAGATGGGCGGCGGCGACGAGAAGGGGGTCTCGGTTGTCGCCACCGGCGGCCTCGCGGGTACCGTGGTCGAGCATTGCCGGGGGGTCGACCACATCGAGCCGGCGCTGACGCTGAACGGTCTGCGCCTGATTTTCGAGCGCAACTTCGCAGGGGTTCGGGACGAGCCCGATGGGGTCGAGGTGCCCACCGCAGAAACAGCGGAGCCCCCGGGGCCGCCCGGGCGCGCCGTGGCCGGCCGCGCGCATCCGAGGAAAGGAGCCGGCGGCCGTGGGGTCTGAGCACGACCAGGTCTACCCGTACGCTTACGGGCGCACGGCGACCACCGAGGAGCTACGCGGCAGGTGGGAGTCGCTCGAGCCCGGCACCGAGGCGCCGGACGACCCGGTGAGGGTGGCGGGCCGGCTCCGAACGCTGCGCCGCCACGGCAAGGTCTCCTTCGCCGATCTCGAAGACACCACCGGTGAGGTCCAGTTGTTTGCGCAGACGGACGTCCTCGGATCGGAGCGCGTGGCGGAGTTCGGCGGCTTGAGCGTGGGCGACATCGTCGGGGCGGAAGGACGCGTGATGAAGACCCGGCGTGGGGAGCTCTCGGTCAAAGTCGGTTCCTTCGAACTGCTTGCGCCCTGCCGGCGGTCGATGCCGGAGAAGTGGCATGGGCTCACCGATGTCGAGTCCCGGTACCGGCAGCGCCATCTCGATCTGATCTTCAACTCACAGTCTCGTCGCCTGGTCGAGGCCCGGGCGGGGGCCAATGCCGCGATCCGCCGGCTTCTCGGGGGTGAGGGCTTCCTCGAAGTCGAGACGCCGCTGCTCCATCCCATCGCGGGCGGCGCCGTCGCCCGTCCGTTCTCCACGCACTACAACGCGTTGGATATGGAGCTCTACCTTCGGATTGCGCCGGAGTTGCACCTAAAGCGCCTGCTGATCGGCGGTCTGGAGAAGGTCTACGAGCTGAACCGCAGCTTCCGCAACGAGGGGGTCTCGGCTAGGCACAACCCCGAGTTCACAATGCTCGAAGCCTACGAGGCCTACGTCGACTATCACCGCACGATGTCGCTGGTGGAATCCCTGGTGGTGGCGATAGCCCGGGCCGTCGGCGAGGCGATGCCCGAGGGCGCTCCGGACCTCGGGCTCAATCCCCCGTTCAGGCGCGTCACCATGTTCGAGGCTATTGCGGAAGCCACCGGGCTCGATTTGACCGAGGCGTGGTACGAGAAGCACTGGGACGGGGTGCGCGACGAGGCAGAAGGGCTTGGTGTCCGTGTGGACCCGGCCTGGCCCCCGGGCAAGGTCCTCGCCGAGATATATGAGACGTGCGCCGAAAAAAAGCTGATCGGGCCCGTGTTCGTGACCGGATTCCCCAAGGACGTTTCCCCTCTTGCAAGAAACCACAGGACCATCCCGGGTTTCACCGAGCACGCGGACCTGGTGATGAAGGGAGTCGAGCTCGCGCCCATCTATTCAGAGCTGAATGATCCCGAAGAGCAACGCCGGCGGTTTCATGCTCAGGCTGCTGCCCGGGCCGCAGGCGATGAGGAGGCCACGCTCCCGGACGAGGATTTTCTCGAGGCGTTGGCTTACGGGATGCCCCCTGCCGGAGGATTCGGGCTCGGGATAGACCGGCTGCTCATGCTCCTCACCGACACACCGTCCATTCGGGAGGTCATCTTGTGGCCGACCTTGAAGCCGGAAGGTTGACCGCATCGGCGCTCGACGAGCCTCGTCCTCGACCATCCCCACGCGGCCGTCTCGGGAGGGGCGCCCTCATGTCCGCAGTCCTTTTCCTCCTGTCCGCCTGCGAGCTCGGGACCGGTGACCCTGAGGTCGCGCCGCGCGTGCCCGTCGAAGCTCCCCGCACGGAGCAGGGCCCCGTAGTCGGTCTTGTCGGCACGATGACCGGCCCCGGGGCACAGCGGGGAGACGACGCCTTCGAGGGCGCCGACCTGGGGGTCAACGTCCTCAATCGCTCTCTGCCCGCGCAAAAAGAGCCGTTCGAGCTCGTCACACTCGACGACCACGGCGACCCGGACACGGCGCTGGCTCTGGTCGAGCGCCTGGCCGCCGAGCGCGCCACCGTGGGAGTGGTATATGCGGGTCCGCCCGAGGCGCTCCATCGGGCGGAGGGCGCTCTTTCCGAGGCCGGTGTGCCGGCGATCCTCTGCTTCGGCGACCTCCCCGGCGCCGTGAGAGGGGCCCCATCCCACCTCTTCCAGGTGTCACCACCGATCTCCTGGCAGGCAGAGCGCCTGGCTGCATACATCCTCGAAGACCGCGCTTACAGGACGACGGGTGTGCTCATGGAGAGGTCGGCCTCCGGCCGAGTCGCACGCCGCGCCCTGCAACGCGCCCTGTCCGAGGCGGGAGGCCGGCGCGCCGGATGGGTCGGCTACAGGCCCGGTGCCGACAACGTGGCCGAGCTCCTGTCCCGGCTCAGGCGCCGGAGGACAGAGGCGCTCGTCGTCGCCGGCGGTCCGGGCCTGGTTGAGCGGCTCGAGGTTGGGCTCGAGGAGATGGGGGCGCTCTACCGCTCGACCAGAGCGGCCAGGATCGGGTCCCGGGCGGCCGAGGGCCGCGCGTCGCCGTGGAGGCCTCAGGTCATGCTCTTCGACCTCGGGCTCACCCCCGGTGTTGGTCTTCCTCCGGGGACGGTTGCGGCTGAGAGCTATGCGCGCGGCGCCCACTACCTCCCTGTGCCGGGCTTCAAGAGGTGGCGATCGGCGTTCGTCGACTGGTGGGGCGCTGTGCCCTACGGATGGGAGCTGAGGGCGTACCAGGCCGTGGGGATGATCGGCTGGGTGGCCGCTCGCTCGCAATCCGGCGACGATCTCGCCTCGTCGCTCGAAGCCGCCCGAGGGGCTCGCTTCGGCGGAATGACCGCCACCTTCAGCCCGCTCGACCATCTCGCGGTGGAGCCCGGCACGGTTGGCCTGTGGGTCATCCCCCGTCCGGGGATCCGGGTTCCCGAACGGGAGCGCCTTCCCGGCGCGATGCCGTGGGTGCCACTGAGCCGGACCTTTGACCCCGCCGCTCCTGGCCGGGGCGCCGTCCGGTATCTGTGGCGGCGCCCGAACGGCGCACTGCCCCGCTTCGGAGTCGGCACGCCGCGATCGGATCCGGTCCACTGACCGGGGAACGAATGTCCCGGCGGAAGTGTTGAACTCGGTAAAGCAAATGATGCGACAGCCGGTTGTGGCCTCGGACGAGCGGGGCCCGGGGTAAGCGGCCTCTCTTCGTATAATGGGTGGGGGCCGGAAGAGTGGTCTCAGCACTAAACCACCGACAGGACCGCCAGGCCAGGTTGCACCAGACTAAGGAGGAGCGGCCCCATGTTCGAAAGGTTCACCGACAGGGCCCGCAGGGTCGTCGTACTCGCTCAAGAAGAGGCAAGGCTCCTCAACCACAATTACATCGGCACCGAGCACATCCTGCTCGGGTTGATCCACGAGGGTGAGGGGGTCGCCGCTAAGGCGCTCGAATCGCTCGGAATCTCGTTGGAGAAGGTTCGCCAACAGGTCGAGGAGATAATCGGCGCGGGGCAGTCGCCACCCTCGGGTCACATCCCATTCACCCCCCGGGCCAAGAAGGTCCTCGAGCTGTCGCTGAGAGAGGCGCTCCAGCTCGGGCACAACTACATCGGCACCGAGCACATTCTGCTCGGATTGATTCGCGAGGGCGAAGGTGTGGCCGCCCAGGTGCTCGTCAAGCTCGGCGCAGACCTCGGACGGGTTCGCCAACAGGTCATCCAGCTGCTGTCCGGATACTCCGGATCCAAAGAAGCTGCAGGCGGAGGCACGAGCCAGACACAGCAGGGCTCGCTCGTGCTCGACCAGTTCGGACGCAACCTCACCCAACTGGCGGCCGAGAACAAGCTCGATCCTGTGATCGGGCGGGAAAAAGAGATCGAACGGGTGATGCAGGTGCTGTCACGGCGCACCAAGAACAACCCTGTGCTCATAGGCGAGCCCGGGGTCGGGAAGACCGCCGTGGTCGAGGGTCTGGCACAGAAGATCGTCCGCGGCGAAGTGCCCGAGACGATCACGGGCAAGCAGTTGTACACGCTCGACCTTGGCGCTCTGGTGGCGGGCTCCCGCTATCGCGGTGACTTCGAAGAACGCCTCAAGAAGGTGCTCAAGGAGATCAAGACGCGCGGCGACATCATCCTGTTCATCGACGAGCTCCACACCCTGGTCGGTGCTGGTGCGGCCGAAGGCGCCATTGACGCGGCGAGCATCCTCAAGCCGATGCTGGCGCGCGGTGAGCTGCAGACGATCGGTGCAACGACGCTCGATGAGTACCGCAAACATCTCGAGAAGGACGCTGCCCTCGAGCGGCGCTTCCAGCCCATCAAGGTGCCGGAGCCCACCGTCCCGCACACCATCGAGATCCTCAAGGGATTGCGTGACCGTTACGAAGCCCACCATCGCGTCCAGATAACGGACCAGGGGCTGGTTGCTGCGGCAAACTTCGCAGATCGTTACATCTCGGACCGCTTCCTGCCCGACAAGGCGATCGATCTCATCGATGAGGCAGGTTCGCGTCTTCGCATCCGCAGGATGGGGGCGCCGCCCGACTACCGCGAGCTCGAGGACAGCATCGTCGAGGTAAGGCGGCACAAGGAAGAGGCGATCGAATCTCAGAATTTCGAGCGCGCCGCGGGTTATCGAGACGAAGAGAAGCAGCTGATCGAGGAACGCTCTCTCAAAGAGGTCGAGTGGCGCACCGCGGAGGGAGAGGCGCTGGCAGAGGTCAACGAAGAAGAGATAGCAGAGGTCCTGTCGTCATGGACGGGTATCCCGGTCACCTCTTTGACCGAGGAGGAGACCACCAAGCTCCTGCGGATGGAAGAAGAGCTGCACAAGCGCATCGTTTCGCAGGAAGACGCAATCGGCGCGGTGTCACGCTCGATCCGGCGTACGCGTGCGGGGCTCAAGGATCCCAAGCGCCCGGCGGGGTCGTTCATATTCCTTGGACCTTCCGGTGTCGGCAAGACCGAGACGGCGAAGGCGCTGACCGAATTTCTCTTCGGCGACGAGAACGCGCTCATCCAGTTGGACATGAGCGAGTACATGGAGAAGCACACCGTCAGCCGGCTCGTGGGTTCGCCGCCGGGATACGTGGGTTACGAAGAGGGTGGTCAGCTGACCGAGGCCGTCCGGCGCCGTCCCTATTCCGTGGTGCTGCTGGACGAGATCGAGAAGGCGCATCCGGATGTCTTCAACACCCTGCTGCAGATCCTCGAAGATGGCCGGCTCACCGATGCCCAGGGACGCACGGTCGACTTCAAGAACACTGTGATCATCATGACCTCGAACCTGGGCACCCAGAATTTGAGGAAGCCGGCGATGGGGTTCGGCCAGGCGAGCTCCGAGCTCACCTACGACAAAATGCGAGAGCGGGTCGAAGAGGAGCTCAAGCGGAACTTCCGGCCCGAGTTCCTCAACCGCATCGACGAGGTCATCGTGTTCCACGAGCTTTCGGAGGCCGAGGTCAAGTCCATCGTCGATCAGCTGATCAGGCGGGTGTCGAATCAGCTCGAAAGCCGTGATGTGGCGATCGAGCTCACCGACGCCAGCAAGACACTCCTGGCCAAGCGCGGCTATGACCCGGCCTTGGGGGCCAGGCCGCTCCGTCGGTCGATTCAGCGCTTGGTGGAGGATCCTGTGTCCGAGAAGATCCTGTGGAAGGAATACGAGGCGGGCGACACGATCATCGTGGACGTCGAGCCCAACGACAAGGGCGAGGACGAGATCGTCTTTCGCAAGGCCGAGCGACCCCCGGATCACCCGCCGGTCGAACTGGCGGGTGTCGGCGAAGGGGATTCGGAGTCGCTGCCCGAACCCTGAACCGGTCTGCTTAAAGGCCAGGGGGCCCAGGCCCTCTGGCCCGGGCACGCCGGGCCGCGTGACCCTCGCCCGGCTGCTGCACGTGGTTGACGGCGCGCGGAAAGGCTTCTCGTGCGTCCAGCCACATCATGGCGTGGTCAACCGCACGAGTCCCGCTTCTCGACGCACTGCCCATGCTCCGGCCCGCCCGAAGCGCCGGGCCCCCTGCGCGTCTTGCGCAAGGCTGCCAAAAGCCCCGCTCTCATTTTTGTCTCACGGCCTCACTAGGTTGAGGCCATGCGTCTGACCGCCCAGGACTTCGCCTCCCGCGCCGCCGGCGCCGAGCACGTCTGTGGGGCCTGCGGATTTACCTCTGCCAGATGGTTCGGGCGCTGCCCTGAGTGCGGCGAGTGGAGCAGCGCCCGGTCTTCGGCTACATCCACGTCCAGTCCTGCGATCACCTCGCTCGTACACGATGGACCGCCTCCCCAGCGTGTGGCCACCGGCATGGGTGAGCTCGATCGGGTGCTCGGCGGTGGCCTCGTCGCCGGTAGCGCCATCCTGCTCGCCGGCGAACCCGGGATCGGCAAATCCACCCTTGTGCTGCAACTCATGGACGGCGTCATCGCGCAGGGGCGGCGCGCACTTCTAATGACGGGCGAGGAATCGGTGGCACAGGTGGCGCTGCGCGGCGCTCGACTCAATGTGGCGGCCGACCGATTTCTGGTGGCGGCCTCCTCGGCGCTCGAAGAGGTGCTGGCGGCCTCACTGAGTCAACGACCGGACGTCGTCGTGGTCGATTCCGTGCAGACCCTGCGCGATGGCGGGCTCGAAGCGGCGGCGGGATCGGTGCTTCAGGTGCGCGAATGCGCGTCGACTCTGGTTGCGCATGCAAAGCAAACCGGGACCGTGGTCGTGATGGTCGGCCACGTCACGAAGGAGGGTGCGGTCGCCGGCCCCAAGGCTCTCGAGCACGTCGTCGACGCGGTGATCACCCTGGACGGCGAGCGCGATGGCAGCCTGCGGACCTTGAGGGTGTCCAAGAATCGTTTCGGGTCCTGCACCGAAACGGGAGTCCTCAAGCTCGGGGCTTCGGGGCTCGAGCCGGTCGAGGACCCTTCCGCAATGATGCTGGCGGATCGCCTTCCCGGAATACCCGGGTCGATGGTCTTTCCCTGCCTCGAGGGATCACGCCCCGTCCTTGTAGAGCTGCAGGCGTTGCTGACGCCCACTCCCCAGGCACAGCCGAGACGCGTTGCGATTGGTGTCGACGGCCGCCGATTGACGCTGTTGCTGGGAGTGTTATCGGAGCGTTGTGACGAAAGTTTCCATTCCCAGGACGTGTTTGCTGCTGCTGCGGGAGGTCTTGCTGTACGCGAGCCCGCCGCCGACCTGGCACTGAGCCTCGCCTTGTTGTCGGCCAAGAGCGGTGTCTGCATCGATCAGACGATCACCGCTTTCGGCGAGGTCGGGCTCGGCGGTGAGATCAGGCGGGTGCCTGCAACCCAACGGCGCGTCGATGAAGCTCTGCGAATGGGATTCCGCACCGCGCTTGTTCCGCGCGGAAGCGAACGGTCCAGCTCGGGGATGGAAGAGATCAGTGTGGGTGACATCGGGGATGCATGGCACGCCTGCACCGGTACCTAGGGGCTGTTCTTGATGCCCTGGTGGCGCGAAAAGGGAGAGCGGCAGGAATGTTCATAGCGTCGAGGCGCTAATCGGTGGTGCCTACGGGTCGTGCTAACCTTGGTTAAGAGCTATGGGAAGAGTTCCGCCAAATCCGACCAAGCCCTGTAGCCTCTATCGACCTCCAGGAAGGGATGTATCTAGGTGCGTTTCCACGTAGGGGATAAGGTCGTCTACCCCCATCATGGGGCGGCAATAATCGAAGGGCTCGAGCAGAAAGAGATGTTCGGTGAGAGCCGCGATTACTACATTCTCAAGCTTGCATATGGCGAGCTGACGCTGATGGTGCCGATTGATTCCACCGAAGACGTTGGCATTCGCGAGATAACACCGGCCAAAGAAGTGCCCAAAGTTTTCAAGGTACTCAGAAAGCAGGAAGAAACCACAAACACCACCAACTGGTCCCGGCGGTTCAAAGCCAATGTCGAGAAGCTTCGCTCGGGCGACATCTACAAGGTGGCCGACGTCGTACGCAGCCTCCACCAACGGGACAAAGAGAAAGGCCTTTCTGCCGGAGAGAAGCGGATGCTGGTCAAGGCCCGGCAGATACTCGTTTCCGAGCTCACCTTCTCCAACGGCTGTGACGAGGAGGAAGCCGAGAGGCTGCTGGACGAGGTGCTCGGATAGGCGAGGCTCCCAGTGCGGCGATCCTGACCGCACTCGGTTCCAACGGGAGGCCGAGCTCGTCCCCGGGGGCGCCGCAGTGGCATCTCCGCGAACTCGGGGCCCGGGCCCTGGTGGACTGGTCGTTGAGAACGCTTCTGCACGCGGGATGCGAACCCGTCGTGGTCGTGGTTCCCCCGGAGCTGAAGGAGCAGGCCGCCGAGGTGTGCCGCCCCTACAGTGTGGTGGAGCTCATCGCGGGAATGACTTCGAGCCTTTCGTCGGTGCGCCGCGCCCTGCAAATCGTGGCGTCTCCGTCGGTTGTGATCCACGACGTAACGAGGCCGTTCGTGACCCACGATCTGATCGTGAAGGTCACCGACGCGCTGCAGTCGTCTGACGGGGCCATCTGTGCGGTGCCTCTAGACGAGACTCTCAAGCTCACCCGGTCAACCCGGGTGGAGTCGACTGTCGACCGAACCGGGTGGTGGCGCGCCCAGACGCCCGAGGCGTGGGACTGTGGTGTGTTGCAGCAGGCTCACGAGCGGGCGCACTTAGAGGGCGGCAGAGCACGTGGCAACGCGCAACTCGTGGCCAAGTGCGGGGGAAGCATCTCCGTGATCGCCGGGGCCCGCGCCAATATCAAGATCTCCTCGGGGGCCGATTTCATGCTGGCCGAGGCAATGGCTCAGTCGGGCGTGATCTCCCCGGCGATGGGGCCCGGACATTGACTCCGTCACGGGCGGCTGGTGGGACTGGCGTTTGGCGATGAGCCGTGTGGGGTTGGGGTTCGACTGCCATGCCTTCGACTCCCGAAGGCCGCTGATCCTCGGCGGTGTCGCCATTCCCGGCTCGCCCGGCTTGAGTGGGCACTCGGACGCCGATGTGCTGAGTCATGCCATCGCCGATGCCCTGCTGGGCGCGGGACGGCTCGGGGATCTCGGGACCATGTTCCCTCCCGACGACCGCTGGCGGGAGGCCTCGAGCCTCGACATTCTGGGTATCACCGCTCGAGCTCTGAGAGACAACGGATGCCGGATAGGAAACGTCGACGGGACGGTCGTTGCCCAGTCGCCCAAATTGGCACCGTACCGAGACGAGATGTCGGCAGGCGTCGCCCAAGCCCTGGGGTTGCCCGCGTCCGAAGTGTCGATCAAAGCAACGACGACAGACGGGCTTGGGCTCATCGGCCGGGGAGAAGGCATTGCTGCAATCGCCGTAGTCCTCGTGGACCAGACTTAAGCTAAGGGCTATGAGCATCCGTTTTCACGATTCGCGCCTGCGCAAGATAGTCGAGCTGGACACGCGCGATTCCGGACGCGTTTCGATGTATGTCTGTGGCCCGACGGTGTACAACCTGATCCACATCGGCAACGCCCGCACCTTTCTCTGGTTCGACTTCATACGCCGGTATCTCGCGTATCGAGGGCTGCAGGTCACCTACGTGATGAACTACACCGATGTGGACGACAAGATCATCGAACGGGCGAAAGTCGAGGGCAGCACCACGGATGCCGTTACCGCAAGATACACGCGCGCATTCGAAGATGACATGGCTGCACTGGGCGTTTCCCCCGCGGATGTCGTGAGCCGCGCCACCGATCACATCGACGACATGGTGAAGGCAATCGAGGGGCTCATCGATCGGGGTGTTGCATACGTAGCGAGCGGTGACGTTTACTATTCGGTCGAAAAGTTCTCCAGCTACGGGCAACTATCCGGTCGTTCACTCGAGGACATGCGTGCAGGGGATCGCATTGACCCGCATGAAGGGAAAAACCATCCACTCGACTTTGCTCTTTGGAAAGCGGCGAAGGTGGACGAGCCATCGTGGCCATCTCCCTGGGGCCCGGGACGGCCCGGGTGGCACATCGAATGTTCGGTGATGTCGACCAAATACCTTGGCATGGGTTTTGACATCCACGGCGGCGCAAGCGATTTGATCTTTCCTCACCATGAAAATGAGATTGCGCAGGCGGAGGCACTAGCGGAGACCGAGCCCTTTGTACGGCATTGGATGCACGCCGGTCTGGTTCAGATGGAATCGGTGAAGATGTCCAAATCGCTTGGCAACGTCGTGCTTGCACGTGAGGTGGTCGCTGCCTACCCGGGAGAAGTGGCGCGCTACTGGGCTATGACGGGCTCTTACCGTACCCAACTCTCCTTTTCCGACGAGTCCCTTGCCGATGCGGCTCAAGGATATGAGCGCTGGAGCACTTTTCTCGCAACGGCGAAGCATGCACTCGGACCGGACATGCCGCCGGCGCCACAACTCCTCCGCCGCCCCGAGGGCGCGGAAGGGCTGGCAGGGCCCGGGGCGGAGTACATTGGGCGCTTTATCGAAGCTCTGGATGACGATTTCAATTCGTCTGAGGCTTTCGCCGTGGTGTACGAACTCGTGCGCGAGGCAAATCGGCGCGTCGAGGGTGCGCAAAGGGGGGAGACGGAGGACCGGGAGGTGCTGTCTTCGCTCGCAGAGGCTTTTGCGGAGATGACCAGCATGATGGGGTTCAGCTTCGGACCGACGGAGTCCCCCGAGCTGGTAGGTGACCTCGTTGCGTACCTGTTGGAGCTTCGCGACGAGGCGCGCCGCATCAAGGAGTTCGACCGGGCCGATGCCATCCGGAAGCGGTTATCGGGCATGGGAGTTGCAATCGAAGACACACCTGCGGGCGCCCGCTGGCGACTCACCTCCGTTCCCAAAGAGAGCGGGTGAAGGGCGAGGCGCCTCCCGTCCTCGCCGGTCGCCGGCCGGTCCTCGAACTGTTGCGCGCCGGCCAGAGCGCCGAGCGGATCTTGATCGCTCAAGGACACGCCCCTTCCAACATCGTCAACGAGATACGCCGGCGCGCCGACCGGGCCGGCGTGCCGTTGCAGATAGTGCCCTCCTCGGAGATGGCACGCCTTGCTGGCGACGTCAATCATCAAGGAGTCCTCGCGCTGACCGCCCGCTATCGTTACACCCCACTCGAGACGCTCCTCGCAGGCGACTCCCCGGCGCTGTTGTTCGTGGACGGCGTTACGGATCCACACAACCTCGGGTCGCTCCTCAGAAGCGCCGACGGCGCGGGTTTCTCGGGCGTGGTGATTCCCGCCCGCCGCACGGTTCAGGTGACGGCCGCGGTGAGGCGGGTCTCCGCCGGGGCTGCCGAGATCGTTCCGGTGGCCCGGGTTCACAATCTCACCCAGGCCCTGGAGACGGCCCGGTCGGCGGGGCTGTGGATCCTTGGCCTCGACTCCGAGGCAGAGGACGACATCTGGTCGTCCGACCTCGCCGAGCCCCCCGTTGGCCTCGTCGTGGGCTCCGAGGACAAGGGTATGGGAGCAAAGACCCGGGAAGGTTGTGACGCGTTGGTTCGAATACCACAGCGCGGCCGTCTAGCCTCGCTCAATGTCGCAGTCGCCGGAGCCATAGCGATGTACTGCTGTATGACGGAGTCCAGGTCCGGCGTGGCCGGAATGCGTTCGGAGGGGTTGAGCGGCGACGGCGCCTAGAGCCCAAAGATGGTCAGGTTCAAGGCCGGCTGCAGGTGGGAAGGACAGAGGGCGACGGGCCCCAGGCAAGTCACGAGACAAACGGCATAAGGCGTTACCCTGAAGGTGCCAGGCTGGAGTAGCTCAGTCCGGTAGAGCAGCCGCCTTGTAAGCGGCCGGTCGCAGGTTCGAATCCTGTCTCCAGCTCGTCGAACCACCCAGGGTGATGCCGGGCCGGTAAGAGGTCAACGAGGACCTAGGAGCTGATGGAACGCCAGGATCGATCAGACGCCTCATACGAGTCGGCGTGGGAAACCGCGCTGGCTCAGCTCGATGAGGTCGCCGAGCTCATGGGGCTGGCTCCCGGGGTTCACCAACTGCTGAGAGCACCCAAGAGGGCACTAACGGTTTCGGTGCCGTTCCGGATGGATGACGGGTCGACCCGCGTGTACCAGGGCCATCGCGTCCAGCACAACGTCACCCGCGGACCGGCGAAGGGCGGCATCCGCTATCACCAGGACGTCACCATCGACGAGGTCAAGGCCCTCGCGATGTGGATGACATGGAAGTGTGCGGTGACCGGCATACCTTTCGGTGGCGCCAAAGGTGGGGTCGAGGTCGACCCCAGGCAGCACTCCCGTGGCGAGCTCGAGCGAATGACCCGGCGCTACGCCTCCGAGATCCTTCCGCTGATCGGGCCCGAGCGGGACATCCCGGCCCCCGACATGAACACCGACGAAGAGATCATGTCGTGGATCATGGATACCTATTCGGCGAACAAGGGCTATTCGGTCCCCGGAGTCGTGACCGGCAAGCCGGTGGCGATCGGCGGGTCGAAGGGCAGGGGAGGCGCCACTTCCCGCGGCGTCATGTACATGATCTTCTCGGCGCTTCGCTCCAGAGGTCTGGCGATCGAGGAGGTGTCGGTCGCCATCCAAGGATACGGAAAGGTCGGAGGTCGCGCGGCCCAGATGCTTCACGACGCAGGCTGTCAGGTAGTAGCCATCTCCGACGTCGACGGTGGCCTGTACAACCCCAAGGGACTCGACCCCGAGGCCATCAACCGGCACAAGCAGAGTGCAGGAAAGGTCTCGGGCTACCCCGGGGCAGACTCGATCACGAATCCGGAGCTGCTCGAGATCGATTGCGATGTGCTCGTGCCCGCAGCAGTCGAAGGTGTCGTGACGGTCAAGAACGCCGACAGGGTGCGGGCGGGCATTGTGTGTGAGGCGGCAAACGGCCCCATCACTTTTGAGGCGGACAAGATCCTCAACGACCGGGGCGTGTTCGTGGTACCCGACATCCTTGCCAATGCAGGCGGTGTCGTCGTCTCCTATTTCGAATGGGTCCAGGATATCCAGGCTTACTTCTGGTCCGAAGAGGACGTCAACGATCGTCTCCGGGACATCCTGGAGCGCGCCTACGCAGAGGTCGAGAGCATGGCCAAGGAGAAGGGGCTGACGTTGCGCCAGGCCGCACATTGGATTGGTGTCGGCAGGGTCGCCGAAGCTCATCTGACGCGCGGGCTGTTTCCCTAGATATCCGGAGCAGGGCTGGTGCGCGGCTCTACTCTAAAGACGTGGGAGTGCTCGGACAAAAAGACAAAGACATCCTCGAATTCGAGCGGTCGTGGTGGAAGCACGCCGGAGGCAAGGAGCATGCCATCAGGGAGCACTTCGACCTGTCCGCCACCCGTTACTACCAACTGCTGAACGAGCTGTTGGAGAAACCCGAGGCCGAGGCCCATGATCCGATACTGGTCAAGCGGCTCAAGCGTCTGCGCGCCTATCGGCAAAAGCAGCGGGTCGCCCGCCTTCTGGGCTCGAACTATTCGCCGGGCCGGGGCTGACGGCCCAGGCGCCGAGCGCTTGACGAAGGGGCCCGGCGACGGCTCAGTAGAATCCGGGGGTGGGGCGACATTCCGCAGGCGACCAGTGGGTGTTTTATCGTTCCGTCACGAAATGGGTGCTGCCGTGGGTCCTCATAGCGGCACTCGTAGGTGCGGGACTGTGGTTCGTGGTGCGCCGGGAGCCGGGCCGGGTGACAGCCGAGCCGTCCTCGGCCGCGTCGCCGACGCCCGCTGAGAACGCCGGCCCGACCCCCTCGCCCAGCCCGAGCCCCGCGGAGGAAACTGAGGAGCAGGACGACGGGCAGGCGCGACCGCTCATCACCGACGATGTGACCGTGCAGGTGCTCGATTCGATCGGATCGGCCGGCGCCCAGGACCGGATGGTCGATCGTCTGGTCGCTCTTGGCTTTGCAGTCCCGTTCGTCTCTGAGGCGTCGACGACCTACCCGAGAACGACGGTGTTCTGGTCCTATCCCGAAGCGCAGGTGGCGGCGAGAAGGCTGGCGGAGCGCTTCGGTTGGAAAGTGGGCCTAAAGCCCGACAATCTCTCCTCCGACGCCACCATCCACGTCGTCGTGGGCCGCGACGAGGCCAACCGATGACGGTGCGGCAGGATGTCTGGTCCGATTCGCCCGAGAAGACCGGGCTGTTCCTCGATTTCGACGGGACCCTGTCCGAGATCGTCGACAACCCCTCGGACGCCCGTCCCCTGGCCGGAATCCCTCCGGTGATGGTGCGTCTGTCCCGGCGTCTCGGAGTGATTGCGGTGGTATCGGGTCGCACCGCGCATGAGCTGCTCGACTGGTTTGGGCCCGACGTCGAGCTGTGGGGGCTGTACGGGGCGGAGCGCTCGATCGACGGGGTCATCAGCGTCTCCGACGAGCTGGCCTCCTACCGGTCTTTGATCGAGAAGGTGCTCCACCAGGCCGAGGGCCGCGCTGAAGGACTCGCCATCGAAGGGCTGCTGGTCGAGGACAAGGGCTACATGGTGGGCCTTCACTGGCGCAAAGCGGCGGATCGCGCTCGTGCGGCAGAGGCCATGTCGTCCCTGGCCGCCGAGCTTGCCGGCGAGCACGGCCTCGTCCAGGCCCCGGGAAAGTGCGCGCTCGAGCTGCGCCCGCCCGTGGACTGGTCCAAAGGCGATGTGGTGAGCGCCCGCTCGACCTCGGCGGGACTCGAAGGGGCGGCGTTCGTGGGGGATGACCGTGGTGACCTCCCGGCGTTCGACGCGCTTGATCGGCTCGAAGATGAGGGCCTTTCGACGATCAAAGTGGGGGTCCGCTCTCCGGAGGCCCCTCCGGAGCTGCTCAGGCGCGCCGACGTGATCGTCGACGGGCCCTCCGGCGTGTTGAGCTGGCTGCGCGAGCTCGCCGGTTAGCTAACCGTCCGAGCGGATGCAGTGCTAGGCGACGTCCGCTGGATCGGTTGACGGTTCTCCGTGATCCCGGATCGCAGCAAGATCCTCGAGTTGGGTGTTGATCCACTCCTGGGGCTTGGTCGCGCCTACCGTGTCCTTGAGCCGGGCAGCGCAATCGAAGCGCTGGCCCATGGGCATGTCCAGCGCCTTCTCCAGCGCCGCCGCAGTCGACTCGACGCTGAGGGGGTCATCGATGGCGACCGAGTCATCACCTAGCTCGCTGAACGAACCGGCACTTCTCGACAGCACGAGCACCCCTGCGGTCTCGTTGACCGCAGCGCCTTCCTTCGAAACGAGATTCATGCCGTCCATGATCGAGTTAACGAGCAGAACGTCATAGACCATGAGCGCGCCCATGGTGCGTGGGAAATCGTTCTCCATAAAGAGGTCGATTGCCCCGTGGTGCCGGCTGTTGACTTGTGCGGCCGTCTCGCGCACCTCGGCTGAATAGGTTTGATACTCCTCCATCGATTGGCGGGAGGGGTACAGGCAGGCGACGAAGCGTGCTCGGCCGGCCAAGTCGGGACGGCGGTCCAGGACCATGCCGTAGGCGCGAAAGCCTCGTACGATGTTCTTGGACGGCTCGGTCCTGTCGGCTCGGACAACCAGCGGCCCGGTGGTCTCGTCGCCGAATCGCTGTGACCACATCTTGGCCTGATCGCTCGCAGCGGTGGCGCGCAGCTCATCGGCGTCGACCGGGATCGGGTAGGCGCGCACCCAGCTGCGGCGGCCTTCGAACTCGACCACACCCGCCGAGCGATCTACCACCGCACCGATCTCCTCACAGCACTGCATGAAACCCTCCACCCACGGGGCGACGTGGAATCCAATGAGGTCGGCTCCGAGCATTCCTTCGATGATCCGGCGAGGAATGGGCCGCGGCAGGCGCCCGAGTCCTTGGGGCCCGCAGAACGATGAATGTGTGAAGTGAAGGATGGTTTGATCCGGCCGCGCAGCTCGTAGATGCCGCGGCGCGGTTGCCAGGTGATAGTCCTGGAACAAGACCAGAGCGTCCTTACCGATGCGTTCGGCGGCGACTTCGGCAAACTTGCGATTGACCGGATCGTAGGACTTCTCGAACGCGGCGAGCTCGCGCTGTCCGAACGATTCTAATCCCAGCTCGTTCCACAAGCAGTGGTTGGCGAACCACAACATCCGGTTGGAGACCATGTCGTAGTATTCGTTGTAGGTGCCGGGATCGATTTCGATCAGATGGACGGGATAGCCGAGCTCTTTGGGCAGGTCCTTGGTGGCGCCTTGCTCGAGCGCGCTTTTGTCGGCGTCGGAGGTGGCTGCTGCGATCCACTCAGCGCGATCGCCTAGCTCGCGTGCCGCCCAATCAAGTGCCCCTGCAAGTCCACCGGCCCCTCTTTGGGTTTGGAAGCTCCCCTGAATCTCGACGAAGGAGACGGGCCCTCGGTTCGAGACGAGCACGACGTCGAGATCTTTGTTCACCGCCGTATCCTAGGAGGCCTCGAGACACCACCGTTTCCCCGGGCGAAAAGAAGCCGCGCGTGATAATCCTCATAGCCCCGGACAAATTCAAAGAAACGCTGTCCGCCGGCGAGGTTGCACGTGCGATCGCGGAAGGTGCACGGCGCGTCTTTCCCGAGGCAGAGATGGAGATTCACCCTCTGGGGGACGGGGGTGAGGGAACGCTCGAAGCTCTCGTGACTGCGATCGGGGGACGGGTCGAGACGACGCTGGTGTCCGGCCCGCTCGGTGCACCGGTCCCCGCCCCTCTGGGCCGCCTCGACGACGGACGGGTCGCGCTCGAGGCCGCCGCTGCATCCGGCCTGACCCTGGTGCCCCGTGGGTGCCGGGACGCGCTGCGGGCGAGCTCCCGAGGCACGGGCGAGCTCATCCTTGCAGGCCTCGACGAGACCGAACCGACCGCTGTGATCGTCGGCATCGGCGGCAGCGCCTCGACCGACGGCGGGACCGGCGCGGCTTCGGCGGCGGGCTGGCGCTTCCTAGATGCGCGCGGGCACGAACTGCCACCCGGTGGAGGGGCGCTGGTGGATCTCGCGCGGATCGACGGGACCGGGGCCGATCGAAGGCCGGCGCGATGCCCCATCGTCGGCGCGACCGACATCGACAACCCTCTCTTCGGCGGGCGGGGGGCGGCGCACGTATTCGGCCCTCAAAAGGGGGCGTCGCCGGAGGAGGTGACTCTCCTCGATGACGGTCTTGCCAACCTGGCCGGAGTGGTCGAACGGGATCTGGACGGTGACCCCGGCCTCCCCGGCTCGGCGGGCGCAGGGGCGGCCGGAGGGCTCGGCTTCGGCCTGGCGGCGTTCTTCGGAGGGCGGCTGGGATCTGGTTTCAGCGTTGTGGCCGAGGCCACCGGACTCGCCTCGGCCATCACCCGGGCGGACCTGGTGATCACGGGCGAGGGCCGCCTGGATGCCGGCAGCCTGGGCGGCAAGACCCCCATAGGCGTGGCCCGCATGGCCAGGGGGGCGGGGGTGGCCTGCTGGGCCGTGGTCGGGGACTCGGAGGTGGGCCGCGCGGAGCTGCGCGCTGAGGGCATCGAGGAGGCCGCGTCCCTGGTCGAGACGGTCGGGCGAGAGCGGGCGCTGGAGGACACCGCGGCGGCTTTGGCGGAAACGACCGAGAGGCTCCTTCGACGGGCCCCAGGGAGCCGGGGGTCGGGGGCCTGAGCCTTGAGCGATGGCAGGTGTTCCGGGTATCGGAACCGGGCCCGGTCCGGGTGTGCTATCCAAGCGGTACGGACAGGAAAAGCGGGATAGAGGGGTCAGTTGAAATACGTCGAAGGGTTGAGATGCCGCGAATGTGGGCGGGATTACCCGGTTGCGCCCCAGCATGTGTGCGAGTTCTGCTGGGGGCCGCTCGAGGTCGTCTACGACTACGACGCGATCGCGTCTGAGGTCACCCACGCCGGCATTGCGAACGGGCCCGAGTCGATCTGGAGGTATGCACCCCTGCTGCCGGACCCTGGTGGTGAGCGGGTCGACCTCGGGGCCGGGTGGACGCCCCTGCGCAGCGCCCCCCGCCTGGCGGCCGAACTGGGGCTCGACAAGTTGTGGCTCAAGCTCGACGGTTCGAACCCGACCCATTCGTTCAAGGACAGGGTGGTTTCGGTGGCGCTCACCACCGCCCGGTCATTCGGCTACAACGTGGCGGCGTGCGCCTCGACGGGCAACCTTGCAAATGCGGTGGCTGCCCACGCGGCGTCGGCGGGCATGGAAAGCGTCGTCTTCATTCCCAACGATCTCGAGACGGGCAAGGTCGCCGCGACCACCGTCTACGGCGGGCGGGTTCTGGCCGTGGACGGCTCCTATGACGATGTCAACCGGCTCTGTGCCGAGCTGGCGGGCGATCACCCGTGGGCGTTCGTCAATGTGAACGTGCGCCCCTACTACTCCGAAGGATCCAAGACGATGGCGTTCGAGGTCGCCGAGCAGCTGGGATGGCGGGCCCCCGCGGCTGTGGTCGTCCCGGTGGCGTCGGGGTCGCTGTTGACCAAGTTCAACAAGGGCTTGAAGGAGCTCCACACCGTAGGCCTGCTCACCGAGGAGCCCACCACGGTCGTTCACGGCGCCCAGGCGGAAGGGTGCTCCCCGGTCGCTCGAGCCTTCGCCCAGGGCGCCGATGAGGTCCGTCCCGTCAAGCCGCACACGATCGCCAAGTCGCTTGGCATCGGCAATCCGGCCGACGGTTACTACGCGCTCAGAGACGTGCGCGCCTGCGGCGGGACGATCACCGCAGTGCCTGAGGATGCGGTAGCACGGGGAATGACGTTGCTGGCCCGAACCGAGGGCCTTTTCACCGAAACCGCCGGAGGCGTCACGATCGCGACCCTCGAGCGCCTCGTGCGCGAGGGGATCATCGCTCGGGACCAGGAGACAGTGGCTCTCATCACGGGGGTCGGTCTCAAGACCCTGGAGGCATTGGGCCCCAACCAGCCAACCCATCTGGAAGAGACATCGGTTGAGGCGGTCGACCATGCTCTGGGAGGAGTGTCGCTATGAGTGTGAGGGTCAAGATCCCAACTCAGCTCCGGACCCTGACCGGCGGAGCCCAGGAGGTTCCCGCCAGTGGTTCGACCGTGGCCGAGGTGGTGGCAGATCTCGAATCCAACCACCCGGGGATGCGTGAACGACTGATGGACGGCTCCGGTTCCCTGCGCCGCTTCGTAAATGTTTACATCGACGATGAAGACGTCCGTTTTCTCCAGGGTCTCGACACCGAGGTCGATGAGGGGGCGAGGATGTCGATCATTCCCGCGGTGGCGGGTGGTTCGCCGGGCGCGTTCGAGGTGCGGCGCGCCGAACCCCCTGGTCTGTAACCTTCCGCCCTGTGAGGGGTCAAAAGAAGGTCAGGGAGCGTTCTTTAACCGAGCTCGTCTCGGCCGAGACAGTGGAGCGCTGCAAGCAGGGTGACCGAGCCGCCTGGGATGCGCTGGTGGAGGCCACCTACCGGGAGGTCTACACGCTGTGCCTGAGGGTCTTGAGGGACGAACAAGAAGCCGCCGACGCGACGCAGGACACCTACCTGAAGGTGTGGCGGGGGATCAAGGGGTTCCGGGGCGACGCCGCTTTCACCACCTGGTTGTACCGGGTTGCGATGAATGCCGCGCTGACGAGAAATCGCGGCAACTCACGCCGGAGGGCGATAGAAGTCGCCGCCGAGCCGGAGGCACTCGTGGCCCTTCCGGCGAGCGACTCGACCGAGGCCGCCGCCGGCGCCCGCGTCGAGCTTGGGGTGTTGGAGACAGCCCTGGCCTCGTTGCCCGAGCACTACCGGGTGGCCGTTGTGCTGCGCGACGTCTACGGCAGATCGACAGCGGAGGTAGCCGAGGCGCTGGGCATCTCCGAAACCGCCGCCAAAGTGAGGGTCCACCGCGCCCGCAAGAAGCTGAAGTCGATGGTCTATCCCGACGATTCAAGCCCCGAGGAGTAGCAAATGCCGATGAGCTGCACTGAAATCAGGGCGATCCTTCCGGCCTACGTCGAAGACAAGGCCTCGCTCGACGTGCGCAGGCACCTGCCCGGGTGCCCCGGTTGCAGCGAAGAGCTGGCCCGCTACCGGGGGCTGGTCGCCGGCCTCGAAGAGCTCGGCGGGATCCCGCTGGAGGCTCCGCCGGGACTCGCAATATCGCTGGCCGAGCTGCCCTTCCGGGGCCGGCCTCTGGCGAAGATCAAGACCCATGTCGCGCGCAACCGGCCCGGCTACTTCGTCTCGGGTCTGGCCGCCCTGGGGGCCACCGGGGCAGCCGGCGCGGCGCTGTGGCACCGGCGCAGGGGACGGGCGATCGCCGCCTGAAAGAGGTCGGGGGCCGGTCGGCGACGTATCGGCGTAGGATGGAGGCGTCCGGGAACCCATTGACCAGCCCGTACGCCTAGGGCCTATGGGCGAGAGTCTGGAGTGCACAAACCTGCTTTAGGGCGGTAGCTCAGTTGGTAGAGCGCCGGTCTCCAAAACCGGTGGTCGGGGGTTCGAGTCCCTCCCGCCCTGCTACAAAAGTCCTGCTCAGAGGGGATGCCGGGTCTCTCGAAGCAGTCGCCGCCAGCGAAAGTGCAACGTTTTTGCAACGTAACGCCGACCCATCGTCTTTTCCTCTGCAGGAACGACAAAGCCCCCGGGGGTCTCCAGGGGGCTCCTGTACGTTGGCTCGTAGCGACTATCGGCGGCGACACCGTTGCAGCAGCCAAGCCCAAATGAGCAGCGGTATTAGGGTCAAAACAAGGCCGATGAGGGCGACACCTACAAAGGTGCGTTCGTAGCCATATTCGTTGCCGAACGACACAGCGGCCGTGATCGTGAGTACAGCAAGGACGAAGGCTAGAACAAAGAGGATGATTGTTAAGAATTTCATACTCTGCTCCTACCCTATGGTTCGTCCGTTCAATGTGTCGTCATCGTGGCGCTCGCTAGAACCGTCCCCAGAGTGGTGATGATCAGCCCATCACGAGCCGAGCGAAGCTCTCCGCTGCCTGCTCCTCCATGGCCGGAATGGCATGCGAGTACACATCGAGCGTGAAGCTGATCGTGCTGTGTCCGAGCCTGTCACTCACGACCTTGGGATGGGCTCCTGACGCCAACGCCAATGTGGCGTAGCTGTGACGCAGATCATGGAGCCTGATCCTCGGCAGCTCGGCGGCCTTGACCAGCCGCTCGAAGTAGCCGGAGAAGCTGTCGGGGTGATGAACCGCGCCGGGTCTCATAGAGGCTCGATTGCTTGGGTCCCGGCCTCGTCGACCAGTTCCCCCTGACTGTAATAGAGTGCCTCAGCTTCGGCGGGCGGGACCATTCCGATCGGTTCCAACAGACGTCGGTTGTTCCACCAGTCGACCCACTCGAGACTGCCGAACTCGACATCGTCGAGCCCACCCCACGGCCCCTTGTTGTAGATCAGTTCCGTCTTGAACAGCCCGATCACTGATTCGGCGAGCGCGTTGTCATACGAATCACCGCGACTTCCGACGCTCTGCACGCCGCCGAATTCAGCGACGCGCTCCGTGTAACGGATCGATAGATATTGCGAACCGCGATCGCTGTGATGGATGAGATCGTCGAGGCCCTCGTCTCTGCGGGCCCAGATCGCTTGCTCGAGTGCGTCGAGGCAGAGGTCTATACGGAGACTGCGTGACGCTTGCCAGCCGACGACCATCCGAGCGAAGCAGTCAATCACGAAGGCGACGTAGACCACCCCCGAGTGCGTCTTGACGTAGGTCAGGTCACAGAGCCACAACCTGTTCGGTGCCGGTGCGCTGAAATCCCGCTGCACGAGGTCGGCGGGGCGCTCCGCCCCATCGCCCGCCGGGATCGTTGTGAAGACCTTGCGGCCCCTGCGAGCGCCCTGGATGCCCAGCTGGCGCATCAGGCGTTGGACCGTGCAGCGAGCGACGACGATGTCGTCGCGGTTCAGCTGACGGTGGATCTTGCGGGCCCCGTAGACCTTGAAGTTGGTTTGGTAGACCCGTTCGATCTCGGTCTTGAGGTATTCGTCTCGAAGCGCTCGATCGGACGGCGGTCGCTTCTTGAACGCGTAATAGGTGCTGGGAGCGACCGGCAGGACCCTGCAGATCGGCTCGACCCCCCAGCGGACCCGGTTGTCGTCGATGAAAATGATCATCTGGTCTGTCGGCGGTCGAGCTCCGCCCCGAAGAAAGCCGAAGCAGCTTTGAGGATCTCATTGGCGCGGCGCAGCTCCTTGACCTCTTTCTCGAGGTTGCGCAGGCGGTCCCGCTCCTCGGTCGACAGACCGGGCCGGCGCCCGCCGTCAGGCTCGGCCTGGCGCACCCACTTGCGCAGCGTCTCGGGCGTCATACCGGTCTTGCTGGCGATCGAGCTGATCGCGGCCCATTGCGATGGGTAGTCCTGCTCGTTGTCGAACACGAGACGCACGGCGCGCTGGCGTACCTCTTTGGGATACCTCCGGGATGTTGACATGGCTCCACCCTCTCAAACTCTGGAGCCTCCAGGATTCCCTGCGTGGTTCAGTCGGATTTGTCTTCTTGCTAGGCGACGACTTGCGCGCGCATCGCATGTGCACGAGCCGCAGACGGGATGTCACCTTTTCTCTCGTAGAGCTCAATTGCAGCTTCAAGTAAAGGCAGACTTTCGGAAGGACGGCCCCCCATCATCAGAATCTCTGCCAAGCCCATCGAACAATCAGCTTGGTCGCTTAGCCACTCGGTGGCCTCGACCATCCTGATAGCCTGGCGCATCATGGCTTCGGCCTCGACGAAGCGTCCCTGCCCAGCGAGCAGCTTTCCTCGCACTGTCCTCCACGCTGCTTGTGTCTGCAAATCATCATCTGTGGTTGCTTGAGAACTGGTTTCAGCGAACCGATCTGCTTCATCGTGGCGACCCTGAACATAGAGTGATCGTGCGAGAGTCGCAGCAACCTCGGACAGGTAGCCGGTCTCGCTCATCGCTTCGAGCACCTCGTACGCGGGACGGAGAATCCGCTCCGCTTCGAGCGGCCGGTCATTACGCAACTCGAGCTGCCCGTGAATCATGGAGCTGGCGGCCCACGAGGTTTTCAGTCCCAACTGATTAAGGGACTCTCTTCCTTCTATGATGTGCCGGCGGGCCCTTTCGAAGTCACCCATCAGTCCCTCGCAGTCAGCCAGCGAGATCAAGGCAAAGGCTTCAACAACTGGATTCCGTCTGCCTCGCCTGCGTATCTCCTCTACCCGGGCAATGCTCTCCTTCGCCGTTCTCGATCCCCAGGGAGCCGCCAGGGCGAGGAAGCCCAGGTGGTCGGCCTCGGCGCGGCGGTCATGTGCTCGCTGGGCATGAAAGATGGCGCGCTCAAGAAGTTCCTCGCCGATGGCAACGCCACCGAGCCATATCTCAATCATCCCCAGAAACCCCCATGCCTTGGCGAGACCAAGGTGAGCGTTCGATTGTTCAAGAAGCGGAATGATCTGTCTGATCTGCCCGGAGATTTGTTCCATTGTAATGTTGGGATCTGTGTTTTGTTGGAGCATGATTCGGCCGAGTCGCGCCCGGATGGCGGTCGTTGTTTGATCGGTCGCCCTTGCGATCTCCTGCGCCTCAGCCAATGCTGCGTCTGCCCGCACGAGATCGCCACTCTCCCATAAAGCGTCTCCGAGGTCGATCAGGAGATCTCCCTTGTCAGGGTGAACATCAGGACGTAAGGTTGCTGCTCGATCGAGCAGGTTGACCGCTGCGGCCATGTCCCCGCGGTCGAAGGCTCGTCTTCCTGCCGTTGCCAGGCGATCTGCTGCCTGCCCTCCAAGGGCTTCTCCCTTGAGACCGACGGGACCAAGTGCGTGAAGATAGAGATAGGCCTGCTCTAGGTGATATCCGAGTATCTCTTCATATTCAGTTAGTCGATCTCCCACGATTCCCTTCAGCCAACCTGCGAACCGCTCATGCAGCTCGGCTCTTAGTTCCTTAGGCATCGACTGATACGCTGCGTCTCGGATGAGAATGTGGCGGAATTGGAACGCCTCGCTCCCGTAGAAACCTTCCTCCTGTGGGCGGATCAACTCACGGCGGACGAGCTTCAGGAGGTCACTCGCAACTCGAGGGCGAAGATGCTCGGGAGAGAGTTCGGTGACCGCCTTCGAATAGAAGACCCTGCCGGCTACACTTGCCCTTTCAATAACCTGGCGCTCTTCATCATTCAGGCGATCGAGTCGGGCAGCCAACAGGGCTTCAACAGTGGGCGGGACGGAGATCCTTTCCAAGTTCGCCACAAGGGTCCATGATCCGCCGTGACGGTGTAAGAGACCATCATCAATCAGCATGCCGATCATGTGCTCGACGAAGAGCGGATTTCCTTCGGCGGCTTCTGCGATTCTTGATCTCGCTTCAGTTGGCAACCTGGCGTCCCCCAGAAGCCCTTGAACCATGAGGTTGCTCTCTTCATCGCTGAAGGGTTCCAGTAGCATGGAGGAAGCGTTGAACTTGCCGCCACCCCAGTCGGGGCGGTTGTCGAGCATTTCAGGGCGGGCCACACAAAGGAGCAGGATAGGGGCGTTCCGTGACCAGTCAGCGATGTGTTCAACCAAATCCAAAAACGTCGGTTCGGCCCAATGAAGGTCCTCAAGGAGGAGGATGAGAGATTTCCGTCGGGCCAAGGTTTCGAACAACTTGCGCACTGCCAGAAAGCCTTCCTCTGCAGCGGCCGATGCTTCTGATATGCCGATGAGTCCTAGGACGCGATCGGCTATGTATCCTTGCTGCTCCTCTCCCTCGAGCAGTGTGAGAAGCCTTTTGTGCAATTCTTGGAAAGAGTCTCCCTCACCTACGTTGCAGGCTTGAAGGACGACCTCGGTCAGTGGCCAGAAAGTGATCCCTTCTCCGTAAGGAAGGCACCGTCCCTTGAGAATCAACGCGTCGTTCTGGACGCTGCTCAAGAACTCGCCAATTAGGCGAGACTTCCCGACCCCGGCCGTTCCCAGGATGGTGAAAAGATGACAGGTTCGCTCTCTTTGTGAACGCAGGCTGGCTTCCCCAAGCAAGTGCAGCTCGTGCTGGCGACCGATGAAGGGCGTATCCAGGAGTCGAGCAAGTGGTAGCTGTCTCTGACCAACATCGATCAGGCGCCAGGCACTGACTGCCTCAGCCTTTCCTTTAAGCGCTAGGGACTCCACTGGTTCGGCCTCTACGGCGTCTCGGACCAAACGGTGAGTAGCGGCTCCAATGAGTACTTCGCCCGGTTTCGCGGCCTGCTCCAAGCGGGCAGCAACGTTTACAGCATCACCCGACACAAAGGCTTGACCTTGAGAGGGATCGCCCGCAATGACCGAGCCGGTGTTGACCCCCGTGCGGGCATCTATACGCACGCCCCACTCAGTCTCGAGGTCGTCATTTAGCGTTTCGAGACCACCACGCAATTCAGCTGTCGCTCGGACGGCCCTAAGAGCATCATCCTCATGAACCGTGGGAATACCAAATACGGCCATAACCGCATCCCCGATGAACTTCTCCACCGTCCCACCGTGAAGCTCGAGGATCCGACGGGACATGTCAAAGTATCGGGACATCACCCGTCTGACGGATTCAGGATCAAGGCGCTC
>Ga0136620_10000096_pt1 | contig 34204 bp, 32 predicted proteins | sample AntDrymUQ4162106_2_FD_104806 | JGI IMG/M metagenome (GOLD analysis project Ga0136620, IMG submission 104806) | Polar desert sand microbial communities from Dry Valleys, Antarctica - metaG UQ416 (21.06) | ecosystem: Environmental > Terrestrial > Soil > Desert | place: Antarctica: Dry Valley... | reverse complement strand
GTGCGGCGCGGGGTCGTCATCGGCGCCGCGATAGTGGCCGGCGTCGCGGCCTTCTGGCTGCTTGCCGTGCCGGCCCTGCCGTGCCAGTTTCCGGCAGGAGACCGCTGCCCTCCGCCCGACGACATCGTGGGACTCATTCCCGGCGACGCGCTGCTCTACCTGCACGTCAACACCGATGACTCCACCGAGCAGTACGAGCGCGCGGTCACGCTCACGGGTGAGCTGCCGACCGTTGCCCAGCAGATCGTCGCGCAGCTGCCCGGAGCCGCCGGAGCGGGGATCGAATACGGCCGTGACGTCAGGCCGTGGCTCGGAGGCGAGGCCGCTATCACGCTGATACCAGCTGCCGGCGATGACCTCGATCAGGCGCTGCTGCTCGAGGTGGGCGACGAGGCAGGCGCTCAGCGTTTCGTCGACGAGCTCGTCGGCAAGGATGCTCGCAACGAGGACTACAACGAGGTCGCTGTGACGAGCCGCGGCGACGTCGCGACCGCGACCGTCGCCGGCTTTCTCGTTCTCGGGCCCGAGACCGCCGTGCGACGGGTGATCGACACCGACCTCGAGGTCGGGCGCTCGCTCGACGACTCGGCGGCGGCCGACGACGTTCGCGACGAGCTGTCCGACGACAGCCTCGTGCAGGCATACGTCTCAGAGCAGGGAGCGAGGGACCTGTTTCGCGCCGGGGCGCCGCTCGGCTCCTTCGAGGCGTTCGTCAACTCCGACGCCACCACCGGCACCGGGGCCGCGCTCACGGTCGGTGATGACGAGCTCGAGATCGAGACCGCCAGCCTGCTCGACTCCGAGCGACTGTCCTCCTCGCCGGGCTTCTTCGACGGCTTTCCGGAGTTCGAGCCCGTGCTCGCCGACGAGCTCAGCGCCAGGTCGCTGGCCTATCTCGGGCTCGGCGATCCCGAGCAGAGCGCCAAGGCCCTGATCACGCAGGCCCAGGCCGAGGCGCCGGGGCTCGTCGCGGGCTTCGAGGACTTCTCGCAGCAGCTCGCCGACGTCGGCAAGGTCAACGTCGAGCGCGAGCTGCTGCCGCTGCTCGGCGGCGAGGTGGCGCTTGGGATCGAGCCGCCGCCCGGGGGAGAGTCCGAGCCCGGCGGCGGCGACAGCGACTCCGCGATCGAGCCCGAGCTCCCCCAGGGCATCGAGCCCGGCGGGCCCGCACCGCTGCCCGAGGAGCCCGGCGAGCTGACCTTCAGCGGCGTCCCGTACCTGAGCTTCGTCGCCGACGAGGTCGACGAGGAGGCGGCTCGCAAGGCGCTGGCCGACCTCCAGGTCCCGATCTCCGAGGCCCTCGACCCCGGCGAGGGCGGCCAGGCGCCGGTCTTCGAAGGCACCGAGATCGAGGGGCTGCAGGCGCGAAGCCTGCGGATCTCGCCGACGGTCAACCTGACCTACGCGACCTTCGACGACAAGCTCGTCGTCGCGACCGATCCGGCAGGCGTCAAGCAGATCAAGGCCGGCGACTCGAGCCTCGATGACGCCGACGGCTACGAGCGCGCTACCGATGGCTTCGCCGACGAGCTCTCGGCGCTGCTGCTGTATTTCAACGTCGGCGACCTGCTCGCGCTCGCCGAGCAGGAGGGGCTCGGCGCGGACCCCGCCTATGCGCGGTTCGCCCAGGAGATTCGCAAGCTCGAGGGCATGGGGCTCGCGGTCTCCAGCGACGAGGACCTGATCGAGGCCGATCTGCGGCTCACGATCGAAGAGTGATCGCGGCAGCCCGGACGGCTAGATGATTGATTCCGAACCTGCGTGCGCGGGTATTTAGAGGCGGTCGTCTAGGATCTCCGGCCATGACTGAGATCTCCAAGCTCGGCGAGGGCGAGCACCTCTTTACCTCCGAGTCCGTCACCGAGGGGCACCCCGACAAGATCTGCGACCAGATCTCCGACGGGGTGCTCGATGCCGTCCTGAGCGAGGACCCGAAGGGACGCGTCGCGTGTGAGACGCTCGTCAATACGGGGCTCGTCGTCGTCTCGGGCGAGATCACCACCGAGACCTACGTCGACATCCAGGATGTCGCGCGCGAGACGATCCGCAAGATTGGCTACAACGACGCCGACCTCGGCTTCTCCGCGGACTCCTGCGCGGTCATCAATGCGATCGACAAGCAGTCGGCGGACATCGCCCAGGGCGTCGACGAGGCGCTCGAGGCGCGCACCGACCCCGATGACGACGACGAGCTCGACATCGCGGGAGCCGGCGACCAGGGAATGATGTTCGGCTACGCGACGCGCGAGACGCCGGAGCTGATGCCGCTGCCGATCGCGCTGGCCCACAAGCTCGCCCAGCGCCTCGCCGAGGTCAGGCGCGCCGAGGTTATGCCGTACCTGCGCCCCGACGGCAAGACCCAGGTCACGGTGCGCTACGAGAACGGAAAGCCGCGCGAGATCGAGAAGATCCTGATCTCGACCCAGCACAACGACGGCATCGACGCCGACACGATGATCCGGCCCGACCTCTGGGAGCACGTCGTGCACCCGATCCTGCCGTCCGAGCTCTATGACGAGGGCAAGCTCAACAGCAAGGGCAACTTCTTCGTCAACCCGACGGGGCGCTTCGTGATCGGCGGGCCCGTCGGCGACGCCGGCCTGACCGGCCGCAAGATCATCGTCGACACCTACGGCGGTGCTGCCCGCCACGGTGGCGGCGCCTTCTCGGGCAAGGACCCCTCGAAGGTCGACCGCTCGGCCGCCTACGCGGCGCGCTACGTGGCCAAGAACGTCGTCGCTGCCGGCCTCGCCGATCGCTGCGAGATCCAGGTTGCCTACGCGATCGGGGTCGCGCATCCGGTCTCGCTGATGGTCGAGACCTTCGGTACCGGCACCAAGCCCGATGCCGACATCGCGGCACTCGTCGAGGAGGTCTTTGACCTACGCCCCGGTGCGATCCGCCGCGACCTCGACCTCCACCGCCCGATCTATCAGAAGACCGCCGCGTACGGCCATTTCGGGCGCGACGATCGCGACTTCACCTGGGAGCGCACCGACCGCGCCGACGCCCTGCGCGAGGCCGCCGGAAGCGGCGCAGAGCAGCCCGCCGAGGTTACCTGAGCCGGTAGCCGGCTTGCGGCCCCGGAGCCTTACGCTCGGGGGGTCGTCGTGCCCGCCTGGCCGCCGTCGGCCGGCGGTTGGCGGTGCTCCTCGTCGGGCTCCCCGAGCCCGGCATGCGGCTGGGCCGCGCGGGTCGCCCGGTCGACCTGCTCGACGACCTCCTCAGGTTGTGCGACGCCGGCGAAGATGAAGTTGTAGTCGTCGCCCGCGGCGGTGTCGAAGTCGACGTCTCCGATCTGCATCGCTCGCTGGTAGACCGACTGGTCGTAGTTGACGTTCTGGACTCGCTCGAGGCGAGTCTCCTGGACCTCACGTGAGACGATCCCGCGCTTGATGTTGAGGCGCCGGTTGGTGATCGTGTAGGTCGTCGCGACGCGCTTGACGAACCCCAGCAGGATCGTGATCGCGACGCCGGCGATCAGGACGAGCGCCACGAGCGCCTTGTCTACCTCGTCGCCGGTGATCCGGGTTACGAGCGCGACGACTGCGGCAACCAGAAGGGAGACGAGCAGGCCCTTGAAATAGAAGCCGAGAATCGCCCGCCAGGAGGGATGTCCCTGGAAGATCACCTTCTCGCCGGGGCTGAGGTTGAGCGCCACGGCGCAAGCATATGACCTGGCGAGCCGCGCCCCCGAACCCCATCCGCGATGGCTCCTAGGCTGGATTCGCGATGGCTATCGCCAAGGTCGAGCCGCTGACGACCGCCCGCGCATTGCGCGGGCCCTTCGACTACCGCCTGCCCGCAGCGATGGACGGCGTCGGCGTCGGCAGCGTGCTGCTGATTCCGTTCGGCCGCCGCCGCGTGCTCGGCGTCGTCGTCGATCTCGCCGATTCGAGCGAGCTGGCCCCCGAGCGCCTCGCCGAGCCCGTCGAAGCACTCGAGGCCGGTGTGCCGGCTGACCTGGTCCGCCTCGGCCTCTGGGTCGGGCGCGAGTACTGCTCGACCCCGGCGCGCGGGCTCGAGCTCGTGCTTCCACCCGGCACGGGAAGTGGCGGACGGCGCACGCGGCCGCGGCTCGAGCTGCGCGCCGTGCTCACGGATGCCGGACGCGAGGCAATCGCGGGCGGTCAGCGCCTGGGAGCGCGCCAGCGCGCCGTGCTCGAGGCGCTCGAAGCCACGGGCTCGGCGCTCGAAGCCGGCCCCGAGGGGCTGTCCTCGGCCCAGCTCGCGGCGGCCTGCGGCGCCGACCGCGCGACGCTGCGACGCCTCGCCGATCGCGGCCTGGTCACCCTCGCCGAGACAGAGCTGCGCCGTCGTCCCGAGATCAGGTCGATTGGGGAGCGCACACGCGAGGTCAGCCTCACCGCCGAGCAGGCCGCGGCGGCGCTGGAGATCTCGGACGCCGTCGGCTCAACCGACGCCGGCTCGCGGCGTTTTCTGCTTCACGGTGTCACCGGCTCGGGAAAGACCGAGGTCTACCTCGCGGCGGCCGAGGCGGCGCTCAAGCGCGATCGCGGCGTGATCGTGCTCGTGCCGGAGATCGCGCTTACCCCGCAGACCGTTTCCCGTTTTCGCGAGCGCCTCGGCGACACGGTCGCGCTGCTTCACTCGCGCCTCGGCGCCGGGGAGCGCTTCGACGAGTGGCGGCGCTTGCGCAGCGGTGAGGCGCGGGTCTGCGTCGGGCCGCGCTCGGCGATCTTCGCCCCGGTGGCCGACCTTGGACTCGTCGTCGTCGACGAGGAGCACGACTCCGGATACAAGCAGGAGGGAGACCCGCGTTACGACGCGCGCGCCGTTGCTCGCCGCCGCGCCGCCCAATGCGATGCGGTGTTCGTCGCAGGGACCGCGACGCCGCGGCCGGAGAGCTGGCTCGAGCTCGAACGCCTCGAGCTTTCCCGGCGCGTCGACGGCCGCCCGATGCCCGCCGTCGAGGTGCTCGACATGCGCGACGCGGACGGCAGCGAGGGCCCGCTTCATCCGCGCACCCTGGCGGCGCTCGACGAACTTCGGCGCGGAGGCGGAAAGGCGATCGTGCTGCTGAATCGCCGCGGCTGGTCGCCGCACCTCTCGTGCCGGTCGTGCGGCCACGTCTGGGGGTGCGCGGAGTGCGACGTCTCGCTCGTCGTCCACCGGCGCGTCGAGCGCCTCGCCTGTCACCACTGCGGCCACGTCGAGGCACTGCCCGGCTCCTGCCCCGAGTGCGGCTCGGTAACGCTGGCGCGGGCCGGTGCCGGGACCGAGCGCATCGAGACGATGCTCGCCAGCGTGGTCGATCCGCTGCCCGTCTTTCGCCTCGACTCGGACAGCGTCGGCGGCGGTGACTCGCATCTCGAGATCCTGTCGCGCTTTCAGCAGGCCGCGGCGGGCGTGCTCGTCGGGACCCAGATGGTCGCCAAGGGCCACGACTTCGCGGACGTCTCGCTCGCGGTTGTAATCGACGCCGACGCGACGCTGCGCTTCCCTGACTTTCGCGCCGAGGAGCGAACCTTCGCGCTCGTCGCCCAGCTCGCGGGCCGCAGCGGCAGGGGGGAGGCGGGGGGACGGGTCCTCGTCCAGACCCTCGCCCCCGATGCCGAGGCAATCCGGCTCGCCGCCGATCACGATTCGGCCGGGTTCCTGGCTGCCGAGCTCGGTCGCCGCGAGGCTCTGGCCTACCCGCCCTACTCCCACCTCGTGCGGATCGAGCTCGCCGGCGCGCAGCCGGCGGAGGTCCAGGCCCATGCCCGCGAGCTCGCCGTGGTGCTCGGTAAATCCCTGCCCGCCGAAACGCACCTGCTCGGTCCGGCGCCGAAGTTCCGGCTGCGAGGACGCCACCGGCGCCAGTTGCTGATCAAGGGCGCGGATCGCGCCGCGACCACGGCGGCGGTTCGCGCCGCGATCGAGGGTCTCGCGACGTCTCGGACCCTACGCGGCACCGCACTCAGTGTCGACGTCGATCCCCAATAGTCGTCACGGAAGGCTCATTACACTCGGGCCGGTGAACGAGCAGCTTGACGAGCCGATGGCACCCGAGGGCCCCGAGGACGAGATCGAGCCCCAGCTCAGCGCCGAGGTGCTCGAGCGCCGGCGCGTGGCGCTGGCGCAGGTGCGTGTGTTCGGCGACCCGGTGCTGAAGTCCGCTGCGAGCCCCGTTTCGGACTTCGACCAGCTCCTGGCCGAGGACACCGAGCGGATGATCGCGATCATGCGCGACGGGCTCGGGGTCGGGCTCGCGGCGACCCAGCTCGGCGTGATGCGACGGCTACTCGTCTTTCAGGCGGGCTTCGATGCGCGTCCCACCGCGGTGGTCAACCCCGAGATCGAGTGGGCGTCCCAGGAGCTGGCGCTCGCCGAGGAGGGATGCCTCAGCCTGCCCCGCGTCGTGGTCGAGGTCGAGCGGCCGCTGCACGTTCGGGTGCGCGGTCGAAACAGCATCGGCGAGCGCCTGCTGCTCGAGGCATCGGGCCTCGAGGCGCGGGTTCTGCAGCACGAGATCGATCACCTCGATGGTGTCCTGATCCTGGACCGCACGACGCGCGAGCAGCGCAAGGGCGCCCTGGGGGCGCTGCGCGAGGGCGAGTCGTTCTCGCCCGAGCGGCCCGAGCCCGCGACCGCCGAGGCGTGAGCTCGAGCCCGGAGGCGCCGACGCAGCCGACTGGGCGCCGCCATGTCTTTTTCGGCACGACGGACTTCGCGGCCACGGTCCTGCGGCGCCTTGCCGGCTCGCCCCACCGTCCGAGCCTCGTCGTCACACCTCCGGACAGCCGCCGCGGGCGCGGGCGCCGAGAGTCCCCGCCGCCGGCCGCCGACGCCGCCCGCGAGCTCGAGATCGAGCTGTTGCAGGTCCCGAGCGTCAACGACCCCGACGCGATCGCGGCGATCCGGGCCGCATCGCCGCAGGTCGGGGCCGTGTGTGCCTTCGGCCAGCTGATCAAGGACCCGCTGCTCGGCGAGCTACCGATGCTCAACGTGCACCCGTCACTGCTGCCGCGGTGGCGAGGCGCGGCGCCGATCGAGCGCGCGATCATGGCCGGTGACGCTGAGACGGGCGTCAGCGTGATGCGGCTCACGGCGGGGCTCGACTCCGGCCCCGTCGCGCATCAGCAGCGTGTGGTGATCGCCGCCGACGAGGACTTCGGCTCGCTCGCGGGGCGGCTCGCCGAGCTCGGCGGCGATCTGCTCGTCCGCGCCCTCGACCTCGACGCTGCCGGTGAGCTCGATCTCGTCGAGCAGGACGACGATGGCGTCACCTACGCGGAGAAGATCGACCCCGCCGAACGCCGCCTCGACCCCGGCCGGCCAGCCGTCGAGCTGGCGGCGACCGTGCGCGCCCTGACCCCGCACGTCGGCACGTTCATCGAGCTCGACGACGGCGGGCGCCTGGGCGTCAGGAGGGCCGCCGCCGAGCCCCGCCACGGTGCCGACGGCGAGCCCGCCGAAGCTGAGCTCGCGACCGCCGACGACACCTTGCGACTCGGCTGCGGGGATGGCGTGCTGAGGCTCGAGGTCGTCCAGCCGGCGGGGGGCAAGCCGATGCCCGCCGATGCCTACCTGCGCGGCCACGCTCCGCCGGCGCGGTCTCGTTGAGCGCGGGCCGCGGCCCCGACGGCGCTGTGACGCCGGCGCGGCGCGCCGCCTATGAGGTCGTGCGCCGGGTGTTCGAGGACGGTGCCTGGGCCGACCGCGCGTTTCCCGCCGCTGTCAGGCGCCACGGACTCGATCGCCGCGAACGCGCCCAGGCGCAGTGGCTCGCCTACGGAGCCGTGCAGCGCCGTGGCACCTCGGACCACCTGATCGAGCTGCTCGCCGAGCGGCCGGCTTCCGAGCTCGACGCCCCCCTGCTCGCCGCGCTTCGCCTCGGGCTCTACGAGCTGCTCTACGCCTCGGCGACTCCGGACCATGCCGCCGTCGATCAGTCCGTCAAGCTCGCCAAGGGGCGTACCGGCCGCCGTGGCGCCGGGCTCGTCAATGCCGTATTGCGTCGCGCGGCACGCGAGCGCGACGACCTGCTCGGCGGTCTCGGCGACGAGACCCCCGCCGAGGCGGCGATCGCTCACTCGCACCCGCCTTGGCTCGCCGAGATGTGGTGGTCAGAGCTCGGCCCGGCGGCCGCTCGGTCGCTGATGGCCGCCGACAACGCTCCCGCGGAGACCGCGCTGCGGGTCAACACGCTGCGCGCCGATCCGGTTCGACTGCTCGACGAGCTGGCGGGCGCCGGCGTCGCGATCGGGCGCCCGGCGGGGCCTGGGCCGGCACCCCCGGAGGCGCTCGTTGTCGCCGGGCCGCTCGACGAGAGCGTGGGGGCGGCGATCGACGCCGGCCTCCTCGTGGCGCAGTCGCGCGCCTCGATCGCCGTCGTCGATGCCCTCGACCCCCGACCCGGCAATCGCGTGCTCGACCTCTGCTCGGGGCCCGGCGTGAAGACGACGCAGGTGGCGGCGCGCATGGGCGACGACGGGGCCGTCGTCTCGGTCGAGCTCGACGCCAGGCGATGCGCCGAGGTGGGCGAGCTCTGTGCCCGGCTCGGCGCCGGCTGCGTTGCGGTCGTCGAGGGCGACGCCCGAGACGACTACGGCGGAGGCTACGATCGCGTTCTGGTGGATCCGCCGTGCTCGGACCTCGGAACGCTCGCCTCGCGACCCGACGCGAGGTGGCGAAAGTCGCGCCGGCAGGTGGCGCGCCTCGCCGCGCTTCAGCGCGAGATCCTCGAGTCGGCGCTCGCGGCGCTTCGCCCGGGGGGCAGGCTCGTCTACTCGACGTGCACGATCTCGCGACGCGAGAATGAGGCCAACGCCTCGGTCCTGCCAGGCGATCCCGACGTCGTGCAGACCCGCCCCGACCGCGACCGCACGGAGGGGTTCTTCATCGCGGCGGTGGGGCATCCGGGAGCCTGAGCGTGGAGGAGAAGATCGACACCGAGACGCTTTCGCGGCCACCGTGCCCAGGTTGCGGCGAGCCGTGGCTGCGTCCGACCCAGCTCCCCGGGCGCTTTCGCTGCGTGTACTGCCTGCGGCGCTACGAGCTCGTCTCGCAGTGCCCGAACTGCGGCGAGCACCAGACGATCGCGCGGATGAAGACGACCGAGGACATGACCTGCCAAAGCTGCCGCAGCTCGATGCTGCAGCCGATATAGCCTCGGAGGAGAGGGAGATCGTGCCGTCCACTCAGACAAGCGCCGAGGGGAGTCCGGATCGCATCCGCGAGCTGCTCACGCAGCGCCGCGTCGCACCCTCGATCCTGTCGTCGGACTTCTCGTGCCTGGGAGCGCAGGTCGCCGAGGTGCTCGACGCCGGCGCGCGGGTGGTCCACGTCGACGTCATGGATGGCCACTTCGTGCCCCCGATCACGATCGGCCCCCTGGTCGCGGCCTCGATCGCCGACCAGGTGCACGACGCCGGCGGCGCGGTCGACGTCCACCTGATGATCGAGGCGCCGGAGCGCCAGATCGAGGACTTCGCGAGCGCCGGCGCCGACTCGATCACGATCCACGCCGAGGCGACCGCGCATGCCAACCGCACGCTGTCGGCAATCCGCGAGCTCGGTTGCCTCGCCGGCCTGGCGCTCAATCCGGGGACCCCGGTGGAGGCGGTGTCCGAGCTCGGAGACGCGGCCGACCTCGTGCTCTGCATGACCGTCAACCCGGGCTGGGGCGGGCAGCCGTTCATCGCCTCCTCGCCCGCCAAGGTGGCCCGCCTGCGTGAGTGCTCTGCGCATCCTCTGATCGAGGTCGACGGCGGGATCGATGCCGAAACGGTCGCCGGCGTCGCCGACGCCGGAGCGAGCCTGTTCGTGGCCGGCTCCGCCGTCTTCAAGGATCCAGACCCCGCCGCTGCCTACAAGCGCATCGCCGAGGCCGCCGGCGCCGTCTGACCTCGCGGCCGGCGACGCGCGCTAGCGCGGCGCGGGCGTGTTCAGCACCCCGACGACCTCCTGCCACCACGCAATTGCCTCGGGCTCGTGCTCGAGGTGCACCCGGCCCACGCACCAGCGCGCGACCTGCTTGCGCGCCCCGATCGCGACGAGCCCCTGGCCGGTGACCGCGTAACGGCCGTCGCCGAGAGCCACCAGCGTGCCCGGGCTGTCGCGGCGGGTCCGCAGACGGGAGTGCACCGGAGACCCGCCCAGGATCTCGGGCGCGCCCGGGTCGCCGTCGGCCGGCGTCAGGGGACGCGCGGAGAACACCTGTGGGACTCCCCGCAGGCGCTGAGGCGGTGGGGCGGGCGCGTCGAGGGGGCCGTGGCGCCAGCGCTCGGTCAGCTGCTCGACGTCGTCGAGGACCTCGCGGCGCACGAGCAGGTGCAGCTCGTCACCGGCCGCGATCTCGGTCGATCCACGTGGCGGGATCGCCTCGTGCTCGCGCACGATCACGTTGACCAGCGCCTCGCGCGGAAGACCGAGCTCCTTGACCATCCTGCCGACCGCGGCGTCGCCCTCGCGCACGCGAAACGCCACGACGTCACCACCGAGGCGCCGCACGAGCCCCGACTCGACGAGCGGCCGAGGAAGCGCCGGCTCGGTGGTCGTGAGGCCGAGCCGCTTGGCGATCGGCTCGAACGTCGCCCCCTGGATCAGCGTTGAGGTGACGACGACGAAGAAGACGACGTTGAAGAGCAGCGCGCCGTCCTCGACGCCGGCGATCACCGGAAATGTCGCGAGCCAGATCGGGATCGCGCCGCGCAGCCCGGCCCAGCCGAGCATCATCCGCTCGCGAAAGTCGAATGCCGACCCCGTGCTCGCGACGAGCGCCGCGAACGGGCGGGCCAGAAAGATCAGCACGGCGGACAGCAAGAGGCCCTCGACGGCGACGTCGCCGAGACCGCTGGGAAAGACCAGCAGCCCGAGCAAAAAGAAGAGCGATATCTGGGCCACCCAGCTCACTCCCTGGTGAAAGGCGATTACCGTCTGGCGTGCGGGCACGAATCCGGTTCCGAGCACGAGCCCGGTGATGTAGACGCTGAGAAAGCCCGAGCCGCCGACGACTTCGGCGAGCCCGTATGCGACCGCGGCGGAGGCGATCGAGGCAACCGGGTAGAGGCCCGGTGTCGGCAGGTCGGCGCGGCGAAAGCCCCAGCGCGCGGCGACCCCGATCGCGACCCCCAGCGCAGCCCCGAGCGCGAGCTTGAGGACGAGATCGACGGCCATGTCCCCGATGCCGTAGCTGGGGAGCTGAATCCAGTCGATGAACCCGACCACGAGCAGCAGCGCCACCGGGTCGTTGACCCCCGACTCGCCCTCGAGGGTGCGCGCGAGCTGGCGGCGCAACTGCGAGCCGCGCAGCACGGCGAAGATCGCGGCGCTGTCGGTGGCGGCCACCGCCGAGCCGAGGATCAGGCCCTCCAGGGGGTCGAGGTCGAAGAGCAAGATCGCGGCGCCCCCGGTGATCAGGGCGGTGAGGATGGTCCCGACGACGGCCAGCGACATCGCCGTCGCGAGCACGGGACGGATCTCGTTCCATCCCGCGCTCAGTCCGCCCTCGAAGAGGATCAGAACGAGCGCGATCGTCCCCAGGGTCTGGGTCAGCTCGACGTCGGCGAACTCGACTCCGCCGAGGCCCTCCGAGCCGACCATCATCCCGAGCGCCAGGAACAGCAGCAGCCCGGGGACCCGGACGCGGTCGGCGATCTTGGCGGCGGCGATCGCGGCCGCCAGCAGGACGCCGGTCACGAGGATCAGCTCTGAGTCTGAGATCGCCGTGCTCCCGCCGGTCAGCCGGCCTCGTCGGCGGCCACCAGGCGCGCTGCGAGCTCCTGGGGTGAGTTCGGCCTCACGCGGTCGCCGGGGCGCGAGGGGGGACGGCGATACAGCGCGTAGAGCAGCGTGAAGAGCACGATCGCGGCGGCGCTGAAACCGACCTCGACCCGCCGCACCTCGTCGAGCACCGGCAGCAGGTTGAAGGCGACGAAGCCCGCCGCACAGCCGATCGCACAGGCGGCCGCGCCGCGCACCTGCCCCTGCGCGAGCGCCGCCTGGTTGAGCGTCGCGGCCGACAGGTAGAACCCCATGCCCACCGTGACGATCAAGAGGTCGGCGCGCTCGTAGCTGAACTTGTCGCCGAAGGCGATCTGCATCAGCGCCGGCCCCGCGGCGAGCACAACGAGGCCGACGACCAGCGCCAGTGCGGCGATCACGGCAAGCGTTCCGCGAATCGACAGCCTGAAGGCGTCCTCGCTCGAGTCGCCGTCGCCGGAGCGCAGCCGCGTGAGGTGGGGAAGCAGGCTCGTGGCGACGGCCTGAAAGAGGACCAGCGGCGCGCGAGCGATCATCAGGACGTTGAAGATGAAGCCCGCGGCGGCGGCGCCCTCGGTTGCGTTGAGCAGCAGCGGGCCGGCGTTGAGGAAGGTCTGCTCGCTGAACATGATCAGCAGCACCGCGGCCGCAAAGCCGCTGCCGTGGGCAAGCGTGAACTCGGGCTCCTGGCGGTCCGCCCCCGCGGGAGCGTCGCTGCGTGATGTCGCATCGGTCGTCGTGCCCCTGCGGCCCCGCAGCCCCGACAGCGCCAGTGGCAGGGCAATCAGCCCGATGCATGGCCCCGCGACGATCCCGAGCGCGACGACGTCCTGGCCGCTCGCCACGCCGGCCGCCACCGCGACCGCAAAGGCGACCCGCGCGATCGCCTCGCTGAGCATCAGCAAAAAGTAGGAGGCGAAGCGCCGCGATCCGGCCAGCAGCCCGCGCACGAAGTAGCCGGCGGCGAAGGCGAGCACGGCGGCGAAGAAGACCCAGTAGAGGGTCGAGTCTCCGTCCATCAGGCCATCCTCGAGCGGTCCCCGCAGAGCCAGTGCGCAGATCGCGAACGCGGCCGCAAGGCCGCCCTGGATCAGAGCCGCAACGCGCAGCGGGGCAGCGAGCGACTGGCCGCGCGCCTCGCGCTCGGCCAACGTTCGCGACAGAAGCTGCTCGATCGGCCGGTAGAGCGTCGCGACGATGATGAAGACCGCGGACCAGACGACGACTATCTCGCCGTAGGCCGTGCGGTCGAGGTTGTGCGACGCAAGCGCGAAGTAGGCATACGTGACGAGTCCGCTGATCCCGACGCCGAGCGACAGCAGCGACGCCGAGCGCCCATAGCTCGCCGCGGTGTCCGGGGCGGCACCCGTGCTCAAGGTCGCGCCCGCCTCAGGCGGGTCCGACGGCGGCCGTCACGCTCTGATCCTCTCGATCTCCTCGATCGAGGGCGTGCCGCGCTCGTAGTGCGACGGCTCGATGCCGAGGTTGAGCTCGACGCGCCGGATCCGCTCCAGGGCGCGCTGCGTCATCACGCGCTGGCCTGCAAGCGCATCGCCGATCACTCCGAGCGCGAACACCTGGACGGCGGCGATTGCAAGCACGGCGCCGAGGATCAGCGATTGGATGTGCCCGCTGGAGTCGCCGTCGAGGATCCACTCGGCGAGAAACGGCGTCCAGGCGGCAAGCGCCGCGACCAGCAGCACGATCGCCGCGATCGTGAACACCCGCAGCGGCTCGTACATCGCGTAGGCGCGAAAGACCGCGAGCGCGTTGCGCCGCACGTAGGCCGACGTCGAGGGAAACAGCCGCGAGCGGCGCAGCGGCGGGTTGGTCGCGATCGGGACCTGGTCGATCGCGACCAGCATCTTTCCCGCCTGGATCAGGCTCTCGAGCGTGTAGGTGAAGTCCGAGACGACCTGGAGCTGCAGCGCGGCCTCGCGGTTGTAGGCGCGAAAGCCCGAGGTCGTGTCGGTGACCGTGGTCCCGGAGGCACGGCGCACGACCCAGCTACCGAGGCGCTGCAACAGCTTCTTGAGCGGCGAGAAGTGCTCGATCTTGTTCACCTCCCGCGTCCCGACGACCATGTCGGCGTCGCCGGCGAGGATCGGAGCGATCAGGTTCGGGATGTCGGTGGCGCTGTACTGGTTGTCGGCATCGAGGTTGACGATCACCTCGGCGCCGAGCTTCAGCGAGGCGTCGAGGCCGGCGGCGAACGCCGCCGCGAGGCCCTTGTTGTTTGTCAGTCGCACGACGTGGTCGACCCCACCCGCCCGCGCGACCTCGACGGTGCCGTCGGTCGACCCGTCGTCGACGATCAGCCACTCGACCTCGTCGACGCCCTCGACCCTGCGCGGCAGGTCGGCGAGCGTCCGTGGCAGAGATTCCTCCTCGTTGAGGCAGGGGATCTGGATGATCAGCTTCATCGGCCGGCCGCGGCCATGGTAGCCGCGGGTTACGTCGCCGCCCGGGCGCGCGGCGTCAGCCGTTGCCGTGCCGCCAGCTCTGGGAAATCGCACCAGCGAACGTAGCGCTCGCCCTCGAGGCGCTCCACGAGGACCTGGAGCTGCTTGCCCTCGACCTCGGGAGGAACGACGCCGTCCTCGATCGACGTGCAGGGCGCAGGCAGGGCGCGCACGCCGTCGCTACCGAGCAGGGGGGGCTCGGGTGACCACCACGTCGTGATCACGACCTGCGGCCTCACGATCACGGCGTCGAGGCGCTCCCCCACGTGCGAGGTCAGCGGATCGGGCTGAGGGAATGAGATGTCGTGAGCGCTCTCAGCCGCGACCTGGAAGCCGTAGACGTCGGTCCCCATCAGCGGCACCTCGTAAAAACGCAGCTCGGCTGAGTGCAGGCCCTCGCGGTCCATCGCGTCGAGCAGGTCGCGCCACGTGCCGTCGGAGTGCGGCTCGCCGACGTAGAACCCTCGTTTGTCGAGCAGCGTCAGGGCACCGGGATGGATCAGGTCGGTCTCCTCGTCGCCCGCAAGTGGCGTCAGCTTGACGGTCGGTAGCAGCCCGAACGTGCTTGCGGCGACGTTGAGGCAGACGATCGCGAGCAGGCAGGCCGTCCCCGCGATCGTGACCCAGCGCCGCTGCGCGGTGGCTATCCAGCCTGTGGCGAGCACCGCTACGTAGACCGCCAGCGGCAGCGTGTATCGGGGGTCGTGGACCGACAGCAACGTCATCGCCAGGTAGCCGACGACGAGGCCGCCGAGCAGCTCTGGGACGTACCGGCGCTGACGCAGGTCCCCCAGCGCGCTAACCAGCCCGACCGCAAACAAGCAGAGCAGCGGGACAAGGTATTGCGTATTGATCGCCGTCCAGACGTACCAGGCGAAGCTCTCGAGGGTCAGGCGACGCTCGCCTTCGAACGTCCATCCGAACGACAGAGTCCAAGGGTCTTGCGAGGCGACCACGGCCTGGTTGCTGAGTGACAGGTAATCCGACAGGTGGATCGCGTAGTAAGGCCCGGCGACGATCAGGGTCGCGGCGGCGGCCAGCCCGAGGTTGCGCGGGCGCCGCCAGCCGCCGAGAGCGATCGCCACTGCGACCGCGCCGGCGACGAACGCCGGAGCGGGGGCCTTGACGAGCATCGCGACCCCCAGAAGCACCCCCGCGAGAACGCTCTGCGGCGTGCGGGCGAAGCGGTCGGACGCGAGGACCGCCCACACCGTGACCGCGACCATCGCCGCGAGCGCCTGGTCGAGAAGCTGGACGCGGAAGAGCTGCATCACCATCGGCGAGCCGAGCGCGAACACCGCGGCGAGAACGCCCGCGGTTGAGTTGAAGCTGAGCCTTCCGACCCCGTAGCAGCCGAGCGCCAGCAGCGGGGCGAAGACGAGCAGGACCGCGATCGGCGGGGCGTCGACCTCCGACAGGCCGGCGAGCAGGGGAACCGCCCCGATGAGGCGTGCGAGCGGGGGATAGCCGAGCTCGTCGCCGGCGGTCAGAGGCTCGGTGAGATCGCCGCGTGCGATCGCATCCGCGAACGACTGCGAGGTGGCGTGGCGCGTCCCCGTTCGGCAGCCGCTGGTCGTAGAGGATCCAGCCGACCGAGATCGCGCAGAACAGCACGATCGCGATCCCGACGAGGATCAGCTCGCGCCGCGCTGTGCCCGCTCTCCCTTCGCGTGTCCCGCTGTCGTCGTCGCTTGCGATCGCGCTGGCGAGCCTAGTCCGTCACCGGCCATGGTGCCTCGCGTACAATCCTGGCTGACTGACCAGTCAATCAGGAGGGCGGCAGTGCCCGAGTCCGAGCTCATCACCGATCAGGACCGCCTGCACCTGCGGCGCGCACTGGAGCTGGCGGAGCGCGGACGAGGACGCGTGAGCCCCAATCCGCTGGTCGGCTCGGTGCTCGCGCGCGCGGGGGAGATCATCGGCGAGGGCCACCACGCCGAGCTTGGCGGTCCTCATGCCGAGGTCGCCGCGATCGCCGACTGCCGCCGCCGTGGCGCCGATCCCTCGGGCGCGACGATGTACGTCACGCTCGAGCCCTGCGCCCACCACGGGCGCCAGCCGCCATGCACCGAGGCGATCGTGGCAGCCGGGATCGCGCGCGTCGTGGTCGCGTCCGACGACCCCTCCGAGAAGGCAAACGGGCGCGGTCCGGGGGTGCTGCGGGACGAGGGCATCGCGGTCGAGCTTGCCGAGGGCGCCGAAGCGGCCGCCGCACGGCGTCTCAACCAGGCGTTTCGCAAGCATGCGCGAACGGGCCGTCCGCTCGTGGTCTTCAAGTCGGCGCTCAGCCTCGACGGCAAGGTCGCTACGGCCGCCGGCGAGTCGAAGTGGATCTCCGGAGCGCAGAGCCGCGCCCTCGTGCACCGCTGGCGCGCCGACCTCGACGCCGTCGTCGTCGGGGTCGAGACGGCGCTCGCCGATGACCCCCTTCTCACGGCGCGCGACGTCGAGGCGCCAGTCGGCCAGGCGCCGCGCCAGCCCGTCAGAGTCGTCTTCGATTCGCAGGCCCGGCTGCCGATCGACTCGGCGCTCGTCGGCTCGATCGACCAGGCGCGCCTGGTCGTGGTCGCGGGGTCCGATGCTCCCGCCGCCCGCACCGCCGCGCTCCAGGACGCCGGAGCGGAGCTCATCGTCGTCGACGGCACCGGCACGGCCCAGGTCCCCGCCGCGCTCGCCGAGCTCGGCCGGCGCGAGATCGCCAGCGTCCTGCTCGAGGGCGGCCCGACCCTCGCCGGCTCATTTCACGATGCCGGCGAGGTCGACGAGCTGCGCCTCTTCATAGCCCCGATCGTCCTTGGGGGAGTTGGCGACCGCGCCCCGATCGAGGGCGAGGGTGCGACCGGGATCGACGAGGCCCAGCGCGCGCTCGCGGTCGACTGGGATCGAATCGGCGACGATCTGCTCGTGACCGCGAGGCTGAGGGAATGGTGAGGCCGTGTTCACCGGCCTGATCGCCGACATCGGACGGGTCGAGGGCATCGGCGCCGACGCCGAGGGGGCCGCACTTCGGGTGCGCACGAGGCTCGCTGCCGAGCTTTCCGACGGCGACTCGATCGCCGTCAACGGCGCCTGCCTCACCGCCACCGCAGTCACCGATGACGCATTCGAGGCCGACGTGATGAACCAGACGCTCGAGCGCACCTCGCTGGGCCCGCTCACGGAGGGCGCCGCCGTCAATCTCGAACTCGCGCTGCGCGCCAGCGACCGCCTCGGCGGCCACATGGTCCAGGGCCACGTCGACGCGACGGGAACCGTCACCGCGATCTCCGAGGACGGCTTCGCGCAACGGTTGACGATCGCGGTCCCAGACGAGTTGCGGCGTTACCTCGTCGCGCGCGGCTCGGTCGCGGTCGACGGGGTCAGCCTCACGGTCTCGGCGCTGACGGCGGACGGCTTCGAGGTCTCGCTGATACCGGAGACCCTCGCGCGCACGACGCTCGGCGAGGCCGCGCCAGGCCAAGAGGTGAACCTCGAGGTGGACGTCCTCGCCCGCTATGTCGAACGCCTCATGTCAGTCTTAGGGGACAAAGGAGCCCCAGGATGAGCGAAGCACAGACCGAACAGCAGACCGGCCGCGACGCCACCGCGGCCGCGCAGAGCCCGTTCTCGCCGATCGAGGCGGCACTGGAGGAGATCCGCCGCGGGCGCATGGTCGTCGTCTGCGACGGCGAGGATCGCGAGAACGAGGGCGACCTCGTACTGGCGGCGCAGTTCGCGACGCCCGAGGCGGTCAACTTCATGGCCAAGGAGGCACGCGGGCTGATCTGCCTCGCGCTCACCCCCGAGCGCTGCGACGAGCTCGGCCTCGACCTGATGGCCGCCAAGAACGAGGAGCCGCTGCAGACCGCGTTCACGGTCGCGATCGAGGCCGCCGAGGGCGTGACGACCGGGATCTCGGCCCACGACCGCGCGCGCACCGTGCAGGTCGCGATCGATCCGCACTCCACCCCCGCGAGCCTGCGCCAGCCCGGCCACGTCTTCCCGCTCAAGGCCAAGGCCGGCGGAGTGCTCGAGCGCACCGGCCACACCGAGGCCTCGATCGACCTCGCGCGGCTCTCGGGCCTGATCCCCGCCGGCGTGATCTGCGAGATCATGAACGAGGACGGGACGATGGCTCGGGTGCCCGACCTGATCCCCTACTGCGAGCGCCACGGCCTGCTGATGATCACGGTCGCCGACCTGATCGCCTACCGGCGCCGCACCGAGAAGCTGATCGAGCGCATCGTCTCGACCAAGCTGCCGACCGCCTACGGGGAGTTCACCGCCGTCGGCTACCGCTCCCTCGTCGACGAAAAGCATCACGTCGCGATGGTCAAGGGCGAGGTCGCGGGGGCCGACGACGTGCTCGTTCGAGTCCACAGCGAATGCCTGACCGGCGACGTCTTTCACAGCCTGCGCTGCGATTGCGGGGAGCAGCTCGCCGCGGCGCTGGCGATGATCGAGCGCGAGGGAAGCGGGGTCCTGCTCTACCTCTCCCAGGAGGGTCGCGGGATCGGCCTGCTCAACAAGCTGCGCGCCTACAAGCTCCAGGAGGACGGCTTCGACACCGTCGAGGCCAACCTCAAGCTCGGACTGCCGGCCGACCTGCGCGACTACGGGATCGGGGCCCAGATCCTCGGCGACCTCGGGTTGACGAGCATCCGCATCCTGACCAACAACCCGAAGAAGATCGTCGGTATGGAGGGCTACGGGCTTTCGGTCACCGAGCAGATTCCGATCGAGTCGGTCCCCAACCCCCACAACGAGGACTATCTGCGCGCCAAGCGCGACAAGCTCGGCCACACCCTGCACCACCAGGGGCTGCCACTCGACGAGGAGATGGTGCGCGCCGAGCATCAGCGCGATATCGCGCGCGAGGCCCTTGGAGCCCCGGACGGCGTCGAAGCGCAGCGAGACGACGCCGGTGACGAACCCGACCGGTCGTGACTGAGCTCGAGCTCACAGAGGACCAGCGCGAGGCGGTCGCCGAGAGCGAGTTCGCAATCTGCGTCGCCGACTTCTATGGCGACCTCGCGACGCGCCTCGCCAACCGGGCGGTCGAGGCGTTCGCCGAGGCCGGCGTCAGCCCGGCGTCGGTGCACGAGTACCGCGTTGCGGGGGCCTTCGAGCTTCCGCTTGCGGCCAGGCTGGCGGCTGAGACTGGCCGCTTCGCCGGCGTCGCCTGCCTTGGTGCCGTGATCCGCGGCGAGACGAGCCACTACGACCACGTTTGCGCCGAAGCGGCGCGCGGTATCCAGGAGGTCGCGCTCACGACCGGCGTCCCGTGCGCGTTCGGGGTTATCACGGCCGACGACATGGACCAGGCGCTTGCGCGAGCGGGTGGCGACAAGCGCGATCAGGGACGTGACGCCGCCCACGCCGTGATGCGCTCGGCGGCGCTCGCGCGCGAGCTCGCGCCGGACTGACCGACCATGGCGAATTCGCACTTTGCGTGACACATGTTCACGTAAGGTGCGAACGCCGGGCATCGGCGCGGCGCTACCATCACGCCCCGATGGCCAAGGTCTGCTTCAGCTGCAACAAGGGTCCCGCGTTCGGCAACTCGCGCAGCCACTCGATGGTCGCGACGCGGCGGCGCTTCAATCCGAACCTCCAGAAGGTTCGGATCGACGATTCCGGTACCCCGCGTCGCGTCTACGTCTGCGCCCGCTGCCTGAAGGCCAACAAGGTCACCAAGGCCGCTTAGTCGAAAGCGCCAGAGGCTGGGTTCGGTGATGAGCGATCCCTCAATCGAGCGCTTTCGCCGCGTCGTACAGGTCGCCTCCGCGCATCTCGACGCGCGTCGCACCGAGGTCAACGACCTCAACGTCTTTCCGGTAGCCGACGGCGACACCGGGGACAACATGGCACTGACGATGCAGGCGGTGATGGAGGAGCTCGACCGCCTCGACGGCCAGCCCGTTGACGAGGTGGGCCGCGACGAGATCGTCAACGCGGTGGCGCGCGCGGCGCTGATGGGCGCCCGCGGCAACTCCGGCGTGATCCTGAGCCAGATCGTCCGCGGCGCCGCCGAGGAGCTCGCGTCCCGGCCCGGCGAGCTCGTCGACCCGGTTCTCGTCGCGGCGGCATTCGCGAGCGCCGCCGACGCCGCATACGACTCGGTCCGTGATCCGGCGGAGGGGACGATGCTGACGGTGATCCGCGAGATCGCGCACGCGGTCGGGCGCCAGCTCGCGCACATGGATCGCCAGCGCCTCGACGCCGACGCCACGGTCGCCGAGCAGGACGCGCTGCTGGCCGAGGTGCTCGAGGAGGCGATTCGCGCCGGCGAGGCCGCGGTCGAGCGCACCCCCGAGCAGCTCGAGGCGCTGCGCGACGCGGGTGTCGTCGACGCCGGGGCGCACGGTCTCGTCCTGATCCTGGCCGGAATAGTCGCGGGCCTGCGTGGCGACCCCGACGCCACGCCGCAGGTCGCCCGCCACGAGCCGGCCCGCATGACGCTTCCCCATCACGCCGACAGCCGCTATCGCTACTGCACCAACTTCATCGTCACCGGCGAGGATCTCGAGGCGCGCTCCTTCGTGCCGGGGCTCGAGGAGATCGGTGACTCGGTGCTCGTCGTCGGCGACCAGGCGACGCTCAAGGTTCACGTCCACACCGACGAGCCCGAGGTCGCGGTGGCGGCGTTCGAGCCTCATGGCCACGTCCAGCGCCTCGATGTCGCCGACATGCGCGAGCAGATCGCGGCGCGCGACGAGCGCCTCGGCCCGAGCCAGACCGGCGTCGTCGCCGTGATCTCGGGCGATGGGATGCGGGCGCTCTACGAGGAGCTCGGCGCGCACGTCGTCGACGGGGGGGCGACCATGAACCCCTCGACATACGAGCTGCTGGCCGGAATCCACGGCGTCGCTGCCGAGGAGGTTCTGGTGCTCCCGAACTCGGCCAACGTCATCCTCGCCGCCGAGCGCGCGGCCGAGGTCTCCGACAAGCCGGCCAGGGTCATCAGGTGCACCGCCCCGCAGGCCGGACTCGCGGCCCTGGTCGAGCTCGACCGCGACCAGCCCGCGGATGCGAACGCCGAGCGCCTCGCCGAGGCGCTGGCGGCGATCAGCGTTGGCGCCGTCGCGCCGGCGGCGCGCGACGACAAGCAGGGCCGTTTCGTCAGCGGAGACGCGGTGGGCTTTATCGGCGAGGAGATCGTCGCCTGGGGGGGTGCCGGGTCGACGCTCGCGGCCACTATCGCCGCGCTGGCCGAGGGGATGGAGATCGTGACCGTGATTGAGGGCGACAACGCGCCGATCGCGCTGGCGGAGATCTCCGCCCAGGCGCCCGACGGGGTCGAGCTCGAGCTGCATAGCGGCGGCCAGTCGCATTACTGGTGGCTGCTGGCTGCCCAGTAGGCGTGACATTGCTCACGTAGGCGGCTGACGACGCCGCAAGTGGGTAGGAGTAACGGCATGACCCCCGCGCCGACCCTGTGGCACATCCCCGTGTCGCACTACAACGAAAAGGTGCGCTGGGCGCTCGAGCTAAAGGGCGTCGAGCACGAACGCAAGGCGCCGCCGCCGCCGTCGCACATGGCGATCTCGCTCTGGCTCACGCGCGGGGCGTCGAAGACGTTCCCGGTGCTGCAGCTCGACGGCGAGGTACTCGGCGACTCGAGCGCGATCATCGAGGCGCTGGAGCGTCGCTTCCCCGAGCCGCCGCTTTATCCAGACGATTCCGAGAGCCGTCGGCGCGCCCTCGAGCTAGAGGACTTCTTCGACGAGCAGGTCGCGCCGCACGTGCGGCTGCTCGCCTGGCACGAGGCGATCAAGGATCCCGAGACCTTCGGCGAGTTCGCGGCGGACGTCCTGCCGCCGACGATGTCACGCGGCCCCGGCCGCCGAATCGCGGGCCCGTTCGCGGCCCGGTTTCTCAAGCTTCGCTACGGCGTCGGCGACGCGGATTCCGCGTCGCTCGCTCGGACGCGCATCGAACAGGCATTCGACCGCCTCGACTCGGAGCTGGGTGCCGGCGGCTACCTCGTCGGCGACGAGTTCAGCGTCGCCGACCTGACCGCGGCCTCGATCCTCTATCCGCTGGTGCGCCCACCCGAGGGACCGAGGATTCCCTTCGACCTCGCGCCGCCGCTCGAGGAGTTCCGGCGCTCGTTCGCCGGCCGCCCGGGCTATCGCCATGTGGAGGAGATGTTTCGCCGCCACCGCAAGCGCGCCGCGGCCCCCGTTGTGGCCTGATCCTCACCACCCCCGGGTGCCCGGCCCGCCCTTGAACGGCCCCTGGATCTCGTCGGTCACCCAGCCACCGTAGAACTCTCCCGGCTGGGCGCTGACGCGCTCGTCGTCGAGGTATGCCTCGTCGACCCGACCGGCGTAGAAGGCGAAATGGTTTCGCAGCTCCGAGTAGCGCGGGTTGGGGCGGCGATAGCTCCAGGCCGCCGATTCGATGATGCGCTCCCCGACGACGACGTCGTGGTAGGACGCCAGACCCTTGAACTCGCACACCGTCCGGCCGTGCCCGGTCTGCAGATGCTCGTCGCGGACGTCGTCGGGCGGCACGTAGATCGTCGGCGGACTCGACGTCTCGAGGACGCGCAGCGCGCGGTCGCTGTCGGCCACGACGACTCCCTCGACGATCACGCGAACGCGCCGCCGGCAGGGCTCGACTCGCGGCGGCCGGGGATAATTCCAGACGGACTCACGTGCGGCAGCGTCCTCGTGTCGACCCACGAGGCCAAGATAGCCACGCGACGTGGTCCAAGCCCGCGTCTGCCCGGCGCTTGGGTAGTCCATGGCTGCCAAAGCGGGGATAGGCGCCGCTCTATCGGGGTCGGCCCTTAGCCTTGACGCGATGACCGACGCCACGGCTGCCGCGGCCGTCGAGCCACCCGAATCGCCTCCTCACTCGGATGGGCCTGAGCCGCCGCGCGCTTTCGCGAGCGCCAAGCCGCAGACGCGCGAGCAACTGCGCGCGGCGCCGCTGCGCGGCCTGCCGCGCCCGAGCCGACTCAGCGCCGGGATCGAAACGCTGCGGGGCGTCGGCCCGAAGCTGGCCCAGGCCGCGGGCGAGGCCGAGATCGAGACTCTCGGCGACGTGCTGCTGCGCGTCCCCCACAGCTACCGCGACCGCAGTCAGATCAGCGAAGTGGTCGAGCTTCGCATCGGGGAGGAGGCGACGCTGCTCGTCGAGGTGCGCAGCTCGCGGTTGCGGCGCACCCGGCGCCGCAACCTCACGATTCTCGAAGCAACCGTCGCAGACGAGTCCGGCCCGCTCACCGCGACCTGGTTCAACCAGGCATGGCTCGCCGACAAGCTCGTGCCGGGAGCGCGTCTGCTGATCTGTGGCAAGCTCGAGCGCTCCGGCCTTCGCGTCAGCGCCCATGAGCTTCTCGACGGCCCCGCCGCCGGGCCCGCGGGGCTGCACACGATCGGAATCGTGCCCGTTCATCCAGCGACCGAGCGCATCAAGGCCCAGAAGGTCCGTGAATGGGCGTGGCAGGCCCGGGGACTCGCAGCCGACGCGATCGAGCCGCTTCCGGCGGCGCTGCGCGCCCGCCGCCGGCTCGCCGCCGCGGGCGATGCCCTCGCCGCCGCGCACTTTCCCGACTCGCTCAAAGAGGCAGAGCACGCACGAGCCCGACTCGCCTTCGAGGAGCTGATGCTGCACCAGGTCGCGCTCGCGCACCGCCGCGGCGAGCGCCATTCTCGCCGCCCGGGTGTCGCGCTCGAGCCCGCCGCCGAGATGACGGCGCGCTGGCTCGAGTCGCTGCCTTTCGAGCTCACCTCCGACCAGCGGGACGCGGTCGCCGAGATCGACGCCGACCTCGTCTCAGGAGAGCCGATGCAGCGGCTGCTGATGGGGGAAGTAGGAAGCGGCAAGACCGTGTTGGCGCTGTTCGCAATGCTGCGCGCCGTCGAGTGCGGTCACCAGGCCACCCTGATGGCGCCAACCGAGACGCTCGCCGAGCAGCACTTCCGCACGCTCGAGACGTTGCTCGCGAGCTCGGGGATCAGTGCCTCGCTTCTGACCGGCTCGACACCCGCGCCGCGCCGCCGTGACCTGCTCGGCCACCTCGCGACCGGCCAGCTCCAGCTCGTCGTCGGGACCCACGCGCTGATCGAGGACGAGGTCGAGTTCGCACGGCTCGCGCTGGCCGTCGTTGACGAGCAGCACCGCTTCGGGGTCCGCCAGCGCGCCGCGCTTGACGCCAAGGGGCCCGGCGCCGCGGCGCCGCACGTCCTGCACATGACCGCGACCCCGATCCCGCGCACGCTCTCGATGACCGCCTTCGGCGACCTCGATGCGACGACCCTGCGCGAGCTCCCGGCCGGCCGTCGGCCCGTGAGCACGTGGGTCGTCGGCGAGGACAGGCGCGCCGGCGCCTACGAGTTCGTGCGTGCGCGGCTTCGCGAGGGCCGACAGGCCTACGTCGTCTGTCCTCTGGTCTCGGAGTCCGACAAGCTTCAGGCGCGCGCCGCGACGATCGAGGCCAAGCGGCTCGCGACGGGAGAGTTTCGCGACTTCAAGCTCGACCTGCTGCACGGTCAGATGCCGGCGCGCGACAAGCAGGCCGTGATGGGGCGCTTCGCCGCGGGGGAGGCCGACGTCCTCGTCGCGACGAGCGTGATCGAGGTCGGGATAGACGTCGCCAACGCCGCGGTGATGATCATCGAGGAGGCCGATCGCTACGGGCTGTCGCAGCTTCACCAGCTACGCGGCCGGGTGGGGAGGGCAGAGCACGAGTCGGCGTGCATCCTGTTCGCGGACTCCGACTCCGAGCGCGCCTCGATGCGCCTCGCGGCGATCGCGACCAAACGCGACGGCTTCGAGCTCGCCGAGGTGGACTTGGCACTGCGCGGGGAGGGCGAGGTGCTGGGCACGCGACAGCACGGCCTGCCGCGGTTTCGGGTCGCGACCCTGCCCGAGGACGCGGGGCTGTTGTTCGCAGCCCGCGACGAGGTCAAGGCCCTGCGGCGCATCCACGGATCGCTCGACGCCCCCGCCCTCGGCCCGCTGCTCGACGCCGCGCGAGCGCGGTTCGGTGACGAGCGCGCCGAGCCGATCGCCGCGTGAGGGTGGTCGCCGGCGAGCTCGGCGGTCGACGGCTCGTCGCTCCGCGCGGTGCCGCCGTGCGCCCGACCGCCGAGCGCGTTCGCGAGGCGCTGTTCTCGATTCTCGGCAACATCGAGGGCGCCAGCGTGCTCGACCTCTTCTGTGGCACCGGCGCGCTCGGGATCGAGGCGGTCTCGCGTGGCGCCGGCTCGGCGGAGATGGTCGACACCCGGCCGCAGGCCGCGCGCCGTAACGTCGAGGCGCTCGGGCTCGAGGCTCGCTGCACGGTCGTGCGCTGCGACGCGCTGCGCTATCTGCGTGATTGCCGCGAGCGCTTCGAGCTCGTCTTCTGCGACCCCCCATATAAACTCGCCGACCGCCTTGGTCCCGAGCTCGAAAGCCTCGTGCCGCCCCTGCTCACGAGCGGCGGGCGGTTGATCATCGAAAGCGCCACGCGGCGCTCGCCCGAGATCGACCTGCCGCTCGTCGTCGAGCGCCGCTACGGCGACACCGTGATTCGCATCTACGAGAGCGCGTCGAGATGAGCGAGGGCCGCACCGCAGTCTGCCCTGGCACCTACGACCCGGTCACCCGGGGCCACATCGACATCATCACGCGCGCAGCGAACGTGTTCGACCGCGTCGTCGTCGCCGTCGTCGGCAACCCACCGCGCAAGGACACGACCCTGTTCAGCGGTGATGAGCGCAAGGGCTTTCTCGACGACGCGACGGCCCACCTCGACAACGTCGAGGTTGAGGTGTTCTCGATCCTGCTCGTCGAGTTCGCCCGCCAGCAGGGGGCGACCGCGATCGTCAAGGGCCTGCGGGCGATCTCCGACTTCGAGTACGAGTTCGAGATGAACCAGCTCAACCGCAAGCTCGCCCCCGAGCTCGAGAGCATCTACATCATCGCTTCGCCCGAGTTCAGCTTCCTTTCCTCGACGGGCGTCAAGGAGATGGCGACCTTCGGCGGCGACGTCGGCGACCTCGTGCCCGAAGGTGTAGGGAACGCACTGAAGGAGCGACTCGGAAAGGGAGCGTCCTAGCAGTACCGGCCATCCCCGGACGGGAAGCGGAGGAGATGGCCGCAGTGGCATTGGGCAGGAGCTTGCAGCGACCCGTGGAAGTGAGCCCTGCGTGGTTCTGCCTGGGCACACTCCCTAAGCTTGGGTCAAGCCAATGGACGTTCTTGTTCTCATAGACAAGCTGGACGATCTCGTCCACAACGCACGGCCCGTGCCGCTGACGGACCAGGTGCGCGTCGATCGCGAGGAGATCTACGACCTCCTCGACCAGATGCGTGCCACGATCCCCGAGGAGATCAAGCAGGCTCGCTGGATCGTCAAGGAGCGCCAGGAGATGCTCGCCGAGGCCAAGCGCGAGGCCGAGCGCATCATCAAGGAGGCCCGCGACCAGCAGGCGCGCCTGATCTCCGACGAGGAGGTCTACAAGCAGGCCGAGCGCGGTGCCGAGGAGATCATCGAGGACGCCCGCGAGACCGAGCGCCAGATCCGCCTCGGTGCCGAGGACTACGCCGACGAGATCCTCTCCACCCTCGAGGTCAACCTCGACAAGTTCCTCGCCGCCGTGCAGCGCGGCCGCTCCCGCCTCGCCGGCCGCGATGAAGAGCCGGCCGAGGTCGGCTAGCTCCTCCCCGTAAAGCCCGCGGGACCAACCTGGTCCGCATTGACCGCGCACATCCGGGCGAATCCGGCCAGGTGCGACTCCGCCTACAGCTCGGTTTCGTGGCTGCCGGCGCGCCCGGCGTCGGACTTGTCGTAGAAGCGTTGCAGCAGGGCTGAGGTCTCTTCCGGGTCGGAGCACGTGTAGGCGTTCCAGGCCTCGGTGCGAAGCTGGAAGTCCAGCGGCTGGCCGATCACGTCGAGGATCGTCTGCTTGGCCGAGCGCACGGCGCGCTGGGAGTTACGCAGGATCTCGCGCGCGACCAGCTCCGCCTCTTCCATCAGGTCGTCGTGAGGAACGACTTTCGAGACGAGGTTGCATTGCAGCGCACGCTGGGCGTCGATCGGCTCCGCGGTCAGCAGCATCTGCATCGCGACCCCGACGCCGCACGTGTTGACGAGCCGCACGAGGCCGCCGTCGCCGTGGTGAAAGCCGCGCCGCGCCTCGAAGCTGCCGAACATCGCCCGCTCGGAAGCGAGCCGGATGTCGCACGCGAGCGCGGTCTCGAAGCCCCCGGCCAGCGCCCAGCCGTTGACCGCGGCGACGATCGGCTTGGGAATCCGGTGCATCCCGCGCGTGAAGCCGTTTAGCCCCAGCTCTGCGATCTCGCGCAACCGCGCCGGGGTGGCGTTCTCGACGATCGCCGGGATGTAGGTCTTGAGGTCGGCGCCGGCGCAGAACGCGTCGTCGCCGGCCCCGGTGAGGATCGCCACGTCGACCGAGTCGTCGTCGCGAAAGTCGGCCCAGGTCTCGATCATCGCCTCGTGGACGTCGAGGTCGACCGCGTTGCGGGCCTCGGGCCGGTTGATCGTCACGTAGGCGATCCGGCTGCGCTTCTCGTACAGGACCTTGTCCATCTCGCTCCTTGATCGTTTGTCAGTCGTAGCCGGCACGGATCACGGCCAGGTCGTCACCCTGCCACGCGACCTCGCCGCCGCACCACTCGGCGAGCCGGTGGGCGGGTTCGAGGAAGTCGACGCCGGGTTCTGGCTCGAGCGCCTGGCGCTCGGCGGCGACCTGATCGCCGAGCACCAGCGAGCGCGACTGCTCGCGCACGCGCCGGAAGAGGTCGCGCTTTTGATCGGCATCGAGGTGGTGGACGGCGAGCACGGCGAGAACGAGGTCCCAGGGGCCATCGGGGAGGGGGTCCTGCATTCGCGCCAGGCGGACCTCGATCCCCATCTCACGGGCGCGAAAGACCATCTCGGGGCTGGCGTCGAGCCCCGTGACCTCGGCGGCCGGGAAGCGCTCGAGTAGCAGCCGGGTGGTCTCTCCGGTGCCGATCCCGAGCTCGAGCACGCGCCGGGGCTCGAACGTGATCGCCTCGACCGATTGGCGCTGAAGATCGTCGTAACGCGGCAGCGCGTCGCGGATACGCTCGAGGTAGCTGTCGGGCTCGGAGTGGAACTGGGGCGCCATGGGTAGAGTCGAATCGTTCCACGACGGTGGAGGCGATGGCACCGAAGGCGGACATCCTCGATCTTTCACGCGTCGTTTCGGCACCGGGGGACGGCAGCCGGCTCGACCTCGACGTCGTTCCCGGGCGGCTCGTCTACGGCGGTCAGGACTACGGGGTCGCGGGCCACGCGGCGACGGCGCGACTCGACGCCTCGCGCACGACGACCGGCTACGCGATGCGGCTGCGCTTTGTCGCCGACGTCAGTGGGCCGTGCGTGCGCTGCCTCGAGCCGGCGACGGTGGCGGTCGAGGTCGACTCCCGGGAGGTCGAGGACAACTCTGGCGAGGGCTCTGAGGCCGACCTTCGCAGTCCCTACGTGTCGGGCGACGAGCTCGACCTCGCGGCCTGGGCCCACGATGCCCTCGCGCTCGCGATGCCGGAGAAGTTTCTCTGTAGCGACGAGTGCGCCGGGCTGTGCCCGGTGTGCGGCGAGTCGCTCAACGACGGCGCGCCCGACACCCACGATCACGAGACTGCTCCCGACCCGCGCTGGGACAAGCTTCGCGAGCTCAAGCTGGAGAGGCCCGAGTCGAGCTCCTGAGGCGGTGCGGTGGCTACCATGCCGCTCAATGGCCGTCCCAAAGAGAAGAACGTCGTCGGCGCGCCGCGACAAGCGTCGCGCCAACCACAAGGCGAGCAAGCCGCGGCTGAACGAGTGCCCCCAATGCCACAGCCCGCGGCTGCCCCATCGTGTCTGCCCGGAGTGCGGCACCTACGCCGGGCGCGAGGTGGTCAGCCACGAGGTCGCTGACCCGACCTTGCCGGAGACTCAGAACCCCGAGCGCTAGATGGACCCCGCGACCGGGGCCCCGATCGCGCTCGACGCATTCGGGGCTGACGGTGGGTTTGAGGTGATCGCCGCCGGCGCGCGCGCCGCGGCGGCCGACGGGATCGCAGTGCGGGTATTCGGCCCCCCCGGCGCGCTGTCGCAGCTCGACGGCGTCGAGGGCGTCGAGATCGTCCCCGCCACCGACGCGATCTCGAACAACGACGAGCCGGTGCGCGCCGTTCGCACGCGGCCGCAGGCCTCGATCGCGCTCGCCGCCGCCGACGTCGCCGCGGGCAGCTCGGTGGGCCTGGTCAGCGCGGGCTCGACCGGAGCCGCGATGACCGCGTCGCTGTTCGCGCTGCGACGACTTCGTGGCGTGCACCGGCCGGCGCTCGCGGTCCAGGTCCCTGTGCCGGGCCGCGACCGGCCCGTCGTCCTTCTCGATGCGGGCGCCAATGCCGAGGCCCGCCCGCAGCACCTGCTCCAGTTCGCCTATCTCGGCTCGGCCTTCGCCTCCGCCGTGCTCGGCGTCGAGCGGCCGCGCGTCGGGCTGCTCAGCGTCGGCGAGGAGCAGGGCAAGGGAACTGCGCTGGTCGTCGACGCGCATGCGGCGCTGGCCGCCGCGGGCGGGATCGATTTCGCCGGCAACGTCGAGGGACGCGACGTGCCCGCGGGCGGCGCCGACGTCATCGTCACCGACGGGTTCACCGGAAACGTCGCGCTGAAGACCATGGAGGGCACCGCGAGCGCGGTCGGGGCAGCGGTCCGAGGCGCCGCGCGCTCGGGTCCGCGCGCCGCTCTCGGAGGGCTGCTGCTGCGCCCCGCTCTGGGCGGGCTGCGGCGACGCCTCGATCCCGACACGACCGGCGGCGCGATTCTGCTCGGACTGCGCGGCGTCGCCGTGATCGCGCATGGAAGCTCGGGTTCTGACGGGATCGCCAACGCGGTCCGGCTGGCACACCGCAGCGCGGTCGAGGGTGCGGTCGAACGCACCGCCGAGCTGCTGCAGCGCTCCGGCGCCACTCGCGCCGCGCTGCGCGACGACGACGACCGTGATAGGACAACGGCCTGATGAGCGGCGACCGCCCGAGCGCATGACCAGGGACGAGGTGATGGCCAAGGTCCGCGAGCACCTCGCCGCGGAGCTCGAGGTCGACGCCGCCGAGATCGAGGAGACAACGCGTTTTCGCGACGACCTCGACGCCGACTCGCTCGACCTCTACGAGCTCGTGATGGAGCTCGAGGACACCTATCAGATCAGGGTTCCCGAGGACGAGGCGGCGCGGATCGAGACCGTGGGCCAGGCCGTGGACTTCGTCGTCGCGCATGTTCCCGCCGGCTGAGCGCGCGTGAGTCCCGACAGCTCGCTGGCCGTCCTGATCGCGGCGCTGCCGGGTGACCTGCGCTCCCAGGCGCTGACGCATTCGTCGTGGGCCCAGCACCGCGCCGAGTCCTACGGGCGCCTCGCCTTTCTCGGCGACAGCGTGCTCGGCCTCGCGGTGGCGGAGCAGCTCTACCGGCGCCTCGACCGCAGCGACATCGGCCGCCTGACCAAGGTCCACGGCCAGGCGGTCAGCGGCCGCGCCTGCACCGAGATCGCGGTGTCGCTGGGCATCCCCGAGATGCTGGCGGCCCAGGCCCCACAGGACTCGGAGGCCGGGATAGACGTCGATGCGCTGCTGGGCAGCGAGCGCGCGATGGCGTCGATCGTCGAGGCGATGATCGGCGCCTGCTATCTCGAGCACGGCTACGAGCTAACCGCGGCCGCGACCGTCTCCGCATTCGAGCCCGAGATCGCGCTTGCCTCGGAGACCCTGCTCGACTTCAAGTCGGCGTTTCAGGAGCAGCTCGCGCGGTCGGGGTCCACCGTAAGCTACGCCGTGGTCGCGGAGTCGGGGCCGGCGCACGACCGCAGCTTCGAGGTGGAGGCGAGCGTCAACGGCGAGGTCCTGGGCCGCGGCTCCGGACGCAGCAAGAAGGCGGCTGAGCAGGCCGCAGCGAAGCAGGCTCTCGAGCGCCCGGGCGCCTGACGGAGCCTCCGTCCGACCATGCGGTGAGCCTATGAGCCCGATGCACCTCAAATCGATCTCGATGAAGGGCTTCAAGTCCTTCCCCGAGCGCACCCGCCTGACGTTTTCGCCGGGCGTAAGCGTGATCGTCGGGCCCAACGGCTGTGGCAAGTCGAACATCACCGACGCGGTGCTGTGGGCGCTCGGCGAGCAGAGCCCGACGGCGATCCGCGGTCAGACGATGCAGGACGTGATCTTCGCCGGCGGCGAGGGCCAGGGACGGCGCCGCTATGCCGAGGTAGAGGTCGTGATCGACAACTCCGACGGCGGCGCCGCCGGAACCGAGTTCTCGGAGATCTCGGTGCGCCGCCGCCTTGACCGCTCCGGTGAGGGCGAGTACCGCCTCAACGGGGCGCGCTGCCGGCTGATCGACGTCGTCGAGATGCTCTCGGAGGCAAATCTGGGGGGCGAGATGCACTCCGTGATCAGCCAGGGCAAGGTCGAGGAGGTCGTGCACTCCAAGCCGCGCGAGCGCCGCCTGCTCGTCGAGGAGGCCGCCGGCCTGGGCAAGCACCGCAAGCGCCGCCGGCGCGCCGAGCTCAAGCTCGAGCGCACGCGTGACAACCTCGACCGCGCGCTCGATGTCGAGCGCGAGGCACGCAGCCACCTGCGCCCTCTCAAGCGCCAGGCTCAGGCCGCCGAGACCCACGCCAGGCTCGAGCGCCAGGCGATGGAGCTGCGCGCGCCCCTGGTCGCCGACGAGCTCGGACGCCACGAGCGCGAGCTGGCGGGCGCGTCGGGGGCGGCGCAGGGCGCCCGCGGCGAGCGCGAGCAGCTCGACGCAAAGCTCGCCGACGTCAATCGCCGGCGTACGACGATCGAGGAGCGCTTTGCCCAGCGCGACCGCGAGCGCACCCAGCTTTGGGGCCGCCTAACAGCGCTGCGCGCCTCCCACGAGCGCCTCAGCGTCAGGGCCGAGTCGCTGTCGGCCCGCCGGATGGAGCTCGACGCCGGGCTACAGGCTCGCCGCGCGGCGCTCGGGGCCCTGGGTGCTGAGGCCGCCGAGACGGCAGAGGGCGATGACCCGATGGAGGCCGAGCTGGGCAGGATCGAGGACTCGCTTGCCGCTGCGACCGCGGCCCTGATGCGCGCCCGCGACGGCGAGAACGTGGTCGGCGATGAGCTGACCCAGATTCGCCAGGGGGCGGAGCGCGCCGCGCGGGCGGCCGAACGCGCCGAGGGCCTGCTGGGCCGCAGTCGCCAGGATTCGCTCGAGCGCCGGGTCGGCGCCGAGGGGGAGCTGCTTGCCGGGCTGCAGTCGGTCGCCGAGGCCGTGGCGCAAGCCCGCGACGCGATCGGCGCTCGGATGGCCGTGCTCGAGGAGCGCATGCTCGGAACCCAGGAGGCCGACGACGTCACCGAGGCTCTGCGCGGCTGCTCGCGCGAGGAGTACGAGCTGCAGGCGAAGCTGCGGGAGGTCGCCGAGAGGGTGACCGAGGCCGAGGTCCGCGCCGCCCACGTCTCCGAGCGCCGCGACGAGGTTGCCGCCGAGCTCGACCTGATCTCGGCTGGGCTCGGCGAGCAGTTGGGCGCGGCACCGGATGACCTTCCACAGGACGAGCGCGAGGAGCTCGAGGCCAAGCTCGAGCGCATGTCGCGGCGCCGCGAGCAGCTCGGTCCCGTCAATCCGCTCGCCGAGCGCGAGTACGAGGAGGCGCGCGTCCACGTCGAGGAGCTCGAAGCCCAGCGCGAGGACCTCGAGGCCGCGCTGGCCGAGCTCGAGAAGCTGATCCGCGACACCGACCGCAAGATCCGCACCGAGTTCGAGCAGACCCTCGAGGCGGCGTCAAAGAATTTCGAAGAGCTCGTCGAGCACCTGTTTCCCGGCGGCCGCGGGCGCCTGCGACTCGTCGACGCTCCGGGTCCCGCGGGCGTCCCCCCGTTCGCCGGCGCGGTCGAGTACCGGGCGCCCGAGGATGGCGAGCCCTCCAGGGACCCGAGCGAACCGGACGCGCCAGCGGAGGATTCGCTCGGCAGTACTGGTGATTCGACGGGCGTCGAGATCGAGGTCACCCCCGCGGGCAAGGCCACGCGCCGCCTGTCGCTGCTCTCGGGAGGCGAGAAGTCCCTCGTCGCGCTCGCGTTCCTGTTTGCCGTCTTTCTCGCTCGCCCGTCGCCCTTCTACATCCTCGATGAGGTCGAAGCGGCGCTCGACGACGCCAACATCGACCGCTTCCTGCAGCTCGTCCGGCGCTTCGCCGACCGCGCTCAGTTCGTGATCGTCACCCACCAGAAGCGCACGATGGACGCCGCCGACGTCCTCTACGGAGTCAGCATGGGCACCGGCGGAGTCACCAAGGTCGTGTCGCGCCGGCTGCCCCAAGACTCCGAACAGCCGCCGCTTCGCGACGCGGATGAGACCGCCGCGTCAGGGCACGACGCCGCCGAAGCCGCCTGACCTCCCGCTAGCGCCAATCGCGCCGCTAGCCTGCCGCGGCATGGCGAGGGGATGGCACGACGCGTTCGACGTCGGCGACCGGGAAGTCGAGGCCGCTTCAGAGGACGCATCGGAGGATGCATCCGAAGAGCGCCGCGGCGTCTTTCGCCGCCTGCGCGAGAGCCTGTCGACGAGCCGCCAGGCGTTCGGCGCCGAGCTCGCGGCGAGCCTCGGCGACACGCTCGACGAGGGCACCTGGGAGCGCCTCGAGGAGACCCTGATCCTCGCCGACGTGGGCGCGCGCACAACAGCTCAGGTGGTCGGCAAGCTCGAGCAAGAGGTCGAAAACGGAGACGTGGAGGGTCCCGAGGGGGCGCGAGAGCGGCTGATCGAGTTGCTGGCCGAGGTCGCCGAGGTCGGCGAGCCGCGGATCGACGTCTCGAAGCGACCGGCGGTGTTGATGATGGTCGGGGTCAACGGCTCCGGCAAGACGACGACGATCGGCAAGCTCGCCTGGCATCTGCGCCACGAGCTCGGCCGCTCGGTGCTCGTGGCCGCGGGAGACACCTTCCGCGCCGCCGCGGTCGAGCAGCTCGCGGAGTGGGCCGAGCGCTCGGGAGCCGACATCGTCCGCGCCGCGCAGGGCTCGGACCCCGGCGCGGTCGCCTACGACGCCGTCGAGGCC
>Ga0136620_10000095_pt1 | contig 34249 bp, 36 predicted proteins | sample AntDrymUQ4162106_2_FD_104806 | JGI IMG/M metagenome (GOLD analysis project Ga0136620, IMG submission 104806) | Polar desert sand microbial communities from Dry Valleys, Antarctica - metaG UQ416 (21.06) | ecosystem: Environmental > Terrestrial > Soil > Desert | place: Antarctica: Dry Valley... | reverse complement strand
CGGCTCCGAAGACGGTTCGGCAGCGGTGGGCCGGCGCCGGCCGGTCGTCCTTGAGCAACACAGAGAGGATGCTGCCCACGAACGGGAAGGTCACCGCGCCGGTCTCGGCGATCCGGTGCCACAACGTGCGCACCGGGAAGCCGTTGTCCAGGTGGATGGTGGCCCCGTGGCTGAGCGTCGCCATCGTCGTGCCCTGCGCGGTGACGTGGAACAGCGGGAGGCAGGCGTACGCCGCCTCGGCCGGGTCCAGCACGACCATCTCCCGGGAGTATGCGACCGTGTGACCGCGCTGTGTCGAGGCCGGCCACACCACACCCTTCGGCCGTCCCGTCGTACCGCTGGTGAAGATCACCTGCCCGCCAGGTCCGGACGCGGCCGCCGACGTCGGAGCCGGCAGCGATTCCAGCCAGCCCTTCGCCGTCACCACCCGGCCCGGATCGGCGCCGGCCGCTGCGGCCAGGTGCGCGAGATCGGCCGCCCCGACCACGACCGCAGGGTGGGCAGCGCCGAGGATGAACGCCAGCGTGTCGCCGCGCAGCCCGATGTTGACCGGGTGGAAGCGGGCACCCCGGTGGGCGCAGGCCCACCACAGCACGACGAACTCGACGCTGTTCGGCAGCAGGCAGCCGACCATGTCGCCCGGCTGGACACCGCGGCCGGCCAGGTCCGCCGAGGCCCGCAGGGCGAGTTCGCGCAGCTGCGGCGTACCCCATCGGCGGCCGGCGATGACGACGGCGCCGGAGTCCGGGAGCGCGGCGATGTGGTCCCAGAAGGAAGCCATTCCGGGAACGGTATGGATCGGCGTCGATGTGGGCGTCATTGGAGGCGATTCTGGTCTTCCGGCGACCGCAATCACCTCCAATGATGCGCATTCGTCCCCAACGGCCTCAGCCGGTGTCGGCCTGCCCGGTACGGCGCAGCTCGGCGAGCGCAGCCTCGACCGCCACCCGGTCGATCCCGGCTCGAGCCAGGATCAGGGCGGCCAGACCCCTGCCCTCGCGCAGAGTTCCGAGCAGCACGTGCTCGGTCCCGACGTAGCCGTCCTTGCGGTAGATCGCCTCCAGCAGCGCCAGTTCCAAGACCTTCTTCGCGCGTGGGGTGAAGGGCGTGTATCCCCGTCGTCGGCCGCGCCGGCAACGACCGCGCGGTCGGTCCAGCGCGCCAGGCCCGAACGCGCCCTCGACCTGCTTGCGCACCGCATCGAGATCAATGCCGATGCTGCGGAGGGCATCGGCGTCCAAGTCGTGACCGCAGCCGCGGCCGACGATCTCGACGATCGACGCTCGTACCCCTGCCGGGTTCACGCCGAGCCGCCGCAGGGCACGCCCGCCGAGTCCGTCCGGCTCATCCAGCACACCGAGCAGCAGGTGCTCCGAGCCGATGACCGGATGGGACAGCTGCCGTGCCTCGACCTGCGCCTGGACAACGGCGTGCCGCGCGGCCGAGGTGAATCGCTCGAACATGGCTATCGCTCCCGTCTGGGGCCGCGGCGCGCGTGCTTCTTGTGGACTGCCTGTTTGCTCACCCCGAGCGCCGCCGCGATCTGCTGCCAGGACCAGCCGAGCGTTCGGGCATGGTCGACCTGGAGCACCTCGAGCTGCTCGGCCAGCCGGCGTAGCGCTGCGGCTGCGGCCAGCCCGACGACCGGATCGGCCTTGGCCGCCGCCTCGCTGAGCACATCGGGACGAGTCATGGATGTCAATATAAGTTGACGACATCAGTGGTGTCAATGAAGGTTGACGCTAGGGTTTCACGGTGGACATCGGAGGTGGGAATGGGACCGCTGGAGGGTGTCCGGGTGGTCGAGCTGGCCGGACTCGGACCGGCACCGTTCGCCGGGATGGTCCTCAGCGACCTCGGCGCCGACGTGCTGCGGCTGGACCGCGCCGACGGTGCCTTGCTGGCCGTCCCGAACGACCCGCTGCACCGCGGCCGCCCGTCGGTGACGGTGGACCTGAAGTCCGCCGGCGGGGTGGACGTCGTACTCCGATTGGCCGAGCTCGCTGACGTCCTGATCGAGGGGTTCCGGCCCGGTGTCGCCGAGCGACTGGGGATCGGGCCGGAGCCGTGTACGGCGCGCAACCCGCGGCTGGTGTACGCCCGGATGACCGGATGGGGGCAGAGTGGCCGGCTGGCCGCGCGGGCCGGGCACGACATCAACTACATCGCGCTGGCCGGGGCGCTGGGCGCACTGGGCCGTGCCGGCGAGCCGCCGGCCCCGCCGCTGAACCTGATCGGGGACTTCGGTGGCGGCGGGATGCTGCTGGCGCTGGGCGTCACCGCCGCCCTGCTGGAACGCGAACGGTCCGGGCGCGGTCAGGTCGTCGACGCCGCCATGGTCGATGGCGCGGCGCTGCTCACGTCGTTCCTGTACGGGCTGCGGGCGGCCGGAATCTGGTCGGACGAACGCGGGACCAATCTGCTCGACGGCGGCGCGCCGTTCTACGACACCTACGAAACCGCGGACGGCGGCTACGTCGCGGTCGGCGCCCTGGAACCGCAGTTCTACGCCGCTCTGCTCACCGGGCTCGGGCTGGCCGAGGAGGCGCTTCCCGACCAGCACGACCGGGCCGGCTGGCCGGAACTCCGGGAAAGGTTCGCGGGCGTCTTCGCGAGCCGGACCCGGGACGACTGGGCGGCTCACTTCGCCGACGTCGACGCGTGTGTCACGCCGGTGCTCAGCGCGGCGGAGGCGCCCCACCACCCGCACAACGCCGAGCGCGGCACGTTCACGGCTGTCCGAGGGCTCATCCAGCCGGCGCCGGCACCCCGGTTCTCCCGCACCGCAGCCGCCGTTCGGCAACCTCCGGCGGGGGAGGCGCTGCTCGCTTGGGGGCTCTCGGCGAGTGAGATCGCGCAGCTGCGGCGTACCGGTGCGGTGTCCTGAGCGGTTAACCGGACACGAACGGTAAGCGGACTCGAGCAAGTTGTGCTGGCCGACCTCTGGCGCCGGACCGTGAAAAGGAGTAGGACCGCTTTCACACGGGCCCCCGACGGAGGGAACGAGATGGAAGTTCGGTCAGCAACCAGACGGTCAGCGTGGTTCGTCTCCGGCTTACTCGTCATCAGCGTGGTTCAGCCGCTGACGGTGGGGCCGGCTGCGGCCGAGCCGACAAGTGAGGTGAGTGCACCCACATTCAGTACGGCCGTGGCCTTTGACACCTCGCGCCCGGTATCGGAGATGGCTCGGGCGGGGTCAGGCGCGGTCACGCCGGGTGCCGTGGGCGAGCGCGGATCAGCGGTCCCCGACAGCGGCTTCCGCGGAGATGGGGCGGTCCAGTCCAGAGCGGGCACTGCTGACGACCTTTCCGCGCCGATCCGGAACTTCGAGGGTGCCTCCAACCTCGACAACCCGTTCAAGGTCTCGCCGCCGGACCCGAATGGCGACGTCGGGCCCAACCACTACGTCGAGATGGTCAACCTGACGTTCTCGATCTACACCAAGACCGGACGAGTGCTCACCCCACCCACCCCGCTGGGCGAGCTGTGGGCAGGCTTCGAGGTCGAGGACTGCACTGACCTGTCCGGTGACCCGATCGTGCTGCACGACCAGCTCGCCGACCGGTGGATCCTTACCCAGTTCAGCACCCGCGGCCCCGAGTACTTCAACTGCGTCGCGCTCTCGACCACGGCAGACCCGACCGGTACCTACTATCGCTACGCGTTCTCCACCGGCCGGAAGTTCCCGGACTACCCGAAGTACGGCGTGTGGCCAGACGCCTACTACATCTCCACCCGCGAGTTCGGTCGGTTCAGATTCTCCGGTGTCGGCGCCTACGCGGTGGACCGGGCGCGAATGCTCGCCGGGGACCCGAACGCGGGGATGGTCATGTTCAACGTGGCGCCGCGCGACAAGCCATGGCTTCCCGGTGACGGCCTGCTTCCGTCCGACCTGGACGGCAACAACCTGCCGCCAGGAGGCAGCCCGAACTTCTTCGTCGGCACCCAGGACGACGAGGGTCCGTACGGCGCGCCATTCGACGCCATCAACATATGGCAGTTCCACGTCAAGTGGCGCCCCACGTTGGAGGCCAGCTTCTTCCGGTCCGCGCAGCTCCCGACCCGCGAGTTCGACTCGAGCTTCCCCTGCGGTGAGGACGGCAGGTCGTGCATCGAGCAGCCCGTGGTCGCCCAGAAGATTGACATCCTGTCCTACCGGCAGCGACCCACGTGGCGGGCGGCGTACCGGAACTTCGGCAGCCACCAGTCGATCGTGACCAATCAGTCGGTCCAGGCGCGGCCGGGTGAAGCGGGCGTGCGGTGGTACGAGATCCGCAGGCCGCACTTGCAGCCGGTCCTCTACCAGCAGGGGACGTACGCGCCCGACGACGGGGTGAACCGGTGGATGGGCAGCGTCGCGATGGACAAGTTCGGCAACATGGCCGCGGGATACAGCGTGTCCAACGGTGACCGGGTGTTCCCGGGGATCCGCTACACCGGCCGGCTGGCCTCAGATCCACGGGGACAGCTCCCCCAGGCCGAACAGGTGCTGATTGACGGTTCAGGGTCTCAGCGCGGCAGCCCACGGTGGGGTGACTACACCTCGATGAACGTCGATCCGACCGATGACTGCACGTTCTGGTACGTCAACGAGTACTACGAGAGGACGCTCGGTCAGGTGTTGTGGCAGACCAGGATCGGTAGCTTCCGCTTCCAGGGGTGCCGCGGCTGAGGTACGCGCCCATCGCTGATTGAGGTAACAGCGCGTTCAGGGCTCCGGGTCGGGTGTGGCCGTCGGGTGACGGCCACACCCGACCCGGAGCTCGGTCAGCTGAGGGTGACGCCGTCGATGCGCTCTCTGAGCAGGTCCGCATGGCCGATGTGCCCGGCGTACTCGCGGATCATGTGCACATAGATCCAGCACAGCGACAAGGGCCCGTACGGTGGATGCGTCAGATGCCGGACCAAGCCGAGCAATGACAGCGGGGAGGGTGGCACCGAGCGTTCCGCCAGTTGGTTCGGAGTGAGCCCGGCGCACCTGCGCAGTAACTCCACTCGATGCAGGTCGAGCCATCCGTCAAGCATGACGCGTTCCGCTGCCACGAAGGGTTCGTCCATCGGCTCGATGGTGAATCCAGCTCATCCGCTCAGGATGCCCGCGATCAAATCTGACGTCGTCGCCGTCCTCTGCCAAGCTGTCTGCCATGGGTGACTGCTATGGGTGATGAGGTAGCCAGTCGCGAGTTCAGCCGGCAGGACCGGCAGCTCTATCGGGCGAAGGTCAGACGCTGTCTGGACGTGTTCGCCAGGATGCTCGAGGCGTCCAAGTTCGACTTCGAGCGGCCGCTGACCGGGCTGGAGATCGAGTTCAACCTCGTCGACGAGCGACGCGACCCGGCGATGATGAACGCGGAGGTGTTGGAGGCCATCGCGAACGAGGACTTCCAGACCGAACTCGCACAGTTCAACATCGAGATCAACGTCAAGCCGCGGGGGCTGGCCGGTGCCTCCCAGGCCAGCCTCGAGACTGACCTTCGAGCCAGCCTGAACTCCGCCGAAGAGAAGTCGAGCGAGGCCGGCGCGCACATCACCATGATCGGCATCCTGCCGACCCTCACCCGGGAACACCTCACGGCCGAATCGATCAGCCCCAACCCGCGGTACGCCCTGATCAACGAGCAGATCTTCGCCGCCCGCGGCGAGGACCTGCACATCGCCATCGACGGCCCGGAGCGGCTGTCGACGTACGCCGACACCATCGCTCCGGAGGCGGCGTGCACGAGCGTGCAGTTCCACCTGCAGGTCAGCCCACAGTCCTACGCCGACAACTGGAATGCCGCGCAGAGCATCGCCGGAGTCCAGCTCGCGTTGGGGGCGAACTCGCCGTTCCTGTTCGGCAAGGAGCTGTGGCGGGAGACCAGGATCGCGTTGTTCGAGCAGGCGACGGACACCCGCCCGGAGGAGCTCAAGGCGCAGGGGGTGCGGCCACGCGTCTGGTTCGGGGAGCGCTGGATCACCTCGATCTTCGATCAGTTCGAGGAGAACGTCCGCTACTTCCCTGCGTTGCTGCCGATCTGCGAGACCGAGGACCCGGTCGAGGTCTTCGATCGTGGTGACGCGCCGGCCCTGCAGGAACTCCGGCTGCACAACGGCACCATCTACCGCTGGAACCGGCCGGTGTACGACGTGTTCCGCGGCAAGCCGCACCTGCGGGTGGAGAACCGGGTGCTGCCGGCCGGGCCGACCGTCGTCGACATCCTGGCCAACGGCGCCTTTTACTACGGCATGCTGCGAGTCCTCGCGGAGGAGGACCGACCGATCTGGTCGCGGATGTCCTTCGCCGCGGCTGAGGACAACTTCCACCAGGGCGCTCGGCACGGCATCGCCGCGCGGATCTACTGGCCGGGGATCGGCGAGGTGCCGGCGACCGAGCTGGTCCTGCGCCGGCTGCTGCCGATGGCCCACGAGGGGCTGTCCCGCTGGGGCATGGACACCGCGATCCGGGATCGGCTGCTGGGCATCATCGAGCAGCGCTGCCTGACCGGGGTGAACGGCGCGGAATGGCAGGTGCGGACGTTCCACCAGATCGACCTGGAGGACCAGCCGTTGGACCGGCGGGACGCGCTGCGCGAGATGCTGCGCCGGTACGTCGAGCACATGCACAGCAACGAACCGGTCCACACCTGGCCGCTGGACTGACCCCTTCGGATGGGCACGTAGGTTCGGGCGGTGATGTTCGCACCCCGTCGCCCGCAGCTGCTCGTGCTGGTCGGGATCGTCCTGGTCGCCCTGACGCTACGGTCGGCCGCGACCGCGGTGTCGCCGCTGCTGGAGCAGCTGCGAGCCGACCTCGACATCGGAACCACCGCGGTCGGCGTTCTCGGGCTCTTGGCCCCCGCCTGCTTCGCTGGAGTGGGCGCCCTGACGCCGGCCCTCGGCCGCCGGCTCGGCCTGGAGCGGGCGCTGGTGCTGAGCCTGTTCGTCACCGTCGTCGGGTCGCTGACTCGCCCGCTGGCACCGTCGACGACGGCGTTCCTGCTGCTGAGCGCGGTCACGCTGTCCGGCATGGCCGCGGGCAACGTGCTCCTGCCGCCGCTGGTCAAGCGGTACTTCCCGGGCCGGATCGGCCCCGTCACCTCCCTCTACGTCGTGATGATCGCCGCCGGCGCCGCCCTGCCGCCGTACCTCGCCGTACCCGTCGCGGATTCATTCGGGTGGCGGCTGTCGCTGGCCAGCTGGGGGCTCGTCGCCCTGGTCGCTGTCCTGCCCTGGCTGCCCCGGCTGCCTGCCGCGTCCGGCGTCGTTGTGATCGCCCAAGGCCGGGTGGCGGTGCTGCGGTCGCGTCGCGCGTGGGGCCTGACGGTCATGTTCGGCATGACCGCCCTCAACGTCTATGCCCTCTTCGTCTGGCTGCCGCCGATCCTGATCGACGCGGGGCTCTCCGTCGACCGCGCGGGCGCGCTGCTCGGGCTCTACGCGGGCACCGGCATCCCGGCCTCGATCGTCGTACCGCTGATAGCGGCCCGGATGCGAAACCCGTTCCCGCTGGTGGTGCTGTTCACGGCGTTCTTCGGGATCGGGTACGCCGGACTGGCCTTCGCGCCAGCCGCCCACCCGGCGCTGTGGGTGGTCCTGGCCGGGCTCGGCCCGTCGACGTTCCCGATCTCGATCACCATGATCAACCTGCGGACCACGACCGAGTCGGGGTCGGCGTCCCTGAGCGGAATGGTGCAGGGCATCGGCTACGCCGTGGCAGGCGTCGGCCCGCTCGCGTTCGGGCTGCTGCACGACGCCACCGATGCATGGACTGCCTCGCTCGGCCTGCTGAGCGGCACCGTCGGGTTGATGCTGGTCGGCGCCTGGTTCGCCTGCCGCCCCGGGACCGTGGAGCAGGAGCTCACAGACCGCGGTCTAGCTGGCGATGATCATGGGGTTGCGCCGGTCCTGACCGGTCAAACCCCATGATCATCATGCTGGTGGAGTCGGTGGCCAGGAGCATTCCTGCGGATTGGCTTGGCACCAGGGCGTGACCCCCCGGAAGCGTCGCCGGTTGCGCGACACCCAGACGTAGACGGCATCCTGCAGTCGGCGCATCCCGGGCAGGCCGTACACCCGCAGCGGCAGGCGGGTCCCCAGCGCCGCTGCAAGGGCGGCGTTGATGGCGGCGGCGCCGCGATGCCTGCCCCCGTCTGAGGTGATTGCCCAGGCGGCCTCGTCACAGTCCTGCGCGGTCAGCTCCCAGCGTGCCAGGACGTTGTCGGCCTGGTACGGCTGCACGGCGAGGCGGTTTCGGTGGTCTAGACGCCGCAGCCAGCCGACGGTGCGGGTGCAGAACCCGCAGTACCCGTCGAAGATCAGCACCGTGGTCATCTGCGGATCAGCCTCTCGAGGTCCATAAATGACGCGTACGCCGCGCCGGACAGCTGGTAACGGAACTTGATCTTCATGATGGCGAGGATCCCCCAGTGCAGCTGCCAGGCAGCCAGTGCCCACAGCCTCGCCAACCGTCGATCGAAGATGGCGATCGGACCGAGTAGCTCGATCGCCATCGAACCGAGCGCCAGAATGCGGAAGAGCGTGACGTTGCCGTACAGCTTGTAGGCCAGCGGCGACGCGGGGGAGCCGAACGCTTCCTTGCGGACTCCGTCGACGGCGACCTGCCGGCGCAGCGACTCGCCGGAGGTCCACTTCCAGCCCAGCGGTCCGGCTACTTTGGCCACCCCTGCCAGGGCGTACGTCGTCACCGTGGTTGTCGAGGCCAACTGCAGCGGCCAGCCGTAGCGAGCGTCGGCTCCGCTCGGTCCGGTGCGGCAGCCCCGTACCCACGCGTCGACGCTGAGCGCGTCCGCGGACGGCCCGGCCGCCAGTGCTGCCGCGTGCAGGACCATCAGGTTGTCGTTGTGGAAGATCATCGTCCAGGAGTTGCGATAGGACAGCGTCCAGGTGAGCAAGGCGCCCGCCATCGGTCCGGTGACGCGGTAACACAGGCCGGTGGCCGCGGCTGCGGCGGCCACGAGCGTCGCATCGACGATACGGTCCGCGACCGTGGCTGGCAGCGGCTTGCTCAAGATCCGGCAGGGACCGACCGGAGCGAAGTCATTGGATCCCGAGCGGTGGATCTCCGCGAGCATCGAGCGCCGCTTAGCCAAGTACCACAGCGAAAAGGCGCCGTGGGTGATCCTGGTACCGGCTAGCCGGGCGGCCGGCGCAGGGGTGAACCACCACACCGACAGCCGCTCGGTGAGCAGCGCTGGGGTGCAGCGCCGACTCACGGCTGGGTGTCCACGCATGTCATGGACTCGAGAACCGTCTCCTCGCCCACCAGGCCGTCTCCCGCGAAGCAGTCGTCGAGCCGGAACTTCGACGCCACGAGGTCCACCGAGACGATCTCGGAGAACAGGCTGCGCTGCTGCTGGTTGCGGGCGATCAGCTCTCGAGCCACGCGCTGGCACAGTTCCTTGGTCCGACCCTCGGCGACGCATCGGTTGATCTGCCTGCGCACCTGATTGAGCCCGCCGGTGCCGGCGATCCGGTACGGGAGCCGGACCCTCGTCCTGTCTGCGGCGACCCCCACGAGCGAATACACCGTCGTGGTAGCCGGCCGCCGTGCTGAGAACATCGGGTAGTAGGACAACGGGAAGCCGTCTTTGCGCGGTTTGGGTCGCCAGTTCTGCCGAACTGGGGTGATGACCGCACCCAGCAGAGTCAGGCTGTACGTCGCAGCCAGCCGTCGGGTCAGTGGCGTCATGGGCGCGCGCGCGTCCGGGTCACAGTCATCGCGTCAAACCTTCCAAGTCGAGGCCCGTTCAGGGTCCAGTCACGCGGACAGGTGCAGCGGCGGCGGTGGGGCGTAGGACAGCCGCCGCGTCGTGAGCGCTCCGTCGGCGAGCTCCCAGATCAGGTCCGCGTGGGCGGCTCGTTCCGGCCGGTGGGTCACCAGCAGCACGGTGCCCGTGTAGTCGGCGATGACCCGATCGATGATCCTGCCGGCAGCAGGGTCGAGGTTCGCGTCGGCCTCGTCGAGCAGCAGCAGCCGTGGCCGGGTCAGCAGCGCGCGGGCGAGAGCCACCCGTTGACGTTGTCCGGAGGACAGCCGGGCACCCCGCTCGCCGACCCGGGTCAGCGAGCCCTGCGGTAGGGATTGGACCACCTCGTCCAGCCCGCACCGCGCCATCACCGCTGCTATCTCGTCATCGGTGGCCTCCGGGTCGCCGTACCGGACGTTGTCCGTGACCGTCCCGCGCAACAGCGGGACATCGGCGGCGACGACGCCGATCGCCCGGCGTACGGACTTTGCCGACGCGTCGGTCAGCGCCGCGCCGTCGAGCCGGACCACACCGGCGTCGGCCTCACCCAGTGCGGCGATGATCTGGAGCAGGGTGGACTTACCTGCGCCGTTCGGGCCGACCAACGCCACCACCTCACCTGCTTCGATCCGGGCATTCAGTGGGCCGAAGAGGCCGTTGACGCTGATGCCGTGGACATCGACGACCCCGGGACCGTCGGGCAGGTCTGGGGCGTCGGCGGGTGGCTCTGGCCGGCGGGGACGGGTCAGCACCTCGCGGACCTTCTCCAGGGCCACGGTCGCGGCGGTCCGGTATTCCCCCACCCGCGCCAGGTCGCGGACCGGCGCGACGAGGTAGCCCACGATCGTCACCGCCGCAGCGGCGGGTCCCACCCCCTGTCCAGCCGTGACCGCAAGAACCACGACACCCCCGGTGGCTACCGCGACGGTGGCCTCGGCGGTCGCCCGGATCAGCCCGATCGCCCGCGCCCTGTCGATCATCGCGCGGCGCAACCGCTGACCTCGTCGTCGTACCGCGGACCGCTCACTGCGCTCCTGCCCGAAGGCCTGCATCACGCCGGGGTGCGCTACGTGCTCGGTGACGTGAGCGGCCAGTTGCGCGCGGCGGCGCCTGGCCGCCCGGGTGGCCTGGCGCAGCGCCCGCGTCTGCCAGAGGCTGACCAGGGCGCCGGCGAGCAGCACGACGCCGACGCCGAGCGCGATCAACGGACTCACGAACACCAGCGCGGCCAGGCAGACCGCCAGCAGCGGGACGGCCACGGCCAGCCGGGAGATCCCCAGACTGACCCATTGGCGGACGGCGGACAGGTCCCCGGTGAAGCGCAGAGCGGACGCACCCACGCTGCGCTTGCCCGCCTCGCGGGCCGGCGTACGGGTGATCTGCCCGAACAGCGTCATCCGGACGGCCTGTACGTAGGATTGCCCGAGCTTTTCGGCCAGCACCCGCTCCAACGCGGTGAACACCGCCCCGGCAGCGGCCAGCATCGCCAGGCCGACAGCGACCAGAGTGACTATTCGGGTCTCGGCGACCGAACCGAGCATTGAGGAAAAGGCAAAGCCGATCAGGTACGCCGTTCCCAGGGCCACTGCTGCCCGGCCGAAGCCGACGGCGACCAGGGCAGCGAGTAGGCGGGGGCGGTCCGAGCGCCACAGCCCAGGGATGGGAGTTGCGGCCGGTCGAGTCTGGTACGGCGAGCTCATGCCACTCGCGCCATGGGCTCAGCCGCTGCGACCTGCGAGACGTTGTTCTCCTCGAGGCTCTGGGGGCTCTGGCGCATGCCGCTGCGCTCGGCAATGTCGCGGGCGATCGTCGGGTCGCCGAGGTCCTCCGGGTTGTAAACGGGTACGTCGAGTAGCGACTGCGCTTCGCGGGTGGCCAGCGGGGAGGCGGTCAGCAGACCGCTGGCGGCCATGATCGGCAATCCCAGCCGCCTCAGGGTGGCCACGCCGCTGACGGCTCCCAAGGCGTCACCGGCCGCGAACACCGTGCCGTCGATGCGGTCGGTGACAGCGCGCTGCTCGAGCAGCGCGCGCGTTTCCTGCTGCAGGATTCCGTCGGCTATCTCGATGACGATGGCGTCCACCTCGCGGGCGGCCAGTTCGGCGTGCAGCAGGACGAAGGCGTCGGTGAGGGCGCCGATGGGGGTGCGGTACGTGGAGGCGTAGCCCGCATCGGTGAAGTCCAGCACCTCGGCCACGCCAGCATCGGTGAACAGGTACGGGTCGCCGCCGGCTCCCGTGCCGGTGACTTTCGCTGCCCCCACCCGCAGACCCGCAGCGGTCAGGCCGTGACCGATCGCGGCCACCGTCGTGGTCTTGCCGGAGTTCATCGACGTGCCGACGACGACGATCGTCACCGGTGTGCGCGTCGCGGCGCGAGGTGCCGGCAAGGCCCCGTCGAGGACGTTGCACACGCGCCCGTCCGCCCTGGCGACGAGTCCGATGGGGACGAGGTCTGTGGCCTGGCCCATCTTGGAATGCTGAGCGGTTACCCGAGCGGCCAACCCGCCGGCCGCGACGAGCTGACAGCCGGCCAAGTCGTCGGGAACCTCGGCCTCGAACTGGTCGGGGGCGTACCGCCCGCCATAGGCGAGCAGGACCTCGTCGCCGCAATAGAGTGCGGCCTTGCGCCCACTGGCCAGTTCGATGCCCTTGTGCTGGCCGATCCGTGTCACCTCGGCCAGCACAAGGTCCCCGGCATTCGGTCGGATGTCTGGGCCGGAGCACAGCATCAGGTCGCCGGAAAGTTCTACCCGGCGGACCGTATAAGAGGCCTTTGCTTGAGCCAGTCTGTGGGGAGCCAGAGGTGTCTGCATGGCCGTGAGTCCTTCAGGTAGGCAGCGAGCTTCCTACCTAAGGGTGGACGGCGACCATGAGGGGCGCATGAGACAAGCGTGAGCGACTTCTCATGTGCTCCCGGCCGTCAAAGCTGGCCGAGGAAGAACCGGCCGTCCTGGTCGTCGGTGCACTCGGACATCATCCCGTAGGGCTGCTGCTGCGGGTCGGTCGACGTGCCACCCGCGTCCCGCACCCGTCGGACGGCCGCGGCGATGTCGTCAACCCGCCACATCGGTACGCCGGCCGGCCGGTCGCTGCCGCCGGCCAGTCCTGTCATCGGCGCCGTGTCGGTGACCTGCCAGCCGTCCTCGACGTTGCCTGGGCTGAAGCGCCAGCCGAGGACAGCGCCATAGAAATCGCGGGTCTTGGCCGAGTCCACGACGAGCATCGTGACGTAGGCAAGGTCCCCCTGGCCGGTGCCACTGAGTGCGGGCGAGCCGGCACCGGACACCTGGTTCAACGCGAACCGCGTCCCCTGGTCGTCGATGCAGTCGACGGTGCGGCCGTAGGGCTCGTCGCGGGGAGACTCGGTGCTGCCGCCGGCCGCCCGCACCTGCTCCGCCGCCGCCTCGACGTCGTCGACTGCATAGCAGCAGAACAGCGTCGTCTGCCGCTGCCCGCCGAGTACTCCCAGGGACAGCCCGGTGTTCTGGACATGGCGGTGCGGGCCGTCACCAGATCGGTAGCTCCAGCCGAGCACCGCGGCGTAGAAGTCGGCGGCTCGATCCGCGTCGGGCACCCACAAGGATGCGTAGACGAGGTCGCCCTGCCGTGCGGTGGGCGCCGCGGACGGGAGCGGGGAGTGCAACCCCCAGCGGTGACCGAAGGGGTCGACGACGTAGGAGTTGCGCTGGCCGTAGTCGTCGTACGGCTCGCGGTCCGAGCGGCCGCCAGCAGCGACCGCGACAGCGAGCGTGGCATCTACGTCCGGCACGGCGAGCATCAGGTTGACCGATGTCGGGCCGGACGACGGCGCCACGAAGCCGATCTCGGGGAACTCCTGGGCCAGATACAGGGTGCCGCCGGCTAGAGCCAGCTCACAGTGGCCGATCCGCCCGTCAGGCATCACGATCGGCTCTCCGACGACGCTCGCGCCGAAGACGTCGACGTACCAGTCGATGGCACGCCGCGCGTCACTGACGGCGAGGTACGGAATGGCGGCGCCGAGCGTTGCGGCGGTGGTCGTCGGTTCGTCGATGGTTGCTGCGGACACGGAGACTCCTCGGGGCAGGGACAGTGCGCGCTCGAGCCGGGCGCGCAGTCGGTCGGTAAAGGCGGGGGTCGGAGTGACGGCGGTGTCGGGCAGCCGCAGTGCGAGGAAAGGATCGGTCACGCGTCGGCCTCCTCGTCGGGATAGGCCCGGCGGAACGCGGAGCGGGCGCGGACCAACAGAGCCTCGGTCGCGTGCAGGGTGCGCTGGAGCAGCGCGGCGACCTCGGGGACCGGCAGGCCGTCGAGGTAGCGCAGCGTCAGCGCGGCGCGGTGCTGGGCGCCGAGCCGGTCGAGTGTGTCGCGCACCCGTGCGGCGTCCAGGTAGTTGTCCCACGGATCCACCTGGTCGTCGGCGCGTCCGCCGATGACCTGAAGGTCCCGGCGTTCGCGGGCCTGCCGGCGCCAGTGATCGACGAGTTTGTGCCTGGCTACGCCGATCAGCCACGGCGCTGACAGGGGCGGCGGGGCGGCCCGGCGGACGGCGTCGACAGCGGCCAGGAACGTCTCCGCGGTGAGGTCCTCGGCGAGGGATGCCTGTCCGCACCGGGACAACAGGTAGCCGTAGACCTGGGGCAGCGCTTCGTCGTACAGCGTCAGCAGGTCCGAGCCGCCGTCGTCCACCTGTGCCCGCACACTCCTATCGTCGGTTCCGCCCGCCGGATTCCGACGGTCAGCCGTGGACTTTCTCGCTGCCTCCGTAACTCTGGCTGGTATGGCGCTCGAACCTACGGACGCAAGGGTCAGCCGACGGCGCGGTGCAGATAGAGGTCGCGAAGCAGGCAGACCTCCGCTCCGTGGTGGATCTTCTCCCGGTTGATGTGCAGCACCAACTGGGTCATCGGGGCGTCCTCCCACGACTCCGCGGCGGGGCCGCCGAAGTGGTTCGCGGTCCGGTCACCGAGCACGCCGACGATGATGTGCGCCAACCGCCAGGCGATCGTGGTCACCGGGGCGGGGTCGGGATCGGGAATGGCCACGTCGACTGTGAACTCGCCCGCACCGATCGCCATCGGGGCAGTGCTCTCGCCGCGCCGGCGGACGTTCCAGCACCCCGGGACCGGCTCCCAGAAGTACTCCTCGTCGGCCAGGCCGGACAGCCGGGGGCGCAGCTGGCGCTGCCAGTACCGGTCCAGTTGGTCGTGCAGCTGATGGATCCAGTCGATGCCCATGGCACGACCGTAGGTGTCAGTCCTCCGCGCGACGTAGGTACAGGTCGCGGAGTAGGCAGAGTTCCGCGCCGTGGTGGATGGTCTCCCGGTTGATGTGCAGGACGAGCTCAGCCATCGGGTGCTCCGCGAACGGGCCTTCGGCCTCCCCGCAGGGTCGCCCGAGCCCCTCGGCGTCGAGCCCGCGGACGCCTTCGCTCCAGCGCAGGTAGCCGTCGTCGAGCTGCCCGAGCGCCTCGGCGGCGGTTCCGGCGTACCCGAAGCTCTGGTAGTCCATGGCCGGACCGCCGAAGTGACTGGCGGCGCGTTCACCGAAGATCCCGACGATGATGTGCGCCATCCGCCAGGCGATCGTCGTCACCGGAGCGGGCTCGGGCTCCGGCACGGCGAAGTCGATCGTGAAATCGCCGGATCCGACCGCCATCGGAGCCGCGCTATGGCCGCGGGACCGGACGTTCCAGCAATCGGCGACCGGCTCCCAGAAGTACTCCGCGTCGGTGAGGCCGGCCAGGCGGGGGCGCAGGTGGTGTCGCCAGTGCCACTCCAGCTGCTCGTGCAACTGATGGTTCCAGTCGATGTCCATGCCGACGACCGTAGGGCAGGTTGCGGACAGTTCCGGTCCGGAATGGATGCGAGACTGTCGCGCGTGATCACGACGTCGGCACGGCTGCTGCGACTGCTCGGCTTGCTGCAGCAACGCCAACTCTGGTCCGGAAGCGACCTGGCCGAACGCCTGGAGATCACCGAGCGGACGGTACGCCGGGACATCGAGCGACTGCGGACACTCGGCTATCCGGTGCACGCGGCGACCGGCACGGGTGGCGGGTACCGCCTCGGCGCTGGCGCCGCGCTACCCCCGCTGTTGCTCGACGACGAGGAGGCGGTTGCGGTTGCGATCGGACTGCGAGCGGAGGCGCTCGGAACCATCGCGGGTCTGGGTGAGGCTTCGCTGCGAGCACTCACGAAGCTGGAGCGGGTCCTGCCGGCGCGACTGCGACACGTGGTGACGACGGTGCATTCGGCCACCGTGCCGCTCACGGCCGCTGCGTCCACTGTGGACCCCGAGTTGCTCCTGACGATTGCTGCGGCCTGCCGGGACAGTGAGTTGTTGCGCTTCGACTACCGCACGCGCGATGGTGCCGACAGCAACCGGCGGGTCGAGCCTCACCGGCTGGTGAACACCGGCAACCGGTGGTATCTCGTGGCACGAGATGTGGAACGCGCCGACTGGCGCACGTTCCGGGTCGACCGGATCAGCGCAGTGCTTGCGACCGGGCGGCGGGTCACATTGGTCGACCCGCCCGATGCGGCGGCGTTCGTGGCCGCCGGGGTGTCGAGTGCGCCGTACCGGTATCAGGCTCGCGTCCTGCTTGAGGTCGACCTGACAACAGCCGCTCAACTCGTGCCGCCGACGGTGGGCAGTCTTGCCGCCGTCGAGGGTGGCACGGTGCTCAGCACCGGCGGCGACTCGCTGGACGGGCTTGCGCTGCACCTTGCCTTCCTCGGCTGTGACTTCGAGGTGCTCGACCCGCCGGAGCTTCGCGCCCGCCTGGATGACCTGGCTCGCCGGCTTGCCACCCCAGCTACTCAGGTGGCCGCTGCCGGTTGGGCATCGAAGTCATGATCGTCAGGCCGAATCGGTTGCCATACAGCCAAATGGGCCTGACGATCTTGGAGTTCAGCCGAGCCGGCCGCGCTCGTCCTTCGCCCAGGCGGCCAGCAGTCCGCGGTAGTGCGCGATGAAGTGCTCGTGCTCGTGCGCGGGGAAGGTCGCCCGCACCGTCTCGACAAGGAGCCGGTCGAAGTCCACGCTCTCGATCCACCGCAGCATGACCTCGTCGATGGTGGCCAGCCGGCTGGCGCAGAAGTCGGCGTACCGCTCGACCTCGAAGTAGTCGTCGGCGAGCTGGCGGTAGGCACCGATCTTCTCGCCGTAGGGCAGGTCGTCGCGATCGGCGATGTCGAAGTAGCGCCGGGTGTCCAGGTCGTAGCGGGCCCGGCGGCCGGTGACCGTGCAGAACACCGACCACTTCACCAGCGCCTTGATCGCCCACGGGAAGTAGTAGTGCAGGCTGGTGATCGCCACGTCGGGGCAGGCGTTGGCGTAGTCGATCGGGTAGACCTCGGCGGCCTTGATGAGCGTCTCGCAGGAGTTGAACTCCCACCGGAAGAAGGCGTTCACGAGCCGGCCGATCGTCACGACCTCGTCGCCGACGCCGGCGTCGAGGAAGTCGTGGGTGATCGAGTAGCGCGCGTGCATCGGCTGATCCGGGTCGAACTTCATCACCATCGTCTCGGCGCCGATGGACAGGCTGCGGGCGAACACGTCGTAGCCGGCGACCGCCTTTTGCAGATGCATCAGCCGCTGCCCGGACTCGTCGTACGCCTTGTGCAGCTCGTCAGGGTTGCGGATCTGGGTGACGCCGACCCAGGCGCCACCGTCGTACGGTTTCATGAAGATCGGGTAGCCGATGCTCTCGGCCACCGAGTCCAGGTCGAACGGCTGGTTGTAGCGCTGCGAGGTGTACGCGTACTTCGCGTGGTCCGGCGGGTTCTTGTACGGCACCAGGACGGTCTCGGGCACCTTGAGGCCGAGCCGCATCATCGCGCAGTACGCCGCATGCTTCTCCATGCTCTGGAACGTGAACGGGCTGTTCAGCAGGTACAGGTCGTCCATCAGAGCGGCCTTCTTCAGCCACTCACGCGGCACGTAGTACCAGTAGGCCAGCCGGTCGATCACCAGGTCGTACCGCGGCTTGGAGCGCAGGTTGAACGGCTCGATGGTGACGCGCTCCGCGTTGTACCGGTGGATCGTGTCGCTGCCGTCGGTCACCGGTCCCAGTCGCCGGAGGATCGCCTCGAACGCGGCCGGCCAGTCCTCCTCGGTGCCGAGCAGCAGTCCGATCAGATGGGTCGTCTCCGTCATCGGGTCAGACTCCTCACGGCGTCAGGTCTGGTCTCACGCCGTGGTCGTCGAGCGTTGGCTCTGCGGCGGGCACGCCTGGACCCTAGTAGTCATCTCCGGCCTAGCGTTGAACCGAAGCCGACAGACCGACGTACGGTGAGGCATGCAGCCCGCCTCGGATACAGCGTTGGCTGCCGGGGGAGCAAAGGTGGGTTGGTGACCGCCGTACGCCGCTGGCTCGTCGTCGGGCTCGGGCTTGCCGTCCTGCTCGCGTTGCCGTCGGTGCTGGGCGCCCTCCCCGCAGCGCAGAGCGAACTGAGCGCCGCGGAGCTGCTGGAGCGGGTTCAGGAATCCGGCGATGTCTCCTACTCCGGCTATGCCGAGGCCGTCGGCGGCCTGCAACTGCCGGTCACGCAGGACTTCACCGATCTCGTCGATCTGTTCGGGGACCGCTCCCGGCTGCGGGTGTGGTGGCGCACCGCGGAGGACTGGCGCGTGGACACCCTCTCGGCGACCGGCGAGACCGACCTGTTCCACCGCGGCGGTGACACGCTGATGTGGGAGTACGAGGACGACCGCGCCACGCTGACCCGTGAGCCCGACATCCGGCTGCCGCGTACCGCCGATCTGCTGCCCACCGAACTCGGCCGGCGGTTGCTCAGCGAGGCCACCGCCGAGGAGGTGACCCGGATCCCGGCCATCCGGGTCGCCGGCCGCGACGCCCCCGGCCTGCGGCTTCGGCCGGCGGACCGGCGGACCACCGTGGACCGGGTCGAGGTCTGGGTCGATCCGCAGAGCGGACTCCCGTTGCGAGTCCAGGTGTACGGCGCCGGCTCGGACACCGCTGCCCTGACCGCCACGTTCCTCGAGCTGACCGTCGCCGAACCCTCCGAAGCCGACACGAGCTTCATCGCCCCGCCCGGCTCGGAGTTCCGGTTCGAGGACGTGGTGGACGTGGCCGCGGCGGCCAACGAGTTCGCACCGGCGGTCGCACCGAACCGCCTAGCCGGCCTGGATCGCCGCGACGACCTCAGGCAGGGTGCGGTGGGCGCGTACGGACGCGGCGTGACGCTGCTCGTCGCAGCCCCGATCTGGGACGACATCTCCCGGCCGTTGCGCGACCAGCTGGAGGGCACGCCGGGAGCACAGATCGACGACAGCGGTGTCTACGTTTCGGTCGGGCCGCTCGGGCTGCTGTTGACGCCGGGTAGTCGGAGCCAGCGCAGTTGGCTGGTCGCCGGGACAGTAGACCGCCAGACCCTGGCCGAGGCAGCGTCCGAGCTGGTGCAGATTCCGGTGGAGGACGGATGATCCGCACCGCCGCACTGACCAAACGCTTCGGCTCGATCCTGGCCGTCGACGGGGTGAGCCTGGACGTACGGGCCGGTGACATCTACGGTTTCCTGGGCGCGAACGGGTCCGGCAAGACGACGACGGTCCGGATGATCCTCGGCCTGGTGCTGGCCACCAGCGGCAAGATCCAGCTGCTCGGGCAGCCGATGCCAGGGGCCGGCCGGGCGGCGTTGACCGAGGTCGGCGCGTTGGTGGAGGGTCCCGCGGCGTACGGGCACCTGTCCGGCCGGGCCAACCTCGGGCTGCTGGACGCGATGGGCAAGGGCGGCGTACGGCGAACGCGTGCCCGGCGGATCGACGAGGTGCTCGAGCAGGTCGGGCTTGCGGCTGTCGGTCGGCGACCGGTCAAGGCCTACTCCCTCGGCATGCGGCAGCGGCTCGGGCTCGCGGCGGCGCTGCTGCGGCAGCCGCGGCTGCTCGTCCTCGACGAGCCGACCAACGGGCTGGACCCGCAGGGCATCCGGGAGATCCGCGAACTGCTGCTGCAGCTGCACGCGAGCGGCACCACAGTGTTCTTGTCCAGCCACCTGCTCGCCGAGGTCGAGCAGCTGTGTACGCGGGTCGGGGTTCTCGACCGGGGCCGCCTCGTTCTGCAGGATGACCTCGCCAAGCTGCAGGCGCCGACCGGACGCACCGTCGTACACACTCCGGACCAGGACCGGGCCCGGGTGCTGCTGGACGGACGGATCGAGCACCGCGACCGCGACCGGCTCGTCGTCCGCGGCGCCGACGCGGCGGAGCTCAACGCGATGCTCGTCTCCGGCGGCGTCCGGGTCACCGAACTGGGGCCCGAACGGCGCAGTTTGGAGCAGGTGGTGCTGGCCGCGACCGACACCTCCTCGCACCAGGTCGGTGTCACCCGATGATCGCTGCCGAGGCGGCATGATTGCCGTCGAACTGCGCAAGATGCTGCGTAGACCCCGGACCTGGGCCACGATCCTGCTGCTGAACGCGCTGCCGACGCTCGTCGCGGTGCTCCTCGCGGTGACCGATCTGGGACCGCGACCCGGCACCGGACCGGCGTTCCTGTCCGCCGTACTGTCCGACGGGACGCTGTTTCCGCTCGCTGCGCTGGCGATCATCCTGCCGCTGTTCCTGCCGATCGCGGTTGCCGTGATCGCCGGGGACTCGGTTGCGGGAGAGGCGCAGAGCGGCACTCTGCGATACCTGCTGGTCCGTCCGGTCGGGCGCACCCGGCTGCTGGTGGCCAAGCTGATCAGCGTCATCGCGTTCGTGCTCCTCGCCGTGGTGATCGTGGCGGTGACGGCGTACGTCGTCGGCTCCCTCCTGCTCGGTGACCAGCCGCTGGCCGCCAGCGTCTCCGGTACGACGTTGACGCCCGAGCAGGTCGCGGTGCGCACGGCGCTCGCGATCGGCTACATCACGCTGTCGATGCTCGGTGTCGCGGCGATCGCGCTGTTCCTGTCGACCATCACGGACTCGCCACTGGCCGCCGCACTTGGGGCACTGGCTTTCCTGATCGCGTCGTCGTTGCTGCTCACCCTCGACGCGGCGGAGGCACTGCAGCCATACCTGCCGACCCGATACTGGCTGTCCTTTGTGGACCTGTTCCGTGACCCGATCTTCTGGCGGGACATCCTGCGCGGTGTGGGCCTGCAGGCGGTCTACGTCGTCGTACTGCTCGGCGCCGCGTGGGCGAACTTCACCACGAAGGACGTCACGAGCTGAGTCGCTGACAGTCCGCTGTGGACAGAGCCTCGGGTGCGCCCTGGCCGAGCTGCAGGGCGACGATGCTGGACACCACCGGATCGGTCGGCAGGCTGCCGTGCGGGACCTGTGACGAGGTGCAGATGTCCTGTACGACGAGGTTTAGTGCACCGTCCAGTCGAGCTGAGTCCGGCGGTGTCACCACCTCGTCGAGGGTGGTCCAGATCGAGATGTACGCCGGGCCCGGAGGTGTCTCGTCCCCGGCGTTCAACTCCCGGAGCAGATCGCTGCCCGGGACGAGCTGACGGCAGGCGAGCGGGCACTCGTCCGGCACGATCGCGACGGCAAGCTCGGCCACCGTGGTGCCGTGGTGCGGCGAACCGAGGGTGACCACCCGGCGGGCGACCTCGGCACCCCCGAAGTCCCGGACCCACAACCGGGCCACCACCCCGCCGGCGGAGTACCCGACGACGTCGACCGACGGGGCGCCGGTCCGCGCGAGCGCTGCCTCCGCGGCGACGGCAAGTGCTTCGGCCTGTGCGCTCAGGTCGCCGGTCCCGTCACCGGCCAGCGGCACGACGGTGGCGTCACGTCCTTTGTCGCGCAGTTCGCCCGCGAGCACTTCCAAGGCCACGGTGGATCCGCCGTACCCGGGGATGAGCAACACCGGGCCCGGCTGGTCCTGCGCGACGGGGGTGACCGAGGTCCCGACCGCCCGCCAAGTGAAAAGGCCGGCAGCGACGAGTGCGGCGGCCAGGAGAAGCGCGGTCACGCCGAGCAGGAGCCGGCGGCGGGCGGGCGACAACGCGGCGAGCATTCGCCCATGCTGCGCCGTCGAGGCGAGCCTTGCCACGAAATGCGCGGACTGCGCTCGTGGAATCTCGGACACTGTCGGCATCTCGACGCTGGGGGTGGCGTGGACATGGATCAGGCGGTGGAGGTCGAGTCCATCGGCCGAGTGTTCGCCTTGGGTGCTGGTAGACAGCTCGACGCGCTAGAGGATGTCTCGTTCTCGATTGGGCACGGGGAGGTCGTCGGACTGCTCGGCGTACACCGAACCGCCGACCACCGTTCGATGAGGCTGTGCGCATGTGCTGGGCGTCGACACTGCGCCCGTCGTCACCAATGGGCGCGCGGCACTGGACCGGACTGCCACGCAGCGGCCGGGCCCGGGTGCCCGAAGCCTGCCAGTACGTGGCGCAGGGACGGCGCAGGCCATTCGTGTCGAGGAACCGTTCGAAGCAATCCGCTGCGATCGCCTCCAGAGGTGGCACCGTCAGCTCGGTAGCCAGGGCGCAGAGCCGGGTTGCCTTGCCGCTGGCCCTCATGGCATCAGGTCGACCGTCCGACGCTGGACAACCAGCGCAGCGCGTCGGCGTAACTACCCCCACGTCTCACCTGGCCGCTCGACTGGCTCATCCCATCGTCCGAGGCGGTCGAGCAGCGGTGTCGGCAGGTCGCTTATCTCGCAGAGGTCGTGGAACTCCCGACGGTCACCTCGAACCGTCACGAGCTTATGATCGCCGTTGTTGCGTCGACGGATACCTACCACGCGCGCGCGGGTCGTAGTGCCGGCCGTGACGCCGCATGCACCGATGACATAAGCGTCGGCAGCGTCGCCGTCGGCAGCGTCGTAGGTGTCGACCACAAAGCCGTATGCCACGTCGGCAAGAGCCGGGACAACATCGACTCCCTCGAACGGTTCGCTAATCCCGCGGGCCGACCGGTATCGGACACCACCGCCCACCGGTATCTCGACGAACACGTTGACAATTGCGTCCTGCGCTGGAGCGGGACCAGCACGTGAGCGGTCGACGGAACTCACGTCCGCATCTCCAGCAGATTGTGCGCGCGGAACCCCATCCGCGTGTAGCACATGTCATCCTGGGCCACTGAACGGTTGGCGAAGGGTACCTCAGCGTCGTGACCGGGTAGACGGCCTGCGGGTCCGACGTGGCCGGTTGGGACGGGCGGCCAGGCCGCGCCCCGCCGTACCGGTTCGGGCCGATTCAGCTGGTGCGATGCTGGCCGGATGTCCTTGGAACTGCACGAGATCGCCGAAGCCGACCACCGCATCCTCAACCCGTTCACCGACGACAAGCTGATGACCCTCGCCGCTGCGGCGCATGTGCACGCAGGGACCCGGATCCTCGACCTGGCCTGCGGCAAGGGGGAGATGCTCTGCCGGTGGGCAGAGACCATCGGAGTCACGGGGCACGGGGTCGACATCAGCGAGGTGTTCCTGGCCGCGGCGCGGGACCGGGCCGAGGAGCTGGGGGTCGCCGACCGGGTGTCGTTCGAGCAGGGTGACGCGGGTGCCTACTCGGCCGAGCCGTCGTCGTACGACGTCGTGTCCTGCCTCGGCGCCACCTGGATCGGGGGCGGGCTGGCCGGGACGCTGGACCTGATGCGACCGCCGGTCCACGCGGGCGGGCTGTTGCTCGTCGGAGAGCCCTACTGGACCGAACCGGCCCCGGAAGCTGCCTACGAGGCGTTGGGGGTCGGGGCCGAGGAGTTCACCTCGCTGGCCGGTACGGCGGACCGCTTCGCCGCGGCCGGTCTCGAGCTCGTCGAGATGGTGCTGGCCGACGGCGACAGCTGGGACCGGTATGTCGCGGCGCAGTGGTGGACGCTCGACGACTGGCTGCGGGTGCACCCAGACGATCCGCGCCGGGACGACGTTCGGGCATTCCTGCACCGCTGGCGCCGCGTGCACCTGGACTACGGCCGCCGCTACTTCGGCTGGGGAGTCTTCGTGCTACGTGCGACCGGTTAGTGTCGCCGGTGACGCCGGTTGGGGGAAAATTGTGGCATTGACGCGCATTCTGGTCGTTGTGTTGGCGGGTGGGGCCGGGAGCCGGCTTGAGCTGCTGACCGACGGGCGGGCCAAGCCAGCTGTTCCCTATGGGGGGATGTACCGGCTGATCGACTTCCCGCTGTCCAACTGCCAGCGGGCCAGTATCGCCGACGTGTGGGTGCTGATGCAGTACAGCCCCGGCGTACTGGCCGATCACCTCGCCAACGGGCGGCCGTGGGATCTGGACCGCTCCACCGGCGGGTTCATGGTGCTGCACCCGCATCAGGGTGACGAGCGCGGCGGCTGGCATCAGGGGACCGCGGATGGGTTGTGGCGGCAGGCGCCTTTGATCCGCGAGTTCGATCCCGAGGCGCTTGTCGTGGTCAGCGCCGACGCGGTCTACAAGCTGGACTACCGCGATGTCGTCGCCGAGCACTTGGCCAGCGGGGCGTCCGTCACGATGGTGACGACGCGGGTGAAAAGGGCCGAAGCCAGCCGGTACGGCGTCGTGCAGGTCGATGATGACGGCGCCATCACCGACTACGCCTACAAGCCGGACAAGCCCAAGAGCGTCCTCGTGACGAACGAGGTCTTCGTCTTTGAACCGGACCGGCTGTTGGACCTGCTCGACGACCTGGCCGAAGAGGTCGACGAGGAGGACGGCCTGGAGGATCTCGGCGATCACGTACTACCTCGGCTGGTCGAGGCCGGCGAGGCCCGCGACTTCCGCTTCACGGGGTACTGGCGGGACCTCGGCACCGTCCAGGCCTACTGGGAATCACACATGGACCTGATCAAGCCCAAGCCCCCGATCGACCTGGACGAGCCCGGCTGGCGGATCCAGACCCAGGGCGGGCGGTCGGGCGCGGCCGGAGTCCACAGTGGCGCCGACGTGGACAACAGCCTGCTGTCTCCCGGCTGCCACATTGGGGGATCGGTGCACGACTCGGTGATCTCGCCCGACGTACGAGTGGAGAAGGGTGCCACCGTGCGTGAGTCGGTGCTCCTGCACGGCGCCATCGTGCGGGCCGGAGCCGTCGTCGTGCGGAGCATCGTCGACCACGGCGTAGTCGTCGGCGCAGACGCCCGGGTCGGTGGGGACGGTGAGATCGCGTTGGTCGGCTGCCAGACCCGGTTGAAGGCCGGGCAGCAGGTGCCCGCCGGCGGCCGCTACCCGGAGGCGTCCGAACAAGAGTGAGCTAATACCTCACGCCTACTCGGACGTCATGCTGCGGCGGCAGTGCCCAACGCCGCAGCCACCTGGTCCATGAACTCCCCAGGTGCGATGCGCAGGCCCAGCACCGGGATCCGCAGCAAGACCGCACCGTTGAGGGAAAGCATGTTCTGCCGTAGCGCGTCATCGACCTGGCTTTCGCCGTTGCCGTGGTGGACGCCTTCGATTTCGACCACGAGGCCGCAATCCCAGTACACGTCAAGGTAGATCCGGCCCCTCGGTCCGTTCCGGAGGACCTGCCGACTCGGCTCGGGTAACCCGCGCTCGCGGCAGAGCGCCGCAAAGTCGAGCTCACCCAGGGCCTGTGCGCCGTCGGCCACGTCGCGGACAACCAGTGTGAGCAACTGACGCCGCCGGTGCTGGCGCACCTGCTGCAGAGCCTTGGCAATCGCCGCGCCCGTCGTCAGCCGCTGCTGGACCGCCATGACGATCAGGAGCGCGGCCTGCCGGTCGCTCTTGGCCCACAGCGCGGCATGGACGGCGGCGACGGCGGGTCGCACCCGGCGGACCCCCGCATCGACAACGTCGGCATCGCATCGGCGTCGTGACTCATGCACTCGGACTCCGGCACGGCTGCCGGGGCGGGTACCTCGCGGCACCGAGACGTGGATCAACGACTCCTGATAGTTCTTCAGCCCCGCAGCCGCCAGGGCCGTGACACCGTCCAATGCGGCGTGCTTCCCGACGGTGAGCAGCGCGACCCGCCACAGCGCGCGCTGGTCGAGGCCCGCTGTGTGTAGTGCGATTGCCTGGTTGCCGTGCACCTTCCACCTGCGCGCTTCGGTCTCCCGACGGATGTCCCAACGAGTCACCCCGATAGCACGCAGTTGCGTCCTGGACAGCACACCATCGTGGTCCCGCCCCAGCTCAGCCGCGGCCGCGACGAGCCTGCGTCGCCGCTGCACATGGTTCTCGCCGTCCGGCATGCACCGTTCCTACGCGGAGTTGCACCGGGCAGAAACCCACCGCCGGCGTCTGTGGAAACCCGAGACGTCCGAAGAAGCGTGAGGTAATAGCTCACGCCTGCTCGGACGCCAGCGGGCAGACTCGGGGAATGCGAGGTCGTCGGCTTGCTCGGCGTCAACGGCGCCGGCAAGACGACGCTGACCAAGGTGCTCGCCACGCTGCTGCTGCCGACCACCGGTACGGCTCGATCATGGGGTACGACGTGGCGACCGACACCAGGGCAGTCCGGATGACAATGAGCGTGATCCTGGGCGGCGACCGGGGGCTCTACAACCGGATCAGCGGCCGGGAGAACCTGGCTTTCTTCGGGATGCTCGCCGGGGTTTCCCGGCGTGACCTGCGCGACCGGGTGCCCACGATGCTGGAGCGGGTGAACCTTGCCGAAGCCGCGGACCGGCGGGTCGAGACCTACTCCAAGGGGATGCGCCAGCGCCTGCATGTCGCGATCGGGTTGTTGTCCCGGCCGAAGGTGCTGCTCCTGGACGAACCCACCGTCGGCCTGGATCCGCTGGAAGCGGACCGGCTGCGTGACTCGATCGCCGACTTACGCGGTGAGGGCGTCAGCATCCTGCTGACCAGCCATCTGCTGCTGGACATGGAGCGGCTTGCCGACCGGGTGGTGATGCTCGATCAGGGGCAGGTCACCGCCGAGATGCCGTTGGCCAAGTTCGCCACGCTGGCCGGGTTCGCCGCCGTCGTCACTGTCACCTACCGAGGCTCGCTCGCGGACGTCCAACGGTTACTGCCGGCCGGCGCTGTCGTCGACCGGCACACCGAGGAAGCCGGCTCCTCCACGCTGGTGCTGAAACTCCGGGAGTGGAGCGGTGACCTGTTCGCCGCGCTCGGACGGCTGGTCGACGACGTCGAGGTCGAGGACATCGACGTACGCCCGGCGCGGCTCGAGGAGGCGTTCGCCACGCTGTCCGGTAGGGCGCGGTGACCGGGACGGCGCTCCGACCGGACGGCCTGCCCACCCGCACGCAAGGGCTCTGGCGCGGCCTCGAGGTGATACTGATCTGCGCCCGCATCCAGATGGCGGAGGTCCGATCGGCGTGGATCATCATCGCGGTCACGGTCTTCCAGCCGATCGTGTTCCTGCTCGTCACCCTGCTGCCCGCGGCGATCGCTCGGCCGCCGCCGGAACCTGCGTTGCCGCCGGTGTCGCCCTCTCGGTGTCCTGGTCGGCGACGGCGTGGGGAGCCGCCAGCGTGCTGCGCCGGGAGCGCGCGATGGGCACCCTCACCCGTGTGCTGGCTGGACTCGTCGACGCCCGGTTGATCGCGCTCGGCAAGGGGCTGGGCTCGGCGTTGCTGTCGAACGTCTGGGCACTTGCCACCCTGGCGGTGACGCTGATCGCGCTGCGCCAGCCGGTCTCCTTCGCCACCCTGGCGCGCTGGTGCTCGGCTACGTCGTACTCATCGCCTCCGGATCAGCGATTGGTCTGCTGATCGGGTCGGTCTTCGTGGTGACGAGGTACGGGGCGCAGGTTTCGGCGTTCCTGACCTTCCCGATCATCCTGCTCGGCGGCATGCTCATCCCGCCGGAGCTGTTCCCGCCGCCGCTGAACTGGGTCTCTGCGGTGATCAGCCTGCGCTGGCTGCAGGAGTTCCTCGTGACCAGCGCTCTGGGGGCGCCGAACTACACCGCGCTCGCAATGGCCGCTCTCCTCACGGTCGGCTATGCGCTGGGCGGGATCTGGCTGTTCGGGCGGATCGCACACAAGGCTCGGCGTGATGGCAGCCTCGACCTCTACTGAGCCGGCCGTCGGGCGGTCCTGGCGAGCGGAGCGCTTCTAGCGGTCGCGGCAGATCATCCGGTTCGGCTTCTTGCAGTACCTCTCGGCGAATCCGCCGGGCATCGTGCTCGCCACGATCTGGCCCCGCCTGATCTTCCAGACCGTCTTCTGGGTCATGCTCGGGTACGTCGCGGCCGGCCCGAGCGGCGCCACGTTCGCCTACCTGGGCGCGATCGCGACCGCATTGACGTTCGGCGGCCTCGCCGGGATGTTCAACGTACCGGTAGGACGACAAGTGGGCCGGCACCTACTCGCGGCTACTCGCCGGGGCGACGCCACCGACCTGGGTGTTCTTCGGCCGCGGGGTCGCCCAACTCGCGGCGTCGATCGTGGAGATGCTGGTCTGCCTGGTCGCAGCCGGGCTGCTGACCGGGCAATGGCGAACGATGCTGACGCTGGGCCCGGTCCTGCCGATCTACCTCGTGATCGCGCTGAGCATGTCGGCGGCCGGACTGGCGTGTGCGTCCTTCTGCGTCGGCAAACGCGCCGAGATCGCCATCTACAACGGACTGACGTACCTGGTCATCCTCTGCTGCGGCGCGCTGATCCCACCCGGAACGCTGGCCGCGCTCGACGTCATCGGGACGGTGCTCCCGGCTACCCACGGGCTGATCGCCGTACGCAGCGTTCTGGACGGCGGCCCGTGGCTCGTGCAGGTGGTGCTCGAAGTGATCGTGGGGCTGGGCTGGCTGTTGCTCGGCTATGTCCTGTTCGGGACGCAGGCAGCGCGGTCGCGGCGTACTGGTTCGGACAACTTCAGCTAGGTCGGCAGCTGCCGGTGCGGCGGCTCAGTCGTCTTCATCGTCATCATCGCGGTCGTCGTCGTCATCGTCGTCATCATCCCGGTCGTGGTCATCGTCGTCGCCGCCGGAGCCCGGAACCGGCATCGGCGGGGGCAGTGGTGGCGGCGCCGCGGTCGTGGTCGGCGTTGCCGGCTGCGCGGTCTCGACGGGTTCCGCATCCAGCGGCGTACCGACCGAGGACTGCTCCGGCAGGATGGTCCGGACGGGGTTGTCGGGCGCAGCGTCGCTGGACCCGCCGGTGATGGCGGCTGCGACCGGGAGGCCGGCAATCACCGCGGCAGCGCCGAGCGCGAGGACGTTCTTCATACCTGTAGTTCTGCCCTGTCAGAGGAGCAGGTCGCCAGTGGACGTTGGGGCTAAGACCATTGACCACTTGAGGTCTGTACCGGGCGCTGACCAAGCTCGTCCGAGTGACTGTGACCTTCGACCGTCCGGTGTCCCGTTCCCTGACCGAACGTGCGCCGCAGCCTCAGGTGCCACCGAGCCGGGCGCATCCCGGCGCCGTACTGGGCGCCATCCACCTGGGTGCGGCCATGGTGCTGTTGCTCTGGTGGGGCAACGCTGAAACCAGCCCGACCCTTGCTGACTGGCTGACCGAGGTCGGCCGGATCACCGGACTGCTGGCCGGGTACGCCGTCGTCGTACTGCTGGCTTTGATGGCTCGCGTCCCCGCGCTGGAACGCGGAATCGGGTCGGACCGGCTGACGCGGTGGCACGCGATGGGCGGCCGCTACACCGTCACCCTCGTCGTGGTGCACGGTCTGTTCATCACCTGGGGGTACGCCGTTGCGGCGAACACCGGCCTCGTCGAGCAAGGCAGGACCCTGGTTCTGACCTATCCGAACGTCATGATGGCGACGGTCGCCGGCCTGCTGCTCGTGATGGTCGGCGCGGTGTCCGCGCGGGCGGCGCGCAAGCGGCTGCGCTACGAGACCTGGCACTTCCTGCACTTCTACACCTACCTGGCAGTAGCGCTGGCGTTCAGCCACCAGTTCTCCACCGGCAAGGAGTTCGTCGACAACCCGACTGCTCGGGTCGTGTGGTCGGCGATGTACGTCGTCGTCGCGCTGCTGTTGATCTGGTACCGCTTCCTGGCGCCGGTCCGACTGGCCTTCCGGCACCAGCTGCGGATCACCGATGTCTGCCACGAGTCCCACGACATCGTGTCCATCTACATGACCGGAGTCGAACTGCATCGCCTGTACGCCGAACCGGGCCAGTTCTTCCGCTGGCGCATCCTGAGCAAGGGGCTGTGGTATTCCGCGAACCCCTACTCACTGTCGGCGCCGGTACATCCCGACCTGATCCGGATCACGGTCCGGCTCAGCGGCGACCACTCCCGGGCGCTGGCGGCGGTCAAGCCGGGGACATGGGTGTTCCCCGAAGGGCCCTACGGCGCCTTCACGTCGGGGCGGCAGACCCAGCCCAAGGTGCTGCTGTTGGGCGGAGGCGTTGGCGTCACGCCGTTACGGACGCTCTTCGAGACGCTGCCGGTGGCTCCCGGTGACCTGACGATGCTCTACCGGGCCAGCCGGGAGGCCGACATCATCTTCCGCGATGAGTTCGAGGTGCTGGCCGCGCAGTCCGGCCACCACGTGCACTTCCTGATCGGCACACGGGACGAACTCGGCTACGACCCGTTGTCCGTGCCGAACTTGGGGCGGCTGGTGCCGAAGCTGATTGAGCACGACGTCTATGTCTGCGGCCCCGACGGGATGGTGGCCGCTGCGCTGCGGTCCTTGCGGGAGGCCGGCGTACCGGAGCGACGCATCCACCTCGAATCGTTCGCGTTCTAGGAGATTCCTGCCGATGAAGCGAGCCATCTTTGCCATCGTGACCACGATCGCCGGACTGGTGATGTTGCTGCAGTACCAGACGCCTGCTCCGCCGGCCCTGGCCCTGCCGCCGATTGCTTCGGCTGCCCCGCCGGCCGCAACGACGCCGCCGGCCGCAGCGCCACCGGCAACGCCGACCGGCTCCGGACCGGCACCGGAGCCGGCGCCCGAGCAGCCCCGCACGCTGGTGGGCAACACGATCGACACCGAGCAGGGACCGGTCCAGGTGCAGATCACAATGACCGGCACGACGATCACCGACGTGACGATGCTGCAGTACCCGAACGGCGGGGGACGGGACCAGGAGATCAACTCGTTCGCGCTGCCGCAGCTGGTGCAGCAGGCGCTGGCTGTGCAGAGCGCGGACATCGACATGGTCTCCGGCGCGACGTACACCTCGGAGGGCTTCATCCAGTCGCTGCAGAGCGCGCTCGACCAGGCATGACGACCAAGTACGTCGAACACGTCATGGGCACGGTGTTCTCAATCCACGTCGTCGACGACGGCGACTGGAGCGCGGCGATCGATGAGACGGTCCAGTTTCTGCACTGGGTGGACGACACGTTCTCGACGTACCGACCCGGCAGCCAGATCAGCCGGCTCGGCCGCCGCGAGCTACGGCTCCGCGACTGCGATCCGACTGTTCGCGAGGTGCTCGGCCTCTGCGCGGACGTCGGGCTAACCTCCGACGGGCACTTCGCCGCGGTTGTCGGCGGCGCGCTCGACCCGTCCGGGTTGGTCAAGGGCTGGGCGATCGAGCGGGCCAGCGACCTGCTGACGTCCGCGGGGGCGCGCTCGCACGCGGTGAATGGCGGCGGCGACATGCAGCTGGTGGGCGGTCGGTCTGGCTTGCAACCGTGGCGGGTCGGGATCGCGCAGCCGCTGCGGCCGGGCGCCCTGGCCACGGTCGTCGCCGGAAGGGATCTTGCGGTGGCCACGTCCGGAAGCGCCGAGCGCGGCTGTCACATCGTGGATCCGTGGACCGGCCGCGCGCTGACCGGTCTGGCCAGCATCACGGTGACCGGCCCGCGGATCACGCTGGTGGACGCCTACGCCACGGCGGCGTACGTCATGGGTGCCGCCGCCCGCGACTGGATCGAGGGTTTGAACGGCTACGAGGCCTTCGCCGTCACCGCCGATGGCGATTGCTGGTCGACCGCCGGCTTCGCGGCGGCGCGCGGCGAGTTCGCCGAGCCGCGATGAACGGCACCGGCTGCGCCGTGCAGGGCGAGGACGGCGTCGGCCATGGATTGCAGCTTTCGCAGCCGTCGGCCGCGGACCCGCTGCCCGCGGTCGAGCCAGAGCGGTCACCCTGGAGGTAGCTCTGGGAGACACTCGACGGTCTCTTTGAGGAACAGCGCTACGGCGGCAAACGCTGCCACGAACAGGGCAGCGGTCATGGCCACCAGGAAGCTGCCGCCCACCGACCTCCACCGCCGTTCGCAAAAAGTCCGAGGCGTTGAGGAGAATCGCCGTCCAGAGGACCGCCAAGCACACCCAGCCGATGAGGTGACGGGTGAACGCGGCGTACGGACTTTGCATGGTCGGGTCCATGAACGACGCGCACAGGTAGTCCAGCTGCTTGCACGTCTCACACCGGATTCGGCAACGACGGCACCTGACCGGCCGTTGCTGCGTACGTGCGCGCGCAGTATCCGAATCCAGGTGAGCACCGACGCCTCGGCCCTGGACCAGAGTTCATCCGGGTGGGATTGGCGCCCAGGCGAACCCAGGTCCTGCGCTCATGACGCATCTCCTCGGCCACCGTCTTGAGTCGCCTCCTGGTCCTCCCAGGGATGCGGGTGCGGCTCCTCACCCGACTTGTCCAGCTGGTCGTCAACGACCCGATGATCTGCCATGGCCGGAAAGGTAGAGGCGGGCACCGACAGTTCGGCCGCCGTCGTGGTGGGCAGGGGCGGGATCGAACCGCCGACCTTCCGCTTTTCAGGCGGACGCTCGTACCGACTGAGCTACCTGCCCCGAGGGATTGGCGACCCTGACGGGACTCGAACCCGCGACCTTCGCCGTGACAGGGCGACGCGCTAACCAACTGCGCTACAGGGCCTTGCTCTCGATTGTTGTCAACCGATCCTACGTGCCCCCAACGGGATTCGAACCCGTGCTACCGCCTTGAAAGGGCGGGGTCCTGGGCCGCTAGACGATGGGGGCCCAGCGCCTGCCAGGTGGAACCCTTGAGAGCGGGCACGAGCATACGGGATGCCTTCCACGGACGCACGATGCGCTGGGTCTGGTTCAGCACACACTGGTCAGGAAGGTCAGGAAGGTCGAGCGCCAGTGCTCGGCAGCATCCGCTACCGGGAAGTGCCCGGATCCGTCGAAAATCTCCGTCACGACCCTGCCTCCCGCCTGCTCGTAGCGCTCGAGTACGGCGCGGATCTGACCGACCATCTGCTGCGGGGGAAAGACCTCTGCGCCCGGCCAGTCGGGGATGACGCCCAGCTGGCCGAGGGTACCGGTCTCCCACGCCGACCCGTCAGCGATGACGATGTCCGCCGTACCCTGAGTCCACAGAATCGGCGGCTTCGGGTCGATGTCGACGATGCCCGACCAGTCGCAGTATTTCCCGGACAGGGCGTTGAGGATGCCTCGCGTCCCCGGCGCGAAGCCCGGCCAATTGTCCGACGGCGTGGAATCCCCCGGATAGCCGTCGGCTCCGGTCACGGACTTGAGGATCTCCCCGACCAGCACCTCCTCGCGCTCGGGCGGTTCCCGGTGGGACGTTGCCCAGTAGGAGCTGTTCATCACGTTGCGCGGGGAGTACGGCGAGTTCGTCGAGAGATCCCCAGCGGCCAGCCGCCCGGCGAAGTCGGGGCTGCCGGTGCCGCCACCGCTACCCGCCCAATCCGGAAAGCAGGGCTTGCCGTCCGGCTGGGTGGCGGCGAATCCGTAAGGCGAGACCGGATCGATGAGCGTCAACGACGCCGCTTCGCGGTCCATGGCGTACGCCGCGATAGCTGCCCCGCCGGTGGACCAGCCGACCAGGTGCACCGGCCGCTCGATCCCGAGGGCCTGGACCATGGCGTGGACGTCGTCGGCCCAATCCCGCAAGCCCCGAGTGGCGTCGATTGGAACTCGCTCGGTGTCGCCGAATCCGCGCATGTCCGGAGCGAGGTACCGGTAGCCCGCGGGTACGGCGGACATTAGCGGCTCGTAGAAGCGCCCAGTCGCGAGATTGCCGTGCACCAGCACGACCGGGATGCCGTCGGCGGGCCCGGATTCGAGGTAGTGCAGGCGCAACCGGTCGGTCTGGACGGTTTCTTCACTCACTCGAGGCAGTGTCATGGCAGCCCCCCAGTTCTCGGCCCGCCGAACCTAACAGGCTCCCGACTTCGACGGCCTGCAACGGTGGCGCCTGGTCAGCCGGGGCCGCCGCGGCAGCGCCGGTAGCCGGCCAGCATCAGGGGAACCGTTCCGTCCACCGGTGTGGCTGAGATCGGGGCGTGGACGAGAGCGATGTCGGGACGCTGGGGTTGCGACCAGAGGAAGTCCAGCAGGTCCTCGCCGGCATATTCCGACCATGGAAGCCCGAGTAGCGTCGTACCGCTTGAGTCCAGGACGACCGCGTTGTCCGGCGACGCCACAGCGCCGTGAAGCGGTGCTCCTCACCGACTGGGACGAACAGCAGGCTGCCCGGGCCGACGAGAATCAGGCCATCTGCGCCGCCGGGGAACTTGGCTCTCTCCTCGGTCACGAGGTCGGTCTCTGCATGGGACTTTGGTTGTCGGTACCCTCGGCCGGGATCGAGTACGTGCCGATGCTCAGCGCTGGAGCACAGAGGGTGCTCGTCGTCGCGGTTGAATGTTCCGGGCACGCGAACCGACCGGCGGCTCGGTCGCGTCCAAATGACTGAGCACGTCACCAGACCGCGGCGGCGCTCCTTAGACGACATTCTGCAACCGAGCAACGGTACT
>Ga0136620_10000093_pt1 | contig 34343 bp, 33 predicted proteins | sample AntDrymUQ4162106_2_FD_104806 | JGI IMG/M metagenome (GOLD analysis project Ga0136620, IMG submission 104806) | Polar desert sand microbial communities from Dry Valleys, Antarctica - metaG UQ416 (21.06) | ecosystem: Environmental > Terrestrial > Soil > Desert | place: Antarctica: Dry Valley... | reverse complement strand
CCCCGAGGATCTTCTCGAGGCCATGGCGGCGGCGGGCTACGAGGCGACGGAATTAGGCCCGCCCGGATATTTCGGTTCCCCGTCAGAGCTCCTGGCCAGGCTGGAGCGCCACGGCCTGAAGGCGGCCGGCGTCTATGCGGCTATCCGCTTTGGCGATCCCTGGTCGATCGAGGCCGACGTCGGGCAGGCGTTGGATAGCCTGGCCGAGCTGGCGGCGGTGGGCAACGCCCGAGCGCCTTTGATCCTTGCCGATGGGGGAGCAGATGCCTTGCTTGCCAACCCGGCCCGCCCCTGGTGGGACCGCACCGAGGCCCTCGAGGCCGACGGCTGGCGGCGGCTGGTCGAGGTCGTCAAACGATTCGAAACCATGGCCGGGGAGGCTGGCGTGCCACTGTCCTTCCATCCCCACATCAGTACCTACGTGGAGTCGGTTTGGGAGGTCGAGCGCCTGCTTGCTCTAACCGAGGTTGGTCTGACTCTTGACACCGGTCACCTTCGCCTCGCCGGTGCAGCTGCCTCGGAGTGTCTTAGGGCTTGGAGGGATCGAATCAATCATGTCCATGTCAAAGACGTGCACGTCGACGTCCTGATCAAGGCTCGAGAAACCCAACGGAAAGACTTCGACGAGTGGTGGGCAGACGTGTCGTCGCCGCTGGGTGAAGGCGACGTCGATCTGACGGAGTTCATCGCTGAGCTGAGTCGAGCCCAATATCAGGGTTGGTTGGTGATCGAGCAGGACCGGAGCCCGAGCCGTGTCGATTCGTATCGCAGCGTCGCCAAGGCCGAGGAGAGAAACCGCAAATGGTTGGTCCAACAGCTCATTGCGAATGGTGAGCGCCCACCGAGATGACCCGTGGCCTGTTCACGCTGGGCGAGGGCCTGCTCCGGCTTTCGGTACCGCGAGGCGATCGGCTAGACGACGCGAGATCCGTGCAGATTCACGAAGGAGGCTCAGAAGCCAACGTGGCGGTGGCAGTGGCGCGAATGGGCTACGCGGCCACCTGGTTTTCTCAACTCCCCGCCAACCCGCTTGGGAAACGGATCGCGGCGGCCACTGCCACTCAGGGCGTTGACGTCTCGACGATCAGGTGGGTTCCTAAGGGCAAGGTCGGAATCTATTACCTGGAGCCGTCCGCTACACCCGGCGGGAGTCGGGTGACCTACGATCGGAACTGTTCGACGGTGTGTGATCTGACGGTCGACGATGTCCCCTGGACCCAGGTTGAAGACGCGGCAGTGGTCCATGTCACCGGTATCACGCCTGCTTTGTCCGACACGCTGGCCGAGGTGACGCGCGAGTTGGTTCGCCGTGCCCGTGTCGCCGGCGTCTTTGTGACCTTTGATGTCAACTACCGATCCCAACTCTGGCCGGCGGAGGCAGCCCGCCGACATGTCGTGGCCCTGAGCCGGGAGTCGAACTTGACCATCATTGGGCGAGAAGACGCCAGCGTTCTTTTTGGTGTCGACGGCGAATCGTCCACAGCTCTCGCGTCTCTCAGATCCGCGCTGGCAACCGACGCGATCGTGCTGACCCTTGGTGACCGAGGCTGTGTTTGGTCGATTGATCGCAACGAGGGAGCGACGCCTGCCGTGCCGACTGTTGTGGTCGATGAGATCGGTGCCGGTGACGCCTTTGCCGCTGGAATTGTTGTTGGAGTTCTCGAAGGTGATATCCAACAGGGGATCAAGACGGGAACAGCGATGGCTGCCCTGACGATGGGTTGGCACGGTGACCGGTTCCGGGGCGATCCCGCAATGGTGGGCCGGGTCAATCAATCCTTGGCTCTGGAGGGGGATGGTTGATGCCGGTGACGATTGACGGGCTGGCGCTCGGTTGGGAGGAACCGTGGAAACGGTTCGTTTGACGACAGCGCAGGCAATCGTCCGCTACCTCCTGTCACAGATGATCGAGGATGACGGAGAGCTTTTGCCGTTATTCGCCGGAGTCTTCGCGATTTTTGGTCACGGCAACGTGACCTGCCTCGGTGAGGCGCTCGAGCAGGTTCAGGATCGCCTGCCGACGTGGCGCGGTCAGAACGAGCAGTCGATGTCGATGGCGGCGGTCGCCTTCGCCAAGGCGCGGCTCCGCCGCCAGGTGATGGTCGCCACCTCTTCGATTGGACCGGGAGCCGCCAATATGGTGACCACGGCCGGCATCGCCATGGCCGATCGGCTGCCGCTGCTCATTCTCTCCGGAGATACGTTTGCCCACCGTCTGGCCGATCCAGTCCTCCAACAAGCCGAACATTTCGGTGATCCCACGATTAACGTCAACGATGCCTTCAAGCCTGTCGTTCGCTACTGGGACAGGATCGCGCATCCCGCTCAGATCCTCTCCTCACTGCCACAAGCGACAGCTGTCATGCTGGATCCGGCCGACTGTGGTCCCGCCTTCATCGGGTTGACTCAGGACGTTCAGGCCGAAGCCTTCGACTATCCGCTGGAGTTCTTCGACCCGCGGATTTGGAAGGTTCGCCGCCCCGGACCCGACCCGGGCGATATTGCCGCCGCTGCCGCGATCCTCGGCGCGGCAGAACAGCCCATCGTTATCGCCGGCGGTGGCGTTCACTATGCAAAAGCGGAAAGCACCCTGCAATGGTTTGCGGAGCAACACAACCTCCCGGTTGTTGAGACCGTTGCCGGCAAGTCGTCCCTGGTCTGGGATCACCCGAATTTTGTTGGACCCATTGGTGTCACCGGATCGTCCTCGGCCAACGACGTGGCGGCCGACGCTGATGTCGTCCTTGCCGTTGGGACCCGTCTGCAGGACTTCACCACTGGATCGTGGTCGGTGTTCCAGAACGAGCGGATGCGGCTCGTTTCGATCAACACCGCGCGATTCGACGCGGTCAAGCACCAGGCCACGCCTTTGATCGGGGATGCGAACCGAGGCCTGGAAGATTTGTCGGCCACCCTCGCCGAGTGGCAAGCACCGGACGCCTGGCTGAGCGCCGCGCAAGGGTTGTACAGCGAATGGAACCGATATCTGGACGAGTTGTCGTCGCGTGCCCCTTCGGGGGAATGGCCTTCGTATCAAGCAGTGATAAAGACCGTTTGGGACAATGCTTTGCCGACTGACTACATCCTGTCGGCTGCCGGTGGCCTGCCCGGCGAGTTGAACAAAGGCTGGCGCAGTCTCGCCCCCCGCACCTTCGACTGCGAATACGGCTTCAGCTGTATGGGTTATGAGATCGGGGGAGCTTGGGGGGCGGCGATGGCGCAGCCGGAGCGGCAGGTGATCTCCTTTTGCGGAGACGGCTCCTATCTGATGGCGAACTCGGAGATCTACAGCTCGGTTCTCACCGGTCACAAGTTCATCCTCGTTCTTTGCGACAACGGCGGATATGCCGTCATCGACCGCCTCCAGACCGCCAAGGGCGGCGCCTCGTTCAACAATCTTCTCGAGAACGTCCGCCGGAGTAACTCGGTTGTCGTCGACTTCGCGAGCCATGCCCGTTCCCTGGGGGCGAATGCCGAGGACGTTGCCACCGTGGCCGAACTTGGTTCAGCGCTGGCCCGAGCCCGTTCCAGCGATCGCACGACTGTCCTTGTCATCAAGACAGACCCCCACGTCTGGACCGGCGGTGACGCGTGGTGGGACGTCGGTGTTCCCGAGGTCAGCGATCAGCCATCGGTGCGTCTCGCCAGGGCGCAGCATGAAGCGGAGCGCAAACGCCAACGAATCGGGATATGAGCGACACCACGGATCGTTACGACCTCATCACGATGGGTCGCGTCGGAGTCGACCTCTACCCTCTCCAGTCCGGTGTCCCACTCGCCGAGGTGAGAACGTTTGCCAAGTCGCTCGGTGGCAGCCCGACCAATGTCGCGGTAGCAGCCGCCAAATATGGCCACCGCGTGGCCGTCGTCACCAAAGTGGGTGACGATCCCTTCGGCCCATATGTCAGGAACGCGCTCACCGACTTCGGTGTTGACAGTCAATGGGTCACCACCGACCCCAAGCTGCGCACGCCGATCGTGTTCTGTGAGCTCTTCCCGCCCGACCGCTTCCCCATTCTCTTCTACCGCGAGCCAAAGGCGCCGGACATGAATCTTGTGCCTTCGGATCTGCCAGGCGCTGAACTCGCTTCGGCGCGTATCGTCTGGACGACTGGAACCGGACTCGCCGACGCTCCGAGCCGGGAGACAACCATGCTGGCTTTAGGGGCGAGGTCGGGGCGATCGATCACGATCCACGACCTCGACTACAGGCCAACCCTCTGGCCGAATCCGGCCGAAGCCGCCGATCTGCAGCGACAGGCGTTGATGCACGCGACGGTGGCGGTTGGCAATCGTGAGGAATGTGCGGTTGTCGTTGGCGAGGCGTCTCCGCAGGAGCAGGCGTCCAGGATGCGCGAGCGATTCGGCTTGGAGCTGGCAATAGTGAAACTCGGTCCAGAGGGCGTGATGGTTGCTTGGGGCGACACGTGGGAGCAAGTCCCTCCCGTCCACGTCAACGTGGTCAACGGGCTTGGGGCCGGGGATGCGTTTGGGGGCGCTCTTTGCCACGGACTACTCCGGGGCTGGGATCCGGTCGAGACGATCCGTTTCGCCAACGCGGCCGGGGCCTATGTCGCGGCACGCCTCGCCTGTGCCGACGCCATGCCCACCGAGGAGCAGGTCAGATCCTTATTGGCTACCAGGGAGGAAGTGTCTTGATTTTGTCGGAGAGCCGATTCGCCGGGCTCAACGAGCTCAGGGCTTGGAACCCGGAGCTCATCGCCGTCAAGGCTGCTGAGCGCCAGCGGCGTTCGCTGCTCGGAGACGACGGCAACCTGATGATCATCGCGGCCGATCACCCCGCCCGACGCATCCTGCGGGTAGGCACTGACGAGATGGCCATGGCCGACCGGTACCAGTTGCTCGAGCGTGTCGTGACGGCTCTGCGCAGGCCCGGTGTCGACGGATTGCTGGCTACTCCCGACATCGTCGAAGATCTTTTGCTGCTCGATGAGCTTGACAACAAAGTCGTTTTCGGTTCGATGAATCGGGGTGGGCTCACCGGCTCTGCGTGGGAACTCGACGACCGCTTCACCGCCTACTCACCTGCCGCGATCGAGCAGGGACGGTTGGAGGGCGGGAAGATGCTGCTCCGACTCGACTACTCCGATACTGGGACCATCAATACGCTCCAAGCCTGCGCCGAGGCGATCTCCGACCTCGCCGCGCGGCGCCTGATAGCCCTGGTTGAGCCTTTGCCGGTTTCCCGTGATCCGCAAGGCCGATTGCATCTCGATACTGACGCTGAGGCTCTCATCGGTGCGATCTCCGTTGCGTCCGCTCTGGGAGCGACCTCCGCGTACACCTGGTTGAAGGTCCCCGCACCCGAGGACCCCGAGCGAGTCTTTGGCGCCACCAGCCTGCCATCGCTGGTGCTTGGTGGCGACCCGGGAGATCAGGCATCGGTGGTCGTTGAGCAGTGGCGGCGAGCGATGCTCGTCCCCAACGTTCGAGGTCTCGTGGTCGGCCGCAGCCTCCTCTACCCCCAAGACGGAGACGTGACCCGATGGGTCGACCAGGCCGCGGAGATCGTCCACGCACCGTGACCCTTTCGAGTCTGCACCGACCCGCCGGGTCGCTTTCCACAAGGGACGATCCGGTCAGGCTTACCACCGACGATGCCGGATGGAGCTATTGCGGTCTGCACGTCGTCCGCTTGGCGTCGGGCGAAACACGGTCCATACCACTCGGTGATGCTGAAGGTTGCGTCGTGCCGATTAGTGGTGGTTGTCGGGTCGAGACGAGTGATGGTGAGCACTTCGAGCTTCGAGGACGCGTCGATGTTTTCGACGCGGTGCCCGACCTTTGCTATTTGCCCCGTGACATGGAGTTCTCAATCCAAAGCGCCGATGGCGGAGAGTTCGCCGTGGCTTCGGCGCGGTGTGAGAAGCGGATGACTGCCTTCTACCGTGAGGCCGCGGAAGTTGCCGTTCAGATACGGGGAGCCGGGCCAGCCACACGCCAGATCAACCAGTTGCTCGGAGCGGACGTCGACGGGCCCGACAATCTGATCGTTGTCGAAGTCCTCACGCCGTCTGGCAACTGGTCCTCATATCCGCCCCACAAACACGACGAATCGACGCCCCACGAAGTGCCCCTGGAGGAGATCTACTACTTCCGCATCGGCGGCGAAGCCGGCTTCGGTCACCATCGGACTTACACCGCCGATGGCGCCATCGACGAGACCGTCACAGTGGCCGACGGCGATGTCTTTCTCGTGCCTCGTGGGTATCACGGACCGTCCGCCGCCGCCCCCGGCTACGACATGTATTACCTCAACGTCATGGCGGGTCCAGGCAAAGAGAGAGCCTGGAAGGTGTGTTACGACCCCGCCCACCAATGGCTGTCCGAGGCGTGGTCTCAAGCTCCGGTCGATCCCAGACTCCCGATGAGCGGTTCGAACTCGCCGCGGGGTGACCAGGTTCGGGGAAACGCATCATAAATAGAGGAGGATCAGCATGGATGGCTTAGAACTCGGGAGCCGCCTGGGCTTGGCAGCGCTGGTTGGGCTTGTCATAGGGCTCGAGCGTCAACTCAACCAGCACGAGGCAGGGATGAGAACTCATGCTCTCGTTGCCCTCGGGGCCGCTATGTTCACTATCGCCGGCGCGTACGGCTTTGCTGATGTCGCTCGCACTCCCAATGTCGACCCGGCCCGGGTTGCCGCCCAGGTGGCCAGCGGTATCGGCTTCATCGGGGCCGGCATGATCATCCGCCAGGGACCGTCCATCCGCGGTCTCACCTCGGCGGCAACACTGTGGCTCACCGGCGCCTTGGGCGTAGCCGCCGGCGCCGGGGCTTCATTGGCCACGATCATCGCCACCGCCATAGTTCTCGTGACGCTGGTCGGCCTGCGGGTGGCCAAACCCTCGGTGGCATCATTGAGCTCAAAGATCGTCACGATTGAGATCCAGTACGAGCAGGGCAAAGGAACTCTGCGACCAGTCCTCGACTCTCTTGAGCGCCACCACCTGCGGGTGGAGGATCTGAAGATACGAGACGACACCGAGACATCTCTTCGGCAGGTGTTCGTAACTGTGGCCGGCCGCAAGCTTTCCGAGCTTGACGACTTAACCAACGAGATGCGTGGGTGGGGAGAGGTGAGACACGTCGAGCTGCGGCGCCACTACGACCTTCATGATTGATGTTGGGAATGAAGCCTGGGTCGATGATTCGGCTTCCGGACCGCGCCGTAGTTCTTGGGAGCGGCGGGGCGCGCTGACGATCGCGGCCGAGCTGAGTCTGGCCGGCGTCGAGGTCACCGTGGCCGACCAGCCTCGTTTTTCCGCCAGTGTCGAAGCTGTCGCCGCCGCTCGAGGGGTGCGGGTGACGTTCGAGGATGTTGGGGAGGAGCGGCTCGCATCGGTTGCTCGAACCTCGCTCGATCCCGCAGCTGCGATAAAGGGTGTGGCGCTGGTGATCGTCTCCGTGCCGTCGTTCGGCCACAGGCCCGTGGCCGAGTTGATAGCTTCGGAGCTTGAGGATGGGCAGACCATCTTGTGGGTCGGAGAGGCGAAGGCTCGTTCACGACCGTGTCGGCGCTCCGGTCCGCGGGACGTCGGCCGACCATTCGGTTGGGTGACACGAACTCACTCCCGTATGGGGGCGCCCGCCTTACGGGGCCCGGCCGGGTGAGGGCTCTTCGCAAGGCGGGCGGCACCTACCTGGCGGGACTTCCCACCGCCGTCACCACCGAGCTGACCAGCCTGGCATCTCAGCTTTGGCCATGGCTGCAGCCGGCCACCAACGCCTGGGAGACCTTGCTGCTCAGTACCAGCTCCCCGGCGTTAGCGCCCGCCTAAGACCCTCGTCAGCATCGGGTTTCCGTGTTTACGTCTGAAGACGTTCACCTTTGGGTCTGCAATTCGTAATCTCGAACGTGGATCCCACCGTCGATCATGCCAAGGCGTTGGCACGGCGGTAGCGGCCGGGTGTTGTGCCTGTTTGGTGTCGGAAAGCCTCGTGAAACCGGCTGGCCGAGCGGAAACCACTGTCGATTGCGATTTTCAACACGTCGTCCGACGTCGTGATTAGCCGTCGCTGGGCTTCGGCGACCCGCTGACGGGTCAGGTAGTCGATCAGCGTCATACCGGCTTGCCGACGGAAGAGTCGCATCGCATAGCTCGGGTGAAGGGAGACGTGGCGCGCGATATCCTCGACTTTGATCGGTTCGGCGAATCGCGTGCTCAGGTACCACGCCATTTGTTCAACGGTGCTCTCGGACAGGTCGCCACTTCGCTGAGGAATCACTCTTGCACCGTGGCCGGGGGTTTCGAGCTTTCCCGTTCCTCCCTCCGGTCCCAAGGGTTCGAACCCGCGAAGGAATAGCCGCCGAAACCGCGCCTCGACCTCGAGTTCGACGATCCGACGCCACGGGAGCTCGCCCCGGTCGAGCATCACCGACCAACGTTCGATTGCTCCGACGTCGCCCGACTCGGATTCCGATTCCAGTAGCAACTTGCCGGCGAGCAACGCGGCTCTGAGTTCTGGGGGAGCGCCCCATTTCCAGAGCCATGACATTGGTAGCAGCAACCAGCACGCCTCGGTTTGGGGGTGTTGACCGAATGCATGATGCGGGGTTGCGGCCCAAAACACTCCCAGGCGCCCCGGCTCCAACCGAACCCGGACTCCGGCCATCAGGTATTCAGCCCAGCCGCTAACGATCAGATTCACCTCTACATCGTTGTGGCGATGCGCCCGGATCGTGCCGCCCCACCGCGCTTTCCAGACCTGGAAGCCATATTCGCCAGAGTCGTCGACGGTGTCCAAAACGTCCACAAAAGTCAGAATACTGCATGAATACAACAGGATCGAGGAGGACTTCTAGATCCTGACCTCGCTACGTTTCGACGAGAAGGAGGCCTATCTTGGGGCTGGTAGTCGGTCTCATTGGAGCCGGTCTGTTTGGGAGCAGATTCATAACGCTGTTCGGGGCCCATCCGGACGTCGACGAGATAGCTTTGGCGGAGCCCGTCTCTGAGCGACGAAATCAATCTGCTCGCCAGTTTGGGATCGAGCGGCTGTTCGATTCGCATGAGGAGTTGTTGGCGTCTGGCGTGGATGCGGTAGCCATCTTCACGCAGCGTTGGACGCATGCCCCGATAGCCATTGCTGCACTCTCCGCCGGTAAGCACGTTTACTCAGCGGTACCGGCTGCCACTACGGCTGAGGAGTTGCGACTACTGACGGAGATGGTGGTGGAGACCGGGCTCACATACATGGTCGGTGAGACGAGCTACTACTACCCGGCAGCCATATTCAGCCGGGAGCGGTTCGCTCGTGGTGACTTCGGCCGGTTTGTCTATGGCGAGGGCGAATACCTCCACGACATGAGCCTGGGCTTTTATGAGGCGTACGAACACAGCGGCGGTAGGAACTGGAAGTCGACTGCCAGCTTCCCTCCGATGTTGTACCCGACTCACAGCATCGCGATGGTGCTGTCGGTCACCGGCGCTCGCATGACATCAGTGTCGTGCCTGGGCCAGGTCGACTCTCACGATGACGGGGTGTTCGACCAGGCCGTGTCCGTTTGGGGGAACGCCATGAGCAATCAGACGGCTCTGTTCAGAACCTCAGACGGGGGGATGTGCAGAATCAATGAATTCCGACGGGTCGGATACCACGCCTATCCCCAGCCCGAGGTACGGCTGAGCCTCTTCGGCACACGCGCATCGTTCGAGCAGCAGACGAGCGCAGCGTCGTGGAACACTCTTGATGGTGAGTTCCTCGACGTCACGGAGTTGTTGCGCACCGCGCCCGGGCCTAGCGAGCTGGACGAACCCGTCTCGAAGGGGCTCGTAGGGTCACTTTCGGGATTCGCGCCGATCCATGACGTCAGCCGGCTGCCTCACACCTTCTCGGGCATACCGAATGGCCATGAGGGGTCGCATCACTTCCTCGTCGACGACTTCATCCGAGCTGTTGTCGACGGGACCATGCCTCCGAACAACGTCTGGGATTCTGCCCGGTATTGCCTGCCGGGAATCGTGGCTCATGAGTCATCTGCGCAAGAAGGCAAAGTGCTTGAAGTACCGGACCTCGGCGCCCCTCCGGTGGAGGTTGGAAAGCAATGGCCTTAGTCGCCCACGCCCGGGTTGACGGCGTCGGGAGGAGATGGCTGGCCTCGTGGGGGACAAGGGAAGCCGGCGCCGCATGGTTGTTCATGCTGCCTGCACTTGTGGGACTGTTTGTGTTCCACATACTTCCGTTGTGGCGCGCGGTGGGTTACACGTTTACCGACTTCGACTTGTTCAGTGACCCAACCAACGTAGGTCTCGACAATTACTCGCGACTGTTCTCCGACGATCAGTTCCTACGCGCGATCCGCTTGACGGCGACGTATGTGGTCATCAACGTTCCGGTGCAAGTTGGCATAGCTCTTGGCCTCGCCGCGATCCTGGACAAGGTCACCGCTTCGATCCTCGTCCGGGCCGTGCTGATCCTCCCGTTCCTGATCTCAAACGTCGTGGCAGGGCTGGTGTGGCTGTGGATCCTGGATCCCGCCATCGGCATCGTCAATCATTTCCTTGACCTCGTTGGAGTTGGCTCCCAGGCGTTCCTCGGTTCTGAGACCCAGGCCATTCCGACCATCGCGTTTATCAACGTCTGGCGGCACCTCGGGTTCTCCACCCTGCTCCTCGTGGCGGGCATCGCGACCATCGACCGCGCTTTGTACGAGGCAGCGAAAGTTGACGGCGCCAGCGAGTGGCAACAGTTCCGTCGAGTGACGGTCCCGATGCTGCGCCCGGTGCTTCTTTTTGTCACCGTCACAAGCGTGGTCGGCTCGCTGCAGATCTTCGACACGATCGCGGTGACTACCGAAGGCGGGCCTGGTGGAGCCACCCGGGTGTTCATGTGGTACATCTACGAACTGGCGTTCAAGCGATTCGACTTCGGCTACGCCACCACGCTTGCAGTTGCCCTATTCGTCATCGCAGCCATCGTTTCGGTCCTCCAGTTCCGTGTATTCGGGAGAGACAACCGTGCTTGACGCGCCGGCCGCGGTTGAGCCTGCTCTGCCGAAGTTCGTCCTGCGGCGACGGCGGAAGAGCAGATCCGCGCTCGGTTGGCTGACCATCGCGTTCTTTCTGCTGGTCACCGTCCTCCCGTTGCTGTGGGTGCTCCGCACTGCCCTGACCCCGCCTGCCCAGATCTACTCCAGCCCCGAGTCGCTGACGCCGCCCACTGTGACCGATGACAACTTCGAGCGAGTACTCGGTCTGATGACCACCGAGGAGGCAGTTGCAGCATCAGGGACCGCTGCCCAGCTCGACTTTCCCTCTGCGTTGAAGAACTCGTTCATCGTTGTGACGCTGATCACTGTCGCCATGGTGTCGTTCAGCTCGATGGCGGCATACGCGTTCGCGCGTCTCTCGTTCCCGTTACGGAACGCCATCTTCTATTTGTTCGTCGGCGCGCTGCTGGTGCCCCCGATCGTCACCTTGATCCCCAACTTCGTTCTCATGCGCGACCTGGGGTGGATCAACACCTACGCCGGGATCGTCGCACCGCACTTCCTGATGACGCCTTTCGCGGTCTTCTTCCTTCGCCAGTTCTTCTTGACGCTCCCGAGCGAACTCGAGGAAGCGGCACGCCTAGACGGTGCAGGTCGAATCCGCACGTTCGCCTCCATCATCGTCCCGCTCAGTGTCGGCCCGATCGCCACTCTGGCGACCCTCACCTTTGTCACCGAGTGGAACGACTTCCTCTGGCCATTCATCGTCGGCCAGGGCGAGGGAACTCGCACCCTGACAGTTGCGCTCGGCGTGTTCCGCAGCTCGACTCCTCAGGGTGCGCCCGATTGGGGTGGGCTCATGGGGGGCTCACTCTTGTCGGCGGTGCCCATCCTCATCGTCTTCATGTTCGCGGCGCGTCGGATGATCAATGCCCTCACTTACACGGGGCTGAAATGACGACCGGACCGCGATCAGACCAAGCACCAACCACTAGAAGGAGGAATCGATCAATGGTTCAGTTAGGAACCCCAAGGCAGAAAGAGCTCGCATTGCGAGAAGGAGGAATCGATCAATGATTCAGTTAGGAAATCGAAGGCAACAAAGGCTCGCATTTCTCGCCGTCTTTGCTCTCATCGCCATTGCGTGCGGTGGAAGCGGGACTGGTGAGACAGGAGTGGATTCGACGGCCGCCACTACGGCCGCCCCAACCGCGACCACCGGCGGAGCCGCTACAACCGGCGGAACCGCTGCAACCGGCGAGCCGGTTTCCCTGCGTTATGCGATGTGGGACGCCAACCAACAGCCGGCGTACCAACAGTGCGCTGACGACTATATGGCAGCGAACCCAAACGTCACCATTGCCCTCGAACAAATAGGCTGGGGTGACTATTGGACGGGCCTGCAGACGTCGACGATTGCCGGGAATGCTCCCGACATTTTCACGAACTACATCGGGCAGGTTCCCGAGTTCGCCGACAAAGGGCTCCTAGTCGACCTGGCGCCGCTGATCGAGCGTGACAATGTCGATCTCGGCATTTACCGGCCCGGACTGGTCGACCTGTGGGTCCGTGACGGAGTGCAGTGGGGTCTGCCGAAGGACTGGGATACGGTGGCGATCGTCTATAACGTGGACATGCTCGATGCTGCCGGAGTGACCGTCGAGGAGCTCAACTCGGCGACATGGAACCCCACCGACGGTGGCACGTTCGAAGAGATCATCGCTCGACTGACTCTCGACGCCAACGGCAACAACGGGCTTAGCCCCGACTTCGATCCCGAGAACGTCGTCCAATTCGGATTCATCCCGCAGGGCAACGGCAATGGCATCGGTAATGTCGACTGGAGCTGGCTCGCCGTGTCCAACGGCTTCATGTTCCAGCCAGAACCATGGTCCCCAACCTACAACTACGACTCTCCGGAGCTCGTCGAGACGTTGGAGTGGCTGCGATCACTGTGGAACGAGAAAGGCTACGCACCCGATTACGCCGAGGTGTCAAGTCTCGGCGCGACCGCCTTGTACCTCGCCGGTGAAGGCGCCTTGGTTCCGGACGGCTCATGGATGATCAACGGCTACGTCGATGCAGAAGACATCACGAGCGGCTTCGCGAAGCTACCCGAGGGTCCGGTTGGCCGCAGAAGTGCGACCAACTCCCTGGCCGACTCGATCTGGTCGGGGAGCCCGAATCAGGAGGCCGCGTGGGAATTCGTGAAGTACCTCGCGTCGCCCGCATGTCTGGACGTGGTCGGTTCCACCGGAGTGGTCTTCCCGTCAATTGATTCAGGAACCCAGTTGGTCCTCGATCTGCGTGCCGAGCAAGGTGTCGACATTTCGGCTTTCGTCGATCAGTCGGCCGATCCCGAGGGCACGTTCCTCAACCCTATCGGTGATGCCTTCGCCGAAGTTTCGACGATCATGACCGACTTCGAGGACCGGATCTTCGGCTCCACCGACGACATCCAAGCATTGCTAACCGAGGCCAACAGCCAGGTCAACGAAGCAACCGGTGGCTGATACCCGGGCGAATCGCCGTCCCGGAGCGCGGCTCAGTGCTGCCGCTCCGGGACGGTCTCTCGGCGTGGTGATGCTCCTCGCACTCTCGGCCTGTAGTGGCCCTACGGATACAGCGATTGTGGTGGAATCGTCCCCGGACAGGAACGAGATTGAGGTTCACGTCTCTTCCTATGAGGAAGAAGCGTGCTCGGGGTCGTTCGTATCGCACCGTCTCGATCATGAGACCCGAACCCAAGGGCCGGCGGTGCTCTTTGAGTCGAATGGCAGTGGAGTCGCTATCGGCGACCTCGATGACGACAGCGACCTCGACATAGTCCTCGCCGCCATGATTGGTGACTCCACCGTGCTTTGGAACCGTGGGGGCCTTGAGTTCACGTCCCAGCGGATAGCTCACTCGGGACGAGCCGTTGCCATCGTCGATGTTGACGCCGATGGTCTGTCCGACATCGTTCTCAGTCGGGGGAGCCTGCCTCCCCTGTTGCTGCGCCAGGAAGTTGACGAATCCGGGGCAGAGTTTGTCATCCAGGCAATGCGAGGGGTCGACGCAGCCGCCTACGCAATGGACTGGAGCGATCTCGACAGCGACGGCGATCTGGATCTCGTCACGGCGTCCTACGACGCCGAACTCAATGTCTCGGCCGGCCGCACGGCGGGCGGGAACCGAAGCGGGGTTGTGGTTTACGAGAACGTCGACGGTGCTTTCGTCGGGAACACAATCGTCGATTCCTCACATGCGCTAGCGATGTTGGTGCGGGATCTCGACGGCGACGGTTCGAGCGAGATCTGGATTGGCAACGACTTCGGGTTCCCCGACGTCATCCTCAGCCACTCCGACTTCGGCTGGGTGCCCGGCACACTTCCCCGCAGCACAACGATGTCCACCATGGGGTTCAGCACAGGGGACATCGACAATGATGGCGTCGCCGAAATATTCGCGACCGACATGCGGCCAACCTCGGATGATCCCGAGACTGCCGCCGCATGGCAACCGGTCTTCGACAGCATGCAGGGCGGAGCACCCGGACAAGAGATGGCCAATGCGTTATACCGCAACCATGGTGGTGATGGTTTGCAGAACGAGGCCGTTGGGCTGGGCCTGGCCGCCACCGGGTGGTCATGGTCGGCCAAGTTCGGAGACCTCGACCACGACGGGCTCCTCGACCTGTACGTCGTCAACGGGATGATGGCCAGGGATGTCTTCCCGCATCTCCCCGGCGGCGAGCTGGTTGAGGAAAATGTGGCACTGGCCAATCGCGGGGACGGCTTCGTACCTCGACCAGAGTGGAACTTGAACAGCATCTCCAGTGGCCGAGGGATGTCGATGGGGGATCTCGACGGTGACGGCGACCTTGACATAGTGGTGAACAACCTCAATAGCCCCAGCGAGCTGTTCGAGAACCAGATTTGTGGAGGCGACTCGCTCGAGGTCGAACTCGTCTCCAACCGACCGGTCGTGGGATCGGTATTGACGCTGTACACGTCAGCCGGGACCCTTACCCGAGAGCTGACGGCGGTGAGTGGCTATCTATCAGGCGACCCGACCACGGCGCACTTTGGTTTTTCCAAAGTAGCTGAAGTCTCGGAGCTGACGGTGTCCTGGCCTTTGGGCCAGACAACAACGATTACCGGATTGGCTCCTAACACCCACCTTCGCATTGAGGCGGCCTTCGTCCCCGACGGAGAGAGCCCGGCTCCCTGATTCGCTCCCCGAATCTAGGACTGTGAGAAGGAGTACATCAGCGCGGGGTTGGTAACGAAGAGACGTCGCTGCACCTCTGTATCCAGACCTCGTTCTGTCATTGCTCCGATGAAGTGGTCGAGGAGGTAGGTCATGCCTGGCGAGCCACCGTGGACTCGCCAGTAGCCGCGTCTTGCGGCGTCGAGCCCGAGGACCACCTGGTTGAGGTGGCCGTCTTCGGCCGCCCACTCGAGCAGTTTTAGTGTGTGGTTCTCCTTCGGCCAACGAAACGCCTGGTCGTACTCGACGAACACGCCCCGGTCGAAGAGTTCACGGTGGTATCCGCGGTCGACCACTTTGTCGACATGGGACAGCGCCACGCTCCCCGCGTCGACGCCATGGGACACGAGCAGGTCCGTTTGGATCGTTCCTGCCGTTCCCTCCTCGCAGTGGGTGAGGATCGGACACCCCGTCCTGTTGTGTGCAGATGCCGCCGCCTCGAACACCTTCTCTTCAAGCCCACTGAGACGATTGAGGGACCCGGCGACCTTGATGACACCGGCCCGGTGTGGAGTTCGCCTTACCAGCGGTCCTCCGTAGTCGCGTTCGTCAATGCCTTGGTCGATGTCGGCGCTGAGCAGGTCCGCGATCTCGTCGGCGGAGGCGACCCGCGACCAGTGAAGGGAGTCGTAGTACCTTTCGTGGTGGAGACCGGTGGGAGCGATGATGTGTACTCCGGCGCGACGGCTGATCTCGGCGAGCTTCAATACGTTGCGTCCGGCGTCACATGGCATCGCATCCACAACGGTTCTCAGGCCAAGCGCAGTGACGGAAGCCAACTCCTCAACCGCCGCATCGACATCGTTGAGGAGGAAGTCAGGGAACAACTCGACAGGTCTCCCGCCGTCGATGATGAGATGCTCGTGGGAGTAGGTGATGCCCATTTCGGCAGCGTCGATATCGCCCAGGACGGTGCGGACAACGGTCACAGGTTGGATAGGTCGAGGGCGGCGAGCACCGACGCGGCGGCCCCAAGAACCCCGGAATGTGCCTCATGCTGGGCTGGACGCAACTCGACGGTTCGATCCTTTGGAAAGACAAAGGCGTATCGGTCGACATATGCCTGGACATCTGCGAGGAACAGGTCGGCTGCCGCCATGCCGCCGCCGCCCAAGACCACCGCAGATGGGTTGTAGGCGTGAATGGCCGAGACGATTACGGCTCCAAGGTTTCGTTTGAAGTGTTCGAGGATCTCGACGCAAACCCGGTCACCGGCCCGCGCACTCTCTACCAGCGTGGTGAAATCGACCGATGCCGGGTCTTTGGCGAACCGATCGGCCAGGATGGATGGGACCCGGCGAGTGAGTGCATCCCTCAGTTTGCCGGCGACCGCGTCTGCCGAGACCAGGGTTTCGGCGCACCCGCGATTGCCGCACAGGCACAGCACACCATCAGTGTCGATGGTGAAATGCCCAACCGAGGTGCCGGTGCCCAGGTTGGCGCTGTCGAGCGGGGCACCGTTGACGATCACGCCGCTGCCGAGCCCGGTTCCAATGGTGAGACCCACCAGATCATCCAGCCCGCGACCGGCTCCGAACTGCCATTCGGCCAACGTGGCGGCGGTGCCGTCGTTCACACAGCGGACCGGCTTTCCGAACTCGTCCTCGAGCGTCTCGCAGAGCGGAAAGCCCTCGATTCCGATCACCTTCCCGGGTAGGTATCGGGAACCGAACCCCGCCTCCACGATGCCAGGGAGAGCGACTCCGATTCCAACGAAGGTGTCGCCGCAGGCCGCAATGTGCTCGGCTCCACGCCTCCGAGCGCCTTCAAGTATTTCAGAGAAGGTCCGGTCGGCCGTGTCGTCGAGAGTCGGACGTTCCACCGTTCCATCGAGCCTCACCACCCCGGATTTGAGACGCGACCCTCCGATATCGAAGCCGATGATAAAAGGAGCGCTCATGGCGCCACTACGGCGTCGTCGGACTCGATGATGGCCCCCCCGCGCGATAGAGCGGACTGCAGCCGGTGGACATCCACGTCACGGGCCGATACTCCGTCGGCGACGGCCATGGCCGCCGCTGCTCCGGCAGCTTGACCCATCGCCATGCATTGGGCCATCGACCGGACCGAGGCGTGCGCGTCGTGGGTAGCTGAGAAACACCGACCCCCTACCAGCACATTGCCTGCGTCACGGACCACGAGGGACCGGTAGGGGATTCCCACGGTCGCTCCATCAGGCAAATAGCGCCATCGTGTGTCCGTTCCTTCATGATGGTCCTCGATTGGCGCGCCACAGAGACCAATCTGATCGTCAAAGCTCACTGCACCCAGCACATCCTCGGCGGTCAATCGATAATCTCCGTAGACCCGTCTCGTCTCCCGCACCCCGATCTGAGTACCGAGAGCGACCAGCTGAGCACTCTCGTAGCCCGGCGTGTGGTCCCGCAGGAATCGCACATACTCCAATGCCTGGCGCCGCCCATCCATCTCGGCGTTTGTCAGAAAGTCCGGGTCTGTGGCGTTGACAGCTGTGCCGTCGGCATGACGCTCGTACGACGGCAGCCTGGTCATGATCGTTGCAGTGACACCGTCTATGGGAGTGATGTGATCACTGCCCTCCCGTCGAGGGAGGTCGTAGCCACCGCCGCTGGCCGCCTCGGCCATTAAGCCGTGCAGCGTTTTGGTGTCGATGGAGGCGCGGCGGGCTCGATCGACGTTGGCCATCCGGAAGGTGGTGGTGAGCGTTTGTACCGGTCCTGCGTCCCCGGCACGCTCATATCCGAACCCAGCGAAGTGACACAGATCGGCGTCGCCCGAGGCATCGACGAACACCGTTGCCCTCACTCGTCTCAGCCCGGCTTTGGTTGCCACGACGATCTCGTCGACCCATCCGTTGTTCACGATGGCATGTTGGAGGAAAGTGTGCAGCAGCACCCTGACCCCTGCCTCCCGCACCAGTCGCTCCCACACCACTTTGAGATGTTCAGCCACGTAGGTGATGCCCATTCCTGCGCCGAATGTGTTGGGGCGCCTGATCACGGGTCCGAGGGCCTTGAGTCCGGTCACGACATCATCGCCGACCCCCCCGACCACCTTCTTGGAGACATTCCCTGGGGTGAAGAACCCATAGAAAGTGTCCAGCACCGCGGTAGAAGTCCCGCCGAGGAAGGGCAGCTTCTCGATGAGGACAGCATCGGCGCCCGATCGACCTGCGGCGATTGCAGCCGATGACCCGGCGGACCCCGACCCTACGATCACAACGTCGGCTTCGGCTATCACGGGGAACTTATCCCACATCTGATTCTTCCTCGGGAGGTGCCGCTGTTACCGACCATCCACCGTCTACGCCAATCAATTGCCCGGTCACGTTCCGGGCCCGGTCGGAGAGCAGAAACACCATCGTTGCGGCTACTGCATCTGGGTCTAGCAATCCGCGAGACAGCGGTTGCTTCCAACGCGCATAGCCCAGCGTCGCCGAATCACTGGCTGCCCGGGTCGACATCGGAGTGTCCACAAGCGCCGGCGCGACAACGTTTACCCGAACTCCGTGCGGTGCGTAGTAAGCGGCCATGGTCGTCCCGAGCGCGATGATCGCCCCCTTCGCGGCGGCATAGGCATGAGTGGGAAAGTGCACTCCATCGGGCGCCACCGCCAGGATGCTGGACATGAGGACGATCGAGCCCCTACCCCCAGCGTTTCGCTTCTGATTGATCATCTTGCCTACAACTGCTCGTGCCGCCAGGAAGGTCGTGGTTAGGTTGAGGGCGAGGGTTTCCTGCCACCCCTCAGATGTGATCTCGTGGGTAGGGCCATCTCCGAACCGGCGCCCACTACCACCCGCCACCGCCAGCAGTCCGTCCACTCGGCCCAGGGTTTGATGCGCCTGATCGAATGCCTCCACCGCTTGTGCCTCCGAGGTGAGATCGGCGAGGGCATATCCGTGATCGGTTCCCCCTAGCTCGGCGAGCAGTTCGGCGCACTCGACGGAGTTCTTTGCGACGACAAACACCCGCGCTCCGTCTGCAGCCGCAGTGCGAGCGCAAGCAGCTGCGATCCCTCTTGCGCCCGTGACGACCACAGACCGACCTTGAAGCGGTAAGGAACTCACTCCCAACTCTCCGGGACTGCGATAGCGCCCACCGGGTCGTAGGCTCGACCCACTCGCCGGAAGTACTCTTCGTAAACCCGCTCGAGCTGCTGCGCACCCTCGTCGGAGCCCACAAAGTGGGGAGACGTGAGAACCACAGGTTCCACGCCTCGCTCCATGAGCTTCTCGGCTGTCGCAGTCTTCAGCATGTTGACCACCGCAATGGCTCCGATCGACGAGGTAGGACCTACCCGGTATCGGAGACCTGGGATGGCCGTAACTGCGTCGCCGGCAGGCGATCCGTTGTCGATCGTGATGTCGGCGATCTCGGCCAGCTTCCTGCCCGAGCTATGCCGACTCTCGGTCGCTTTCGCATGCTGAAGCGACGTCACGGCGACAACGGGCAGCCCCATCTTTTTGGCGTACAGGGCTATCTCGACTACCACCCCGTTGATTCCGGTGGACGAGAAGATGAGAAATGTGTCGCCCGGATGGATCTTGAATTGTTGAAGGATCACTCTCCCGAAACCCTCGACCCGTTCCACGAACATCGCCTGCCGAAGACCGTTGGGGCCCACCACTCCAACGTGATTCGACAGCGCCAGCTCTGCGATCGGATAAAACCCGGGAAACGATCCGATGCGTGGGAACAGCTCCTCGGTGTTCATGCGTGAGTGACCGGACCCAAAGACGTGCACGAGAGCGTCAGCGGCAATGGCGTCAGCGAGCTGATCCGCGGCACGATCGATCTGTGCTTCCTGGACAGCGACCAAGTCGAGGACTTTGCGTGCTTCATCGAGCCATGATCGGCTGGCGATGCTCATCTTTTCTCCTTCCCGACAGGCTCGAGATCGATGTTCGAAAAGTCGAGCTGTAGGAGAAACCGGGCTCGGTCCCCTCGCAGCAGCTGGTGTGAGAGTTCGACCGGAACCGCCTCTCTGTCTCTAGCAACCCGCTGGACCAGGAGTGCAGGCGCATGATTCGGCACCCCCAAGACACGTGCTTCGATCAGGGTGAGCACGACCGGTTCGATGGTCTCAACAGCTGATATCGGCGCCCGTCCATAGTGGTCCCGGAGCAGGTCGTAGAGGGAAAGTGCGGAGAAGTCATGATCCACCAATCCGGGAAATAGAGACGAGGGAAGATACGTGGTCTCCAGGATGAGCGGCTCACTTTCGAGCAACCGTAGCCGCACCAATCGGATGACTGGGCTGCCCGGAAAGACACCGAGGTCCTGGGCTGTCGGCCGATCAGCATGGCCTCCTGAGAGCTCGATCACCTTGTTCTTTAGGTCAAGGCCTCGCGCCCGGAGGGCGGCTCCGATCGATAAGTGCGAAAGTAGATCGGTTTCCACTCTCGTTCGAGCGACGAAGGTGCCTCGACCTTGGTGGCGGTTGATCAGCCCGCTCCGCTCCAACTCGTCGAGTGCATTGCGAAGCGTTGCCCGCGACACCCCAAACTGGGCACATAGCTCCCGCTCAGGCGACAACCTGTCACCCGGGACGTACCGCCCCGACCGGATCGCCCTCTCGAGGCGATTCGCCACCTCCTCATAAAGGCTCGACATGGGCAGATAATAGCGCGCATGGTACGATTGGTATGTACCATTGTCGCATCGAATGGGAGAGATTGATGGCGATGGCTGCTTGGTTGCGCTTCCAGTGCTGGCGGCCTTTCTGGCTAGCGAGAAGCGGCTGACCGAAGGCCTGGTTGTAGGAGCAAGAAGGTGACGATCCCGTGTGGGTTCGGGTAGGCAGATGTACCAATTAGAGGTTCAAGGCGGGACCCTCTCTGTCTCCTCAGGGGCAGATATGGAAGTCCTGGCTGAAGATTCCAATGAGCTACGCCTCAGAGCAGATGGCGGTCTCCCAGTGGTCCTCCGTTTTGAGATCTCGGGTACGGAGTTGCTGGTGGGTTTGGGCGAGAGGTTTGGCCAGCTAGAGCAAACCGGTCGACGCTGGGAAGCGGCGATCACCGATCTTCTGCACGGCCATCCCGAAGACACTTATTGCTATGTGCCGTTTCTGCTCAGTTCAGCCGGCTATGGCGTCCTACTCGAGACGTCGGCACGAGCCCTGTGGGATTTGAAAGCCACGGACCCGAGGGCTTGGAGTGTGAGTGTGGCCGCCTCACCCTTTCAGTTGCGCGTTTTCAGGGGCCAACCGAAGGCAATCATCGCCGCGGCCACGAAGGTCATCGGCCGCCCCCCACTGGCTCCACCCTGGGCATACGGCGTGTGGAAGACCACCCTGAGTGGGACTGAGGCAATCCTGTCCGAGGCCCGGGCGATTATGCAAGCCGATATCCCGGTGACCGCCTGCTGGACTTACGACTACTACGACGAAGCCACCAACACGGGATGCGGGTTGTCGGGTTCCTATCCGTCCGGTTCTTACCCGAATCTCTCGAATTTGAGCAACAGGCTGCACGATCTCGGCTACCGGGTGCTGGGCTATGTGCAACCGGCCGTGTTCGTAGGATCCCAGCCGTTCGATGAGGCGTCTCGAGAGGGCTATTTGGTCCGTCGAGCCAACGGGGAGCCGAATCTGTTTCCTTATAACAACCCGAAACTGCGCCCTGACATACCCTGGTTCTCCGAACCGGGTGCGGCATATATTGACATGACGAACCCTGCTGCCCGTTCGTGGTTCCAAAACATGCTGCAAGGTGCGCTGGACATGGGCTTCGACGGCTGGATGCAGGATATGGGTGAGCATCTCGGCGACCGAGCCCAGCTGGCCGATGGATCTCTCGGTGCTGCGGCGCGCAATCGCTACGCCGAGCTCTACCACCAAGCAGCGCACGAGGTCTGGTCTCACCGCAAGGATGTAACCGTGTTCGCCCGATCCGGCGCGCTCGGTTCCATTGCCAAAGTCAATGCGATGTGGCCCGGCGACCAGCACGCCGACTGGACCTCGGATCGCGGGTTGCCGTCTGTCATTCCGGCTGGTCCCAGTATCGGGTTGGCGGGAGTTACCGCATGGGGTCCGGACATTGGGGGTTTGATCGACGGCCGCGATGGAGGCGCCGGGGTCAGGGACGAAGAGCTGTGGATTCGATGGTGCCAATACGGTGCTCTCACGCCAATCATGCGCGACCATCTCGGCTTCAAATACGCGGGTGGTGCGATCGACATGTGGTCGGGCGACCGCACTGTCGCCATTTTCCGCACGTACGCGCGTTTGCACCTCGCCCTGTTCCCCTATCTGTGGCGCTTGGCACGCGAGGCAAGCGACAGCGGGATCCCGATCCTCCGGGCACTTCTGATCGAATACCCCGACCATCCGGAGGCGTGGTCGATCAATGACCAATACCTGCTCGGGGCCGATCTTCTGGTTGCCCCGGTGACGATCAAGGGCGCGGTATCTCGCCGGGTATGGTTTCCGCCCGGAGTATGGATCTCGTGGTGGGACGACACCCGCTGGGAAGGCACCGGTTGGCGGGAGGTGCCAGCTCCGCTAGAACAGATCCCTCTTTTCAGGCGGGAAGGTGGTCGCGTCGAACTCTCAGAGAATCCAGACCGCACGCTTGGCATGTGAGTAATCGGTATTGGGCCGGGCTAAGTCGTTAGATGCCGCCAGGTCCGCCGATGACCTGAGAGCGCTGTGGCACCAGGCCCGGGTCTCCTGCCCGACTCGTCGGAGCCCCCAGCGAGCCGATCAGTAGGCCAACTCGCCGCTCCAACTCGTCACGGTTGCTGCCCGGGGCAAACACGCTCGATCCGATCCCGATCGCCAAAGCACCGGCGCGTAGGTATTCGGCAGCGTTATCAGGCCCGATTCCCCCGGTCGGGATCAACGGTGGATCATGCAACGGCCGGCGGATAGCCCGCAGGTAGGCCGGACCTCCAAGCAAGTCGGCCGGAAAAACCTTGACGGCAGCAGCACCCAGGTCGAGGGCCATCGTGATTTCGGTCGGTGTGGCCGCTCCGGGGATGCAGGGGATCGAAGCCTCTGCGCAGGCCCGGACAACCGAAGGAACAACCGCCGGTGTAATGATGAAAGCCGCCCCCACTGAGAAGGCCCTTTCTGCGGCGTTTTCGGTCAACACCGAGCCTGCTCCTGTGGTTACACCGCGATCGGTGAGCCGTTTGATCTGGTCGAAAGCACCTTCGGTATCGAGTGTTACCTCGATCAGCGGGATACCCGCCTCGAGGGCTAGCCCCGCAGCCATTTCGGCCTCCTCCGATCCCAGGCCCCGCAAGATACCGATGACGGGAGTCACTTTGAGCCCGGGGAAGACGTCGGTGAGGCGGGTCATCGCCGGGGCTTCCGGAATGTTGGTTCCGCCCGCGGGCTAAAGACGATTTTCTTCCCGCGCCGGTCAGATGTCTGATCCAAGATATAGCTGCGGGCCGTCTCGAGATCTACCACATCGATCTCGTGGAATCTGGTCCCGAAGGAGCCGCTTGCTATCCCGGCGACGGACTGTTTCATGGCTTCGACGTCGTGTCCGACCCGGGCCCGAATGGTCAGCTCGCCGAATACAAGTGTCGGAAGGGGGATAGGCACCTCGCCTCCCCGGAGCCCCACGACGACGATGGCGCCTCCGGATTCAGCGGCCAAAAGAGCGGTGGCCAGCCCGCGTTCGGCACCGGAGGCTTCGATCACGAGCGAGGCCCGCATCGATCGGGCCTGATCCGGCTCGAGCGCCGCCGCCGCGCCTCCGTCGATAGCCCTTTGCCTTGACCATGGATCAGGGTCTATAGCGATCACCGCGTCGGCACCGCGGCTGAGTACCACGTCAGCGATACATGATCCGACAGAACCGAATCCCACCACCGAAACGAGGAGCCCTGAGACGTCGACTCCGTCGAGAGCGTGCACGGCCACGGCGTACGGCTCGACTAGGGCGGCCGTCGCGGCCGCTATACCCTCGGGGACGGGTAGGCATTGGTAGGCGTGGACCCGGACGAAATCCGTCAGGCCCCCGTCGGCGCTCAGTCCGGTCACCGCCAGCACTTCGCAGCGCGATATGGCCCCGGCCAGGCATTGATTGCACTTGCCGCACCAAATTACGGGCGTAGGAGTGACACGGGTGCCCACCGCCACACCTGCTTCGGGTCCAGCAGCGATGACGCGGCCCACTATCTCGTGGCCGAGAGTTATTGGCGCCCTGAAACCGGTGAGCGGATGCGGCGAGGAAGTGGGTATCGAGACGGGTCCATGCCGGGCTTCCTCTTGATCGGTACCACAAATGCCGGTGGCCTCCACTTCGATAATCACGTCATCGGACGTAATGAGCTGGGGCGCTTTGACGTCATCGAGTCGAACGTCACCCCTGCCGTGCCAACGAAGAGCCTTCAATTGGCCGGTCCTTCTTCAAAGACCGGCTCGCCCGGTCTCGAATACTGGCGAACGAGATCCATGTTTAGGGTGACACCCAGGCCGGGGCGGTCGGGCAATGCGACCTTTCCGTCTCGGATCACCTCCTCCGCGACCAGATCGGACCAGAAAGGCAAGTCGGACCCGTGAAACTCGAGGAACATGACACTCGGGATCGTCGCCATGACGTGGACTGCTGCCATGAACCCAATCGGACTAGCGATGCAGTGAGGGGCAAATCCGATTCCCGTCCTTGAACACCAGTCCCCGATTTGCTGGGCCTCACGAATTCCACCCACCTTCTGGACGTCGGGGGTGGCGATGTGCAGGCCTCCATGGGTTGCCAGTTCCTCGATGCCTTCAAGTCGATACGCGTTCTCACCGCTAGCGATGGCGATCGGCCCCGCTTCGGCGACCGCGGCGAGCGCGCGACCCGAAGGTGGCACCGGATCCTCAAGCCACAGGGGCGCCGCTTCGGCGAGTGCTCCGTTGAGAGCCCTTGCTGTTGGTATATCGAACCGCCAGTGGCAGTCGTAGGCGATCTCGACGGCCCTATTGGTTTCAGAGCGGAGCCATGACGCGCTCTCGGCCAAGCGCAAAGCGGTAGCAGACGGCAGCGTGGCGTCGGTGGCGAGACGCCCATGCTCGAAGACGTCGATATCGAGTTTGACACAACCAAAGCCGTTGTCGGCAGCGGTCTGGACCCTTTTCAGAATGGCCTCGTTCGAGACGTGGTCTGTGGTTTCGCCGGTCCAGTAGAAGTCACCAATCGAGGTGACGCCGTCATCGGACGCCCAGAAAGGACGGCGAGACCGCAAGAGGCTGTCGACACTAACGAGTGCTTCGCCGGCGTGAAGATCTGCGTATACAGGTATCTCTTGGCGGAAGCTCCCGCCCAATATGCGCCAAATAGGCTCCCCGTATATCTTGCCTGAGAGATCCCATAGGGCCGTCTCGAGACCCGAAACAGCATGGAGGGCTGCTCCCGCATGACCCGACCCGCTCGAGGCGGAGATCGCAAGGTGCATTCGTGTTGTGAGAGTGCGAATGTCCCGAGGGTCACCACCAATCAGAAGAGTTCCAACATCGCGGGCTATCGCCGGCAGGCCAGGCGCGAAGAAGCATTCACCGATTCCATAGGTTCCATCGTCGAGTTGGACCCGAACGAACGTGTAGTCGAAATTCGCCTCGACAACCGCGGTGGACACGCCGGTGATCTTCAAATCATGCGTCCCCGGTGGCTAGCTCCCGCCACCGCCAAATCGACTCGACGGCTGTCGGCTGATTCGGCCCAACGTTTGCGACGGTGAACTTCACTTTGCTGTCCAGCCGGAACTCACCATCCATAATTCGTCGTTCCTCATGAAGGTTGCAAAGCTCCGATCTTGTCATGGTCTTACCGGTCATACCAACCTATTGTCGAAGTGTTGCCCCACAACGTCAAAGTACAGAGGTGCGACCCTCAATTGCACGTACGCGTCGGGCGCCTCGTTGCCCATCCCATCGCCATCTCAGCGTGTGGGCAAGCTTTGGTAATGATGGAGCCGACCGCCAAGCCGGGGTCGCCTCAGCAGGTGGGCGGTGGCGACCGCCCACCCGTGGCTTCCTAAGGTGAGAAATTCCTCGTCTACAGCGGAGCCTCTTACGCGGTGTCGGGCCGAACTCGGGGAAAGCCCACGTTGGGATCACCGGATCAACCGCTTGGTCTGGGTAGACATTCTCAGTGGTCTGGTCCATGTGACCGAGCCGGAAACAGGGAATACGACCACCATCCCGGTCGACCGGCATGTTGGGGCTGTCGCTCTCTACGCCGAATCGGCCTATCTGCTCGCGGTGAGGGACGGCTTCGCTGTTCTTGACGGCGAAACCATGGGTCCCGTGGCCCCGGCTTTCGATGACATTGCGCTCCGGATGAACGACGGCTCGGTCGATCCATTGGGCCGATTTGTTGTTGGCGCCATGGCCTATGACGCATCGGCGGGTCGGGGCCAACTCTACCTGCGGGAGGTGGACGGGACTCTTCGTACGCTGATCGATGGGGTCACCATTTCCAACGGACTCGCCTGGTCGGCCACAGGTGAGACTATCTATTACGTGGACAGCGCTACCCACGGAGTCGACATTTTCGACTACGACCTTCTTGACGGCACGATGACCAATCGGCGTCGCCATGTGTCGATCGATCCGGAGGAGGGGGCTCGACGGTGTGGCTCTCGACGCCGAGAACTGCCTCTGGGTTGCCATCTTCGGAGGTGGCATTGTCCGTCGTTATGCGCCCAACGGCGAGGTCATAGCTCAGATTGAGGTTGCCACTTCCCAGGTGACATCGTGCACTTTTGGTGGTCCGCACTTCGAAACTCTTTTCATCACCACGGCGTGCCACCGACTCGATCTCGCTGACGAGGCCAACGCGCAGGCAGGCACGCTGTTCGTGGCCGACCCAGGATGCGTCGGGCGACCTGAAACCGTGATTCCCGCTGGCTCCACCGCGACAGCACTAAAATCCAGCGCCGGCCAGTCATGAGTCGTGACACCATCGTCGCCTTGATCGGCGAACTCGTCACCCTCGAAGTGTGATCGCTCAGGCGAGCCTCACCTCACCTAGACGGATTCGAGGAGGATGGCGGTGCCGAGTCCGGAGCCTGCCGGCACGGTCGCCCCGCCCAGTGTTAGGTCGCGCTGCTTGAGCGCTTTGGCCAGATGGATCGAGATCCGTAGTCCGGACATGCCGACCGGATGCCCGAGACCGATCGCACCACCGTCAACATTCAGTCTTTCCCTGTCCCAGCCGCCCAATTCCTCACAGGCGAGGAGCTGGACCGCGAAGCCCTCGTTGCATTCCAGGAGATCGAGATCGTCCACAGTCTTCTTTGCTCCCGCTAGCGCGGCGTTGAGGGCGTCGACACAGGAATAGCCCATCAGGTTCGGGTCGCACCCGACCATGGCGAGCCCCTCGGTCACGATGCGGGCGATCGGCTCCAATTCATATTTGTTCATCGCCTCGGCACTGGCGATGATCGCTGCCGCCGCACCGTCATTGATGCTTGCCGCATTCCCGGCCGTTATGACACCTCCAGGTTGGATGGGCGGAAGCTCGGCCAGGGAGACGATGGTCGACGAGGCTCGCGGGTTCTCATCGACATCGAAGGTCAACGGCCCTTTGCTTGAGGGGATTTCGATCGGAACGGTCTCGTCTCCGAACCGTCCGCCGACAATCGCATCAAGCGCCCGTTGGTGGGAGACCACGGCATATTCATCCATCTGTTGTCTGCCGATGCCGTCAACCCTGGCGTGATGCTCGGCGACATCGATCATGTACTTGGGATCGCCCCACATCCCCGATCCGGCAAGTGTGCACTCGCGCAAGGTGTCGAGGAACGTGCCACTCTCGAGGCGATGTCCCCACCTTGAGCCGGGAACCATGTGGGGGGCGTTACTCATCGATTCGAGCCCGAGAACCATCACCAAATCCACCGCCCCGACGACGATCTGATAGGCAGCCTGGATCAGGGCGGCCATCGACGAGCAACATTGCATGTTGATCGTGAAGGCGGGGACCCGGTGCGGCACACCTATTCGCATCCCGACCACGCGCGCCGGGTTGGATTCGGTCATGTCCTGGAGGACCATGCCGCCGATGATGAGATCGAGCGATTCAGGCTCGAGGTTCAGTCGCTGAAGCAATGCGGCGGCCACCGTTGACCCGAACTCGGTAGCCCGTAGTGGTTGCAAGGAGCCGCCAAACCGGCCGATCGGGCTCCTGAGTCCGTCGACCAGGAAAACGTCCCGGGCCATGGTGCTCTACTCCTCTTCTCAGTCTTCGGCCAGTTACAATAACGGACGTTCGTTAGAAAACTTCCGCAGAGGAGGCGGGCGTGTTTGATGATGCAACCCTGGCTCGATCGAGGGAGATCGGTAGCGCCTGGGAAGAGGCGTACGAACGACTGGTGGCAAAGTTCGGCGATGCAGTTCTCGAACGAGCGACCAATGCGACCACCCACTCTGGAATTCCCCTCAAGTCGGCGTATTTCCCGCATGACGTCGATGACTTGGATCTTGACGCCATCGGCGCGCCCGGTGCCTATCCGTTCACCCGCGGCAATCTGGCAGCCCAATACCAGCTGATGAATTGGGCGAATCAGCCCGTCATTGGCTATGGCCTTGCCGAGGACACCAGGGCCCGGATGGACATGCTGGCCGAACAGGGGATGGTCGGCTATTTCGGTCAGCGTTTCTACAACCTGGTCTATGACCTCGTCTCCCACGAGGGTCTCGACCCAGACCACCCGGCCGCGCGGGGCCGGGTTGGTCAATGCGGAATGGGCGTGTACTCCAAGGCCGACATGGCGCGTCTCTTTGCCGGGATGGACCTCACCCAAATGAACGTGGTCCACATCACGTACTACCAGGTGGTGCCGGCCCTTGCCCAATACGTCGCCCTCGCCGAGGAGCGAGGTGTGTCACCAGAGCAATTGCGCGGCAACACGATGAACTGGTACCACCAATCCGCCTATGTCGGCATGAGCGCCTTTCCTCCGCGCCAGGGCCACAAGCTGGCGGTCGAGCTGATCAACTACTGCTCGAAGAACATGCCGCGTTGGAACACCACCAACTTCTTCGGCTACGGAGTGGAGGAGGCGGGAGGGACCGCCGTCGAAGAGATCGGTTTCATGCTCGCCTATGGCATCGACCTGGTCGATGCTTGTGTGGAGTCAGGGCTCACAGCCGACGAGGCGCTCGTGCGCTTTGGGTTCCAGATTGCACAGGCGAACGACTTCTTCGAGGAGATCTGCAAGATCCGGGCGCTGCGACGCATCTGGGCAACAACCATGAAGGAACGGTTCGGGGCGAAGGACGCACGATCGATGCACGTGCGGATCCACACTCACACCTCAGGTGCCGTCCTGACGGCCCAGCAGCCTCTCGTAAACCTCATCAGGACGACCCTGCATGCTTTCGGAGCGGCGTTGTCGGGAACCCAGGCTATGGAGGTGTCCTCCTACGACGAAGCGCTAGCGATCCCCACCGAGGAGGCGGCCACCCTCGCCCTCCGGGTCCAGCAGGTGATCCAGGAGGAGACCAACATCACTTCGGTCTCCGATCCGCTGGCTGGTTCGTATTACGTGGAATCGCTCACCAACCAGATCGCCGGAGCCGCCCTCGAGCTCGTGCAACAGATCGAAGCGCAGGGCGGCTATATCGCCGCCCAGGAGTCAGGTTGGTTGCGGCGGAAGGTCGAGGATTCAGCCGAGCGCTGGCGCGACCTCGTCGACACGGGAAAGCGCACCGTCGTTGGCATGAACAAGTATCAGACCGACGAACCGCCGACTGCCAATCTCTTCAAGATCGATCCCGAGGCGGAAGCGATCGCCATCAAGCGCGTGGAAGAGCTACGCGCCAACAGAGACCACGGGCGGTGGGAACGGGCGCTGGCGAGCTTCGGTCAGGCGGCTGAGGCGTTGGCCACCAAGGATTACTCCGAGCTTGACGGCAGCCTCATCGAGGCAGCCATCGAGGCGGCCCGGGCCGACGCGACAACCGGGGAGATGATGGGAGCGCTGAAGTCTGCGCTCGGCTGGAGAGCGCCCCATGAGTACTGAGATCGCCCCCGGCGAGCCGATCAGGGTTCTGCTCGCCAAGCCGACCCACGACTGCCACGATCGCGGAGTTCGTCTGGTCGCCAAAAAAATGCGGGATGCGGGCTTCGAAGTGATCTTCATGAACTTCCTTCTCCCGGAGGAGGTCATTCGGGCCGCCCTCGACGAGGACGTTCACGTCGTCGGGATCTCAACCTCGTCGGGAGGCCACCTCCCGCTCTTCGGGGATCTGCTCGCGGGCTTGGCCGCACATGGCCGCGACGACGCGGTGGTGATCGGCGGCGGGGTCATTCCCCCCGATGATGAGAAGACGTTGCGGAGTTGGGGGGTCGAAGCGATCTTCGGTCCGGGTACCAATGCCGAGCAAGCGATCGCGATGATCAAGCGTCGGCTAGCCACGGTCTCGTCGTGACATGGCCCCAGAAGGTCGCCGTCCTCGGTGGCGGCGGCGTCATGGGCCACGGCATCGCCCTGGCCTGCCTCCAGCGATCCAACGCCCGAGTCTCGATTGTGTCGCATCGCGAGCAGACCGTTGAGCACGGGCTCGGGCTGATCACCCACAGCCGGTTCGGGCTGGCGGGCGCGGTCGAGAAGGGCCGGCTCACCGAGGAACAGGCTAAAGACGCGCGAGCGCGGTTAACCGGCACCACTAGCTATGAAGAGGGATTGGACGGCGCTGACTTGATCTTCGAGAGTGTGCCCGAGCTCATCGAGGTCAAGCGCGAGGTCCTGCAAAAAGCCGAGTCGCTGGGACCCGCAGACGCGGTGCTCGCCACCAACACCTCGTCCATCATGATCGCCGAGCTGGCTTCGGCGCTCGAGGATCCGAGCCGTCTGGTCGGAGCGCATTGGTTCTATCCCGCCAACGTGCTTCCTTTGGTCGAGGTCGCCCGTTCTGCCTTCGTCGATGACAAGGCCCTGACGGATACCCTCGCTTTCCTGCGCAGCATCGGCAAACGACCGGTGGTGGTGAAGGACTCGCCGGGATTCTTCATGACCCGCTTCATCAACAACTACCTCGCCGAAGCCATCCGGCTTCTGGAATTGGGGATCGCGGGACCGGCCGAGATCGACGAGATGGTCAAGACCGGACTTGGATGGCCGATGGGTGTGTTCGAGCTTCTTGATGCCTCAAGCTTCGAGGCCTTTTACCACGCCCAGGAATACTTGCATCAAACCTGCGGTGAGAGGTATGCGGTGCCCTCCCTGGCCCATCAGGTTTTCAAGGCCGGTTATCTCGGCTCTGCCGAACTGAGGCCGGGAAGCCGGGGCGGATGGTACGACTTCTTAGGTGTGGATCGGTCGAGCGAGTCTCGATGACCAACTCAAACAACCGACGACAGCAGCTGCTCGAAGTGGCCGCCACCTGCTTCTATCGGGAAGGATACGATGCTGCTTCGATGCGCCTCATCGCCGAACAGGCCGGCATGCGCACCGCGTCGATCTACTACCACTTCGAAAGTAAGGACGCGTTGCTGGTGGCGGTTCATGAGGAGGCGCTCCACCGAATTCAGGAGGCCGTCAATGCCGCGCTGATGGACGTCAAGGGGGAGTGGAACAGGCTCGAGGCCGCCTGTGCCGCTCACCTCGAGATGCTTCTCACCGGAGGAACCTTCTTCAAGGCCGTAATGCGCCACGTGCCGAGCGCGGTCGAAGGACGGGAGCTGATCTTCAAACTGCGGGACGACTATGAACGCATCTTCGCCGACCTCATCGCCGACCTCGAGCTCTCTCCCGAGACGGACCGAGGGACTCTCCGCCTTATGCTGCTGGGGGCCATGAACTGGACCTTCACGTGGTGGCGGCCCCACGAAGGCCCAGCACCGGCCGTCCTCGCCTTCCGCTTCGTCACCAACTTGCGAAGCTGCCTCGACCTCCCGGCGTGACTCGCAATCGTGGTTTCGACCAGCACCGATTCGCGGGGGGCGATCGCCGGGTTCTCGGGCGAGCGATCTCGGCCGTTGAGAATGATCGTCCTGAGGCGAAAGCAGTGCTGGCGGCGGTGTACGGACGAACCGGAAAAGCACACGTCGTGGGTGTCACCGGTCCCCCCGGCGCAGGCAAGTCCACGCTGGTCAATGCCCTGATCGGAGAGCACCGGCGGGCTGGGCTTTCCGTAGCTGTGGTTGCAGTCGACCCGTCAAGCCCATACGGGGGTGGAGCAATTCTCGGCGACCGTATCCGCATGTCGGACCACGCTCTTGACGACGAGGTCTTTGTCCGCTCTGTTGCTTCCCGCGGACAGCTCGGCGGATTGTCGAGTGCAACAGCCCGGGTGGTTGACGTACTCGACGGCTTTGGTTTCAACAGCGTGATCGTCGAGACCGTCGGTGCGGGTCAGGCCGAGATCAGCATCATGCATCTTGCCCAGACCGTCATCTTCGTCGCGGCTCCCGGATTTGGCGATGAGACGCAGGCGGTTAAGGCCGGGGTCCTCGAGATCGCCGACATATTCGTTCTGAACAAAGCTGACCATCCCATGGCGAAGAAGGCGGACCGCAGCCTCCACGAGGCCCTACCTGCGTCGTCGGGAGGCGGATGGCGCCAGCCGATCATCTCAACCGTGGCGATCGACAACACTGGCGTGTCGGAGCTTTTTGCCAAAGTCCGCGAGCATTGGGCCCAACTCGACCCGAGCGAATGCGCGCGAGCGGCGACTGTCCGTGCCCAACAACAACTGGCCGCCGCCGTTGCCGAGCTTGCTTCGGCCTATGTGAGCGAGGAACCTGATTTCGAAAGCCTTGCCAAACAGGTCCTCTCGGGCCAGCTCAGCCTCAAGTCCGCCGCCGAAGAGGCGTTCCACGTAATCGCCTCTCGAACGCGCCCGGTGGAGTGAGGGGAAGAAATGCCATCAGCGGTCTCTCGCCGCTCGGTCGGTGCTGGTGAGTCCGTCGAGGACCGTTGCGACCAGGCGTAGGTATGCCCGTTCGGCAGTGTCGGGCTCACTTGGGATCCAGCCGGGAAAAGGGGAACGCGCGGCTTGGGTCAACTCGAGGCTCATTGCCCCGTGCAGAGCGCACCAGATCAGATACGACACCATTACCGGGTCCTCTTCGCGGTTCATCTCTTCATCCAGGAATCGGGTGACGGCGGTCACCAAGATGCCGAACGTCTCGAGCAAACTCTGTTGTCGGAGTTCCATCGGCGGGTCGAAGCCGGGCAGAGGACGCTCGAACATGAATCCGTAAAGCGCAGGGTTGACCAGGGCGAACCGCCGGTAGCCAAGCCCCAACTCGATGATGACGGCCCGCCCGGACTCGGCCGGAGGTACCTCCGGCGAGATATCGACGCAGGATCTCGAACCCACGCCGATAGAGCGCTTCGAGGATCGCATCCTTCCCGCCAAAGCGGCTATACACCGCCATAGTCGAGGTGCCGGCCTCCTGGGCGATTGCTCGTACCGTCAGCGCCCCCGGACCCTGCTGGTCCAACACATGACGGGCGGCGTCGAGAAGGGCATCCGTCACCTCATCGCTGCGCCGGGTTGGTTCGCTTTTCATCTACTACCCGGTACTACAACGCTCGTTATGAGGTTGGCCATGAGACAGCGAACTGTCTCCATTGGCGGATCCGAGCCCGCCAATCGGCCCGGCCCGCGCGCGCAAGGACGACGCACCAACCTTGCCCTTCTTGTCCTCTTGATCTCTGCCTTCGCCACCGGCCTAACTACCCAGGCTTTGGGCACCCCTTTGGTCGGGGGCTGGATGGCGATCGTGCATGGCGTGGTTGGCCTGTCGGTCGTGCTTCTTGCCCCCTGGAAGACGAGGGTGGCTCAGCGGGGGATAGCCCGCCAGAACCGAAAGCGAGCCCTCTCCCTCCTTATGGCTCTGCTGGCGGTGATCCTGCTCGCCACAGGCATCCTCCACTCCATCGGAGTGCCTAACCCACATCGGCCCCTTCACCGTGCTCTGGGTGCATTTCGCCACCGCTCTGCTCATCATCCCGCTGGCGATCTGGCATGTTTGGGCCCGAAAGATGACGCCACGAGCAGTCGATGTGTCACGGCGCAACCTCATCCGGTTGGGCGGTCTGGCCTCGGCGGCAGCGTTGCTCTGGTGGAGCGGCGATCGCGCGATCGCGCTCGCCCAACTGCCGGCCACGGTTTCCCCGCCCGGCTGGTGGCACCGGACCGGCGCGGCTTCTGGTGGGTGAAATGGGTGGTGCGGATAGAGACATCCAACGTTCCCTGG
>Ga0136620_10000092_pt1 | contig 34370 bp, 30 predicted proteins | sample AntDrymUQ4162106_2_FD_104806 | JGI IMG/M metagenome (GOLD analysis project Ga0136620, IMG submission 104806) | Polar desert sand microbial communities from Dry Valleys, Antarctica - metaG UQ416 (21.06) | ecosystem: Environmental > Terrestrial > Soil > Desert | place: Antarctica: Dry Valley... | reverse complement strand
GGCGTCCTCGAGCGAGCTGACGATCACGCCCTGCTCGACCAGCTCAGGCGTGACCTCCACGTGGATCGTCGTGGCGCCACGCTGGACGACCAGCGCGCCCAGCTCGTCCTCGCCAAGGGCGTCCGCGAGGGCTGGAGGCAGGATGTCGGATTTCTCGTAGTGCCTGGTCTCCAGCGCGTCCAGGTCCAGGTCGCGCAACGAGGTGGTCCAGAAGCCCGATCGGCGCCAGGTCGGCACCGGCTCGGCCTCGAACGCCTTCAGCGCCTCGGCGCGCTGTTCATCGATCCAGGTGGCGGCGGTCTCAGGCATTGCCGGCCGCCACTCCTTCGCGCACGAAGTCGTAGCCCTTCTCCTCCAGCTCGTCGGCCAGCTCCGGACCGCCCTCTCGCACGACGCGGCCATCGAGCATGATGTGCACGAACTGCGGCCGCACGTAGTTGAGGATGCGCGTGTAGTGGGTGATGATCAGTGAGCCCAGGTCGGGTCCCGACAGCGCGTTCACGCCGTCGGCGACGATCCGCAGAGCGTCGATGTCCAGCCCGGAGTCGGTCTCGTCGAGCACTGCGATCTCGGGCTTGAGCATGGCCATCTGCAGGATCTCGGCGCGCTTCTTCTCGCCGCCCGAGAAGCCCTCGTTGAGGTAGCGGCTGACGAACGAGGGGTCGATCCTGAGCATGTTCACGTTCTCGCGCATGAACTTGCCGAAGTCCTTGACCTTCATCGGCTCGTCTCGGCGTGCGTTCACCGCCAGGCGCAGGAAGTTGGCCACCGACACGCCGGGGATCGTGGCCGGGTACTGGAAGGCCATGAACAGGCCGGCGCGGGCGCGCTCGTCCGGGTCGGCCTCGGTGATGTCCTCGCCGTTGAAGACGATCTGGCCGTCGGTGACCTCGTAGTTGGGGTTGCCCATGATCGTGTTGGCCAGGGTCGACTTCCCCGATCCGTTCGGGCCCATCAGGGCGTGGGTCTGCCCCTTCTCCACCGTCAGATCCACACCGTGCAGGATCTCCCGCTCCTCGATGCGGACGTGAAGGTTGCGTATCTCGAGGCTCATACGGTCAGGGTCTCCGTCTCTTGATTGGTTTCCTCCGCGGGGCTTCCAGCCCCGCGATCTGATGTCGTTGTTCGGCTTCCGGCCTCTCTTGAGGGTCGAACCAGGTCGGCCAGGGTCATCTCGGTGAGCGTGCGCACGATCGAGCCCTGCACGCGCGTCCAGAGAAGCTTGGTGGGACAGGGCTCGTGCCCAGGCTCGCCCTCGCGCACGCAGACGAGGTCGCCGTCGGGGCCGGCGCTGATGCACTCGATCGGGGCGATGTCGCCCTCCAGGGCGCGCACCACCTCCGCCATGGTGATCGCCTCGGCCGCGCGTGCAAGCGTGTATCCGCCGTGCGCACCCCGCCGGCTCGTCACGAGGTCGGCCCGTCGCAGGCGAGCGGCAAGGTGCTCCAGGTAGGCCAGCGGAAGGCCCTCGGCCTCGGCGATCGACGCGAGCGAGATGGGGGCGGCGCCGCCCATGACGGCTTCGCCGGCATGACCGCTAGCTGCGCTCGCTTGGCGGGCCAGATGCGTCATTACGCGCACCCCGTACTCGGCTTTGGTGGAGAACATCATTTCCTAGCTGCGAAGTAGGATAACGTCACGCTCCGTCGGCCAGCAGCCGGAGGTCGTGCGCCAGCCGGTCCGGTGTGAGCTGGTCGATCGGGAAGCTCACCCGCTGCAGGCCCTTTGGGTCCACCAGCACGAGGCGCGCGGTGTGTTCGAGGTCCTCGCGCTGGGGCTGGACGGCGAAGCCCTTCCACACCCGCTGCAGCTCGGCCCGCGATCCAAGCGCAAAGTCCATCCGCCCTGTCATCCGCTGTTCGGAGAGAAACGCACGAGCGCTCCGCGGAGTGTCGCGTGGCGGGTCGACGGCCACCGCGATGGCCGGCACGTCCTGGCCCAGCTCGGCCAGCGCGCCCTTGATCTGCTGTGCCTGGGCCGGGCAGGTGTCCTCGCACGTGGTGTAGAGGAAGGTCACGATGGCCGGCCGGCCGCGAAGCTCGCGCATGGTCACCCGCTCGCCGTCCTGGTCGCGCAGGGTGAAATCGGGCGCTCTGAGGTCCTCGGGGAGAGTGGCTCCCTCGAAGCGGCGAGGGCCGCCGGCGCCGGTCTCGTCGCCGTCTTGTGGGGCGGCAAGCACGACCGCGCCGAGGGCGGACACCCCGACCAGCACGAGGGCGATCATCACGCGCGGGTTCACGCCCGCCAGGGTAGTGCCGGAGTGCTAGCCGGCCGGCTGGGAAGCTGGGGCGAAGCGGCTGGGTGTACGCCTGGCCGGGGACATCAGGGCGCAGAAGGTCTCGACGACCGCGGGATCGAACTGCACCCCGGCGCAGCGGCGGAGCTCTCGAAGCGCTCCGTCGCGATCCATCGCTGCGCGGTATGGGCGCTCGGCGGTCATGGCGTGATAGGCGGCGCAGACCGTGACCACTCGCGCGCCCAGCGGTATCCGGTTGCGGGCCAACCCGTCGGGGTAGCCGCTTCCGTCGAAGTGCTCGTGGGAGGCCCGCACCAGCTCGGCCACCGACGAGAGGTCCGGCGCGGCGCTGAGGATCCGATCGCCAACCACGGTGTGCTGGCGCACGAAGTCGCGTTCGGTCTCGTCCAGTGGGCCGTCCTTGTCCAGGATGTCGTCAGGCACGGCCACCTTCCCGATGTCGTGCAGCTGTGCGGCGCGAACCACCTCCTCGAGATCGGCCGGGCGCATGGCCAGCTGGGTTCCCAGCCGGCGGGCGAGGTCGGCCACGTCCCCCAGGTGGCGGTCAAGCTCGGGTTGGCACTCCTTGAGGACCTGCAGCAGGGTGTCGCTGGTCTGGCGAGTAACCGTGTTGCGCCGGCTATCGCCCTTTTGCTCGTAGAGCCGCTCGTCGGCGAGGTTCATCGCCCCGGCCATGTCCGTAGCCTCATCGGGAACCACCACCAGGCCGTAGGAGCTGCCCACCTTGAATCCGCGACCATCGTCGGTGAGGGCCTCTCGGGCCCGGACGGCCAGAGCCTCGAGCCGCTGCGGGCTGCCACTCGCCACCACGCAGAACTCGTCGCCGCCCAGCCGGTAGGCCGTCCCGGAGTCGCCGACCATCTCGCTCAGCCGTCGGCCCAGGCGAGCCAGCAGGGCGTCGCCCACGGGGTGCCCAAAGCGGTCGTTGTACTGCTTGAAGCCGTCGAGGTCGAACATCGCCAGGCCGCACGGGCGCTCAGGCCCCGCCTCGCGGATGGTCGCGGCGAGGTCGCCCATCAGCTGCCTGCGGTTGGCGAGCCCGGTGAGCGCATCGGTGCTGGCCTCTCGCTGGGTGCCTTCGATCAGCTGCAGGTTCTCGCGGAAGGTCAGCGACATGCGCACGATGGCGACCGCGATCGTGGCCAGCGCCAGCACGAGCGCCGGAGTGCTGAGCGGGTGCACCGTATGCACGGCAAGCAGGATCAGCGCCAGCGACGAGAACGCCACCGGCATGACCAGCGTGCGCCAGCCCTCCAGGCGCACCGCGCGCCGCGTGGGCGCAGCCCAGGCCGCAAAACCCACCAGGAGCGCCGAGGCCGGCCACAATGCCGCCGGCAGCGTGCTGCTCATGTCGGCGCCGACCGCACCCTGGTAGAGGAAGTACGCGTCGGAGACCGCGCTGGTGGCCAGCCCTGCGCCCAGTAGTGCCCAGGCGGGGCCGGGCCGCCAGCCGGTGAGGGCAAACACCCCCACCGCGAAGCCGAGCAGCACCAGATCGCCGGCGAGATAGACCAGGTCCAAGGTGACCACGGCGGAGTCGACGCCCGGCGCCGTGATCGCAGCGACCACGAGGGCGGCCCCCAGGGCCCCGACAGCGAGCGCGCCCACGAGTCCGTCCAGCCACAGGCTCCTGGCCAGATGGCGCACACGGTCACGGACGAGTAGGACGATGGCCAGGTAACACGCGGGATAGAGCGCCAGCCAGAGCGCATCGGCGAAGCTGGGAAGTGGCGGCTGGAGGTCGTCCGCGAGAACGGCGACGTAGTAGGCGTCTCCCGCGGCCCAAGCCGCGAGCCCGATGCCGAGCACTGACCAGGCCAGCCGTTCCCGCTGCGTGGAGACGGCGCGGGCCGCGCACAGGGCGGCGCCGATCGCTACCAAGCCGGTGTACACGTACGTCTCGAAGAAGGCGTCGGCGCCCGACCCGCACACGGCCAGCGCGGCCTGAGCGGCGTACAGCGCCAGCCCGGCGACTGCCACGGCTTGTACGGCACGCAGCAGTAGGCGGGAGTTGCCAGAACCGGTCATCGGCCCTTGGTGCCCACCGTCTTGGCAACCCGCTTGGGCGCCTTCAGGATCACCTTCCGGCCGCTCACCACCTTGCCGCCGGCTCTCAGGAGGCCGACGTTCACCGAGCAGCGCACGCGGCGCCCTCGCAGTACGCGATGGCGGCCGTTGCGGGAGAGCTTTACGCCCAACTTCTGGCTCTGGCCGGGCTGCAGCCGGTACCTGCTCTTGCCCAGCACCCTGCCAGTGCCCTCGCCCTTGGCGGTGTCCTTGTTCTTGTCCGTCTTTCTGTCCTCGTCCGTGACCTTGTTCTTGAGGCGAACGGAGGCTCCCGCGCGTTGTGCGGCGGCTGCGCGGATCGTCACCGTGCCGCGGCAGGCCGTGGTCCGGTCGGCGGGACAGGAGATCAGTACCAGCGCGCGGCCGTCGAGGGTGATGGTGATCGGCTGGCCGGAGATGTCCACGCCGCCCAGTGCCGACGCGGGCAGTGGTGCGAACGTGGGCGCCGGCACCGGCACCGTGCTGTTCTGCGCATCGACGCTCTCGCAGTCTGCGGCCACTGTGTCGGAGGGGTCCGAGACGACGGTGTCGGACTCGCTGCCACAGCTCACGCTGTCGGCGTTGGTCTCGCGGCTCATGATCGTGTCGGCGCCCGCGCCTCCCTCCAGGGTGTCGGCGCCGGAACCGCCGTCGAGGCGGTCGGCGCCCGCGCCGCCGCTGATGCGGTTGGCGCCCGGTCCGCCGGTCAGGGTGTCGATGCCGTCGCCGCCCACGATGGACTCCACATCGGTGGCCACGGTGTCGCCCTCGCCGGCGAAGCCGTCGTCGGCCGCGCCGTCGGGGTCGACCGTCAGGGGCCACGTGCGGTATCCGTAGTTCACGGTGTCGACGCCCGGGCCGCCGTTCAGGATGTCGGGTCCGCCGCCGCTGAAGAGGACGTCGGTGCCGGCTTGGCCGTCCAGGACCGCGGGGTAGACGGTCCAGTTGGCGAGAGTGTCATCGCCGTCGCCGCCCATCAAGGCGATCCGCTGGATGCTCGATCGCTCACACCGGACTCTGCGCGAGCCGTCGCTCATGCAGCCCGGAGCGGCGGTGAGCGTGGCGCCTGGGCCGCTTTCGGTCACCCGCACGTAGTCGTCTTCCACGGTTACGACGAGGTTGTTGGCCTCACCGGGCGAGGGGGTGTTCACCACCTGCCCTCCGGCCACGCCGGCAGTGCCCGCCGCGGCGGCGCCAGGGGCGATTCCAAGGAGCAGCAGAGCGCCCGCCACTGCCCAGGATGCGTGCCCGCCCTTCACGCGCCCACCGCCTCAGGGAAGCCCGCGACCACGTTGCGAAACGATCGGACGACGGCGGGGTCGAACTGCCGCCCCGCACAGCGGCACAGCTCCTCCAGCGCCTCGTCGCGCGCCAACGCGCGCTCGTAGGGCCGCGCGGAGGTCATCGCGTGGTAGGAGTCGCAGACCGAGATGATCCGCGCGCCGAGCGGGATCTCCTCCCCCGCCAGTCCGTCCGGGTAGCCGGTGCCGTCGTAGCGCTCGTGGCTGGAGCGCACCAGCCTGGCCACGGGCACGAGCGCCGGGGCCGCGCTGAGGATCCGCTCGCCGACGATGGTGTGCTGGCGCACGAAGCCCCACTCGATCTCGTCGAGCGGGCCCGGCTTGGCGAGGATCGTCTCGGGAACGGCGACCTTGCCCACGTCGTGCAGCTCGGCGGCCCTGACCAGCACGTCGACGTCGCCGGAGCTCAGCTCCAGCGCGTGGGCCACGGCGCGCGTGAGCGCCGCTACGCCGTCGAGTCTCCCGCGCAATTCGGGCTGGCGCTCCTCGAGCGCCTGCACCAGCGCGTCGCGGATCTGCTCGGCGGTGCCCGAACGCTTGCGGCCGGACTTCGTGTCGTAGAGCCGCTGGTCGGCCAGCTGGAGGGCGTGTTCGGGGGTGTGCGCCTCGGTAGGGAGCACGGCCATGCCGTGCGACGCGGTTATGGAGAAGCCGCGGCCGCTCTGGCAGAGCGCGGAAGCCGCTTCGGCAGTCATATGGTGGGGATCGCGGCCGGGCGCTTCGTAGAGGACACAGAACTCGTCTCCTCCCAGGCGGTAGGCGCGGCCTTTCGCCTTTACCGTCCGGTTAAGGCCGGCGCCCAGTCGCGCCAGCAGCGCGTCGCCGGCCGGGTGCCCGAAGCTGTCGTTGTAGTGCTTGAACCCATCGAGGTCCAGCAGCACGAGGAGCGCGGGGCGGTCCGGGGTGGCCCGGCTCAGCGCATCCTCGAGGTCTTCTCGCAGACTGCGCCGGTTGCGCAGCCCGGTTAGGGCATCGGTCAGAGCCTCGTGGCGGCTGCTGGCGACGGCGCGCATGTTGCCTGAGAAGGCGATCGAAAAGCAGACCAGGGACCCCGCCAGGGCCATGCCGGCCAGAGCCGTGCCGTGGCCCAGCGGCTGGACCTGGCCGGCGGCCAGGAGTGAGAGGGACGCAAGCGCCGTCAGACACGCGAGCCCGACCGCGCGCCGCCCCTGGAGAGGATTGTGCGCCGCTTCACGCGCTGCCGTGGTGTCCACGTCTTGATTCCTCTCGTTACCGCCATGTATGACGGGCTTACCGGGGATATCGGCGCGAATGGACCGCTCGTGATGGAACGTGCGTCGAGTGCTGGAAATCGAACGAACGTCGAGGGTCGAGAAACTTCCTAAAGGCCCGGCAGGGCCCGACCGGCTAGGGCTCGACGAGCCCGCGGCGGATTGCGTACCGGACCAGCTCCACGCGGTCGCGCATGCCAAGCTTGGACAGCACGTTCCCCCGGTGCGACTCCACCGTCTTCTCCGCCAGGTTCAGTGCCTCTGCGATCTGGCGGTTGGTGTAGGCCTCGGCGACCAGCTTGGTCACCTCCAACTCGCGCGGGGTCAGCTCGTCGGGACGCTCGGTCACTCCTTCCTCGAGCCATTTGCGCATCAGGGTCTGTTGTGTCTTGGAGTTCAGAAAGGTGCGCCCGCTCGCCACTGTCCGGATGGCGTCGATCAGGTCGCCGTCGGCGCCGCGCTTGGACACGTAGCCGGAGGCCCCTGCCTCGAGCGCATCGAAGAAGTAGGCCTCGTCGTCGTGCATCGAGAGCATCAGCACCTGGACATCCTCTGTGTGGTCGCGGATCTGGCGCGCCGCATGCAGGCCGGTCAGCCGTGGCATCGACACGTCGAGCACGGCCACGTCCGGACGCTCCTGGAGCGCTCGCTCGACCGCTTCGATCCCATCCTCGGCCTCGGTCGCCACCTGCATGTCCACCTGGCGGTCGATCAGCAGCCTCAGGCCCGACCGCACCACGCCGTGATCGTCCGCGATCAGGACCCGGATCACTCTGAACCGCCGAGCTTGGCGACGGGCGGGCCATCCGTTCTTGCCGTCATCTCGCCGAGATCGCCGATCGAGGCGGGCCCCGGTCTTGTCTTTGTCTCGCCGAGATCGCCGATCGAGGCGGGCCCCGGTCTTGTCGTTGTCTCGCCGAGATCGCCGATCGAGGCGGGCCCCGGTCTTGTCTCCGGCACCCTCAGCGTCAGCTGGGTGCCGGCGCCGGGGGATGAGCGGAGGTCCAGCTCGCCACCCACCAGCCGGGCGCGCTCGGCCATGCCCTCGAGGCCCAACCCGCCCGTCGCGTCACCACCGGGGTCGAACCCCACGCCGTCGTCGCTCACCCGCAGCTCGGCGCCGCCTCGATTCACGTCCAGCGCCACCTCCACGCTGCCCGCGCGCGCGTGGCGGCCGGCGTTGGCCAGAGCCTCCTGAACCACGCGATAGACCACGGTCTGCTTCTCGTCGTCCAGGGCGCCGGGGTTGCCGCTGGTGGTCAGCTGCGCCTTGATGCCGGCGCGCTCGCCAAAGCCGCGCAGCTGGGCCTCGATGGCGGGCACCAGCCCGTGGTCGTCGAGCGCGGTCGGGCGCAGCTGGCGGGCCAGGCTCAGCAGCTCGTCCATCGCCTGGGTGGCCAGTCGCTTGAGCTCGGCCACCTCGGCCGCGCGCTCGGGCGGAACCTCATGCAGCAGCGCCTCCAGGCGCAGCAGGATCGCCGTGAGGGCCTGGTTGACCTCGTCGTGCAGGTCCCGGGCTACGCGCCGGCGCTCCTCCTCCTGCGCACGGAGCACGGCCTTGCCCGAGCGCAGGCGCTCCTCTTCCATGCGGTCCAGCATGCGCCGGAAGGAGCGGGCCAGGCGGCCGATCTCATCGAAGGGCTCGGCGGCCACCTCGAAGGTGGCCGGCTCGGCCGGGTCGATCCGCTCGACCCGCTCGATCAAATCCTCGAGCGGCCGGAAACGGCGCTGGAGCATCCACAGGTTCACGCAGAAGGTGAGCACGATCACCAGGGCGAGCACCAGCAGCTGCCAGCTCTCCTCGCCACCGCCCTGGGTGTCCAGCCTGCCGACGAGGGCGGCGGCGATCAGGGTGAGCGTGACCAGCACGACGTTCGCGGCCACAACCTGGCCGATGAGGGAGTCGTAGCGATGTCTCATCAAAAGCTCACGCGTCTAAGTCGTCCTGGGCCCCTCCGGGAGGAATGGGGTCCAGACCCCATATCGGCAGCAAGCCCAAATGGCGACACTTCTGACAGAAGCTTCCAGTTTGAGAGCGGCGGATGGCTTCCGAACAGCAAGGTCTGGGACTAGGCACCGGGGGCGTCCGCAAGGGCGCCCCGGTTGCGTTGAAGGGGTCATGCGCAGCCGGCCGAGCGGGCTGCTTCGCCAAGGGGCCGCTATATTTTCTGAAGTGCCTTCCGGAGCAGATCTCATCCGCAACGCCAAGCAGCAGATCTCCGAGGTCGACCCTCGCGAGGTCCACGAGATGGCGCAGAACGGCAACGGTGCCGTGATCGTCGACGTGCGCGAGCAGCAGGAGTTCGAGGAGTCGCACATCCCGGGCGCCCTCCACGTGCCCCGCGGGCACCTGGAATCGCGCATAGAGGGGGCCGCGAAGGACCGCTCGCAGCGCGTGATCCTCTATTGCGCTTCGGGCAACCGCTCGGCGCTGGCTGCAAAGACGCTGCACGACGAGCTGGGCTACGAGAACGTCGAGTCCATGACCGGGGGCATCACTCTCTGGAAGGACCGCGGTTTCGACGTCGAGGTGCCGCGGCGGCTGACCGACGAGCAGCGCGAGCGCTACTCGCGCCATCTGCTGGTACCGGAGATCGGCATCGAGGGCCAGCTCAAGCTGCTCGACGCCAAGGTGCTGCTGCTGGGCGCCGGCGGGCTGGGCTCCCCCACGGCCCTCTACCTCGCCGCCGCCGGCGTCGGGACGCTGGGCATCGTCGATGACGACGAGGTCGACCTGTCCAACCTGCAGCGCCAGATCATCCACTCCAACGACCGCGTCGGCGTAGCGAAGGTCGACTCGGCCGAAGAGGCGATCAACGGACTGAACCCCGACGTAGAGGTCGTGAAGTACCAGACCCGCCTGGACGCCTCGAACATCATGGAGATCATCGAGGGCTACGACGTGATCGTCGACGGCGTGGACAACTTCCCCACGCGCTACCTGCTCAACGACGCCTCCGTGCGTCTGAAGATCCCCGTGGTCTCCGCCTCCATCCTCGGGTTCGACGGCCAGCTGTCGGTCTTCGCGCCCTACCAGGGCCCCTGCTACCGCTGCCTGTATCCGACCCCGCCGCCGGCCGAGCTGGCCCCGTCCTGCGGCGCCAACGGCGTGCTAGGCGCGCTGCCGGGAGTGATGGGTGTGCTGCAGGCGATCGAGGTCGTCAAGCTCGTGACCGGCTCGGGCGAGCCCCTGATCGGCCGCCTGCTGCTCTACGAGGCGCTGTCGACCCAGTTCACCGACCTCAAGCTTCGCCGGGACCCCGACTGCCCGATCTGCTCGCGTGACCCCGGGGACATCTCCGACGAGGAGATGGGCGTCTTTCCGGATTACGAAGCCTTCTGCGCTGCCGCCGGCTGAGGCGGCTGAGGCGGCTGAGGCGGCAGCAGACCTTCTCAGCTAGCTCGGCCGCGAGGCCGCTAAGGGTCCTGTCTCCGCTGACGAGAGCGCCATTGGATGCTCACGCTACTGCGGTGCCAAGGGCCTGCCGCGTACGCTGAGGGGGCGGCGGCCGAGCCTATGCTCGACTCCCATGCCCACGAGCTCGCCGAAGGGCGTCTCCCTGGAGGCGATCGAGTCGCTCTCCCGGCGCGACGTCGACGCCTGGCGGGACCTGGCGGGGCGCTCGCTCGAGCCCAATCCCTTCTTCGAGCCCGACTTCGCGCTGCCGGCCCGCCGCCATCTCGGATCGAGGCACGTTGCACTGCTGGTGCGGAGGGTGCGCGGATATTGGCTGGCCTGCCTGCCGGTGCAGACGCTCGGCAAGCGCCCGCTCAGCTTGCTCGGCTCCTGGAAGCACCCCTACTGCTTCCTCGGAACGCCGCTCGTGGATCGGGACAGCGGCGAGGAATCTGTCCTGGCGCTGGTCGAGCACGTGGCCGGATTGGGCCGGGGCTCGATGCTGGCCCTGCGCGGCGCCGGCGACGACCTCCTGATGTCATCGCTGCGGACCGCGGCAGCCGAGTGCGGGCTTCACACGGTCTTCAGCCGGGACTTCGAGCGCGCAACGCTCGTGTGGCAGGCCCCCTCTACTCTCTCCGCAGCTGGCATTGGAAGAACCCTTGGACACGCTCCTGACGATCGACCCAGGCGCCCTCAACGACAGCTTCGGTCGCGGCCCTATCGCGGTGTCCCACCGCCTGCTCGACCATCCACTGCTCACCGTGGAGTCGATAGCCGGCCTGGCCGAGCGCCTGTCTTCGAACAAAGTCGAGCACAACATCGGCGACCTACCCACCGTGGCTGCGCCCGACGCCGTACGCCAGGCGGACATGCGGGTGGGCGACATCGCCCGCACGATCGAGACCAACGGATGCTGGATGGTGCTCAAGAACATCGAGGTCACCCCCGCGTACAAGAAGTTGCTCGACGAGACCCTCGACGAGGTGCCGCGGTGCTCGGAAGCGACGATGGGATGACCAGCCGCGAGGGATTCATCTTCCTCTCCGCTCCAGGCTCTGTGACTCCGGCGCATACAGATCCAGAGCACAATTTCCTGCTCCAGGTGCGCGGCACCAAGCAGATGAACGTGGGTCGGTTCCCGGACTCCGACACCCAGCAGCTCGCGCTCGAACAGACGCTCGGCGGCGGGCACCGCAATGTGGAATGCGAGCCGCACGATCCGCAGACCTGCTGGACCCCGGCGCCGGCGTTTACGTGCGGCCCCACGCGCCGCACTGGGTTAAGAACGGACCGGCGGCATCCGTGTCCCTCTCGATCACCTTCCAGACGCAGGACAACCAGCGCGCCATCCGCGTGCATTCGCTCAACGCCAGACTGCGGCGGCTGGGCATCTCCCCCACCCCGCCGGGGCAGCGCCCGGCCCTCGATCGCCTCAAGGAGGCTTGCGCCCGAGCCTCGCGCGCCTGCGAACGGTGTTCTCCGGCTAGGGTTCCGGCTCGCTTGTGAGCACCGTGAAGATCCCACCCGTCCTGCGTCCCTCCGTCGGAGGCGAGCGCGAAGTGTCTGCCGAGGGCGGAAACGTCGGCGAGGTGCTGCGCGCAGTCGCGTCGGAGCATCCGGCCACCGAGGCTCAGCTGTTCGGTGAGGACGGCTCGCTGAACCGCTACGTGAACGTCTACCTCAACGACGAGGACGTCCGCGTGCTGGACGGGCTGAACACGGCGGTAGGTGAGCAGGACACCTTGGTGATCCTCCCGGCGATGGCCGGCGGTTGAGCGCCAGCGGCTAGCTCAGGGCGCGAGAGACGCTCCCGCGCTAACCGTCGCGGTCGGACACGGTCACCTTCAGCCCAGCCAACCCCCAGTCGGCGACCAGTTTCGTGTGCGATTCGCGACTCGACCCGTGAACCCCCCGCTTTGCTACACCGCCCGACGTGTCGGCCATGGTCGAGCTTCAGCGCGTGACGTTCGCGGAGGCGCTCGTGCCCCTGCTCCCCGAGGAGTTCCGGCTCCCGGAGACCGCGGCTTGGCGGGACACGCTGTCCCAAGCGCTTGACAGCGAGGGGGTGCGGGCGCTCGTGATCGACGCTGGCGCGCCTGACCTGGCCGGACTGGTGATCTACGGCGCCAACCGCGACGTCGAGCCGGCGCCCGGGGCGGGGGAGATCCGGGCATTGTTCGTGCATCCCGACCACTGGCGGCGAGGCGTCGGCCGCGAGCTCATGGAGGTGGCCTGCGCCGACCTCGAGCAGCTGGGTTATTCCGCGGCGACGCTCTGGTCGCTGCGAGACAACGACCGCGCGAACGCCTTCTACGAGCGCCTTGGCTTCGAGCGCGACGGCGCCACCCAGACGCGCCCCCAGCTCGGCGGCCCGGAAGTCCGCTTCGCCAGAAGCCTGGTAGTGGGTAGGTCTTGATCGCGGCTCATGTTCCGGGGGTAGTCGTCGCACACCGGGGTAGGCTCGGGCTGTGGGAGAAGTCCTGTTCCTCTCCGGCGTGGCGCTCGGGGGCGTAGTGGTGGGCCTTGTAGTCGGCCAATGGTGGGCGTTGCTCGCGGCTTTCCTGGTCCCGGTGGCGTATATCCCCGCAGGAGAGGATTCGGATGGCATGCCGCATTGGGAGATCGCGCTGTACGTGTTCACCCCTCCCGCGCTCCTTGGACTCGTGGTGGGCGTCGGCACGCGAAGGGCTTTGGCTCGCAGCTCGTCTGCCAGGTCCTGACCGCCAGTTCGGCCAGACCCTTCTGACGCGTGAACGATCGCCTCACCACGGCGATGGCTGCCGGGGTTGCAGACCCGATTGCCGGGCTCGCAATTAGGGCCAGGGCACCAAAGCGGCGCTAGCCGCCCTTCGCCTTTCCAAACTGACCCACTACCGACCCACTCCCGTACTACACTTTCTGAAGCAATGCTCGGGGAGAGGCTCCACGACAGGCCCTGCGGGGGGAAGTACGGCGACATCGTGCGCGCCATCGGCAACACGCCGCTGGTTGAGCTCAAGCGCCTTTCGCCCAAGCCCGGCGTGCGCATCTACGCCAAGCTGGAGTCCTACAACCCGACCGGCTCGGTGAAGGACCGCGTGGCGCGCGCCATGATCGAGGACGCCGAGGAGAAGGGGTTGATCGCGCCCGGCCAGACCATTCTCGAGCCCACCTCGGGCAACACCGGTATCTCGCTGGGCATGATCTGCTCGCGAAAGGGCTACCCGCTGAAGGTGGTGATGCCCGACAACGTGACCGCGGAACGCACCCAGCTCCTGGAGATGTACGGCGCGGAGATCGTCTACTCACCGGGAGAGCAGGGGTCCAACGGCGCGGTGGCGAAGGCACTGGAGATGGCCGAGGCCGACTCCTCGTACTACATGCCCTACCAGTACGGGAACCAGGCCAACCCCAACGCCCACTACAACGGCACCGCAGTCGAGATTCTGGAGGAGCTCGAAGACGTGACCGCATTCGTGGCCGGCCTGGGTACCGGCGGCACGCTGATGGGCGTTGCCCGCCGCCTCAAGGAGAACGATGAGGATGTTCAGATCGTGGCCGCCGAGCCGCTCCAGGGCGAGCTGGTCCAGGGCCTGCGCTCACTCGAAGACGGCTTCATCCCCCCGATCATCGACCTCTCCCTGCTCGACCGGAAGATCTTCGTCTCCAACCGCGACTCGGTGGTGTGGACCAAGAAGCTGCTGGCCGAGGAGGGCCTCTTTGTAGGCGTTTCCAGCGGCGCGATCGCCTCGATCGCGGTGCGTGTGGCCGAGACCCTCGACGAGGGCAACGTGGTCTTCGTGGTCTGCGACGACGGCTGGAGGTACCTGAGCTCCGGCGTCTACACCCGCAGCATGGAGGAGCTCGAGGCCGACGGCACCCTTGAGCGCGCCTCCTTCTGGTGAGCGCCGCGATGACCTTCGCCTCGCGGCGTTCTCGGTCACTCGCGCGCTAGCGCACGCCACGCTCCCTGCCTGTGCCCGAACGGGTGCGTCCTAGCGCTGCTCGGTGCTCGCGCTGCTCACGGACGCGACGGAGGTCGTTCGGTCCTCGGCTTTCTGCTCGTCCGCCTCGTCGTGCCCGTGGGCGTCGAGGTCGTCGTCCTCATGGCCATCCAGGTCGTCGTCCTCGAAGCGCTCGACGCGGTGCTGGACGTCCTCATCGTCGTCATGGCCGGAGGTGCTGCTCTGGAAGGCGTCGCGCATCTCCTTCATGCCCTTCCCGAGCGAGCGCGCGGCGTCAGGAAGCCGGCTGGGACCGAGCACGATCAGAGCAATCACCGCGATGACCGCGAGCTCCATCGGAGAGGGTGAGAGAAAGGCCAGGTACATGGTGGGATAGGCTAGCGCGCCCTACTCGACCACTTCGACGTTGGCTTCCATGAAGCGGTGGTAGACGCAGTAGTAGGCGAACTTCCCGGGCCTGTCGAAGGTGACCTTCTTGGTGTCGCCCTTGTCGAGGTCCATCGTGTTGAAGGCGCCGTTGGCTCCGGTCTCTGTCTGGGCGTTGTGACGGGCCGAGTCGGTGTTGCTCCACGTGACCGTCCCGCCCGCCTTGACGCGCACCGTGGGCGGCGCGTACTTGAAGTCGGCGATGTCGACCGTTGCCGCCTGCTTGGCGGGCTCGGACGACGCCTGTCCGCCGCCGCCCGATGCCTGGGCGGGCTCCTCGTCGTCGCCGCCGCATCCAGCGATGGCCAGTGCGGCGATCGCGGCGGCGATGTACCTACTCGTCATGTCGAGTCCTTCGCTGCCCGGGCCCGCTCGGATCAGGCTCGCCTGGCACACCACTAGCCTTGGCGTGGAGTGAGGATGACCACCGACCAGCGGCAGGAGATCTACGCGCACGCGCTCCAGGACGCCCCCAATGAGTGCTGCGGCTACGTGCGAATCCGTGACGGGGCCGTGGAGAGCGTGCACCGCTCCGAGAACGACCAACCGTCGCCCATGTACGGCTACATGCTGGACGCCAAGAGCCTGCTCGGGGCCTACAACGCGGCCGAGGAGGGCTTCGAGGTGGGCATCTATCACTCCCATCCACGCAGTCCGGCCGAGCCGTCTCAGACCGACATCAACCTTGCCGACTATCCCGAGTACGTGTACCTGATCGTGTCGCTGTCCGCGGACGACCCCACGGTGCGCGCGTGGCGGATCGCCGAGGGCAGGGTCTCCGAGGAGGAGATCGAGGAAGCGTGAGCGGCGAACCCGCAGCCACCGAACCGCTGGCCTGTCCGTCCTGCGCTCTGCGTTATCCGATCGACGAGCGGTTCTGCGACTCGTGCGGAATGCCGCTCACCTACGTGGGTGCCGAGCCCACCGACGCCCCTGCCAGTGACGCCCACGCGCGGGCTCGCAAGATCGATCCGCGTTTCACCGAGGGCGGGCTGGTGCGGGTGGCCGGCGGCCGCAACCAGGCCGAGGCCGAGCTGATCCAGGGGATGCTGCTCGAGGAGGGGGTACCGAGCATGTTGCGCCGCAGCCCGGGTTTCGACGTGCCGGACATGCTCGCGGCCGGGCCGCGGGACGTGTTGGTGCCCGAGTCCGGCGCCGAGGCGGCGCAGGAGGTGCTGCTCCAGGCCGACATGGCCCCCCAGACCGAGCGAGCGGAGGACGGCGACCAGGCCGGCGGCGCGGGCCACGCGCTACGCCTGCTGGGCGCCGTGGCGGGCGGTGCAGCGGCCGCGGCGCTAGTGGCCTGGGGTGCGCTTCAACTGGCGGGCTGAGATTCCCCCGGTCAGGCGGCCAGGCCCAGATCGGGCCAGTCGCGCACCATGACCGCGGCCAGCTCGCGCATCGACCGCTGCCAGCTCTTCGGTGCCAGGTCCCAGCTGAAGTCGCCGGCGCTGAGGCGCGATGCCATCTCGGGCTCTGAGTCCAGAGCGATCAGGCAGCGGGCGTCGGGGATCGCGCGGGACACCATGTCCAGGTCCAACCGGCCACCCTTCTGGGGCAGCTTGTTGATCACTAGGAACAGCGGCGGGCCGCTGCGGGTGAGCAGGGCGCTGGCCTCCGCCACCAGGCTGGCGGTGGAGGGCTCCGCATCGGACACCAGCACGATCTGGTCCGCTGCGTCGATGGCCGCCCGAGCCGCGGGCTCCTGGAGCCCGGTGCCGCAGTCCAGGACCAGGCCGCTGACCATCGTGTTGAGGCGCTCGAAGATCTTGGTGTAGGAGTCCTGGTTGAGTCGGGCCATGCGGCCGGGGTCGGTCGGCGCCGGCACCACCAGCAGCCCATCGAAGGCGCGGCCGAGCTTGCGATCGAGCTCGGACACGGAGAGGTTGGGGTGATCCAGCACGTCCGCCAGGTCGTCGACGAAGACGCGGTGGTCCGGCGCGAGCGCCGGCCCCAGCGAGCCGTAATCGGGGTTTGTGTCCACGGCCACGATGCGCTCGTGGCGCACGCGCACCAGGAGCGATCCGAGCAGCGCGGTCAGGGTGGTCTTGCCCACCCCGCCCTTGGGCGAGACGACGGCGATCGTCGGGCAGCGGCGCAGGCGGGGCTCCGCGATGCGTGCGTCGAGCCGGCGCAGGTAGCTGGTCTCGCGCCAGCTGGCCTGGGCCCGCTGCCTGCGGGTGGGGGGTTCCACCACGGTCAGGTCGGATGGGCGTGCCACGGGAGCAGGCGCGTCGGCGTCGTCGGGCGCGGGCCCGAAGCCCGGTCGCGGCATCTCGGCGCCGCCCTTGAAGTAGGCGCTCAATGCGGCGCCCATCCGCTCGGTCAGCGCGGGCGCCTCCGGGAGCACGGACTCGGTGCGCTTGAGCGGAAAGCCCGCCCGGCGCTCGAGCGCCGGGCGCTCCTGCTCCTCCTCGTAGTCCTCGCGCAGGATCCTGCGCTCGGGCTCCTTGGGCCGGGCCTCCACAGGAGCGATCTCCTGCACGTAGAGCACGGTTCCGTCGACCACCCCACACTCCGCGAGCGTGCTGTTGGCGGGCAGCGGCGGCTCGCCGGCCCTTGCCACGCCGTAACGCGAGCCGTTGGCGTCCGCGCCGGCGCCCAGCACCCCTAGGGAGATGAAGGTCGGAAGCAGCTGGTCGATGGGGGTCTCTGCCGGGACGGTGAGGTCCACCTGGTCGGCTGGGCCGGCGATGCTCACTACTAGGGAGGCCATGAAGCAGGCGTTTGTACCGGCCCCCGGCCCGGAGCGCAACTTGCAGGTTTGCCTTTGGCGGCCAACCGGGCAATATGCAGCCACGGCACTCAGCTTGCGTGGCCGCATGAGGCGGCTTCGCGCCCAACTACGGGAGGCGGTAACGCATGGCAGCAGGCAACATCAGAGTCACCCCGGAGCAGCTGCAGTCCATCTCGGCCCAGCTCAACTCGGGGGCCTCGAACATCGAGCAGATCAACCAGCAGCTGCAGTCACAGGTGGCCCCGTTGGGCTCAGACTGGGCCGGCGTGGCACAGGCGCGCTTCCACGAGCTCTGGATGGAGTGGCAGCGCTCCGCTCAGGGCATTCAGCAGGCGCTGCACGGGATCTCGCAGCTCATGAACACCGCTTCGGCCAACTACGCGGACACCGAGCAAGCCGTCGCCAGCAGCTTCCAGCGCTAGGGCCAAATCGCGACAGCAGGATCGAGACACCGGCCGGGGGCGGGCGCTGGACGCGCCCGCCCGTGGTGCGCCAGCTTGGCTGGGCGCACGCGACAGCTAACCCCCACGGACGGGAGGTGGTAGGAAGTCATGGCGGACGACTTGGATGTCACTCCTTCGGGAGCTTCACGCGGCGGGCGCCACGTTGCGTCGCGTGCGTTCTGAGCCCGTGTCGAGCGCCAGGTGCAACTCGACCTGACGACCGATCACGAGAGCCGGGCGATCGTGAACCGCTACCTGGAGACCGGTGGCATGGATCCCGCTGCTGTCGAAGCGTCGAACGAGCGCCTGGAAGATGCCGGCCGCGCTGACGTGCGCACCTACGACGCGGGCTCCAGCTCGGGCGGCTTCGACGCGGACGCCAAGATCGTGAAGGTCGAGCACACAGAAGAGGAGGGAACCTCGACGCTGCGGTCGGCCTTCCAGCGCCCACCGGGAGCACCCTCGTACACCAGAATTGCCCCATGACCCACATCGGCGCACTGGTACTCGCGCTGGCCTCGATCGCTCAGTACGGCAAGGTCGTGGCCGGGCGGCGAGCCTTCGACCTCAACGACGGCAAGATCGTGGATGACCGCGAGATCGAGGTCATGGGACGCCCCGAAGGGGGCTGGATCGTGCTGACCGACTACACCTTTGTTGACGAATCCGGCCCTGAGATCCCCGGACGCTGGATCGACGTGTTGGCGCGGTCGGGCACGCAGCAGTTCCGGCTCACGCTGACCGGCCCGCGCGAGCGGATGGAAGACCCTGAGGTCGAGCGCATCATGCGCTCGTTGCGCGTCGGCTAGCGGCGGTCCTGTGGCCCAGCTCCGCGACTCCCGCCACGTTCAGCTGCGCAACGCGCTGCGGGTGATCGGCCCGGCCATGCTCGTCGCCGGCCTGGTCTTGACGATCGTCGGCTTCGCCGACTTCTTCAGCGGGTTCGGCGACGTGGGCGGGGGCCTGGGCGACACGGTCGAGGTCGATCAGGGCAACGGCTTCGGCAACTTCTGGATGGCTTTCGTGGGGCTTGCTCTGCTCGCGTTGGCGCGCGTGTGACATTCGCCGCTTTCCTGGGTGAGGTGGCCCGCTACGGCGCGGCCGAGGTGGCGCCGGTGGCCCGGGACACGATCGACTATCTGGAGAAGAGCCGGCAGGAGGGCACGGCGCTCACCTGCGCGAAGTGCGGCGGCACGAGCGCCGCCGACGCCAAGTTCTGCGACGACTGCGGGCTTGCGTTCGGGCGGCAGTGCGAGAGCTGCGACCGAGCCAACGACGGGGACGCCAAGTTCTGCGCCGGATGCGGTGAGCCTTTGGCCGTCACTTAGCCGATGGTCCGATGGTCGCGCGCGGGAAGCGGCGCGGCCGCGGGCTCCTCGCGAGGCGCGAGAGCGGTCTGAATCAGGCCCGGCTCTCCGTCCCGGCGGATGAGCAGACCGCGGCCCGGCGGTAGCGCGCGGGCGCGGTGTGCGCCGAACAGGTTTCCCTCGCTCGGGCTGCCGTTCATGAGCAGACCGGGCGTGCGCAGCTCCAGCAGCCGCTGGAGGAAGCCCTCGAACGCCGAGGTGGACATGCCGCCCACCCGCCGCGTGACCACGAGGTGTAGTCCCACATCGCGGCCGTGGGCGAGCAGGCCGATCAGCCCGGCCAGCGGGTTCTCGGTGGCGCTGGGGATGAGGTCGTAGTCGTCCACCAGGAGGTAGTGGCGCGCGCCCGACCAGTTGGGCCCGCGCAGCAGCTCCTCGCGCGACACGCCGGCTCCGGGTAGGCGCGCCTCCAGCTCGGTCCGCAGCGTGGCGACTGTGTCGGCCGCCATCGCGGAGTTGGCTGCGAAGGCCTGCACGTGCGGCTCGTCGGAGAGATCGATCAGGCCACGGCGGTAGTCCAGGATCGAGATCCGCGCGCGGCCCGGGTCCTGGCGGTCCATCAGGCCGCGGGCGAACAGGCGCAGCAGGTTGGTCTTGCCCGACTCTCCGTCGCCCAGAACGAGAAAGTGCGGGTCGCCCGCCGTCAGGTCTAGGTAGACCGGCTCGAGGGCCAGCTCGTCCATGCCCACGGGTACACCGGAGCCGGGGGACTCGTCAGGACCCGGGAGGGCGCTGACCGGCACGCTCGCGGGCAGTACCGGTACGGGCGGCGCGGGCGGGCCGTCCCAGCGCTCGGCCACATCGTCCAACTCTCCCGGCTCGGTCACAGCGGTCTGAAAATGGAGCTTGGCCGAGGTGAGCCCGCGGCCGGGCACGTCGGTGGGGAGCGTCTCAGCCACCCGCCGGCCAAGCTCGGATTCAATCGGATCGTTGAGCCGCAGCTCCAGCCGGCTGCCCACGTTGTCGCGCAGGCTGGGGCGCATCTCGGCCCAGCGGCTGGAGGTGATGACCAGATGCACCCCGAAGTTCAGGCCCTCGACGGCGATCTGCTCGAGGTCGCGGTCCAGGCCCTCGAAATCGCTGCGCAGGACGGCCCAGCCGTCCACGATCAGGAATACGTCGGCCAGATCCTCCCCTGCCAGCTCCGGCTGTGAACGGGCGCCGCGAGCCTCGGCCATCGAGCTGAGCCCGAGCCTGCGGAAGGTGGCCTCGCGACGGCCGAGCAGGGCCTGCATGTGGCGCACCGTCTGACGGACCTCGTCACGCCCCACCTTGGCGGCGACCCCGCTCACGTGCGGCAGGCCCGCGAGCGCCGAGAGCCCGCCGCCCCCCAGGTCGATTGCATACAGGCGCACCTCGTCGGGACGGTGGCGGCGCATGAGCGAGGCGGCCAGGGTGCGCAGGAAGGTGCTCTTGCCGCTCTGGGGGGCACCCACCAGAGCGAGGTGGCCGGCGCTGCCCTCGAAGTCGAGCACCAGCGGCTCCTTTCGCTGCTCGGCGGGCAGGTCGGCCAGGCCGACGGCTGCCCGCACCGGGGGCGCCGGGCCCTCGGGGCGCTCCCACCAGGCGGAGCCGCGATTCACCGCAGACAGCTCGATCTCTTTCGCCAGCGGTGCGACCCACACCTGGTGCACCTCGCCCTCGGCGTGGGCCTCGCCCAGGAGCCTGACGATGGCCTCCAGGTCTGAGGGCCCGGATGCCTCGGCCGCCTCGTCCTCGTCCTCGTCCTCCGTCGTGCCGGAGGCCAGCCCGGGGAGCGCCGACGAGAACAGCTCCACGCTCGGGCCCGATGCCGCTGGGACGGGAGCCGGGGCCCGGCTGCCAGAGACCAGCGCGACCTTGAAGCGCTCGTAGAAGCCGGTGTCCACCTTCAGGTAGGCGGCGCCCGGATAGGGCGGCAGCAGATAGGCGTCGGGCGTGCCGATGACCACCTTGCTCTCCATGGCCGAGTAGGTCCGCAGGCACATGCGGTACCGCAGGTTGCTCTCCAGCCCCCGCAGGCGGCCCTCCTCGAGGCGCTGGCTGGAGAAGAGGAGATGCATGCCCAGGCTGCGCCCGACCCGCCCGATGCCGAGGAACAGGTCGATGAACTCCGGCCGGGCGGCCAGCAGCTCGCCGAACTCGTCCACCACGACCAGCAGGTGGGGCATCGGGTCCAGCGACGGGTCGCGCTCGCGGGCCGTGCGGTAGGCGCGGATGTCATCGATGTCTCCGGCGTCGCGCAGCATCCCCTGACGGCGCTCCTGCTCACCCAACAGCGCGTCGCGCATCCGGTCCACCAGCGCCCGGTCGCGCTGCAGGTTGGTGATCAACCCGGCGGCATGGGGCAGCCGCGACAGCTCCGCGAACGCGCTGCCGCCCTTGTAATCGATCAGCACGAAGGAGATTTCCTCGGGCGAGTGGTCCACCGCCAGGCCGGCCACAAGCGTGCGCAGCAGTTCGCTCTTGCCCGACCCGGTGGCGCCCACGATCAATCCGTGCGGGCCCTGTCCTCCCTGGGCCGCCTCCTTGAGGTCCAGCGAGATCGGCTCGCCCCCCGTGGTCACGCCGATCGGCACCCTCAGCCGCTCGCGTGGTGAGCGCTCGCGCCACGTGCGCACCGTGTCGATGTCCGACACCGAGCGGTGGCCGAAGAGGTCCAGCAAGCGCACGTCGTCGACGACCGGCGCGCCGGAGTCGTGGTCCTCGAGGCGCAGCGGCGCGAGCGAGCGGGCAATTGCCTCGCACAGTCCGGCGTCGGCGGCGTCGGGCCAGACGCCCTCTGAGCGCTTGCGCTCGTCGCCCCTGCGCTCTTCGATGGTGGCCGCGCTCGGTGTGACCACCACCCGGACGTCGGCCTCCGACGGTTCACGCTCGGGGGCGTCGGTGAGGAGGATGAGGGTGGTCTGGAGGCGATCGCCGCGCTCCATGGCATCCCGGATCGACGCCAGGCGGGCGATCTCGGACTTGGGCGAGAAGCCGTCCACGACGATCACCAGACGCGGGCCGGCGAGCGCCGCCCGGTCGGCAGCCCCGGGGCCCTGCTCCTCGATGCGCCCCAGCTGCTCCAGGCGGGGGCCGAGCTCCCCGTCAAGCAGCCGGGCCAGCAGCTCGGTGGAGTCGGCGAGCAGCACCGGCGGCGGCTTGCTGGCCCCCTTGGCGGGGCGGGCCGAGGAGCGAGCGTGGGGCAGCCACTTCATCCACTCCCACTCGGTCGTGTCCTCAGGGTCGAAGGCTGCCAGCAGGCGCAGGTCATTGGGGGCGCGGAAGGCGGCCAGCTGGGAGATCAGGCTGCGAGCCAGCGCGCGGACGGTGTCCGGCGGCCCGACCACCGACACGACGTTGGCCTGCTCGAGGTCAATCACCACCGGCACGTCGTTCACCTGCGCCCAGCGCTTGCGCACGGTGGCGGCCTCGTCCTCCAGGTCTGCCTCGCGCTCGGTGATCGGGTCGTCGCCCAGCTCAAGGCGTATGGGCCGGGTATGGGGCACGGGACCGCGGCCGACGCGCACCTGCAGGAAATCGGGGTCGAGACTGCGGCGCTCCCAGAGGTGGCGGCGCGAGAGCACCAGGCCCCAGAGGCGGTCGTGGTCTGGATAGAGGCGGTCGGCCGCCACGAGCTGGGCGTTGGCGTCCTCCGACAGCTGGCGCTCGGTCGAGCTGAGGTAGCCGCGGTACTTGCGCCGGTTGCTGATGCGGCGCTTCTTGACCTGTCGGGCCTGGGACCAGCGCAGGCCGATCACCATCAAGATGCTCAGGAAGACCAGGCCCACCGCGATGTAGAGGAACAGGGGGTTGCCGTAGACCAGCGCGAAGCCCACGAGGCCCACGCTGCCCAGCGCGGGAAACGCAGCCTGCATCAGCCCGCCGCTCGGCGGTTCGGGCTTGGTCGGCGGCGCGTGCAGGCGCAGCTCTTCGGTCGGCGGCGGGTCCGGGCGGTCCCGCGGTGGCCGGTGGAACGTGGCCTCGGCGGTCGCTCCGGCCCCGCCGCCCGCTGTGCCGTTCCCGTCGGTCATCGGTGTCTCACGGTACTGCCCATTGTTCCGTCGGGTCGAGGGACGTGCGCGTCAGCGCCGGTCGGCCGTGAGCTGGAGCGCGGGCCACCCCGCCGCGAGCCCCGCGACCAGCTCCCGGACGGTCGTGGCCCAGGGCCCGGCCGAACCCTCGGCCCACGAGAACTCGCCGGCCGCGACCCGCGCCGCGGCCATGGGGTTCAGCTCGATGATGGCCATGCCCGCGGCACGGTCCACCACCTGCCCCAGCTGCCCGACGTCGAGCCGGCTGTTGCGGGGCAGCTTGTTGACAACCAAGGTCAGCGGCGCGCCGGAGAGCAGCAGCCGCTTGGAGCCCTCAGCCACCAGCGTGGCCGTGGCGGGATCGGCGTCGGTGACCAGCACCAGCTGGTCCGCGCACATCAGCGCCGCCTGGGCGGGCGGGTCGTGCAGCCCGGTGCCGCAGTCCAGCAGCAGTACGCCGGCCTTCTGCTGCAGGTGCTCGATCAACCGCTTGTAGGCGTTGCGGTCCAGGCGCGCCGCCCGCGTGGGGTCGAAGGGGGCGGGGAGGAACATCAGGCCGTCGCGGCCCCGGCCGAGGTGTGCGTCCAGCTCGGTGACCCCGACGTCGGGGCGGTCCAGCAGGTCGAGCAGGTCATCGGCGAAGAAGTCGTGCTCGGGGTCGAGGGTCCACCCGAGCGAGCCGAAGTCCGGGTTGGTGTCCATCGCCACAACGCGGTCCGAGCGGGTGCGGGCCAGCAGCGATCCGATCAGCACGGTGAGTGTCGTCTTGCCCACGCCACCCTTGGGGGAGACCACCGCAATCGTGGGACAGCGCCGCAGCCGCGGGGCAGCGATCGCCTCGTCCAGCCGCCGGCGGTAGTCGGTCCGGCGCCATGTGGCGCGCGCACGCTCGTAGGGGGTGGGGGTGGCCTGAGCGATCGACATCGCGGCCGGAAGCGGGCTTGCGCCGCGAGGGCGATTGGGGGCCGAACGGGGCGGGGCCGGGCGCACGGGCCGCGCTGCCGGGCGCAGCGCGGCGGCCGCGGCCTCGCGCAGGCGGCCCTTCGCGGTGAGCCTGGGCGGCAGCATGGCTCGCGTGCGCACGAGGGGCGACCCATTGCCGGCCGCCGGGGCGACCTCGTCCCCGTAGGGGTCAGTCGACTCGCCTGCCGTCCGCGGTAGCGACCGGTCGACCGGCTCGGCTTCGGACTCGCCGTCGGCGCTCGAGTGCAGCATCAGGCGCGCGCCATCGCCCACTCCACATTGGGCCAGGGACTTGCCCGGGCCGAGGTCGGGGTGGTCCTCCGAGGCGATCATCCAGCCTGCCGACGGGTCGCGGCCCGGAGCGGCCACCGAGACGAGCATGGGCAGCAGCCGCTCCAGCGGCGTGTCCTGGGGCACTGCCAGGCTCACCTCTCCGCCGGGCCCCGCGATCGTGACCTGCACCGTCGCCACTCAGGCCCAGCCTAGTCGCTGACGGCCGTCGGCTCATTGGTTGGCGCGGCGCAGCGCACGGCGCAGACGGCGAATCTGGGTCTCCTGCCGGCCGGTCCGGCGTGCGCTGGATCGTGACTTGCCTCGCAGCTGGGAGAGCTCGGCCTCCAGCTGCTCCTGGCGCTCCCTGGCCTTTCCCTCGCGCTCAACCGACGCGCCCAGCGACGTACGCGCCTCGCGCAGCTGCGCACGCTCTGGCGGGACCTGCTCGTCGGAGTCGTCCAGCACGGGGTCGGTGGCCACGACCACCGCGAGCGTGGCCATGAGCGCCGCCGCGGCCGCGCCGGCGTTGACCAGCCCAAGTATGAAGACCGCCACCCCGTAGACGGCCAGGGCCACGAGCGCCGCTGCCACGGTGCCCAGCAGCGCGTAGGCCACGGCCACGGCCAGGCAGGCCATCGCCGCCGTGGCGGCGACCGATTTGACGCGCTCCCTCGGCATCGACGGCCCCTTATACCGGCTCGCGCCGGTGCGCGGGTAGGCGCGGCGGACGACCGGTTAGTCTCCGGCGCGATGGACTTCACGCCGTCCGATCGGGTCCAGGGGCTGCGCGAGCGCGTCCGCGCCTTCACCGAGGAGCACGTGCTGCCGGTGGAGATCGAGGCCGTGACCGCCCTCGACGAGCAGGTGGCTCCCGGCACCGCCTACCCGGAGCTGCTGGTCGAGCTGCGCGAGCGGGCGAGAGGCGAAGGGCTATGGAATCTCTTCCTGCCTGACGAGGAGCACGGCGCGGGCCTGACCAACTGGGAGTACGGGATGCTCTGCGAGGACATGGGCCGCAGCCCCGTCGCCCCGATGGTCTTCAACTGCGCGGCGCCCGACACGGGAAACATGGAGATCCTCGCCGAATACGGCACCGACGAGCAGAAGGAGCGCTGGCTCCAGCCTCTGCTCAACGATCACGTGCGGTCGTGCTTCTCGATGACCGAGCCCGAGACGTCGGGCTCAGACCCCACCGGCCTGGCGGCCCGCGCCGAGCTCGAGGACGGCGACTGGGTGGTCAATGGGCACAAGTGGTTCACCTCGGGCTACAACGGCGCCGCGATGGCGATCGCGATGGTCGTCACCGACCCCGATGCCGCCCCGCACAAGCGCGCGAGCATGATCGTGGTGCCGATCGACGCCCCCGGCTTCATCGGGGTGCGGCCGGTGCCGGTTATGGGCCACTCGGGCGGTCCGGGCCACTGGGAGGTCACCTACGAGGATGTGCGCGTGCCCGAGGAGAGCCTGCTGGGCCCGCGCGGCGAGGGCTTCTCGATCGCTCAGGCGCGCCTCGGCCCCGGGCGAATACACCACTGCATGCGAGCGATCGGGTCGGCCGAGCGGGCTTTCGAGCTGATGTGCGGGCGCGCTCATTCGCGCGAAGCCTTCGGTGGCAAGCTGGCCGAGAAGCAGTTCGTCCAGGACTTCATCGCCAAGTCGCGCATGGAGATCGACTCGGCTCGGCTGATGGTGCTCCACGCCGCGTGGAAGATGGACACCGAGGGCAAGCGCGCCGCCCGGCAGGACATCTCGATGATCAAGGTGATCGCAGCGCAGATGCATCAGGAGGTGCTCGACCGTGCGATGCAGGTGCACGGCGCTCTGGGCATGTCCGACGATCTGCCGCTGGCGATGATGTGGCGCCAGGGGCGCTGGCTGCGGATCGCCGACGGACCCGACGAGGTGCACAAGATGGTGATCGCCGTGCGCGAGCTGAACCGCTTCAAGCCGCGCGAGCGTGTGGAGGCCTAGCCAGTGGAGGCGGGAACCGCGCCATCGGCCTCGGGCCTGACTGACGAGCAGCAGGACTTCGTGGCCGCCATGCGCGACTTCGTGGCGCGCGAGACCTTCGAGATGCCCGAGGACGACCACCACTCCGACGAGGTGGCGGCCAAGATGGCCGAGCTGGGCTGGTATGGCCTCCAGATCCCCGAGGAGTACGGCGGCTCGGACGGCAGCTTTCTCGACGCCTGCCTGTTCCTCGAGGAGACCGCCCGTGGCCAGGTGCCTATCGGCGCCTACGGAGTGACGCTGATCTGCGTCGGCGCGCTCAACCGCTTCGGCACCGAGGAGCAGAAGAAGGACCTGCTCGGCCGGGTCACCAAGGGCGGCACGCTGGCGATCGCGATGTCCGAGCCCGACTCCGGCTCCGACGTGGCTTCGCTGAAGTGCAAGGCCCGCCTGAAGGACGGCGACTGGGTGATCTCGGGGGCGAAGATGTGGTGCTCCTACGCGCACAAGGCCAGCCACACGCTCATCGTCTGCCGCACCGGCGAGGGCTCCGAGCGTCACGAGGGCCTGTCGATGATCTTCGTGCCCCACGACGCCGAGGGCTTCACGATCACCCCGATCGACACGATGGGGGGCCGCGAGACCAACGAGCTCCATCTGGACGACGTACGGGTGCCCGAGGACGCCTTGCTGGGCGCCGAGGGCAACGGCTGGATCCAGCTCATGGGCGGGCTCAACTACGAGCGGACCATCCTGGCCGCCACGTCGCTAGGGCTGGCACAACGCGCGTTCGACGACACGCTGGCCTACGTCAAGGAGCGCCGCCAGTTCGGCCGCCCGGTGGGTTCCTTCCAGGCGCTCCAGCACCGGCTCGCGGAGCTTGCCACCGAGCTCGCGCAGGTGCGCCTGCTTGTGCGCTGGGTGGCGCGGCTCACCGACGAGGAGCCGTCGCGGATGCTTCCCCAGGAGGCCTCGATGGCCAAGCTGGCCGCCACCGAATTGGCCAAGCGCTGCGCGCTCGAGGCCGTACAGATGGCGGGAGGCTATGGCTACGCCAGCGAGTATCCAATGGAGCGCCACCTTCGGGCCGCTGTGGTCACCACCATCTACGGCGGTACCTCCGAGATTCAGAAGAACATCATCGCCAAGACGCTCGGCCTCTAGCGGTCGCCGCCCCGATCAGTCAGATTGTGGGTAACGTGCCCCCTGCCCCCACAGCACCAGAGTCGCCTCGCCGGTCCTCCGCAGGCCCTCGCGACGCCATGCTCGCGGTCACCCGGCTGCTCGGCGTGGCGGCGGATATGCTCGGACCTGAGGCGCTGTACGGGCGCCTGGTCTCAGAGGCGCGCGAGCTCTTCGGGCTGACACACGCGGTGCTGCTCTCGGTGGCCGGCCGCGAAGGGCGCGCCCAGGCGCTGGCGGCGGCGCCCGGCCTGGCGCTGCCGCGGGGGTCCCTCGAGGTGGCCCGCTTCCCTCTGCTGGCCGACCTGCTCGAGCACGGCAAGGGCACCGTGGCGGCCGCGGGCGCTCCGGTCAGCCGCCTCGACCGGGCGCTCGGCGCCGGCTCGCCGTCGGGCACGATGCTGCTGTTGCCCATGCCCGCGGGCGATCGGGTCACCCATGTGCTGCTCCTCGGTGACCGCGACGGACACCGCTTCGAGGCAGAGGAGATCGAGATGGCGGAGGTGTTCGCCGCCGCGGCCTCAGCCAGCCTCGCCCAGCTGGCCGTCGCCGAGGAGCAGTCGGCCCAGGTCGCGCGCCAGGCCGCGCTCGCGCGCGCGGCCAAGACCCTCAACGAGAGCCTCGACCTCAACCGCGTGCTGGTGCGCATCTGCCAGGAGGCAGCCAGCATCCTCGATGCCGACAACGCAGTGGTCTACCGCGGCAACGGGACGGAGGGGGTCACCGTGGAGGCCACCTACGGCGTGGCGCCCGAGGCGATCGGCCTTCAGATGGCGCCGGGCAGCGGCCTGGCGGGCAAGGTGGCCGAGCTCGACCGGCCCCTGCTGACCAACGACTTCCAGGGCATGCCTCGCAAGGCCGATCCAGCGCTGTTCGGGGAGGTGAGCAGCTCGATCGGCGTTCCGATGCATTGGGACGGTGAGCTGCGAGGCGTGCTGGCGGTGGGCTACACCCGCCCCCACCTGGTGACTCGCGAGCAGCTGAGCCTGCTGGAGGCCTTCGGTGAGCTGGCCGCTGCGGCATGCGGAAATGCCAGCGCGCACGCGGGGTTGGCGCGCGTGGCGCGCACCGACGGCCTCACCGGGTGTCTCAACCATGCGGCCATGCAGGACGCGCTGCGGCGCGAGATCGAGCGCTGCGAGCGCACCGGACATCGGTTGACGCTGGTCCTGGTGGACATGGACGACTTCAAGCAGGTCAACGAGGATCACGGGCATCTGGCCGGCGACGAGGTGCTGCGCCGAGTGGGCCTGGCCCTGCGCCAGGCCGTGCGCCCCTACGACCTCGTGGCGCGTTACGGCGGCGACGAGTTCGCGATCGTGGCCGTGGAGTCCGCCGAGGACGAGACGGCCGAGCTGGCCCGCCGCGCTCTGCTCGGCGTGACGCGCTCGGTGGCCTCCCTCGAGCACGGCGGGAGTGGGAGCGCCAGCGCGGGGATCGCCGAGTGGGTGCCGGGCGAGACCTCCACCCAGCTGATCGACCGTGCCGACCGCGCGCTGATGGACGGCAAGCACGTGGGCTCGGGCGGAGACGTGATCCTGGCCTCGGCGATGCCCGAGTCGGGTGACGACGACCCCCGGGGGCGAGAGCGGGCGAGGCCCTGGCCGATGTCGCCCGAGGACACTCCTCCGGAGGGGTGGCCGACGATTACGCCGCATGAGCAGACCGAGCGGCTGCGAAAGCGCACCCGCCAGCTCTCGCTGGCCAACGCGCTCGGCACCCGCCTGGCGGCGATGACCGACCCCCAGCAGATCATGGACGCCGCCGTCGAGGAGCTGCACCGCGCCTTCGGCTACTTCCTCTGCGCGGTGCTGCGCATCCAGGAGCATGGTTATGTGTCCTGCGCGGCCGGGCGGGGCGAGGCATTCGCGCGCCTGGCCGAGCGCCAATGGGTGCAGCCGCGCAACGCCGGCGTGATCGGACGGTGTCTGCGCGAGCGCCGTCCGGTGATCGTGAACGACGTCCGGAGGGAGGCCGACTACAACGTCACGCCGGAGACCGCAGAGGTACGCGCCGAGCTGGTGGTGCCGCTATGGGTCGGCGGTGAGCTTTGGGGGGTGGTCAACGTGGAGGAGACCAGCCCCGACGCCTTCGACGAGGACGACGCCCGTCTTGTCCAGACCGTGGCCGACCAGACTGGGTCAGCGCTGCGCTCGGCCACCCTCTATGAGCGGCTGGAGGCCGCCTACGTGGGCACCGCCGAGGCACTGGCGGCGGCGCTGGAGGCCAAGGACTCCTACACGGCCAGCCACTCGCGCGCGGTGGTCGACCGCGCCCTGGGCGTTGGACGCCGGCTGGGCTTGGACGCCGAGGAACTACGCACGCTGCGCCTGGCCGCGATCTTCCACGACATCGGCAAGATCGCCGTGACCGAATCGATCCTGAACAAGCGAGGACCGCTCATCCCGGAGGAGCGACGTGAGATCGAGCGTCACACGGAGGTTGGCGAGCGCATCCTCTCCTCCGTGGACTTCCTGGCCGACGTACTGCCGCTCATGCGCCACGAGCACGAGCGCTGGGACGGGCTGGGCTACCCGGACGGGCTGGCCGGCGAGGACATTCCCCTTGGCTCGCGCATCATCCTGGCCTGCGACGCCTACGACGCCATGACCACCGACCGTCCTTACCGGGCCGCGATGTCCGACGAGCAGGCCCGCGCCGAGCTGCTGCGAAACGCGGGTGCCCAGTTCGACGAACGGGTGGTTGCGGCGTTCATGCAGGTGCTGGGGGCCGAGCACGGGCCTTCGCGCTAGCCCGCGCCGAGCGAGTCCAGGTAGCCGAGCCAGGCGCGTTCCACGCCAGCGGCCGGGCGCCCGAAGGCCCGCTCCACGATCTCCCGACCGGTCCGCGTGAGGTCTGCGGCGGCCAGCTCGGCGCACGCGGCCGGCCCGCGCTCGCGCTCCAGCAGCGCGAAGACCGTGCCCCCCAGCAGATAGGCGTCGCGGGCGCCGGGCGGAAAGCTCGGGCGCGCCCCCTCACGCAGGCGCCGCACGATGGCGGCGCGCAGATGGGTCACCTGGCCGGCGAGGTGGGTGGCTGCGCCCTCGCACAGCCACGCGGAACGCACGTAGCGCCGGAAGGTTGCGGGGGAGAAGGGAGGCGGCAGCGCGGGATTGCACGCGCCGATCAGCAGGTGCGCGTACTCATGGCGCGGCGAGCGCAGCAGCGCCTCGCGAGAGCCGGCCACACCCGAGGCGCGCCGCTCGAGGGCTTCGGGGGCCAGCACGTGGATCTCGTCGCGGCCGAACCAGCCGGTGAAGTAGCGCCGGCCCGCCGGGGCCGACACCATGCGCGCGAGCGGCAGCCAGGGTGCCGCCAGCACCAGCATCAGCGGCCGCGGGTGGATCACCACCGAGATCTCGCCGGGAACTCTTTCAAAGAGCGTCTCGAGCTCTGCCCTGAAGCCCTCGAGGTCGTCGAGGACGGCGGTCGCGGCGTCTGACTGTGCGGACTCGTGCCGGGCGACGAACGAGAGGCTCGCCGTCTCCACCCAGGCCATGGCGAGAACGTAGTACACCTCTTCGTCAGGTTCTGGCGGGGCGTCTGAAACGCCCTGGCGGAGCGATGTGGACGCTGCACGCGCCGCGGCGATCGCTTTCACGCGAACGCGAGCGGCGGGGAGCTACCGGTGTGCTGCTCGCCGCCGACCCCTCCCGCGGTGGCAATGCCGTCACGTAGCTCAGGTGGCAGCCAGTCAGGGGGCAGCCACGAGCCCTACACCCCGGTCGGCGGGGTCGACGTCGGTGGCGAAGACCTCGGCGCGAGCAGACGCAAGCACTTTGGCGACGACGGTGTCAGCTCTGGCCGGCAGGCCGGCGCTGCGAATCTTCTCCCACCACAGCGCAGCGACGCCCGCGACGTGCGGGCAAGCCATGCTCGTCCCGCTCAACAGCGCCGTGCCGCCGCCCGCCTTGGCGGACTCGATCCCGACCCCCGGCGCGCAGATGCGCGGGAAGGTGTTCGAGAACGGGGCGATCTCCATGGTCTGGGCGACCGCGCCGACCGAGACGACGCCCTCCGCCGCTGCCGGAAGTGACGCCGCGATCTCGTAAGTTGGGTCCACGTCGCGGCGGCTCTCGTTGCCCGCCGCCGCGACGACGACCGTGCCGGTCCCGAAGGCCTCCTCCGCGCGCACCACGCCCATCAGCGCGTCGAACATGCGCAGATTGCCCCGGTAGGCCTCGAGCGCGCTCGAGGCCGCGAGGTCGGCCGGCCAGCCCCCGTCGGTCAACCGCTGCACGAGACCCGGGAAGTCAAAGCCCAGCGACATGGAGATGACGTGCGCATCTTGCTCGACCGCCCAGCGGATCCCCCGGAACAGCATCTCTGACCCGCCCCCGCCGTCGTCATTGAGGACCTTGCCGATCAACGCCGTCGATACGCCCCGAGCGATTCCGATTCGCTTGCCTTCCAGGTCGCGACCGAGGATCGTGCCGGCGCAGTGAGTGCCATGGCCCTGGCGATCACCACCGCCGCTTCCCGAAAAATCCTCCTCGACGAGCGTCATCCCATCAAACGCAGGATGGGAGCTGTCGATCCCGGTGTCGAGGACCGCTACCACGGTGTCGGCACCGGCGAACTGCGACCTGTCAGCGCCCACCGCCGCGATCCCCCACACCTCATCGCTGGAGTCGCCCCCCACAGCGAACGGCTCAATCAGCCGAATCGGCATCTCGGGGGCTACCGCGAGGACCTCGGGGTCCCGCAGTAGCTCGGCCCTGCCCCTGGAGTCCACATCCTCCACCTCGATCACTGGCTCCGGCCGAGCGAACGCCCGAGCTTCGAGGCCAAAGCCACGGGCACTCCTAAACGGACTGGTGATTAGCTGTCGGTCGCGAAGAACGACGTGCGTGCCCATGGCTAGGCCCCTTCTAAGGTAGTGATTGGCTTAGGCCTTCAACGTCACCCGCAGTCTTACAACGACGCGCAATGACGACTCCCCACAAGACCCCGTCCATGACGGATCGCCGATCGGCACGAGGAAGCCCGTCCCCCTCGCCCAGTGTCGCAGCGCGGGCGTCACTGCGAGCGCCGAAGGCAGAGCACTTCGTCCGCACGCGGCCCGAATCCGCACGCCCGAATGCATTAGCCGCCTCGCCTCGTTGCCCGGGACGAGCGGCGGCGGAAGCGCACGCCGGCGACCGGTGCGTTGCAGACCGCCGTGAGGGGCGCCGCTTTTCCGGGCGGCCCCCCGTGGCCACGCCCCCACCTGGGCTACGTTGAATCGCCTTCGGCCTTACTCCACCTGAGCCCAAGGGTCGCGCTCGACATAGCGGGCACGTCAATTCGGAATCAACCATCTAGCGCCCGAGGCGTACCGACTGCTCCCAGGTGCCGCGGTCGAAGAACGGCAACTCGGGCGGCGAGGCGGCTCCCTGGGCCATGACCTCGTACATTCGCCTGGGCTCGCGCCAGGTGTCGGGATTGGGGTTGCGGAAGCGCGCGGCCATGGCGTTGTGGGTCCGGGTGGCGGCCACTCGGATACCGCCCACGTTCAGGGTGCGCAGGGCGTAGGCCTCACCGTTGGCGATGTCGAATTCGTGCGATTTGCCGGGCTTGCCCAGCAGGCTCTCTCCGCCCAGACCGATCTTGGCGGGGGTCATGCGCCGCAGTGCGACCAGCTCGGCCTGATCCTTGAACTCCTCCCACACGGCCACGCCGGGCTCGACCGTGCCGCCGCTGTCCGCGCGGGTATAGGTGCCGTCCCACTCGATCAGCGTGGTGAGCAGCTCGCGGGCCCTACCGCGTGAGCCGCGGCGGGCGCGCCGTAGCTGCCTGCCGTACAGGGGGCGCTGCTGGGCGGTGGTGCCGCCGCGGCGGTCGATGGCCTTGGAGGCCTCGTAGGAGGGGTTGCGGGCTACCCGGGGCACCAGGCGCTGGAGCAGGCCGGAGCGGTGGAACGGGCCAGTCTGACGCTCGCGAGCCTCGCCGTCGCCCGAGGTCCAGCCCATCGAGGGCACGTTGTTCCACTGCAGCAGGTAGCCCTGACGCGGGTTGATCACGTGGGGCGTGCGCCGTCGCGACATCAGCCCCCGCCATTCGGCCTCGCCGGTGCCGGGGTAGGGCAGCCGCTCGTCGAAGTTCTTGGGGCGCAGCGGGTGTAGGCCCGGATGCCAGTAACCGATGTTGCCGCGGTCGTCTGCGGCTATGACGTTCTCGTTCCAGGTCACGTCGAGCAGGGCGCGATCGGCCTCGCGGACCGTCCGGGCGTCGTTGAGGGCCGACAGCCCCACCAGCGTCTCCAGCTCGCGTCCCCAGATCGCGTAGCGGCGGGCGAATGCCACGCCGCTCTCACGGGCCTGGACGGGGCCATGGACCGTGCGACAGATGCGCTCGGTGCGCGAGCCGGCGAGGCTACCGGGGTTCAGGATGTCGCCGATCCTGTCGGGCAGGTCGGTGGCCGGGGAGCGGTAGTCGAAGCGTTCGTTGCGGCAGTCCATCTGGCGCTGCTGGCCCTTGAAGGTGTAGGTCTCCGGCCCGGTCAGCGTCTCCACGTAGAGGTCGTCCTCGTCGGAGAGCCCGGAGGTGAAGCCCCACGCGATACGCCCGTTGTGGCCGATCCCCAGCACGGGGATGCCGGCAGCGCTGACTCCGCGGATGTCCTGCACGGGGGAGTGCAGCTCGAACTCCACGAACAGCTCGGGGATCGAGTAGCCCAGCTGCGGACCGTTGAAGAGGTGGGTGTCGGCGCCCTTTGCCCGGATGAACCGGGCCTTGCCACACCGGCGTACGCGCTTGCCCTTGCGGCGCACGCGCCTGCACTTCTGCGCTTTGCGTGCCGTTCGGTTGATGCCCCACATGTAGGAGCCGCCGCGCGCCTCCGAGCGGCCCGCCGCGGCTGCCTCGGCCGGGCT
>Ga0136620_10000091_pt1 | contig 34430 bp, 40 predicted proteins | sample AntDrymUQ4162106_2_FD_104806 | JGI IMG/M metagenome (GOLD analysis project Ga0136620, IMG submission 104806) | Polar desert sand microbial communities from Dry Valleys, Antarctica - metaG UQ416 (21.06) | ecosystem: Environmental > Terrestrial > Soil > Desert | place: Antarctica: Dry Valley... | reverse complement strand
GGATCGACACGGTGTCGCCCGCGACGACGAACTCGGCGTCGCTGGGCGCGCGATCCACTCGCCTCCGGAACCGGGCGAAGTAGGCATCGGCCTCTGCGCCTCCAAGCGCCAGCGTCGTCGCGCCCTTGTCAGGAAGGTCGAGCATCTTCGCGATCCGCCAGCGCGGGAGGCGCCAGCGAGTCTCCCCGAGTGCGAGCCGCACCGGGCCCGAGACGGCCGTCGCAACCTGCGTCGCAGCCGGGGAGAGACTGACCGCGGTCACCTTGGGCCTCGTGATCTGAACGGGCAGGGCGGCCGGCGAGCGTGAGAGCGTCACGAGCGAGCGGACGATGATCCGGGCGGAGGCATCGCGGACGAGCGTCCGGCCGGTCGCACCGGGGACGACTTTCGGCGTGAGACCAACGAGGCGGATGGCGGCGTGACGTTCCGGCCGGTCGATCCGGCGAGCGATCTCCGACAGACGGTGGGTCAGCAGTTCGTCCGAGACGGTGGTTGGCGGCGTGATGTCTGCGCCGAAGAACCGCGTCCCCAGCCGCCTGAGCCCTCGCACGGGGGCGATGCCGTCACCCTGGCGACGAGCCGTTTCGACCGCGCTGCGCCAGTTCACCTCACGCACGATCTCGTTCGGGCGGACGGTGAAGCGCCTCGGGCCGGCCGTGAACGTCACCGGCACGCGACGGAGCCGCTCGTAGCGGCGCTCGAGACGCTGCACCGCCTCACCGGTCGTCAGGCTCCCAACCGCTACCCCCGCGACGGTCGCGCCGGCAGGCAACCGCTGCGGCGAGCCTGCGAAAAGAAAACCCAGGCCCCCGGCGCCGAGCGACAGGGTCGCGACTCCGACGAGGGACCACTGGAGGACGAGCCGCCTCCGGGCGGCCTTCTTTCGGCGGAGGTGAACCGCCCTAGACCCGGCCTCGGCGTACAAGAAGACTCAGTCTAGCGAGGGATCCCACCGCCCAAGAACGAAAAGAAGGAGGGGCCTATCGTCGCGCGGCAGAGAGCCGGCGGCTCCCTAGGATCGAGGGAGAAAAATCTCCCTCGCAATCACCAGGCGCTGGATCTGGGACGTGCCTTCATAGATCTGAAAGAGCTTGGCGTCGCGCATCAGCTTCTCGACCGGGTACTCCTTCATGTAGCCATAGCCGCCGAAGATCTGGACGGCGTCGGTCGTCACCTTCATGGCCGTGTCGGCCGCGAACCGCTTCGCGAAGGACGACTGGAGTGTTGCTCGCCGGCCCTGGTCGAGGAGCCACGCTGCCTGCCAGACGAGGAGGCGGGCGGCTTCGATCTCGGTCGCCATGTCCGCGACCAGAAAGTTGACGCCCTGGTTCATCGCGATCGGCTGGCCGAACTGCACCCTGGTCTTTGCGTACTCCACGGCGTACTCGAACGCCGCCTGTGCCACGCCGACGGCGCCCGCCGCCGTGCCTGGCCTCGTGAAGTCCAGTGTCCTCATGGCGATCTTGAACCCCTCGCCCTCCTCCCCGAGCAGGTTCTCCGCAGGCACCCTCACGTCGCCGAAGGCCATTGCAGACGTGTCGGTCGAGCGCTGGCCCATCTTGTCCAGGTGCTTCTCGACAACCACGCCGTTCGACTCGGTCGGGACGACGAAGGCAGAGAGCCCGCGATGGCCCTTGCTCTTGTCGGTCGAGGCGAAGACGACGAGCCAGTCCGCGTGGCCGGCATTCGTGATGAACATCTTCGAGCCGTTGATGACGTACTCGTCACCGTCGAGGACTGCGGTCGTCTGGATGCCCGAGACATCCGAGCCCGCGTTCGGCTCGGTCAGCCCGAAGGCGCAGAGGATCGGGGACTCGACGAGGGGAGGCAGCCACCGACGCTTCTGCTCATCGTTCCCGGCGAGCATGACAGGCGCTGCTCCGAGCGTGTTGGCGACGATCGCCGTGGCAATCCCCGAGCATCCCCAGGCGAGCTCCTCGCCGATCAGCATGCCGTCGAAGGTGCGCAGGCCCAGGCCACCGTACTCCTCGGGCAGGTGCGGATTCATGAGCCCGACCTCGTGCGCCTTTGCGATGACGTCGACCGGGTGCGTCGAGTGCTCGTCGTACTCCGCCGCCTTCGCCCGGATCTCCTTCTCGGCGAAATCCCGCGCAAGGCGCCGCAGCTCTCGCTGCTCGTCGGTCAGGGAGAACGAGATTCCAGTGCTGGTTCCAACGGGCTCTTCGATCGTTGTCACTGTGTCCCCAGAGAGTTGATTGACTTGTCAGTCAATATTGTAGCCGCCCGCTTCGTCCGTAGACTCCCCGGCCGAGATGGACTTCGAGCTCACTGACGAGCACCGCCTGATCCAGGACACCGTTCGGGCCTTCGTGGACGAGAGAGTCCTGCCGAATGCCGTCGAGAACGACATCGGGCACCGGCTCGACATGTCGGTGATCGAAGGCATGGCCGAGCTCGGACTGCTCGGAATCGTGATCCCTGAGGAGTACGGCGGCGCAGGGCTCGACTTCGTTGCAGAGGCGCTCGCGTGCGAGGAGATCGAACGGGGCGAGGCGGCGTTTCGGACGCTGATCTCCGTCCATGTCGGGCTCAACTCGCTCTCTCTGCTCCGATATGGGACGGAGGATCAGAAGCAGCGCTACCTCGCGCCCCAGTCCCGGGGTGAGAAACTCGCGTGCTTCGGGCTCACCGAGCCGGAGGCGGGATCCGACGTGGCTTCGATGAGAACGACGGCCCGCCGAGAGGGCGACCTCTACGTCCTGAACGGCCAGAAGAACTGGATCTCGTACGCGTCCGTCGCCGATCACCAGCTCGTCTTCGCGAAGACGGATCCCGGCGCGAAGCACCGCGGCATCTCCGCGTTCATCGTCGAGCGCGACTGGAACGGAGTCTCGACCCGGGACACGGAGAACAAGCTCGGTGTCTGGGCCGGATCGACCGGCGAGCTTTTCTTCGAAGACGTCGAGGTGCCGGCGGAGAACCTCCTAGGCGAAGAGGGCCAGGGGTTCGAGATCGCGATGTACAGCCTCGATCAGGGCCGCTTCACGGTCGCAGCGGGGGCATGCGGCGTCGTGCGCGCCTGCCTCGAGCGCTCGGTCGGCTACGCACGGGAGCGGGAGACGTTCGGGCAGGCGATCGGCAGGTATCAGTTCGTCCAGGACATGATCGCCGAGATGGTCTTGGGCTACGAGACCTCGAAGCTCCTCGTCATGCAGGCCGCGTGGATGAAGAACGAGGGGCGGCGGAACACGCGCGAGACCTCACTCGCGAAGTGGCACTCGACGGAGTCGGCGTTTCGGGCCGCGCACCTGGCGATCCAGGTGCACGGGGCCTACGGGTACTCGGCCGAGTACGGGATCGAGCGGTATTTTCGCAACGCGCGGGCGCCGATCATCTACGAGGGCACGACGCAGATCCACAAGCTGATGCAGGCCGAGCACGCGCTCGGGTACCGGGCCCTGAACGGGAGCGACGGTGACGTGTCGCCGATCTGCTCCTGGGCGCCGGCGCTCGCGTCGGTGCACCGACAGCGCTCGTCAGTCGCCACGGGCGCCTGAACCCGTGGCGACCTAGCGAAACGACCCGGGTTACGGGCCGGAGTACTCGAACGGCGCCACGGCCGTGTACTTCCCGGGATGCTCGAACTCGACCTCGCCGTTCACCCGGAAGGTCTTCGAAGAGGCGAAGTCTCCTTGCTTGAAGACGAGCCCCTGCGGCAGCACGGCTCCGGGCGTGATCTCGGCTCCCGTGACGGCGTTCGTGATCGGCTCCATCTCGAGCTCGAGCTTGTCTCCGGCCTTCACGCGGCTGCGGACGCCCGCGATGTCGACCTCGTACGGAACAGGGATGGGACCGTGGAGTGTCGGCCACGTCCACGCGAGCACCCCCCAGGGGCCTCCGAGCTCCCCGGCGATCAGCCTCGACACCGCCGCTCGCTGGGCGTCGTCGGCGCGGTCGTCGACGAGAACGAGCGCCTCGCCGTCGCCCTCGTGGATCGCGCCGGGCCAGTCCACGCAGAGCGAGAAGTTGAGGCCGTCCATGGCGACGTCGTCGATTCGCCCCGAGTCGACGCACCACGTCCAGTGACCTTTGCAGTCACCGGTCGTCGGAAGCGCATTGAAGTTGCACGGACAGCCGTAGTCGCAGTTGCACGAGATCAACACCGTGCCCTTGAGCTGCATCTCAGCCACCTCTTCCTCCTTTCGTCATGCGGCCAGCGACGCCGCCGCGAGTGCGAGTAGCGCTGCGGCAGTCGTGAACCGCCAGAACCGTTCCGCGGGAAGCACCTTCTCCGCGAAGACCGCGAGTGCGATCACCGCGGCCCACGCGAGCCCCATCGTGGCGGCGACGACGAGCACCGCCATCAACGCCCAGCAGCAGCCGAGGCAATAAAGACCGTGCTCGGCGCCGAGCCGAAACCCACCCGCGGCCGTCGATCGCCACCGCGTCATCAGAAAGTTGAGCGGGCTCCGACACACGCGGAGGAACCGCGCCTTCGCCGGCGTCAACTCGTAGAGGCCGGCGAGCGCGAGCACGCCGCCGGAGGCGTACGAGCCGTCGATCGCGCGATCCGCTCCGTAGGCCGCGACCCCGACGGCTCCCCAGACCGCGACGTACCCGGCCGCCAGCGCGGCGGTTGCGACCGAGGATGCGCCGCGCCGGTACAGCACGACCAGCGGCAGCGCCGAGGGCAGCATCATCGCGGCCATCATCACGAGCCACGCTGCAAGGAATGCAGGAGCCCCCATGGCGTCTCCGAGCCCAGCGACGAGCGCAGCCCACGAAAACGCCGCGACCGCCAAGACCGCGGCCCCCGTTACCCAAGCTTGGTGCGGCACGGACCGTTCACGAAGCTGGCTTGCAGCCGCCACCGCTACCTCGACCGCCTGAACGCCTCTGGCATCGTCTCGTGCACCTCTACGGCCATCGGCGAGAGATTCTACGCGGACTGCCCTCGATCGCGGCGTCTACTACCTGAGTCCCGCTGGTAGCTTCCCGCGGCCGTGCGGCCACTCGAGGGTCTCTTCGTCGTCGACCTCACCCGCTACCTGCCCGGGCCGTACGCAACTCGCGAACTGATGGAGCTCGGCGCGCGAGTCGTGCGCCTCCTTCCTCCCGCCGGAGACCCGATGGCGGAGCTCGCACCGGCATGGCACGAAGCGCTGAACGCGGGGAAGGAAACCGTCCTCTGCGATCTGAAGGCGGATCCCGATCGCGGCCTGGAGCTCTGCGCTGCGGCGGACATCGTGATCGAGAGCTTCCGACCCGGCGTTGTGGAACGCCTCGGGATCGGACCTGCTGATCTACCCGACTCGGTCGTCTACTGCTCACTCACCGGGTTCGGGCTCGGAAGCCGGCATGAGCGCCGAGCGGGCCACGACCTGAACTACCAGGGCTGGAGCGGATTGCTCGCCGATACCGCGCCGTCCATGCCTCCCACCCAGATCGCAGATCTGGCGGGCGGTGCGCTGACAGCCGTCTCACGGATCCTCGCCGCGCTGCTCGAGCGCGGGCGCACCGGGCGCGGCGCCCACATCGTCCTCTCGCTGACGCATGGCGCACATCGCCTCGTCACCCACCGGCTCGGCGGCGACCCGGTCCCCCGCCTCTTGACGGGTGGACTCGCCTCCTACGGGATCTACGAGACGAAGGACGGCCGGCACTTGACCATCGCGGCCCTCGAACCGGCGTTCTTCTCGCGCCTTTGCGAGCTCCTGGAGCTGTCGCAGCTGATCGAGCGTCAATACGAACCGGACGCGCAGGGTCTCATCGCCGAAGCGCTCGCGGAACGGCTCGCCTCGAGAGAGCTCGCCGCCTGGCTCGCGCTCTTCGAGCGAGAAGACGTCTCGGTCGGCCCGGTCGCCACCGCCGAGGAAGCGGCCGACGAGTTCGGCTAGCCGCGCAGGCCCAGTGCCGCCGGGAGGGCGAAGAGATCCGGAAGGCGATTTGGCTCATCCCGGTACACGTCCTCGCGGTCGACGAGGAACGCCTGCATTCCCAGCCCTCGCGCTCCCTCGAGGTCGTCCTCCGGCGAGTCTCCGACCATCGCAGCGTGCTCCGGCTCCACGCCCAGGCGGTCGAGGACGGCCTTGAAGATCGTCGGGTGGGGCTTCACCCTGCCGTGCACCCTCGACGACAGGGCGACGTCGATCTGAAGGCTGTGATGCGCGAGGAACTCCTCGACGTCTCTCCCCGTGTTGGAGACGAGGCCGATCTTGAGGCCGTGCTCCCGAAGGTGGGCGAGCACCGGCAGCGCGTCGTCGAAGAGATCGAAGTTGTGCGCCTGCTCCCAGGCGCGCGTCATCTCGATCGCGCATTCGTAGGCGCGGTCGGAGTCGCCGCCCATGCCGCGGATGATCCGCTCCGTGAATGCGACCCAGATCTCCTCGTCGTGACGGAAGTCCGGGTGCTTCCGAAGGCCCTCGACCGCCTTGACCCGCGCCTCCTTGTAGCGCGACGGATCCAGCTCCAGGCCGAAGCGGCGCCCCAAGCGCTGATACCCCTCGGGGCCGAGATCCGGCCCGGGCTTGGCCAGCGTGAAGTCGAGATCGAAGAGAACCGCCTGGATCTCGACCATCTCAGGTGGGTGTTGGCCAGCGATACGCCGATGCCTGCCGCGAGGCGAGCGACGGCAGCTTCGCGCGCACGTCTTCGAGCCGCCGGCGGTCGAGCTCCGCGGAGATGACGGTCTCCTCGTCCGGGGCTACCGCCACCACGATGCCCCACGGATCCGCGATCAGTGACCTGCCGTAGCTCAGCCGGCCCGGAAGCGTCTCGCCGATCTGAGCGGCGGCCGCGACGTAGTACTGGTTCTCGACGGCCCGGGCGCGGAGGAGCAGCTCCCAGTGATCCTTCCCCGTGTAGAGGGTGAAATGAGCAGGAACGGTGACGAGCTCCGCCCCCTGGAGCGCGAGGATCCTGTAGAGCTCCGGAAAGCGGACGTCGTAACAGACCGTCAGACCCGTCGGCCAGCCCTCGACGTCGAGAACGACAGGCTCCTCGCCCGGTTCCTCGGCGTCCGACTCGCGGTAGACGTGTCCGCCGACCTCGACGTCGAACATGTGGATCTTGCGATAGAGCCCGGTCAGGCAGCCCTCCGAGTCGTACACGAGGCTCGTGTTCGAGAGCTTCTCCCGGCCCTCCCGGCGCTCGGTGATCGAACCGCCGACGAGAGCGACTCCATGCTCCCGGGCCCAACCGCTCATCGCGTGCACGGACTCCCCACCCTCGAGGGTCTCGGCGGCAACGCGCAGCTCATCCGGGGTGCCGATCGCGTTCCACTTCTCGGGCAGCACGACGACGTCCGCGCCCGTGGCCGCGGCGCGGGCGACCAGTTGCTCGGCCTTCTCGAGGTTTGCCGCCTTGTCGGCCCGGCTCGTCAGCTGGACGCAGGCGACGCGCAGCGTCCCGGACATCGGCTGGCAGGATAGCTTCGCCCCTGATGAGAACCCCGCAGGAGATTCTTCGCGAGACGGAGACGATCGCGCTGATCGGCGCCTCGCCGGATGCAAGATTGCGACGGAAGCGGGCCTGGACTACGTTGAAGACGCCTGCACCGCGGTCGTGCACAGGAACCTCGGCTAACGTATGCCGCTGTCGGGGTGTGGCGCAGCCTGGTAGCGCGCTCCGTTCGGGTCGGAGAGGTCCCCAGTTCAAATCTGGGCACCCCGATCGGTGCTGGGCGGCGGCGGCTCCCGCCGGGCGAAGCCCGGCTCCGCCTCCGCCTAGCACCCCTGGTGGTTCAGCCCCGATCGTCGGGCGATTAGATTCCGCTGTCATGGCCCGGCGGGACGACATCCTGGATTTCGCGCGCGACCTGCTCGATCTCGACAGCTACCACGACTACGGCCCCATGGGCCTGCAGGTCGCCGGCGCTGAAGAGGTGACCAAGATCGCTGCCTCCGTTTCGTGCTCGCGAGAGCTCTTCGAGCGAACGGCGCAAGCGGGCGCTCAGCTCCTCTACGTCCACCACGGGCTGTTCTGGGAGGGTGACTCACGGGTCGTCGACGTCCAGATGAAGGGGAGGCTTCGGGCGCTCTTCGACGGCGACATCACGCTCGCCGCCTATCACCTCGCTCTCGACGCGCACCCCGAGATCGGCAACAACGCCCTTCTCGCGGCCGAGCTCGGGATCCTGGAACGCGAGCGGTTCCTGGAGTGGGGCTACGGCGGCCCACTTTCGGAGCCGGTCGCGCTCGAGGAACTGGTTCGGCGTCTGAAGGCAGCAACGGGGCGCGACCCTCAGGTCTTCAGGGGCGGGCCGGAACGAATCGAGCGCGTAGCCGTGATCACCGGCGGCGCTGCCAAGCTGGTACCCCAGGCTGCCGCGGCGGGCTACCACGCCTTCGTCACCGGCGAGCCGGCAGAGCCGACGATGCATCTGTCGCGGGAGCTCGGAATCCACTTCCTGGCCGGCGGGCACTACGCCACCGAGACGCAGGGGATCACGGCGCTGGCGCAGCGGACGGCCGAGCGTTTCTCGCTCGATTGGGAGTTTCTCGACGTCCCCGTTCCGGTGTAAGCTGAGGAGGTGTTGATCGGGAGGTCGAGCGAGTGATGAGCCGCCTCTCCGACACGCGAGCCTCTGAGCCCGTCACGCCTCGCGGCGGCGGGTTTTTTTGTGCCCTCGACCCGATGGGAGGACGATGCCAAATCATCTAACGCCTGAAGAGCTCTCGAAGGAGCTGGGAATGGAGCGCGACCAGGTCATCCAGGTCTGCCTTCAGGAGGGCGTACCGATCTACCAGGGAAAAATCGACAAGACGCTGTTCGCGGCGCAACTGCAGGCTTCGGGCGTCGCGGCGCCTTCGCTCCAGCACCACTAACAACAGCAACGCGTGCCGCGCGCCCGCGTAGCGGGTGCCCGGCTTCCAAACAAGGCGGCGCGGTTACTTCTTCGCTGCGGCGGCGCGCTTTTGCGTCCCGCTTGGCCGTGCGGCCTTCTTGCCGTTCGCAGAGGGCGCTTTGCGCCCCTGCGCCTCGGTGACGCTCTGGCGGAGCGCCTCCATGAGGTCGACGACCGGCGTTTCGGCTACCGGTTCGGGGCGTTTGATCTCCTCGCCGGCGAGTTTCGCCTCCAGCATCACGCGGAGATCCCGGCGGTACTCGCTCTCGAGCTCACCCGGATCGAAGTCACCCGCCAGGCTGTCGATGATCTGCCGGGCCAGGTCTAGCTCGGCTTCCTTGACCTCTGTGTCCCCCACCGCTTCCTCGACCTCGACCTGCGAGCGCACGTCTTCTGCGACGAACAGTGTCTCGAGGGCGAGCGCGTCGCCGCGGGGGCGAATGAGGCAGAGGTTCTCCTGGCCGCGCAGGACGAAGCGTCCGACCGCGCCCATCCCGCTCTCCTGGAGCGCCCGGAGGAGCAGGACGTAGGGCCGACGTTGGGCCGACGCCGACGCTGGAGCCAGGTAGTACGTGCGGTCGAAGTACACCGGGTCGACCTGGTCGAGAGCGACGAACTGCGTGATCTCGATCGCGCGAGAGTCGTCGTGCTGCATGATCGCCTCGAGATCGGCGTCCTCGACGAACACGAACTCGCCCTTCGAGACCTCCCAGCCTTTCACGATCTCGTCCTGCGGCACCTCACGCTCGTGGATCGGGCACCAGCGCTTCTGCTTGATCGGCGTCCCACACTCGCGGTGAAGCGTCCGGAAGCTGACGTCCGACTGTCGCGCCGCAGGCTTCGTCGCCAGGGCGAGCCCGACCGGGATGTTGACCAGGCCGAACGTGATGGATCCGTTCCAAATGGTGCGCATGGAAGCTCCTCGAAGTGTAGAGGGACCACGGATTTTCGCCCTTCACCGCCCCTTCCCTTCCGAAATAGACTCTCGCCATGACGGTCGAGGTCGAACGCTCTACCGGCACGCGGACGATCGCCGCGCTCTGGACTCGGGCCAAGGAGCGAAGCGGCACCGCCTACCTCGTCGAACGGGACGGCTCGTGGGAAGAGATCGGCTGGGCCGAGGCGGCCGAGGCAGTGGATGAGATCGCGAACGGCCTGCTCGCCCTCGGGGTCGGCAAGGGCGACGCCGTCGGCATCCTCGCGCGGACAACGCTCGAGTGGTGCCTCTTCGACTTCGCTCTCGGCTCGATCGGCGCGATCGGCGCCGGCATCTACCCGTCTCTGCCGGCAAGGGACTGCGCGTACGTGCTCGACCACTCGGATGCAGTCGCCGTCCTCGTCGAGGACGCCGAGCAGCGGGCGAAGGTCGAGGCCGAGCGGCCAAACCTGCCGAAGCTCCGGCACGTCCTGAGCTTCGACGACCTCGAGGGCCTGCGTGCCCGGGGCCGAGAGCATGCCGCGCAGAGCCCCGGGGCGCTGGAGAGAGTCCGCGCGTCGATCGCCCAGGACGACCTCTTCACCTACATCTACACCTCGGGAACGACCGGGCCGCCGAAGGCCTGCATGATCACGCACCGCAACTACTACGACATGGTCGGCGCGGTCGACGACGTCCCGCAGTTCATCGGGCCGGACGACCTGATCCTGCTGTACCTCCCCCTCGCACACAACTTCGGCCGGTGCATGCATCTGCTCGCCGGCTACGTGGGCTGCACGATCGCCTTCTGTCCCGATCCAGCCCAGGTGGGAGAGGCCGCGGCTGCGGTCAAGCCGACGGTCCTGCCGAGCGTGCCACGGGTCTTCGAGAAGGTTCACGCTGCCGTCGTCTCCAGCTTCGACGAGGCCACCGGTGTCAAGCGGCGCCTGGTCGACTGGGCGCTTCGCACCGGTAGGCGCGTGAGCGAGCTGCGCCAGGCCGGCAGGCCTGTGCCCGCCGCACTCCGAGCGCAGCACCGGCTCGCCGACAAGCTGGTGTACTCGAAGGTGAAGGTGAAGCTCGGAGGACGACTCAGGCTTCCGATCTCCGGCGGTGCGCCGCTCGCGAAGGAGATCGCCGAGTTCTTCCATGTGATCGACATCCTCATCTGCGAGGGCTACGGCCAGACCGAGGGCACGACGGCGTCGAACGTGAACATGCCCTCGAGGTTCCGGTTCGGCACCGTCGGCCCGGCCATCCCGGGAATCGAGGTCAGGATCGCCGACGACGGCGAGGTGCTCGTGCGCAGCTCGACCGTCTTCGCCGGCTACTACAAGAACGAAGAGGCGACTCGAGCCGTGGTCGACGATGATGGTTGGCTTCACACGGGCGACGTCGGCTCGATCGAAGACGGCTTTCTCGCGATCACCGACCGGAAGAAGGACATCATCGTCACGGCCGGCGGCAAGAACGTCTCGCCGCAGAACATCGAGAACGAGCTCAAGGCGACCAGGTTCGTCTCGCAGGCGCTCGTGATCGGCGACCGCCGCCCCTACCTGACCGCGCTGATCACCCTGGACGAGGCCGAGACCGAGAAAGTGAACGGCGACGTCCAGGCGCTCGTTCAGAACGCCGTGGACGACGTCAATCGCGACAAGGCCTCCTTCGAGCAGGTGAAGCGCTTCGCCATCCTCCAACGGGACTTCTCAGCCGAGGAGGACGAGGTCACACCGACGCTGAAGCTCCGCCGAAACGTCGTCGCCGACCACTTCGCGACGGAGATCGAAGCTTTGTACGCAGCGCCACGCTAAGCGTGGTGTACTGCCTCCTGCCTAGTACGCCGCGGAGCGGGCTCGGCCCGCTCCGCTCACCAGCACTGAGCTTCGCCGTCGCCAGTGGCGGGTGTTCGCGCCGCGCGCCGCGAAGGGCGGCGCCCGGCTTCCGGAAGGTCGCGGAAAGTCGAAAGACTTTCCGCGAAACGCCACGCTAGTGCGCGTGCACGACTGCGTGGCCTTTTCCTCGCGCGATCAGCCACCGGTTGAGGGGGAAAGCCGCCGCTCCGGCGATGAGGAGCGCGAAGCTGAGGGAACCCCAGAAGAGCAGGTTGGTGAGGCCGGCGTCCATGGCGCCTGGGATCACGAGCATGATCGCGTTGTCGACGATCTCCATGACCGTGATCGAGAAGGTGTCGGCGGCGAGGGCGATCGGGACGACGGCCGCCACGGCCAGCCCTGATCGCAGGAGTGGGATCACCGTCAGCGAGTAGCCGAAGAGGAAGGCCAGGACGACCGCGAGCGCGATCGTCTGATAGTCGCCCCAGCCGAGGGCGGTGCCGATGATCATCCCGAGCACCTCGCCGATGGCGCAGCCCGTGAGGCAATGGGCTGTCGCCGAGAAGGCGACCCGGTTCAGAGACGCGCCAGGCGTCGCGCCGTCGTGACGGTGTCCGGCCTCCTTCACCGTGTCTTTGCGAACCGCCGTACCGCGTCGAGGAGCTCGCCGGTCTTCTCCTCGACCTCCCGGTCGTCTCCCGACCGCAACGCGCCCGCGACGCAGTGGCGGACGTGATCGTCGAGCAGGTTCACCGCAACCGACTCGAGGGCGGTATTCACCGCAGAGATCTGCGTGAGGATGTCGATGCAGTAGCGGTCGTCGTCGACCATGCGCTCGATTCCCCGCACCTGCCCTTCGATGCGATGGAGACGCTTCTTCAGCGCCACCTTTTCGTAACCGTGATCCATCAGCCGACCGTCCTCAGACTGCTGAAGCGACGAAGTCGCAGTGAGTTCGAGACGACGAAGACGCTGGAGAACGCCATCGCTGCGGCTGCGACGATCGGATTCAGGAGCCCGACGACGGCGAGCGGGATCGCTGCCACGTTGTACGCGAAGGCCCAGAACAGGTTGGTCTTGACCGTCGTCAGCGTCCGCCGCGCCAGCCGGATCGCGTCCACCGCGGCGCGCAGGTCGCCGGAGACGAGTGTCAGGTCCGACGCTTCGATCGCGACGTCGGTGCCGGTCCCGATCGCGATGCCGAGATCCGCCTGCGCCAGCGCGGGCGCGTCGTTGACGCCGTCTCCGATCATCGCGACCACGTCGCCTTGCTCCTGCAGGCGGCGAACCTCGGCGACCTTGTCGTCCGGATAGACCTCGGCCAGTACTCGCTCGATCCCGACCTGGGCGGCGATCTCCTGGGCGGTCTCGCGCCGGTCGCCGGTGAGCAGGACGGGCGTCAAGCCGAGCGCCTTGAGCTGGCGAACGGCATCAGCACTCGTCTCCTTCACCGTGTCGCGAATTTCGAGCCGCGCGACCGCTAGGCCGTCGAGCCGAACCTCGATGCCGCCGACGCCCCGCCCGACCTCGACGACGCGGCCCTCGACGACGCCGCGGACACCGGCGCCGGCCTCGTTCCGAAACGAGGCCACCTCCGGCAGCGCACCGATCTCGGCGCGCGCAGCGGCCACCACGGCCGCCCCGATCGGGTGTTCGCTCGCTGCTTCGACTGCTCCCGCATAGCGGAGGATGTCCGCCCGATCGGCGCCGTTCAATGAGATCACGTCGGCGAGCTCCATCCGTCCCTCGGTCACCGTGCCGGTCTTGTCGAGCACGACGGTCGAGATGCGTCTCGTCTGCTCGAGCACTTCGGGCCCCTTGATCAGAATCCCGAGCTGTGCTCCGCGACCGGTGCCGACCATGAGTGCGGTCGGGGTGGCAAGTCCAAGAGCACAAGGGCAGGCGATGATCAGGACGGCGACCGCAGCCGTGAACGCCGGGCCGGCGTCGCCCGTCAAGAGCAGCCAGCCGGCGAGGGTGCCCAACGCGGTGACGATCACGATCGGCACGAACACGGACGAGACCCGGTCGACGAGCCTCTGAATCGGCGCCTTGCCGGCCTGTGCTTCCGCAACCAGGCGCGCGATCTGCGCGAGTGCGGTGTCTGCCCCGACACGCGTCGCGCGCACGACGAGGCGGCCGTAGCTGTTGATCGTCGCCCCGGCGACGTCGTCCCCGGGGCCCATGTCGACCGGAAGCGACTCGCCGGTCAGCATCGACTGGTCGACGGCGGAGACCCCGTCGACGATCACCCCGTCAGTCGCGATCTTCTCGCCCGGACGCACGACGAACAGGTCGCCGCGGAGCAGTTCTTCGACCGGGACGAGGACTTCCTTCCCATCGCGAAGGAGGCGCACGTCCTTGGCGCCGAGCTCGAGCAATGCACGGATCGCGTCGCCCGAGCGGCGGCGGGCGCGGGCCTCGAAAGAGCGGCCGAGCAAGATCAGCGTCGTGATCACCGCGGCCACCTCGAAGTAGCTGTGCTCGCCAAGGGCGCCGATGAGGACGATCGCCGACCACGCGTAGGCGGCCAGCGTGCCGATCGAAATGAGCGTGTCCATCGTCACGGCGGCATGGCGGGCGTTCAGCGCCGCCGCGCGGTGGAAGGGCCAGCCCGCCCAGAGCACGACGGGCGTCGCCAAGGCCAGGGCAACCCACTCCCACCCCGAGAACTGCAGCGGCTCGAACATCGCCAGGAGCACGAGCGGCGCGGTCAGGGCTGCTGCCACGACCAGGCGCGCCCTGAGCACGAGCGCCGCGCGCCCCGACGGCGCGGCCTGTGTCGTGTCGCCGCTCCGTCGTGACGCCGCCCCATAGCCGGCGGTTTCAACAGCTCGGACGAGGTCTTCGACGGCGACGCGCTCGGGGTCGAAGCTGACGGTCGCCTGCTCAGTCGCGTAGTTGACGTTGGCCTCGACGCCCTCGAGCTTGTTCAGCTTGCGCTCGATCCGTGCCGCGCAGGAGGCGCAGGTCATCCCCTGCAGATCGAGGGTTGCCTGCTCAGGCGCAGAAACAGCCATCAAAGAACGACCTCTTCGGCCTCGTAACCGGCCTCCTGGATCGCTGCCCGCAGCGTGCCGTCTTCGAGTTCCGAGCCGACGACGGTGACGACCTTGGTCTCGAGATCGACCTCGACGTGCTCGACCCGCTCGACAGCATCAAGGGCCTCGGTCACAGCTGCCTTGCAATGTCCGCAGTGCATGCCGGGAACGCTGTATTTCCTGGTTTCTCTCATCGGCCTTCTTCGATCGACTATATACCCCCTTAGGGTATCAGATAAGATCTAGCCTGGCCCATCGCGGGAACTAGACTCGAGGGCTCGGTGGCAAACCGTTCGCGCAGGCTCGTCTACTTGCTCGCGACGTTCGTTCTCGTTGCCGGCGCAATCGCCGCGGGGGCGACGCTCCTTACCGGCGACAGCGACCCACAAACCTCCTCGCTAGCTGCTGATGACCCGGGGCCCCTCCACGTTCACGGTCTCGGACGCAATCCGCGCGACGGAACCCTGTTCATCGCGACGCACACGGGAATCTGGCGCCTCTCGACAAACTCGGCGATAGCCGAGCGCGTCAGCCCTAGTCGACAGGACACCATGGGCTTCACCGTCGTCGGTGCCGATCGATTCCTCGGTTCCGGCCACCCCGACGTTCGTGACGCTACAAGGGGATTGCCGCCCCTCCTAGGCCTGATCGAGTCCAGGGATGCCGGCCGGTCCTGGACGAACGTCTCGTTGCTCGGCCGGGCCGACTTCCACGTCCTCCGCGCGACCGGCAAGCGGATCTACGGCATCGATTCACCCAGCGGCATGCTGCTCGTGAGCTCCGACCTCGGCAAGACCTGGAGTGAGCGTCGTGTCCCGGCGCCGGTCGTCGACCTCGTTCCCCACCCGCAGCGACCGAAGGTCGTCTTGGCCTCGACGGAACGGGGTCTGCACCGGTCGACGGATGCCGGAGAGACATGGAGTCGGGTCGGCGAGGGCGTCGGCTTGCTCGCCTGGCCGCGGCCGAACCGTCTCTACCTGGTCAGCCAGGAGGGCCAGGTCTTCGGGAGCCCGGACGAGGGTGCACGCTGGCGCCGGGCGGGAACCCTCCCGGGCGCGCCGTCGGCTGTGCTCGGAGCAGGCCCGCGCGACCTCTATGCCGCCCTGCACGACAGCGCGATCGCCCACTCCCAGGATGGGGGCGTCTCCTGGGTCATCCGCTCGCGTCCGTAGCGCCGACGTCCACACCGCGCATCAGTGATGGCCGCCGGCGTGCTTCTCCATGATCGCGATCTCGCGGTTCTGGGCCGCGATGATTCCACCGGCGAGCTCCTTGATCTCCGCGTGCTGCCCCCTGTCTTCGGCGAGCTCCGCCATGCGAATCGCGCCGCGGTGATGGTCGATCATCATCGAGGCAAAGGCCTGATCGACGTCAGCGGCAGTCGAGAAATCCGCTCCGTCGTGCTTCATCCCCATTTCCGCCTCTGAGAGACCGAGTGTTCTCACGCCCTCCGGGTCGATTGCGGACGAGCCGAACCAGGCATCTCGCCATCCGCGCATCTGGTCGATCTCCTGCTTCTGGGTGCGGACGATGTCCTCCGCCACCTTCACGAGATCCGGTTGGGACAGGCCGGCGAGCATCGCCGCCCGAGCCATCTCGATCGCTGATTGGTGATGCGGCACCATCCCATCGATGAATGCCCGGTCGAACGGCACCGACGACGAGGACGAACCCATCTGCCCCGCGTTCTCGGTTCCCCCGCCGTCGTCGCCTCCACAGCCCGCGAGCGCCACTGCCGCCACCAGCGCAAAAACCTTCGGTGCGTGTTTCATCTCATCCTCCTGACGTGTGTCTCCTACTCGGTCCAGGCTCGGGCGCCCGACGTTCAGCGCCTGGCTACCTGGACCTCACGTCAAGAAGCGCTGAAGCAGAGCCGGCGAGCCACGCGCCCGGCCGTCCGCCATCGCGATGCGCAACCGCGTCGAACCAAACCACAGGCGCGGGCTCGCGACGGTTGAAGAGCGCTCCGGTCGCCAGGCGACCGCGCCCAGCGCGAAAACGGTGAACAGCAGGATGCAGACGACCAACACACCGTGCTCGGCGTGATCGTCGTGAAACGACTCCAACGCGCCGTGACCGGCGAGCACGAGGAGGAAGACCATGCATGCGATTGCCCCGAGCCGCCTTGCTTGCATGAGTCGTCAGGCTAGCGAAACGACCTGGCGCGGCGACGAGTTCCGCGGAAAACCTAGAGCCTGCGAGCGCCGACCCAGGTCGACGAGTACCAGCCGCTGATGCTCGAGATCTTCACGACATCGCCCGTGTGTGGCGAGTGGATGAACGACCCGCCGCCGATGTAGATCCCGTTGTGGCCGAGGCCGTTGAAGAAGACGAGATCGCCCGGCTGGAGTTGGCTGCGGTCGACAGGCGTCCCGTACCCGTACTGGGCTGCTGCGTTGTGCGGCAGGGAGACGCCGACCTTGGCGTAGACGTACATGATGAACCCCGAGCAGTCGAACCCGGTCGACGGGGTCGAGCCCCCGTAGAGGTACGGGATCCCGAGGTACTGCATGGCGATCCCGACGACGCCGCCGTACTTCGCAGGGCCGGGCGCCGGAATCGCACTGACTTCGGGCGCGGCCTGGGCGTCCTGCCTGTCCGCGCTCGCCAGCTCCGGAATGAAGGGTTGCGGGGCGCTTGCGCGCACACGGGCCTGGCGCGCGAGCTCGGCCTGACGGCGCTGCTCGGCTGCCTGCATCGAGGCGATGTCCGATTTTATGGACGAGAGGAGCTGGCGGCGGTTTGCGAGCTGGCCCTCGATGGACGCCTTGTGCGACGCGCGTTCCGCGACGAGCGCGTCCTGCCTCGCCCGAGCGTGCTGGAGCCGCGCTCGGGCCCGGCGGATCTGCGAGCGGAGCGTGGTGACCTCCGCCAGGACGTCCCGATCCTGGTCTGATACCCGAGAGACGGTCTCGAGCCCGTCGAGGAGATCCTCGAGGCTCTGAGAGCCCACGAGAACATCGAGCGTCGAGTCGCTCTGCTCGGACGTGTAGATCGCGACGAGGCGGGTAGCCAGGGTGTTCGTCGCCGCCTTGAGGTTGCTGCCGGCGATCGCGAGCAGCTGTTCGTTCGCGTGCAGATCCGCCCTGATCTCCTTCAGCTGCTCGTTCGCGAGGTTGTAGGCCTCGATCGCGTGCGAGAGCGAAGCATCGAGCGAGGAAACCTGATTGAGAACGGACTGCGCCTGCGCCCTCTTCGCGGCCACTCCGACCGGTTCGCCGGTCGCCGATCCCGCCCCGGCAAGTGCGGCGAGGAACGAAACTACGAGTGCGGCGATTTGAGGCTTACGCAAAATCTTGGACGACCGCCACCCCCGGCAAACCCTGGCGCGCCGGGCCGTAGACTCTGGACGTCACAAGTTCGGCACCCTAGCAACCTCCTCGGACGGCTGCAAACGGCATGAAAAGACGCCTGTGGTACCTTGGCGCTCTCGTGCGCGGGCCAGGGAGGGGGTTGCGGACGCTTGGCGCGGCCGTCGTTTTGGGGGCGGCGGTGGGCGCGTCGCTCCCTGCGGCAGGCGGAGCCCAGTCGGCTGCCGACCTGGACGCGAAGGCCGACGCGCTTCGGGCAGAGAACGAAGCCCTCGCCTCCGGATCTCAGACCGCACTCGCCAGCCTGACCGTTCTCGAGAGCCGCCTGGCGCAGGCTCGGGGCGAGCTCGCAGTGTTCCGCGACCGCGCCCGGCGGGTTCGTTCCAAGCGGATGGAAGTGACCGAGGAGCTCCAGGTCGCGCGCGGCGGGCTGCGCGCGTCTCAGAACGCAATCGCCCAACGGCTTCAGACCCTCTACGAGGAAGGCGACACCGACGTCATCGAGGTGATCCTCGGCTCGGGCTCCCTCGACGAGGCCATGACAGCCGTCGAGACCCTCGACCTGGCAGCGCGGCAGGACGAGGATCTACTCTCGCGCGCGCAGACGGCATCGAAAGAGCTTGGAGGCCTGAGCCGCGCGTTGGCAGCGCGAGAACGCGAACTCGCTCAACTCGGAGCCGCCCGCGCGGCCGCCGCCGCCTCACTCGTCAACGCCAGGGCCGAGCGTCTCAGGACGATCGCATTCGCGCAGCGAGCGCAGAACGCGAACGCCGGGCAGATCGCGGCGCTCGATCGTCAGGCGCGGACGCTCGCGTCGGCCCCACCGACTGCGCCGACCGCTGAGCCCGCCCGCTCGTCCGGAGCGCCCGCGCTTCCGGCTGGCGCGGCCTCCTCCGGGCTCCGATCCCTGACCGTCACCGCCACCGGCTACGCACTCCCCGGAACGACAGCGAGCGGCCGGCCCGTCGGCTGGGGGGTCGTGGCGGTCGACCCGTCCGTGATCCCGATGGGCTCCCGCCTCGCGATTCCCGGGTACGGGATGGGCGTCGCGGCCGACACGGGCGGGGCGATCGTAGGAGCGCGCATTGACCTCTGGTTCTCCTCCGTCGCCCAGGCTCTGGCGTGGGGCAGCCGCGTCGTGACGGTCACCATCTACCCGAAGTAGACAGGCGCAGGAGTCGCACCGAGAATAGGACGAGTGAGCGACGTGGCGACCCCCACCGAGGCACTGGGCGCAGAGCTCCTTCGTGTCATGCTCGTCGACGACCACGATCTCTTTCGAACGGGCCTACGCAACCTGCTCGAGGAGCAGGGCGTCCACATCGTCGCGGAGGCTCCCGATGGGAGCGTTGCGCTGAGCCTCGTCCGGGAGCTCGCGCCGGACGTGGTCGTGATGGATCTCAACATGCCGGGCATGAACGGGATCGAGGCGACCCGTGAGATCACGCGGCTCGCACCGCTTACCCGCGTGGTCGTCCTGACGATCTCCGATCAGGACGGCGACGTGATGGACGCCATTCTCGCCGGGGCCTGCGGCTATCTCATGAAGGACTCGTCGATCCAGGATCTGATGCAGGGGATCCGCGCCGCCTCTCTGGGCGAATCGTTGATCTCGCCTCACATCGCCTCCAAGGTGCTCCAGCGCATTCGTGCCTCGAGCGTGGACGCTGCCGGGGGGATCACGGGCGCGGAGCTCTCCGATCGCGAGAACGAGGTTCTGCGCCTGATCGCAAACGGCAAGGACAACGCCGAGATCGCCCGGGACCTCCACATCAGCCCGAAGACGGTCAAGAACCACATCTCGAACATCCTGATGAAGCTTCAGATCGAGAACCGCATCCAGGCCGCCGTTTATGCGGTCCGCTCTGGGCTCGTTTGACTTGACCGCGAGTCGGGCTCCGCCCGACTCGCTCGTTCGCAGCCGACCGATCGCGTATTCCCGCTGACGGCGTCCGCGCCGCGCGCCGCGAAGCGGAGCCCGGCTTCCGAGAGGTCGCTGAAAGTCGCGAGACTTTCAGCGAATGGGTCTATGCGACCTTGGCTTCCGCGAACTGGGCGCGGAGGCTGGCGAGCAAGCTGCGGAGCGCGTGGAGCTCCCGGCGGGAGTCTTCGAGCTGACGCGCCGTGTTGGAGAGCTGGTGCGCTTCTACCTCGTTGCTCCCGGCACCGAGGTGGGCCGCAAGCTGCGCGATCGAGCGCTCCAGTCGGGTGCACTCGGCGTCGAGCTTGAGCGCCCAGGCGTACCCGTCGGTGAGAGTCTCCTCGAATCGCGCGCGACCTGGATGGTCACCCCGCTCCAGGGCGACGAGAAGCCTCTGGAGGCGATCGGTGAGCGATGTGAGTTGATTCATGGCGGCTCCGGTGGAGATCTCGATTATCGAACGCGGGCCGCACGATTCGCAATAGGCCGAACGGCCCATCTTTCGCGTCCGTAGGACCCAGCGGAAGCGGGCGGGTTGACGCCCCTCGGGCCGACCCCGACAATGCCGGGGTGCAGGGCCGCCGTCTCTCCGCTCTCGTCGCCGTGCTTGCGTTCTGGTGCACCGCGGTCGGCGTCGCACCCGCCGGGCCACAGCAACCATCCCGCTTGGCGACGAAGCTCGCAAGGGCGCTCTCGGTGCCGCACGTACAGCCCCGTCTGTCCTCAGCCGTTGCCGTCGAGCTCACGACCGGGAAAACGGTCTTCGCACGGCATCCCGCCCGCGGCCTCGTCCCGGCCTCGAATGCGAAGTTGGCCGTGGCCTATGCCGCCCTTGCACTCCTCGGGCCCACGTACCAGATCGAGACGGCAGTCTTCGGCGAGGGAGAGCTGGTCGGCCGGGTGTGGAGGGGCGACCTCGTGCTCAAGGGGTTCGGTGATCCGACCCTTTCGAGTGGCGATCTCCGTGCGCTCGCCCGACAGCTTCGAGCTATCGGAATCCTCCGGGTGACCGGAGGCATCGAGACAGATGAGTCGTATTTCGACTCGCGCCGAACCGGCCCCGCCTGGAAGCCTCACTACTACATCGGCGAGTCCCCCCCGCTCTCCGCTCTCACCGTCGACAGAGCCCGGTACCGCGGATGGGTGACGCGCGAGCCGGCCGTGACGGCGGGCACCCAGTTCCGGCTCGCCCTGCGTGCAGCGGGTATCGCAGTGCGTGGCGGAGTCGTCGCGGGAGTCGTCGACTCATTCGCGGAGCCCCTTGCGACGACGGCCTCCCCACCGCTCTCACGGATCGTCGCATTCATGAACCGGGAGAGCGACAACTTCACCGCGGAGCTTCTGCTCAAACAGGTAGGAGTCGTCGACGAGGGCCGCGGCACAAGCGCGGCCGGGGCGGAAGGCGTCCGGAGGGCGCTCCGCGAGGCGGCCGTCCCTCTCGCGGGTGTCCGAATCGTCGACGGATCCGGTCTCTCGGCCCGCAACCGCCTGACGGCCGCTGCGCTGATCGGAATCCTCATCACGGCCTGGAACGACCCGCTGATTCGCTCGTCATTCGTTCGTTCGCTCGCCGTCGCCGGCGTGAACGGGACACTGGAGGATCGCCTCGAGCGGCCACCGTCCCGTGGGGCGGTCCTGGCCAAGACCGGTAGCACGCAGGAGTCCTCGTCGCTCTCGGGCTACGTGCGAGGCCGGTGGGCCTTCGCGGTGATCCAGAACGGCCAACCGGTCTCCCACCACTGGGCGCGGCGCGCACAGGACCGGTTTGCGTCCGTCTTAGCCGGCGCCCAGTAGTTCGGCGAGATCGGGCTCGGTTACGAGTGGAATTCCCTCCCGCTGCGCCTTCGTGAGCTTTGAGGCGCCGGGCTCCTCTCCGACGACGAGGCCTGTGGTCTTTTTCGACACGGAGCTTGTGACCTTGGCGCCCCGCGCCTCGAGCTCGGCCTGAGCCTGTTCACGCGACCAGCGCTCGAGGGTGCCTGTGATCACGTACGTGCGGCCCGTGAGAGGCCCTTCGACGGGCCGATCCTCGGCTCCCGACTCGAGCTGCAGCCCGAGGTCCCGCAGCTCCTCGACGAGCGCGCGGTTCGCCTTGTCGGCGAACCATTCGGCGATTGCCTCTGCGCGCTCCGGCCCGATGCCCTCGCATTCCATGATCTCCTCCTGGCTGGCTCCGGCGAGCCGATCCGCCGAGCCGAAGTGACGTGCGAGGTTCTGGGCCGTCACCCAGCCGACATCCGGAATGTTGAGACCAAAGAGCACGCGGCGGAAGGAAATCGCCTTGGATGCCTCGATCGAGACGATCACCTTCGTCGCGCTCTTGTCCTGGAATCCGTCGAGCTCGAGGAGCTGCTCCTTGGTGAGCCTGTAGAGCTCGGGGAGCGAACGGACGAGGCCGAGGTCCCAGAGCCTGCGCACGAGCTGCTCGCCGACTCCCTCGATGTCGGCGGCAGCCATGACCCAGTTGTTGAGCGTCTCGAGCCCGCGGGAAAGACACGCCCGGTTCGGACACCGATGCATCGCCTCGCCCTCCGGTTTCATCACCTCCGCATCGCAGAGGGGGCAGCGCGCCGGCATCGTGAAAGGCTTCGTGCCCCGCCGGTGCGGGCCGGCCGGCCCGACGATCTGCGGGATCACGTCGCCAGCCCTCTGCACGATCACGTCGTCGCCCACGCGAATCTGCTTGCGATTGATGTCCTCCTCGTTGTGCAGCGTCGCTCTCGAGACCGTGACGCCGCCCACCTCGACAGGCTCGAGCATCGCCCAGGGATTCAGCGCGCCGGTGCGCCCAACCCGGATCAGGATCTTGTTCAGGCGCGTCGTCGCGGTCAGCGGAGCCCACTTGAACGCACGCGCCCAACGTGGCCGGTCGTGGAGCGCTCCCAGCCGCTGCTGCTGGTCGAAGGAGTCGACCTTGATCACGAGACCGTCGATCTCGTAGTCGAGTTCGAGGCGTTTCGCCTCCCAGAGGCGGCAGGCCTCGTGGACGGACTCGACCGTCTCGTGGCGCTCGACCAGCGGGTTCGCTCGGAACCCTCGCTCCCTGAGCCACTCGAGCGCGGCCGAGTGCGTGTCGGCCGGCAAGCCCCGGTGATGGCCCATGCCGTGGATCCAGATCGACAGAGGGCGCTCGGCAGTGATCGCAGGATTCAGCTGGCGGAGGGAGCCGGCAGCGGCGTTGCGCGGGTTCGGCGCGGTCTTCTTCCCCTCGGCGACGAAGCGCTCGTTGAGACGGCGGAAGCCGGAGAGCGGCATGTAGACCTCGCCACGGACCTCCAGGACCTCAGGCGGCTCCTCGCCGTCAGGGATCACCATCCGTGGCAGCACGGCGCCGATCGTCCTGAGGTTGGCCGTGACGTCCTCCCCGCGATACCCGTCGCCCCGGGTGGCGCCACGAAGCAGGACGCCGTGCTCGTAGATCAGGTTCACGGCGGACCCGTCGATCTTGGGCTCCGTGACATACGTGACCGGCTCGCCGGTACCGAGGCGCTTCTGGATGTCGTCGGCCCACTTGATCAGGGCCTCCTCGGTCGTGACCTTCTCCAGCGAGCCCATCGCCGAGAGGTGCTCGATCTTCTGGAAGCGCTCCGACGGCGCCGCGCCCACTCGATGGGTCGGCGAGTCGGGGTCGTCGAGCTTCGGGTACTCCCGCTCGAGGGCGAGGAGCTCGTCGAAGAGCCGGTCGTACTCGGCGTCTTCGATCTCCGGATCGTCGAGGACGTGGTAGCGGTAGTTGTGGTGCTCGAGCCGGCGACGCAGCTCGGCGACGCGCTGGGCGGCGGCGGTCGTCCGGGTCGCCATCGCGGCGATCGTACCCAGCGCGGGATTCCCTCCGGTAACGTCGAACAGAAGCCCCGCAGGCGGTTTGCCTCTCCCCCCGCCTGCGAAGTCCCGGGCGGTTCGCTGCAGACCGTCCGGGACTCCTACCTTTCGCCCGGAGTCGTGCTGAATGTGTGTCAGTACCGAACCCGTTCGAGGTAGAGACCCCACGGCGGCGCCGTGCTTCCGGCGTCTTCTCGCCGGCCGCCGCCCCGCAGGAGCTCCGAAACCTGCGCGGGTGACTGGTCGACCATGGTTCCGACGAGAGTTCTGACCATATGGCGCAGGAAACTGTTCGCCTCGATCTCCAGCTCCAGTAGCTCGCCCACCTCGACCCATCGCGCCTGGAGGACCGTGCGCGTCAGGAGCCTGTGCTGGGTCGCGGAGGGGGTGAATGCCCGGAAGTCGTGCTCACCGACGAGGAGCGCCGCCGACTCGTCGAGCGCAGCACGGTCCAGCGGGCGCGGGTTCCACCAGGCCCGCCGCGCTTCGAGCGGAGACGGCGCGCGCCGGCGGAGGATCCTGTACCGGTACGCCCGTGCCCGGGCCGAGTGCCGGGCGTGGAAGTCCTCTGCCGCCGGGTCGGCAGCGACGATCGCGAGATCGTCCGGGAGGACGGCGTTCAGCGCCTCGCGGGCCCGCTCCGTTGGCGGCCCCCCCTCGACCTCGGCGGACGCGACGTTTGCGAGGGCATGGACACCGGTATCGGTGCGGCCTGCAACCGCGAGCGAGTCCCAGCGCCCGTAGACCGAGTCGAGCGCGGCGCGCAGCTCGCCCTCGACGGTGCGCACACCCGGCTGCACCGCCCAGCCGCGAAAGCCGGTTCCGTCGTACTCGAGGGCGAGCTTGAGGCGCGTCGCTACGAGGCGGCCGGAGCCGGGGCCGTCTCGGCCGGCTCCTCGGCGGGCACGCGGGCGACCGGAGCGGGCGGCACGTAGTCGACGAGCTCGAGGTAGACCATGTTCGCGGCGTCCCCCGCCCTCGGGCCGAGCCTCACGATCCGCGAGTAGCCACCGGGACGATCGGCGAACCGCGGAGCGACATCGGCGAAGAGCATGTGCACGATGTCGTTCGAGCGGAGATAGGCGAGAGCCTGGCGGCGAGCGGACAGATCGCCGCGTCGTCCGAGCGTGATCATCTTCTCGGCGATCGGTTTCACGGCCTTCGCCTTCGCCTCGGTCGTCTTGATCCGGCCGTGCTCGATCAGGGACCCGGCGAGGTTGGCGTAGAGCGCCTTCCTGTGCGCCGAGTCGCGGCCGAGCTTCTTTCCCGAACGATGGTGCCGCATCGGCCCGCTAGAGGGATTCGTCTCCGCGGAGCCCGAGGCCGTGTGTTGCCAGGGTCTCCTTGACTTCCTCGACCGACTTCTTGCCGAAGTTCGGAATCGCCGAGAGCTCGCCTTCCGACTTAGTGACGAGGTCGCCGATCGTCTCGATGCCGACCCGCTTGAGGCAGTTGTACGAGCGGACCCCGAGCTCCAGCTCTTCGATCGGAAAGTTCTCCATCCCGTGCGCAAGCGGCGCCTCGGCTGCGGCCTCCCGTGCAGCGGCGGCCTCGCCGAACCCCTCGATCTTGTCGATGTCCGTGAAGATCGCGAGCTGCCGAATGAGGATCTCCGCGGCTTCGCCGATCGCTTCACGAGGGTCGATCGAGCCGTCGCTGGTGACGTCGAGCGTCAGCTTGTCGTAGTCGGTGCGCTGGCCGACGCGCGCCGCCTCCACGTCGTACGAGACGCGGCGGACGGGCGAGAAGAGCGAGTCGATCGGGATGACGCCGATCGTGTGCTCGGGGCCGCGATTGAGCTCGGCCGGGACGTAGCCACGGCCGCGGCCAATCGTCATCGTCATCTCGAGCCGGCCGCGATCGGCCAGATTGGCGATCTCCAGGTCGGAGTTGAGGATCTCCAGATCGGCGGGCGCCTCGATGTCCGCGGCGGTGACCGCGCCCGGCCCACGCTTGTTGAGACGCACCTCGATCTCCGGGGACTCCCCGTGCAGCCGGCAGATGAGGTTCTTCATCGCCGAGATGATGTCGACGACGTCCTCTCGAACACCGGGGAGCGTCGTGAACTCGTGCGCGACCCCCTCGATCTTCACCGAGGTGACGGCGGCGCCCTCGAGGGACGAGAGCAGCACGCGGCGCAGTGAGTTGCCGAACGTGTGGCCAAAGCCGCGGTCGAGCGGCTCGATCACGAAGACGCCGCGGTCGTCGGTGACCTCCTCGTGGACGATCCGCGGGATCTGAAACTCCATCAAGCTTGTGCGTGTGGCCATTGAAACCTCTCTCTGGGGCAATGGACGCAACGCTGTGCGTCCTATGGTTGGCTAGCGATTACTTCGAGTAGAGCTCGACGATGAGCTGCTCCTGCACGGGGGTGTCGATCTCCCCGCGCTCGGGCCACTTCAGCACCTTGCCTGTCAGGCTCTCGTGATCGGCCTGAAGCCAGGCGGCGACGGAAGCCGTCAGGTCAGTGGCATCGCGGATGACCTGCTCGGCGGCGCTGTTGGGCGCCATCGTCACGATGTCGTCGGGCTTGACCTGGTAGCTCGGAATGTTCACTCGGCGGCCCTTGACGTGAAAGTGGCCATGCCGGACCAGCTGGCGCGCCTGAGCGCGCGAAGCCGCGAAGCCGAGGCGGTAGACGACGTTGTCCAATCGGGTCTCGAGCATGCGCAGGAGCGTCTCGCCGGTAATGCCCGAGCCGCGTGCGGCCTTCGAGTAGTAGTTGCGGAACTGCTTCTCGAGCAGCCCGTAGTACCGGCGCGCCTTCTGCTTCTCGCGCAGCTGGAGGAGGTACTCGGACTGCTTGATCCGGCCGCGGCCGTGTTCGCCCGGCGGATAGCTCCTGCGTTCGACCGAGCACTTCTCGGTCAGGCAGCGCTCGCCCTTGAGAAAGAGCTTCATGCCCTCGCGGCGGCAGGAGCGGCACTTCGGACCGATCGAGCGAGCCACTAGCGGTCACCTCGCGTGGGGCTCGTTCTCGCCAGCCGCGAAAAGTCGCTCTGGCAAGGACACAGGGAGCGTTCGTAGCCGCAGGCTACGGGCGTGACTGAGGACGCGGCCAGAGCGCGCTTTGCAGCGCCCTGGAGAGTGCGAGACACACGGGAGGGGGCCGCCATCAGACCCTCCGCCGTTTCTTCGGCCGGACGCCGTTGTGCGCCTGAGGCGTCACGTCCTTGACGCCGAGAATCTCGAGGCCGGCGGCCTGGAGCGACCTGATCGCCGTCTCGCGTCCCGACCCTGGTCCCTTTACGAAGACCTCGACCTTCTGGAGACCGTGCTCCATGCCCTTTCGGGCGCAGGCATCCGCCGTCACCTGCGCGGCGAACGGCGTCGACTTGCGGGAGCCCTTGAATCCGGCAGACCCGGCCGACTCCCACACGATCACGTTTCCCTCGTTGTCCGTGAGGGTGACGATCGTGTTGTTGAAGGACGTCTTGATGTGCGCCTGGCCGATGACGATGTTCTTGCGCACGCGGCGACGCGTGCGCCCGCGCTGGGGTTTCCTGGGTGGTGCCACTAGGTCTTCGTCGCCGCTTTCTTGCCGCGGCCGACGGTCTTCTTGGGGCCTTTGCGGGTCCGGGCGTTGGTCTTCGTCCGCTGGCCGTTCACGGGGAGGCCGCGGCGGTGCCGGACTCCGCGGTAGGCACCGATCTCCGAGAGCCGCTTGATCTGCTGCTGACGTTCCCTGCGGAGGTCACCCTCGACCTGGAGGTTGCCGTCGATGAACTCGCGAAGCTTCGTGATCTCGGGATCGGTGAGGTCACGCACCTTCTCCTCGGGCGCGAGCCCGGTGGCGCTGCAGATCCGGAGCGCCGTCGAGCGCCCGACGCCGAAGATGTAGGTAAGGCCGACCTCGAGCCGCTTCTCGCGCGGAAGGTTGACGCCTGCGATTCGTGCCAAGTGGTGGCTCCTCCTAGCCCTGCCGCTGCTTGTGCCGCGGGTTCGTGCAGATGACCATGGTGCGGCCGTGCCGCTTGATCACGCGGCAGCGCTCACACATCGGCTTGACGGATGGACGAACTTTCATCGGTGTCTGAACGTGATGCGCCCTTTGGAGAGGTCGTAGGGGGAGAGTTCGACCCTGACCTTGTCCCCGGGGAGGATGCGGATGTAGTGCTTGCGCATCTTTCCGGAGATCTTTGCCAGCACCTCGTGACCGCCTTCCACCTCTACGCGGAACATCGTGCTCGGCAGGGCCTCGACGACCTCTCCTTCCACCTCGATCTTCTCTTCCTTCTGGGCCATCCTTCTTCACGCGAACCGCGCCCTTGCGGGGCGCGACTCGAACGGTGTACTGGAACACGGCGTAGCACGGCCTACGCCGAGCGGCCAATGCTAGCAAAACCCTCTAGCTGACCCGAACCGGCGCCCGCGTGAGGATCCGGGGCTCACCTTCGGTGACCGCAACCGTATGCTCGAAATGTGCGGAGAGCGAACCGTCGGTCGTCGAGATCGTCCAACGGTCGGAACCGAGTACCACCTCGGCGCTCCCGGCGGTGATCATCGGCTCGATCGCGAACGTCATCCCCGGCGCCAGCGTCGGGCCACTCCCCGGCTCGCCGAAGTTGGGTATCTGCGGCTCTTCGTGCATCGAGCGACCTACGCCGTGCCCGACGAGGCTCCTCACCACGCTGAAGCCCGCCTCCTCGACGACCGCCTGGATCCCGTGTGAGATGTCCGAAAGCCGGGCTCCCGCCCGGCACTGCTCGATCCCCGCCCAGAGGCCCGCCTCGCACGTCTCGAGCAGCCTCTCGGCTTCGGCGCCGATCTCCCCGACCGCGAAGGTATAGGCCGAGTCGGCGACGAATCCATCGTGGGTCACGCCGACATCGACGGACAGCACATCGCCGTCTACGAGCGCGTACTCCCCGGGGATCCCGTGGACAACCACATCGTTGGGCGACGTGCAGATGGCGGCGGGATAGGGATAGGGACCGCGGTACCCCTTGAACGTCGGCACGCCTCCGCGGGAGCGAATGTAGTCGTCCGCTGCCTTGTCCAGCTCGCCCGTCGTGACTCCGGGCCGGATGTGCTCGCCGAGCAAGGAGAGCGTGTCCACCACGATTCCGCCCGCCTCGGCCATGCGCGCGAGCTCATTCTCGGACTTGCGGATGATCATGCGGTTCTCGCCGCTACCTGGTCGAGCGCCTCCTGAACCTCGGCGAAGACCTCGTCGACCGCCCGGTCGGCGTGAATGCCAACGAGGTTGCCGGCGACCCGATAGTGGGCGACGAGCGGTTCCGTCTGCTCGTGGTACAGCGAGAGGCGCCGCTCGATCACTTCCGGCGTGTCGTCAGTGCGACCCTCGAGCTCGGCGCGGCGGTGCATCCGCTCCCGGCAGACGTCGTCGGCGAGTTGGAACTCGAACACGATCGACAGGGTGCGGACGATCTCCGCCAGCATCCCGTCGAGGGCGTCAGCCTGCGGGAGCGTGCGCGGAAAGCCGTCGAGGACGAACCCGCCCTCCGCGTCGACCTCGCCGAGCCGGTCCCGGATCAGATCGATCATCAGCTCGTCCGGGACCAGCTGGCCGCTCTCGACGATCGGCCGTACGCGCTTCCCGAGCTCCGTTCCATGCTCCATCACCGCGCGAAGCATGTCTCCGGTGGCGATGTGCGGAATCCCGTAGTCGGCCTCGATGCGCTTCGCCTGAGTCCCTTTTCCCGAGCCTTGCGGGCCCAGCAGGAGCACGTTCACTACTTCAAGAAGCCTTCGTAGGAGCGCATCATCATCTGCGACTCCATCTGGCGCATCGTGTCGAGGGCAACGCCGACCGCGATCAGCACGGACGTTCCGCCGAGGGCGCCGGCGAGGGCCTGCGAGACGTCGGCGAACGCGATGAAGAGACTGGGCAAGGTCGCCACGATCGCCAGGTAGATTGCACCCGGCAGCGTCAGCCGCGTGAGGACGCGGTCGAGGTATTGAGCGGTCGGCGGGCCCGGACGGAGGCCCGGGATGTAGCCACCGTGCTTGCGCAGGTTGTCCGCCTGATCGACCGGGTTGAACTGCACTGCGGTGTAGAAGAACGTGAAGATCACGATCATCGCGCCCTGCAGGATGAGGTACGTGAAGTCGGTGGGCGAGAAGTACTCGTTGATGAACCCCTGCGTCTGCGGGAAGTACTGGGCGATCGTCGGCGGGAAGGCCATGACCGCAGCGGCGAAGATCACTGGGATGACGCCGGCCATGTTCACGCGCAGCGGCATGTAGGTCGAGCCGCCCGTCGTCATCCGCCGGCCCACCATCCGCTTGGCGTACTGAATCGGGATTTTACGCTGGCCTTCCTGGATGAAGACCACTGCCACGACGATTCCGACCGCCATCAGCGGGAAGAACAGCCGCTCGAAGATGCCGCCCTCGACCCAGGCCTGAATCCCGATCGGGAGGCCGGTGAGGATCGAGGCGAAGATCAGGAGCGAGATGCCGTTGCCGATGCCGCGCTTCGTGATCAGCTCCCCCATCCACATCAGGAGTGTGCAGCCCGCGGTGAGAGTCAGGACGATGAGCGCGCCCTTGCCGAAGTTCGCGTCGAGGGCGCCCTGGCGCTGGAACAGGAACGCAAAGCCGGAAGCCTGCGCCGCCGCGAGGGCGACGGTGAGGTACCGGGTGTACTGGTTGATCTTGGCATAGCCCGCCTCACCCTCTTTTTGGAGCTGCTCGAGGCGCGGGATCACGACCGTCATCAGCTGCAGGATGATCGAGGCCGTGACGTAGGGCATGATCCCGAGCGCGAAGATCGCGAACTGCGAGAGGGCCCCGCCGGAGAACAGGTTCAGCAGGTTCAGCACGGTGCCGCCGCCCGACTGGTTGAAGTAATTCTCGATCGCGTCGGAGTCGACGCCGGGAGCCGGGATCCAGGAGCCGAGCCGGTAGAAACCGAGGACGACGGCGGTGAAGAGGACGCGCTTCCGGAGCTCGGGGACGCGCCAGGCGTTCGTCAGCCAGGAGAACATCTACTCGGCCGAATCCTCCGCCTGTGGCTCCGAGTCGGCATCCGCCGGCGGCTCTACGTCGGCCTCCGCCTTCGGCTCCGAGTCGGACTCGGCCGGGGTGTCGGGCTCGGGACGCTCCTCGGTCGCCGCCGGATCCGCGACCTTTGATCGCCGCTTGCGCTGCTTCTTCGCCTTCGGCTCCTTCAACGCGGTAGCGCTTCCGCCGGCGGCTTCGATCTTCTCGCGCGCGGTCGCGGAGAAGAAATGGGCGGTCACGGACAGCTTCTTCTTCAGGTCGCCCTGGCCCAGGATCTTCACGTCGATGCGCGTGTTCCGAATCAGCCCCACCTCGGCCAGCAGCTCCGGCGTCACCTCGGCACCGTCGTCGAAGCGGTCGAGGTCGCGAACGTTGACCGGAACCGTCTGGGTCCGGTGGGGGCCCATCGGCATCGCGTCCTTCGAGTACGGCCCGCGAAGCTTGCCGAGGCGCATGTAGATCGGCATCTGGCCGCCCTCGAAGCCTGCGCGCATCTTGTGCGAGCCCGCGCGCGCCTTCTGACCCTTGATCCCGCGGCCGGAGTAGCGGCCCTTCCCGGAGCCCAGGCCGCGGCCCACACGCTTGCGCCTCTTGCTCGGGGACGCCGGAGTGAGATTCGAGAGGTTGAGCTCTTCGGGCATGGGAGTCGGCTACTCCTCGCCCTCGACGCGGACGAGATGGCGAACCTTTCGGAGCATACCGGCGACCTCCGGGCCTACCGGGTGCTCAACGGTGCGCCCGATCTTGCCCAGGCCGAGCGCGCGCAGCGTGCCTCGATGACGCTCGCTCTGACCGATCTTGCTCCGTACCTGCGTGATCTTGAGGGTGTCAGCCATCGCTCGACTCCTCCGGTGTCGCGGCCACCGCGACGGGCTCCGGCGCCTCCTCGACCGGCGTTTCCTCCTCGGCCGGCGTCACGGGGGGCTCGGCCTCAGGCTGCCGCTTCGGGATCGGCAGCACCTCGCTGATCGTCTTGCCGCGGGACTTGGCGACCTCGTCGGGCCTGCGAAGCGACCGGAGGCCGACGACGGTGGCCTTCAGGAGGTTGATCGGATTCGTCGTGCCGAGGCTCTTGGCGAGAATGTCGCGGACGCCGCCGAGCTCGAGGACGGCGCGGACGCCTCCGCCGGCGATGACGCCGGTTCCCGCGCTCGCCGGACGCAGGAGCACCCGCGCCGCGCCGAACTCTCCGAGCACCTCGTGGGTGATCGTCGAGCCATGCTTCGCGACCGTGAAGAGGTTCTTCTTCGCGTCCTCGACGGCCTTCGAGATCGCCAGCGGTACCTCCCGCGCCTTGCCGTAGCCGACGCCGACGCGGTCGACCTCGTCACCGACCACCACGAGCGCCGTGAACGAAAAGCGGCGGCCGCCCTTCACGACCTTTGCCACTCGGTTGATCTCGACCACGCGCTCCTTGAGCTCGCGTCCGTCATCGAACTCTCGTCTACTCAACGGTCACCTCCGGGACAAATCGCGCTTCCCGGCCGCGAAAAGCACGGGTCGCAAGGACGCAGGGAGCGCGCGTAGCCGTAGGCTACGTGTGCGACTGAGGACGCTGTGAGCCGTCGCTTTGCAGCGCCCCGGGGAGCCCGAGTTGTCGCGGAGGGGGCCGGCATTAGAACTGAAGCCCTCCTTCGCGGGCAGCCTCGGCGAGCGCCTTGACGCGCCCGTGGAACAGGTAGCCGCCCCGGTCGAAGACGACACTCTCGACGCCGGCCTTCTTCGCGTTCTGCGCGAGCAGCTTGCCCACGGCCGTCGCCTGGTCGGACTTGGGACCTTTCGAGTTTCGGACGTCGAGCCAGCTCGCAGCGGCGAGGGTCTTGCCCTCGAGGTCGTCGACGAGCTGCGCCGCTATCCCGCGGTTCGAGCGGAACACGACGAGGCGCGGCCGCTCGGCCGTGCCCGAGACGTGCTTGCGCGCCCGCCTGTGGCGACGCTCGCGCCGCTCTCTCATGGTGAGTCGGCTCACGCTCTCTTGCCGACCTTCCGGCGGACGTACTCGCCCTCGTAACGGATGCCCTTGCCCTTGTACGGCTCGGGCTTGCGAACCTGGCGAATCTCGGCAGCAGTCTGGCCGACCTGTTGCTTGTCGATCCCCTTCACCACGATCTCGGTCGGCGTCGGCACCTCGAAGCTGATCCCCTGTCGCGGCTCGATCACGACCGGGTGCGAGTAGCCCACGCTGAGCTCGAGCGACGTCCCGCGCAGCGCGGCACGATAGCCGACGCCCTGGATCTCCAGCTTGCGCTCGAAACCTTTGGTGACGCCCTCGATCATGTTCGCGACGAGCGTCCGGGTGAGCCCGTGGAGGGCCCGGTCGTCGCCCCGGTCGGTCGGTCGCGTCACGTTGATCGCCGTGTCCGCCTGCTCGATCTTCATTCGCTGCGGAACCTGCTGGTGCAGCTCGCCAAGGGGTCCGTTGACCATCACCCGGCCAGGGTCGATCGATACCGACACGCCGGCAGGGACTTCGATTGGACGTTTTCCGATTCTGCTCATTTGCTCTAGTTACGCGGTGCCAGACTGAAGTCTGGCACCGCAGAAATCCTCCCTACCAGACGAAACAGATCACTTCGCCGCCGATGCCCTCGCGCTCGGCGGTCTTGCTCGTGACGAGACCTCGGGACGTCGACATGATCGCCGTTCCCATCCCGCCGAGGACGCGCGGCAACCGGTCCTTGCGAGCGTACACACGGCGGCCGGGCTTCGAGACCCGCTTGAGGTCGGTGATGATCCGCTCGCGCGCAGGCCCGTACTTCAGCTGGATCACGAGCATGTCGAAGCTCTCGCCGGTGCGCCTGTCGAAGCCCACGATGTACCCCTCCTGCTCGAGCAGGCGGGCGATGTCCTCCTTCAGCCGCGACGTCGGCATCTCGGCGGTCTCCTGCAGCGCCTTGTTGGCATTGCGGATGCGCGTGAGCATGTCTGCGATCGGGTCGGTCATCATCGGCAATCACCGTCCGCGCAGATCGTGCTTCCCGGCCGCGAAAAGCGCGGGTCGGAAGGACGCAAACGCGTACGCATCCTAGAGTGACCGGAGGCTACGGGTGCGACTGACGCAGCGAGCCGCCGCTTTGCAGCGCACCGGGAAGTGCGAGATGTGCGGGTGGGGGTTGCCATCTGCATCAGCCTCACCACGAGCTCTTCGTCATGCCCGGGATCTGCCCGGCATGGGCGAGATCGCGGAGGCAGATCCGGCAGACGCCGAACTTCCGGTAGACCGCACGCGGACGGCCGCACCGGCGGCACCGCGTGTACTCCCGGACGCGGTATCGCTGCGGCCGCTGCTGCTTGTTGACCAGGGACTTCTTAGCCACTACTAATCTCCTCTGTCGCGAACGGCATTCCGAACGCCCGCAGAAGGGCCATGGCGTGCTCGTCCGTTTTCGCTGTCGTCGTGATCGTCACGTCCAAACCGCGCACGGCGGCGATGTCGTCGTAGTCGATCTCGGGAAAGATGATCTGCTCTCGGATGCCCAGCGAGTAGTTGCCGCGTCCGTCGAACGAGCGTGGGCTGAGTCCGCGGAAGTCACGGATCCGCGGAAGCGCGATCGAGACGAGGCGGTCGAGGAACTCGTACATCCGGTCGCCCCGGAGCGTCACGCGCGTGCCGATCGGCATGCCCTCCCTGAGCTTGAAGCTGGCGACCGACTTTCGGGCGCGCCGCATCTGCGCGCGCTGGCCGGCGATCGTCGTCAGCTCCTCCATCGCGCTGTCGAGCGCCTTCGCCTCCGTCTTTGCGTCGCCCACGCCCATGTTGAGCGTGATCTTCTGGACCCGCGGGACCTGCATCACCGTGCTGAGCCCCAGGT